>Ga0209781_1000140_pt1 | contig 17467 bp, 19 predicted proteins | sample WorMetHERISLAND1_3_FD_187386 | JGI IMG/M metagenome (GOLD analysis project Ga0209781, IMG submission 187386) | Marine gutless worms symbiont microbial communities from Max Planck institute for Marine Microbiology, Germany - Olavius albidus HERON... | ecosystem: Host-associated > Annelida >...
CTGGGCATAATCTTTGAAGCTTTCGATGATGCTGCCAAAAAACTCAAGTCATTTGCGGCCTTCTATCCAACTTTGACAATGCGTGATAGGATACCTTTCAAAAATACACGAGCATTTAAAAAACAGATTTAGAACATGCAAAATTTGATGGAAGGAAGGAAGATATGGCAGATGCTATTTTTTATGTAACGATTAGGAATGATTATCAGAAGGCACGCGAAGATTATTTCCCTCACATTACAGCTTCCTACACAGCGATTGCCAAAAGCTTCATCAAAAAAAAGGCTTATCCCGTTTTAGCTGTCAGACATATGACTATGATTGCAGATGATGAAAAAAACGTGGAGACTGCACAGTTTCTGGTTCCAACAGAAAGTGGGAATTTCATCTGGGTACAATCAGAGATTTTTCGTTTTGCAGGTTTGAACCCCGAAAATAAATAGCGGATGTGAAGGTTGCAACGGCACTGGATGCCCGGCATTTGGATAGCTCCGCGATTATGGACTACGGAATAGGCGAGTCTGTTCTGATGGAGAACGCGGCTATCGCCGCAAGGGAAGTTATTGCCAAGCGCTGGGGGCTGCCCGGGAAGCGGATTTTGGTTGTTTGCGGTCTGGGAAACAACGGTGGAGATGGATTTGCGCTGGCAAGGCTGCTATATGTGCGGGGTGCGACGGTTACTGTGCTGGTAACCGGAAAAGTGGATAGAAATGACAGGAGCAGTGGGGCAGTTGAAGCCGTAGCACGCGGGGTTTTCAATACCGCGGACAGTCTACAGAATTCGGGGGGAGCCGCGGAGGAAAATCTGCGGATTCTGCAGCGCCTGCCACTTGAAATCCTGCAATTATACTCAATTACTGATTTTCTCGCAAAAACAGATTTTGACGCCTTTGACATAATTGTCGATGCCCTTTTCGGGACAGGACTGTCCCGCGCTCTCGAAGGCCCGATAGCAACTCTGGTTGAAAGCATCAATACCTCCGATACTCCGGTCCTGTCCCTGGATATCCCCTCGGGAGTGAACTCTGATACCGGCGAGATGCTCGGGGTGGCGGTGCGAGCAGAAGCGACTGTTTGCTTTGGAACTTTGAAGCGGGGGAATTTGCTGTATCCTGGATTCGAATTGGGGGGAGATTTGTATTATTCCGCAATTTCCTTTCCGCCGGAGCTGCGTAACGATAATTCGATTGCTCTTTCCGTGAATACCCCGCCAGCCCTGGGAAGACGGAATCCAGCGGGACATAAGGGAACATTCGGCAAGGTTCTGATTGTTGGGGGTTCACCTGGTTACTGCGGAGCGGTGGCACTTGCGGCGGGAGCCGCGCAGAGGGGCGGGGTTGGTTATGTTTACCTGGCGATGCCATCGGCTATGATTTCACAGGTTTTCCCGCAGGTGCCGGAGACGGTGTTCCTGCCCCAGAGCGGACCGAACTATTTGGGGGGTGAGCATTTGCAGGACCTACTTGAAGCCAGCGCTTGGGCAGACGCGGTTGTCTTGGGGCCAGGACTTTCAACTCAACCCGAATCCATCCGCCTGGCACGAGATCTCATAGCTGCGGTGGAGGCGCCGCTTATTGTCGATGGCGACGGTCTTACCGCGCTGGCTGGCCGTGATGAGCTAAGCCGACACCGAAGCCATCCTACCTTTTTAACCCCCCATCCGGGAGAGATGGCTCGGCTTCTCGGTTCATCCCTCAACGAGCTGTCAAAACGGCGGATCGAAATCGCCATGGAGGCGGCTGATCGGTATGGATCCATGGTTGTTCTTAAAGGTGCACATAGCATTATTGCCCATCCCGATGGTAATCTTTGGATAAATCTCACGGGGAATTCCGGAATGGGGACTGCTGGTTCGGGAGATGTGCTTGCGGGTTTGCTCGGTGCCTTGGCGGCCTCGCAGCCAGACCCGGATCCCGCGAATCTCCTGCGTTTGGCTGTCTATCTACACGGGCTTGCGGGTGATTTGGCATCACTGAGTCTTGGACAAACCAGCCTTGCTGCCCGTGACATCATCGCCTTTCTGCCTCAAGCCATAATGGAACACAGAAAAAGACTCACTGCCGATCCATTTTCCGGCAAAATAACGCTAGTCTAATCTCAATGCTAGCAGGAGGTAATCATGATAGCCTATTGCGTATCGGTATCAGTCAGGCATGGATTCGAAGATGATTTCAAAAAGGCTACCAGCCTGAACCGTGATGAAACCCTGAAGGAGGAGGGGAGCCTGCGTTTTGATATACTCCAGAGCGAAAACGAATCTGGTCAATTCATGCTATACGAGGTCTACCGCTCAGAAGAAGCGGTATTGGCTCACAAGGAGACATCTCACTACAAGAACTGGCGGGAGAAGGTTGCACCCTGGATGGCGAGCAACCGACGGGGAGAAAAATTTCTTGTTGTCCGTCCGGAAACAGAGAAAAATTGGTGAGCGCATTTCAGTACAGGGGAAATCCCAATCTCATTTTCGGTGCCAATTCCGCGGCAAATTTACCGGAACTTATCTCAAAGAAGGGGCCGGTTCTCATACTTACAGGCGGTCATTTCCTGCGAGGCAGGACATGGCCTCTACTTGAGATTGGACTTGCGAAAAATGGAATCGATTATAAGTTGGAAACTGTTAGCGGAGAGCCATCGCCTGACACCGTCGATGCTTTAGCGGAAATCGCCAGAGAGACTGCCGCGGTGTCGGTGCTGGCCATTGGGGGCGGCAGCGTTCTTGATGCCGGCAAGGCTGTTGCGGCAATGGTATTCCACGAGGGAAGTGTAACGAAATATCTGGAGGGTATTGGCTCTCGCCGTCCGAGCGGCCGTACACTGCCTACGATCGCCGTACCTACAACTGCCGGAACGGGCAGTGAGGCAACAAAGAATGCTGTGATCAGCAGCCATGGCACAGCCCCCTTCAAGAAATCGCTTCGGCATGATTCCCTTGTTCCCAACACTGCTCTTATCGACCCCGAACTCGCGGTTGACTGCCCGATGAATGTCACACTGACCTGCGGCATGGATGCCCTCTGCCAGCTTATTGAATCCTATGTTTCAACCAAATCCAGTCTGTTTACGGATATGCTGGCCAAAGAGGGACTGCAATTATTTGGCAGCGCATGTGAACTCTTTTCCGCGGAAAAATCTGAAATCGGGGAAATAAGGCAGAGGAGTGGATTGGCCCTGGCGGCATATTTCTCCGGACTCTGTCTGGCAAATGCGGGTCTTGGAACCATTCATGGTCTTGCAGGTCCACTTGGCGCCTATTCGAAAATCCCTCATGGACTAGCCTGCGCGCTGCTAAGCGTCCCTGTACTCCGTCTGCTGGCTAAGCGACTTTCCCAGAATGGCAATCAAATTGCGTTGACTAAACTCGCATTTGTCGGGGCTCAAATAGATCGCGGTCCCAATGCCGGCCCCAGAGCTGACGATGTGGAACGTCTGATAAATCACATGGAAAATTGGACAGAAAAAATGGGCAGGCTGGCAGACTACGGACTTACGCGTTCCGACATAGGCCATATCGTGAATGCCTCAGACAACAAGAATTCTCCTGTGGCCTTCAGCGATTCCGAACGTCGAGAGTTCCTCCTCCAACTTGTCTAGGCTCCCACTACTGCCTCGAAAAACGTCCAGCAGCCATCAGGAACCCAGCAGATAGATAAAAGACCCGGTTGGCTCCCTGCCTATCTATCCCATGGATGCCCGCTCACAAATCATCGCACCACCAAGACAAACATCCCCATGATACATCACCGCGAACTGTCCGGGCGCCACGCCTCGATCTGCCTTGTCCATATCCACTTGCAATCGCCCTCCTTGCCCCAGTCCAAGTTCCCTAATTGTGGCGCCCACTATTTTAGGGCCATGTCTCAATTTTAGATTAATCCTGGTATTTCGGGGGGGGCCGGAAATCCAGTTTGGTTTTTCAGTGATAAAAGAGGCGCATGCCTTTGCTTCCGCGTCCATATTCCCTGCCACCGTTACCGTGTTTTCTTCATGATTCTTGGCCACCACATACCAGGGACCTCCCGAAAGTCCTAAGCCCGTCCGCTGACCGATTGTATGGAACCAGCTGCCCCTGTGAAGGCCAAGCTTCCGGCCCGTTTCAACCTCCAGTATTTTGCCCTTCCTTTCTCCCATATAATGACGCACGAAGTCGCGGTATCTTATCCCCCCGAGAAAGCAAATACCCTGACTGTCCTCCCTCGCCTTCGCGGGCACATTCAACTCTGACGCCAGGCGGCGCACCTCGTATTTAGCCATCCCGCCAATGGGGAACATCGCCATTGATGCCTGCGTCTGTGTAAGCTGGGATAGGAAGTAGGTTTGATCCTTTACAGGATCGGGTGATTTTCGGATATAGAAAATTTCGTCGGGCCCCTGGGTGCAAACCGCATAATGACCAGAGGCAACCTTGTCCAGGGATTCACCAACGCGGTGAAGAAAGGCATCGTACTTGATCAGCCGATTGCACAGAATATCCGGACTTGGCGTGCGGCCGGCTTTCAATTCGCCCAATGTGTAAGAGACTATACGCTCCCAGTATTCCTTCTGGAGGCTTATTATTCTTAGCGGTATTTTCGCGATATCGCAAACCGCCCGCGCATAGCCTAAATCTTCCTCCCAAGGGCAGAGCCCTGGAAACGCAAGCTCATCTTCAAGCCATATTTTAAGATAGTACGCATTGATTACTGCATCGGGGTAACTCTTTCTCAGGGATAACAAAGCTGTCGAGCTATCAACTCCCCCAGACAGCAGCATTCCTATTCTCACTCAGACGTCATCCCGTGATGCCTGATGGATTTCTCCAGTCTCGACACTAGGCTGAATTTCTCATCCGGTATTCGAAGCAGTTTCAAGCGTGATTAAGCATCGGAAGAATGCCCCGGTTCAAGAACCTCCTTTGGCCTTCTAACGAAGTCCAGGCTGCCGGCGCTCTCCCCTAATTGATCGTCGGGGAGGAGAATTGATATTACTGCTGCGGTTGGCAGTTCTCCAATGGTTCCCCTGCAAAGCCAGTTGGCAAATTCGCCGATACCGGGCTGATGACCACAGGCCAGCAAGTGCCTGGCATCGCCCCTGTAGGTTTTGACAATGTCTACCCAGTCATTCACTCCCGCCTGATAGAGTCCGTTTATTCTGATAATCGTTGGTGCAGACCCCCTCCAGGCCGCAAAAAACAGCTCAATGGTTTCATCAACCCTTCTCGCCGGAGAAACAAGGGCTATTTCCGGCGGAGACATGCGCCCAAGACAGTCAGCACCCATGATTTCGGCATCTCTGCGGCCGCGATCATTAAGCGGCTTATCCATGTCAGCGAGTTCGGTGTTCTCCCAGGAACTCTTTGCATGCCGCAGAAGGGTCAATCTTCTCATGATAGAGAAGCATAGCACACGGAAAAACGAATAATCAATCCGGATTCGGATTGACAATTTGAGCTAATGTCAAATTTTAGCGAAATGAGCACGTGCGGTTTCCCGTGAGTTCGATTCAATGCTCTCCGGATGGTTCAGCTCCGGCAATCTCGACATTCGCATCCTCGAACGAGGCCTCTCCGAACCACTGCGGTTCCGCGCCAACTATCCATCCATAGATATCCACACAGCACTGCAATTCTATCCATTTCAGATGCCATGTCTCATCAAGTGAGGAATGCTCATCCAAACAATCGGTTCCGCCTCCACCAGCATAATCAAGATTGCTTACAATCGGAGGACTGGCTCAACTAACTAGGAAGACTGCCCCTGCATGGGCAAAATAGCTCACAAAGCCAGGGGCAGCAATTGCTGCTTCTTCCTCAATCGACAGAACCGTGGAGTGAGCCTCTTTCGGCCCGGTGGGAAGATTGGCCGTCGAGGGCCTTTTCTTCCATTTGGCTAGTTCGGGTTGATCCCACAGCGCCAGTGACCTTAGGCTTTCTTGATTATTTTGCACTGCCGGCGCGCTGCCACAGTCGCTGCGGGGCGCCTGCGTAAAGCTTGTTCCAAGAGGCCCCATCTATTCAACGGAAAACAATATACCATTAGAACACGGGATGAAGCAGTCTAATCTCCAAAAAACGGCGGGAAGCACTGATGTCCCGCCAGTATGGATAAATCAAGGTTGCTCAGGTTGCTCAGGTTGCTCAGATTTCTCATGATTCTCAGGGTGCTCATCTGCCTTATCCCCGCAATGACATTTCTTCTCCTCTTTCCACTTGTTCTTTCCCCAAATATTACCAAACAGGAACTTAGCCAAGACAATCAGGCCCAAACTCTGCCAAAACATAATTTCCGGCAAACCGAAAATCTTCGTCATCAGCGCATTCCACAGCAACATGAAAACCCAAGTAGCGAGGAGCAGCAGACCTGGAATAAAAATCACGCATCCTAGAATTTTCCAGCCAATCTTCTTCTTACTCATCATCCAACCTCCCGTTGCATTGCAACATCCTTGTAATCTTCCAGATACTTCCTAAGACGAATAAGGGCATAGCGTTTTCTCGACATGGCCGTATTGACTGAAATATTCAATAACTCTGCTGTTTCGCGAAAAGTATAACCGTACACCGTCTGAAGAATAAAAACTTCTTTCTGGTACTCGGGCAGCATTTCGATGGCTTCCTCCAGTTCTTCATAGGTCTGCGCCCTTTGAAACACTTCCTCCGGACCAGGGATGAGAGATTCATCAAAAAAATTTATGAGAGTTTCGGGCGGGATCTCCGCTTTCACCTGTTTCTCCCTGCCTCTCCAAACATCAATCACCGCATTCCTTGCACTCGCGTAAAGCCAAGGAATCAGATTGTCGATGTTGTAAAGAGTTGACAGGGAGTTCATTGCAGCAGCAAAAATGTCCTGCAATATGTCCTCAGCATCCTCGTTCATCCTTAGACGAGCCCGTATCCAATTGAGTAAGCGGGGGCCCTCATCTCTAAAAACCTTTTCCAGAATTGACATCCTTAAGCACCTACAGACGGAAGATTACATTTTTTCGTCTATAGTTTCCAGAGGTTTTTTTGCAGATTTCCGATACGGGATGCTCTCAATATTCACCCGCAACTGATTTCTGATCTCTCCAGATCCCCCATCGGCATTGTACAGCAATTGTCTTGCATTGACTCTTAATCCCGGTGTATAAGTGTGTGCCGTCTGCAAAAGAAATTCTGCCTGGCTCAAAATTGCTTTCATGATCGGTGTTAGATTGCGTATGAGCTGTCACCTGCGGATTGGCAACTGGAGGTTGCAGTGGATATGATTCAGGTTTTCAGCGGATATAGCTGGATACTTGTCCCAATTGGATTATTCTTAGGCCTGCTCGGTTATCGAGCCTACTCTGTTTCGATTTTTCTAGCCGGAGCGTTCGCGGGATTGGTGCTTGGCGCATGGATTGGTTCCAAAACCGGCAACAGCCAATTGTACCTGATACTAGGCCTGGTAATCGGATCAATCGCCGGCCTGGTATCATATTTCCTAATCAAATTCAGTTTCTTTGTGCTCGGTATGATAGGGGGATTCGTATTGGCTTTCTTTGCCATTGAGCAGGGTGGATTGGAACTGGAGCCCATCGGGGAGCTCATCCTGATGCTGACAGTTGCCCTTTTTAGCGGAGTGCTCACGGTATTACTGTACAAAAGCCTAATTATCTTCTTTACCTCAATAGTTGGTATCTTCCTAATCTATCATGTGACCATTGGCTACTTCCCTTCCAATTCAGGTAGTTGGTCGTGGATACTTTACGCTATACTGCTATTGGTATTTATAATTGTCCAAATGAGTAGTCGTAAGCATCACTCAAGTCCGGTAGAGAGGAGCAGACATCGTCGAAAACGTTAGGTTTTGTCCGGTTTTTTATTCTCCAGCGCGCACCCGAGAAAGTTCCTCAGCGTTTCTGCCACCTCCATTCCAACTCCCGCTGTTTTCGCGATTTCATTCGAAGTTTGGTCGTATATACCCTCAAGAGATCTATACTGTTCAAGCAGCTTCGCGCTCCTGACAGGGCCAATACCCGGAACTCCCTCAAGTGTTGTCAATTTTATATCTTTTGCACGCAGTCGCTGGTTGTGGGAAGTCGCAAATCTATGTGCCTCATTCCGAACATGCTTCAAAACTCGAAGTCCAGGATCATCCTCCGGCAGCTTCACCGATTCCGAAGAACCGGGCTGCCAGAGTTCTTCATTCTTCTTGGCCAAACCTACAAGGGAAATCCTACCACTGAGACTCAGCGCTTCCAGCACTCCCCATGCGGCCGACACCTGCCCCCTGCCTCCATCAACAAGAATTAAATCCGGCAGAGGCTTCTCTTCATTGAGTAGACGCTGATAACGCCGTGCTATCACTTCGGCAATTGCCTTGAAATCATCAACTTCACCACCTGTGCTCAGTACTTTGTAATGTCGATAAGCCGCCCTCTCCGGCTGACCGTCCACAAACGCAACCATAGATGCAACCGTATGCCTTCCACCAAGCTGAGCGATATCAAAGCCCTCAATCCTTCTCGGAGTACGTGAGAGGGAAAGAATCTCACGCAGCATTTCCAGGGTTAGTCGATTGCCCTCTTTACCCACCAGCGAATCCAATTCTGCCCGGGCGTTCAATCGGGTCATTCTCTGGACGACAAAGTCCTTCTTTTCGGTGGGAATCAACAACTTCGGGACTGCACTGCCATTCTCGGAAAAAAACTTATCAACAAGACTACCCGGATGCTCAGGCAAATAGATCCTGCTTGGAAACTTCTTTCCGGTTTGGGTATAGTACTGAGTAAGGAATTCAGGAAGTGCTTCGGCTGCCAGGCCGCCATACTCATTCACGTAGAGTTCACGATCGACTATTTGCCCTCCCCGCATCTTCATCACCGCGAATACCGCGTATTGGCCGGAGGCAGCGTAGTCGATATAATCCTTCGCCTCATCCTTGAAATCCACAATACTCTGGTCCGCTCCAAGAAATTCGAGAGATCTAAGAGCATCCCTGAGTTCACCGGCCCGCTCAAAGGCTAACCGCGCGGCTGCCTCTCGCATCTGCCTCTCCAACTCTTTCTTAAACCCAAGTGCCTTACCCGATAACATCACTCTTATTTTGCGTATTATCCTTCCGTATTCTTCATCACTAATCTTGCCCACGCATGGTGCCGAGCAGCGGCCGATATGATGATAGAGACAGGATCTATCCCTCTTCCTGAACACCCTGCAGCGTCTGAGTTGGTAGAGCTTATAAATCATGTCTATATATATCTCTACAGCTCTGGCATTCGTGTAGGGACCAAAATAGCTTGATCCATCGCGAACAATCTTTCGAGTTTTGAAAACACGTGGAAAAGGTCCCGGGGTAATTCGGATAACCGGATAACTCTTCCCGTCTTTCAGACTGATGTTGTACTTGGGCAAATGATTCTTAATCAGACTGTTTTCCAGAACTAGAGCATCGAACTCGGTTGCGGTAAAGATCACATCGAAATCAGCAATCTTTTCAACCAAAAAGCGTGTCTTTATATCTTTTACATCTGAGAAATATGAGGAGACCCTGGCCCTCAGGCTCTTGGCCTTGCCAATGTAAACTACCGTCCCCCTTTTATCCCGCATCACATATACACCCGGGTCATCCGGGAGCTGCTGCGCCTTTTTCCTTAGTTCATCGGACATTGGTTTACTCCGATAGTATAAGCAAATATCATGCAAACATATAGATACAAAACTACCGTTCTGCTTCCCATGCTGGCACTGCCATGGCTAATCAGGGCCGAAACCGCTCGCTTCGGTGCCGAAGATGGGTGGCAGAAGGTGAAAAATCAGGGTATTCGCGAAATTGCAGCCTGGCGCAATGCAGACGCACTTGCGCTTTCTCCACTTAACCGCAACCCCTATATCTTCACCACCTCACCAAACGAGTACAATCTTGACTCCATCGATATCCTTTTACTCGGTGAATTCGATGATATCGAAAACTGCTCCGACCTCTACAGTGTTGAGGGAGAATACAGGATTTCGCGGCAGGTTAGAGCCCGCGGCAAGGCCTCTATCAAATTTGAACCTGGCGGAATCAAACTATTTCCAACCTCAAGGGCAATGTGGGCCGCTGGCCGAGAGTGGGGTGATTTCACCCTCGATTTCCGGTTGAATCCAACAAATCTGAATGACGGAGAGCTATTGTTTCTGTGGAAGGGACGAACGGCAGATGGAAAACCTCAGTACCTTAGAGCCCGGGTGGAAAATCGAAGACTCATTTGGGATTTCGAAGGCTTCTTCCGTTATGGTTCCGGCCGTTCCCTGACAATACAGCTCCAGAGCATTCCTCTTGTTCCCAAGGAGTGGAGGCATCACCGCATTCGATACAGAAGTGATGATAGCAACTCCGGGCGCTCCGGGGCATCACCCGGTTTCCTGGAATACCTGGTTGACGATATCCCCGTTGATACGGTGCATACCACGGTAACCGGCACCGAAAGTTTCGAAATATTTACCCCTAAAATCGGTTCTCTCAGCAAGAAACCTCTGATGATTGCACCCGATTTTAACGGCTACATAGACGAGATTCGCCTCTCCTCGATATTCGATGTGAACTCAATTCCGAAAAACTTCTCCAATTCGAATTCGATAAGTTTCGGAACCGGTTATACCGATGTTATTGATTCCGGATATCCGGAATCAGAAATCACGGCCCTCCGGGCTCACTATGACGCCCCGGGTAAATCACAAATTCGTTTTTTCCTCTATGCTGCGAATGATCAAGGTGAAACTCAGTACGTCGAATTCCCAACTTCCGATAATCCCGGCTGGGTGGAAATAAAGCTGGAAAGGGAAAAGGATAACCCTCTTACCTCGGGGAACTGGCACAGATGGAGAGTAGATCGTACAATTTCCGGCCGCTACTTCGCAATCGGTTACGTATTGGAACCGGATATTGATGAGGATATTTCACCAGTGCTTTCGGTGCTGGAAATTGAGTATGAACCGTACCCCTCTTCGAGCAGGTAGCATGGCTGTCGGGAGGATGCAAAATGCTCCTCCACAAAGCCGGGATATCCACGTGGCCTTTTAAGTACGCTCAAGGATCCCTTCGAAATCCATCGCATCCGATGCGTGGGAACTCAATGAATAACTCATATGATTATCAAGTCGCTAAGGTTTCCTCCCGGGCTCCCCAGGTTTCAATCTAAGTCTGCATCCTCCCAATTTTTGCCTCAAACTGCTCCCCCTCCCGCCCCTCAAGTTCATGTTGATCACCCCTTAGCATTTTCCTGAGTCCCTCAACCTCCTCTTTAGAGAATCGAAGACCGCCCAAAACATGCTTATCAAAGGATCTAAAGGCTAGCGGACACACCCTGGCCCCCATATCCCGAATCACCTTCGCGTATGCTCGAATCTCCCTCTGAGCATGGTCATCCAATCGTAATTTCAGAAAACGAAAAAGATTATGAAGATCAATTTGCCAGTACCATTCGGTATATAGACTCAGTGGAAGCACAATTCGAGCCAACTCGCGGGCTATTTCTTCATTCAGAAGCTCTTTATATCCGTTATAGCTGCATTCATGCACCTTGCGAATAATTTCAAGTACCGCCTCCGCTCTAGAGGGTTCGACCGCTTCAGTCGAACGTCCTTGTTTATTGTCCTTACTCTGTTCCGCAATGTCCTCAGGTGCCGGGGAATAAGATTCATCGGGCATTACACTGTATCTACCCGAAATCTCGTTTAAGCGCGCCGTCCGATGCCGCACCCATTGTCGTGCGACGAAAATGGGCATCTTTGCATGAAAGGTTAAAACAACCTGCTCGAAAGGCGAAGTGTGTTCGTTCCTAAGCAGATAATCAATCAAACCCGCATCTTGACGCAGGGTTTTTGTGCCAGTCCCATAGGACACCCTTGCCGCCTGAACAATTCGCTTATCGCTTCCCATATAGTCAACAAGTCTGACAAAGCCCCTATCTAAAACTCGAACCTCCCTGTCTAAAATTTCTTCCGCGGCAGCAACGACACAGCGACCCATGGAATCCTCCAACCGAGTAATTTTTCCCCTCGACACAATAGCAAAACCGCCAACCCTGGAAGGAATAAACAAATCACAGAAACTATTTGGACTAAGAGTTGTTTTTCACTATCTTATCAATTACCCTATTGTGTCCTCATGGGATTATTAAAATCTAGCTATCGATGCGGGAGATGTGGTGCATAAAAAAGAATTTCCCCAAGTTTTCTATTACGATCAAGACTTCGTGGACATCTACGATCGCTCATGGGCCTGGATGAACGATTTTTGGCATGATGCCAAGCCTGAAGTGGGCATCAATAACCCCTTCTATGCCTACATTAAGGGGAACTGTTTGAGCCTCTTCGAAAGCTGCATGGCGTCTTTCTTTCTGGTTTATTTTAACAAGAAATATCCTGTACATCTCATGTTGGACAATTTTTATTCTTTTCAGGAGGACTCCGGTGCAATAAGGGATCAGTACGATCTGAGATCCGGTAAACCCATCTTTCACGAGGAAAACCCAGAGGGCCTTGCACCGCCTCTGCTTGCATGGACTGAATACAATCTCTATCAGAAAGTAGGAGCCAAAAAACGAGTTAGAGAGGTGATGCCCTCCCTCATCGCGTATTATGAGTGGCTCGAAAAGTCATTTAAAGATGAAAACGGACTTTATGCTCCACCTCTCAAAGCCACACTGATGGAAAATTCACCGCGAGAAAACGTGAATTACCCTCTGGATTTCAATTCACAGATGGCTGTCAACACCCTTTATATGTCCACCCTTGCCGATGTCATCAATGACAAGGAACTGAGTTTTCGATTTAAGCGCCAGTATTTTTCCCTGAAAATTCGTATCAACACGCACATGTGGGATCCAGTGGAAAGGTTCTATTACGACTTAGATCACAGCAATCAACACGTAAAGGTTAAAACAATAGCCGCCTTCTGGCCGCTACTTGCCGAAATACCCAACGAGGACAGGGCTGAAGGCCTCTTCGAGCATCTGCAGAATCCCAGGAGTTTCGGCACCGAAAATCCCTTCCCCACCCTAGCCGTCGACGAAGATCTCTTCGATGAGAACGGAGAAGGGTTCCGGGGTTCGGTTATTCCTTTTTATACCTACGTGATAGTCAAGGGCCTCGAGAAATATCAGAAATACGGGTTGGCTCGGGAAGCCTCAATTCGGCATTTGTACTTTGTTCTGGATACCTTCCACCCCGATGAGTCCGGAAAAGGAACACTGTGGTATGCGTATAAACCACTTAAGGAGGGCCCCGCTCAGTGGGGGGAGAACAGCAACTGGAATCGTCCCTTAGACCTCGCGTGCACGGGGCTCTCCACTATTGCCCTAATGATCGAAAACGTTGTGGGACTTTACGTGAGCCTGCCCAGGAAAACGGTGGATTGGTTTGTACCAACTTTGGAACTGATGGGTATTGAAGAATTACCTCTTAGAAGAAATCTCATCACAATCATCAGCAACAAAACCAACAGGGGCTGGGAAATCCGTCTCGAATCCGAGAAGCTCTACTACTTTTCCATTCATCTTCTGGACGAAGGGAAGAAAAAAACTCTTCCTATCCCTTCAGGAAAGTGCTCCATGCTTATCGATAAGCTCTAGCCATCTTGTCCGCCGATGAACTTTCTGCCATACATCAGTGTGAAAAAATTTTGGCAGCACCGCCAATCACTTGGAGCCCTCTAAAAACGACCTTTCCTTCCGAAAAATCGCGAAGTCTGCCGATAGGTCCTCCAGGGGATCTCCAACCTTGGATAACTGGTCAAAATTACCTCAAAATCCTGGTTGTAGTATGCCTGGGATTTTCTCGGCAGTTACAGGGAATCACATATCTTCAAATAGGGCTCGGAATCAGGATACAGTCCAGGTATCCGCCCTCATAAATGTTTCACTTCTAAGAGGACCCACGGAGAAACCATGAATTCCCACACCAGTGTACTCCTCGATAAATTCAACCAATCTCTTCGCTCCAACGGGAAGTTCCTCCCAATCCCGGGTTTCCGAAACCCTGCCATCCCAACCATCGAATTTCTCAATCAGGGGTATAACCCGTTCAAGTTCTGCCGCGGAGGATGGGAAATAATCAATTTGCTGTCCATCAAGCTCGTAGGCCGTACAAAGTCCCACCGATTCAAAACCATCGTACAAATTCAAATGTGATAGAATGAAGCCGTCCAAACTGTTAATCCAACCAGCATACTTAAGCGCCACCAAATCCAGATAGCCAATCCTGCGGGGTCTGCCCGTCGTTACGCCATACTCGTGGCCCAGCTCCCTGAGCCTGTTCGCAAGGGCCGCGTCCTCTTTCATTTCGGTGGGAAAAGGACCGTTCCCAACCCGAGTTTGATATGCCTTGAACACTCCCAGGCACTTATCAATTTTCCTAGGACCAATCGCCGCTCCGATAGCGGCACCGGAACTCACGGAAATACCCGAGGAAACATATGGATAGGTTCCATGGTCTAAATCCAACAGGGTTCCCTGCGCGCCTTCGAGCAAAGTTCTTCTACCCTCATTCTCCATCATAAAGGCAGCCAGATTAAGCTTCATCGGAGCAAGCCATTCCCTAAATGGGCTCATCCAGGCCCTTTCGGAGCTACTCATCGAATCCCAAATCACCGGATCCCAAAGGTCAGCAATTCTGATCCCATCGCGAGATGCCTTTTTCCCGTAGGCTACCCCAATACCACGACCAGTGGTTCCAATGGGACGAGAGCGCATATCATCCACACTCTGATCCTCGCTCTTATATCCGGGAAAAACCAGATGGGCACGGTCGGAAACAAAAACCCTCCCCTCCCATTCAATACCCTGTCCTCTTATCACGGCTAATTCCTCGAACATTGATGCCGGATCAATAACCATTCCGTTCCCAAGCACAACACTCTTGTCCCGGGAAATAATTCCCGCTGGAATCAAATGAAGTGCAAAGGTTTTACTGCCAATTCTGACTGTATGGCCCGCATTCGCTCCACCAGAAAAACGAATCACTAACTCCGCTTCATCCGAAAAATAGTCAACCATCTTCCCCTTGCCCTCATCGCCCCACTGAGCCCCCACTACAGCTAAATTCATCTCCATAAGCTCCCGGCAAAAAAAATTGATTCCTCATCCAGCGCTTCCTTGAATTCCGCAAAAATATCGTCAGCCATAGAATTGGAAGCTGCCATTCTATCCTCGGCCCAATGTCCATAGTTGGAAATGGAATACGTGCATTGACTAGACACTCTCTTCCTTCGTGCTTGAATTCGCATCAGCAGGAAGAATCTCGGCATGTATCGCAGCAACTAAGCTCATCACGCAATCCCATTCACCATGTCCCTTATCCTTGCCGAAACTCCGGCATAACGTTTCGCAATCATTTTGGCCTTAATGGAGGCAAGTCCCCTATATTCCGCCGGGTTATCGAAGAAATCTTCCGCGCTCCTGCTCAGTCGCCTCTCCAAAGCAGAGGAAAGGGTTTTCCATAGATTTGGTTCATTCTCCTTAAGTATATCCCTCATCGACCTTCCGGACAAATCCGCTGCCAGAGTGGCCTGTCTTATTCTTTCGTGGGCATCGTCTATGCCCGAGATTGCCAGGAGAATATAGCAGGGCTCCGCAAGAATTCCATCTCCTATGCTCCGAAGATTCATAGCCATCTTATCGCGTCTTATGACCAGTTTCCCCAATATCCCATTCATCCGCGCCGCTGCTGCAGCAAATCCAGCGATATAGTCTGCCACAAATCTCCCCGATGCCGAATTAGTCAGATCACGCTGATGTTCGGAAATCTGATCCAAATAGAAAGAAAGTACCCGGGGTGAAAATGCCTTCCAAAGGCTCTTCACATGCTCACAGTTCCATGGATTGCGCTTCTGCGGCATGGTGGAAGAACCTACCTGTCCCTCTTCAAAACCCTCGCTAATTTCCCCTATTTCCGAACGCTGCAGATGCCTCAAATCGTCCGCGAGATTCGCTATGATTCCGAAGGTCGTGTTTAATTCAAGCAGCAGACGGAGAAGGTGTTCGGGCTCAACCAGTTGATTTGAATAGTCGGGGCTACTCAGGTCTAATTCACGCAAATAGGCCATCTCCAGTTCTTCCGGATTCCGCGAAATCAGGCCGATGGCATTGTAGGTGCCAACAGCGCCGCTTAGCTTACCGCGCAAAGTCCCGCTTCGCTTTTCAAGCTCGACAAGGGATTGTCCAAGCCGCGAAACATATTCGGCAATGGCAAAACCAAATGTGATGGGAACCGCTAACTGACCGTGAGTTCTACCCGCCTGGGAAGTGTCTGCCTCTCTCTCAGTAATCGATACACAGGTATCAAGCAAATCCAGAAGCAGCGGAATTACCACCTTCCTCATCCCATCACGAACTCTCATGGCTATTGATGTCTCAGTCACATCGGCAGAAGTAGCCCCCATGTGGACCCAGGGTTTGAGTTCATCCGGAAGTCTTCTCTGAATGATGTTCACAAGCGCTTTGACATTGTGATTGGTCAGTCTCTCTTCGGCCTCCACCTCTTCCGGGTGAATCGAATCCGCAAGCTCATCCACAGCAGCAAGGAGATCCTCTCGCTTATCCAGATACTCGTTGATATAAACCCGCAGCAGTGCCAACTCAGCCTTAACCATGTAGCGTATTGCAGCGCTTTCGCTCAAGTACTCCGAGAGCGAATTGAAGAGCTCGCTATTCGCCACCCAATAACGCTGATCCAGCGGTGATATATTGAGGTATATACTCCTTTGCTCCATGTGAAATCATTCCCGAAACGAGCCTGGAATTCAAGCCCGAACAATGGCTTCCCATCCCTCCAGCATCGTAGTAAATACAGGACTGTCTAATTCACTTGACTAACGGATTTTGAAAGAGTTAGCATTCCGGATTAACCGCGCCTGTTGTATAATGGTATTACCTTAGCCTTCCAAGCTAAAGACGTCGGTTCGATTCCGATCAGGCGCTTAAAAACAATTTACTGGACCACTCCGGAAATTCCGAAGACCGATTTGATTGAATTTGACCTTCTCTCCCCCAGAATCATCCACTAGCTCCAGGTATTCCGCCCTTTCTTCACCTTCATCATGTAATTGGAAGAGCTGAAAGTAGGAATCATATCAGTAAGCACACTGTGAGATCCCGTAAACCGCATTTCTCCTCCGAAAAAGATATCGCTCCCGACGACACAGTTGAGAAGCAGTAAATTAGGGGGATTATAGCCTTGAGTCACATCAGCCCGCCAGAAAATTCGCGCCGACTCAAGAATTCTTCGGCACGAACGGCCGCATGAAAGTCTCGCGCACCTGATCCCGCGACCATCCCGGCATGTCGATTTCTTCCTCCATTTCCGCTTTGCTTGGCTGGTAGCTGCTCGGCTTCATGTCCACTTCCACCGGGGCCGGTAATGTCGCCTTGGGCTTTGCGTCGGCCATTTATTCTTCCCTCCTGTCAGATCACACGGATTGCATGATGAAAGACTTCGTTCGTAAAATCGTCCCACAATTCACCGTCCTGAGAAATCTTATCAAGCAAATAC
>Ga0209781_1000142_pt1 | contig 17427 bp, 15 predicted proteins | sample WorMetHERISLAND1_3_FD_187386 | JGI IMG/M metagenome (GOLD analysis project Ga0209781, IMG submission 187386) | Marine gutless worms symbiont microbial communities from Max Planck institute for Marine Microbiology, Germany - Olavius albidus HERON... | ecosystem: Host-associated > Annelida >...
CCCTGACAGTTTCATACCCCCCCCCTGAAACAGACGGCTGGAGCCTGGATAAAGCCCTGCTATCGCCCCGGTATTTTTTATTGATGGGGGGGGGCGATCACCCCTCGTCCCCCACCCCGGGATCGACGCCACTGTAGTTGAATGTTTCTAGTGTTGGGCATGTGAAAACTACTATGACTCAGTCGAAATTGCCGTTATTTCACTAGTGGCAGTCTCTGCGACTGCACTAGTGAAATAAAGGCAACTTACTTACTTACGCACATGCTATACCGTATATTATTGTATCTCTTCGGTTACATCACATTTAAACGTCAAATGTGATGTGCTGCTCAGTGCCGGATTAAGTTTAACCCATAAGCGAACTAAGCGCGCGCTTAGGGCACCAAGTTGCAAGGGGCACCAAGCAAAACTGGTCGAAGATTAATTAATTATACATTTCAAACTTCAAAGAGTATAAATTTAAGCAGCGAAGCACCAAGAAGTGCACTTCCGCTTTGCTCAAATGCTCAATAAACAAATCGGGTGGGCCGTGGGCGGTTGACTGTACATACATGGGGTCGATTCAGTATTTCGTCGGTCCCAATGATTGAAGGTATTGTAGTTATATATTTTAATTCTAATCCTGCCTTGACGCCACTGCAGAAGAGACCACTTCAGCTTGCAAAAATGCCGAAAAATACGCGATTTTAACGTTGAATTTTGAGAAATTTCCTGGGGGCATAGCCCAGACACCCATACTGGTTAGGGCTACGGCGCCCCTCTCCACACCCTACCCCAGAGGGGGCACATAGACTGTCAAGTGCTAAGGGCACCGCGATATCTTAATCCGGCCTTTGTGCTGCTGCATGTTTGTAATGGTATTACCGAAATAAGTATTATATTCTTTATTACGCACAGTATTGCGTTGTCTTGAACATAGGCTCAGTCAACTTTAGGGGGGCAAGACATTTTTGCCCGAAAAATATGTATGAAAAATTAACAAAATGCCCGAATTTAAGTGATTCTTGCCCGAAAAATTAACAAAATTCCCTAATTTTACATGATTTTTGCCCGAAAAATGCCCGAAGTTTACATAAAAATTGCCCGAAAAATATTTTTTCCCGAATTTTTTTTTTTTTTTTTTTTTTTTTTGGGGGGGGGGCACGTGCCCCCCCTGCCCCCCGTCTCCTACGCCTATCTTGGAGTATGACTTCCAACTTGATTGTTATTGGTTGACACTATTCTTTTGTTGCTCCGCCCATTAACCGCCAGCTAGCCAATAGCAAGCCGCTGCGCCCACCCTCTCCCGCGCCGTGGTACGAAGTCGAGTTCCACGGAACCATAGCGTGGTGCAAATCGTGTGCCCCCGTTGGGCGTTCAAGGCAGAGATTTTCGAAAGGGGCGGAGATTATTCAGTCCTTAATAAAGACGCGCTGGATATGCCATCATTGCACATGAGTCAATGCTTCGAGGCCTAACATCGTATTGAGATTGTGTTTCGCGACGTGTTTGTAAGTGAAGAGAAGAGAAGTCGATATTTATCAAGTTAGAGGTGAGCACTACTCTTTTGTGGTATTTGCTTCATTAAACATTTCTGATTCTGATTCTGAGCATTGCAGTAGCCTAGGTCTGAGCCTAACTTTTTGTTAGCCTTTGTACAGCTGGAATTTCCGTTTCATAAAATCACATAGCAATGAGTTATAGCCTAACTTTGTCATTATTCGGGATCCATCGCGTGGTTGCATGCGAAAGCACAGATTCTGGCCGTTTCAGTTAACATGTTTTTTTTGTAGCATATTAATGAAGGCAATGCGAAGAAGAGTCGTAAATCCGTCACCATTTGACGTTGCCAAACTCTTCATTGAGCAAAGCGAGGACCAGGAAGGCTTCTTCGTAGACAGCATACCACTAAAAGGTAAGCCAATTTCATTTGTATACAATAATTAGGCCTATGTCTTTAAAATATATCGGAAGAGCTATAAGGCTTTGACATTGTCAACATTTTATGCTAAATGACAAATGTATATCTTTAAATTTACAAATAACACATTTATGGTATTCTCTGACTGTATTAACCAGCGTGCAACGGTCAGACTGGTGGACACACGGACAAACGGATCGACAATGGCTAGTAGCTAGTAGGCCTACAGCGCTTTCCATTGCTTGCTATGCGGACGCGCTGTAATCATAATGTGTGTTAACATTCGGGCAAAAGGTTAGGCCTAGGTGCGTGTTTGGACACATGACACTTGCATTTTTTTACTAGCGCGGTAACATAGCAAGCTATGGAAGCGCTGATATTGCTAGAACAGATATGTCTGTCCGTCCGTCCGACACACTCTGGTATCGTATCAAAACGAACCAAGAAATTCAGCAAAGCTGACAGACCAGCGCGGTAGCTATGCATTTTTTTATAGCCCGTTTAGTATCCATGTCCGTCATATTTTGCTGTACTTCTAACACAGACATTCTAGTATATTATTTATTTTCTATAAACATCAGTGAACAGCATGTGTGAGAGCTGTGAATACAGCTCTATAGTTACTTGACGCTTCCTCTTCACGCAACCCCAGTGAATAACCCATAAAACTTATATCGCCATTAACTAGAGTCCCTGCGCTACATTTTTGCTGCTGACAGTATATGCTGAGGTCGTCAAATTTCAGAACAGTTTTGAAAGCCAGAACGCCAAAAAAATTCGATGAAATTTGCAGACCCATGCATATGGCGCGTTCTGGCGTTCAGACAAAACTGTTCGGAATTTGCAGAGATACGCATAGCGGCAACAATGTAGCGCAGAGACTCTATAGTTTCTGGCGGTGTCACGAAACACCGCACCGCGCGCACCGCGCACACCGCGCGCACCGCACTGAAATATGGTAATTATGCGTAGTGGAGCGTGGCGTACGCGGGGAAGTACTGTCTAGACCACTTGTACTCATGGCATAGATTAGTTGTATTGTTAGTTGTATTGACTCTAAAGCCAATCATTCATGTATATCCTTGTATAGGCGCAATGAAAATAGCAGTGCGCTGCTGTACAGGCCTAATTATGAAACACCACCTCGCACTACGCACGTTGACTATTTCTCAACGAACGGCGAACACGATTGTCGGGGGTCCATATAAAACACGCATCGGCGCACATCGGCGCATCGGCACATGAAAATTAACTACATGCTAGCTGCTTAGTGGCAGCACGTGTTGACATAATTTTAAGAAGTTTACTACTAAAGGGTTCATGTCTCACACCTATATTAGTCTCCATGCCAATCTTGTTAATCTTCCAAAACTACAGAAATAAAATAAATTTGCAGGTAGACATGGACAAATGATGAGAGTATATGAAAACTTTATGCTCTAAAGTTGCTTAAGGGTGCATGTAAGCCTCGTACTGAGCTGCAGTTTGCCAACAGTGTATATCTTACAAAGCGACAGAACGTACTGGCTGAATCATGTTATTATGAGAAAAAAACTTTATAGCATTTTTTGCCTGCTCAATAACAACGTTGATGCTATAAATTGTGATATCTTGTCTGCTGTGACTGAATCTGCTGCTTATGGGAATGGTTGGTTGAGGATGTAACGGCACTTACAGCACTATTTAGGGTATATCGTGCCATTACTGCTTACAGGGGGGAGGAGTAGATTTCAAATAAACTACCGGTGTGCATCTGTAAAGCTGCGTCCGTCAAATTTCTACTGTCAATTTTGTAATAACTGTCCAATTTTCATACTTGTTTTAGCTTTGCAGTCAGAAATAATCTGCAGTGTAAGCCCCATCTAAAAACTGTCACTGCACCACAATGATCTGTTGTACTACCTTGCAAACAAAAATATGGTGATAATAAGTTGCTTTTATTGAATAACAAATGGTTATAGAAATACAACCAAATGTGACTTACTTACTTACCCTTTTTCTATGCCTTTGTGCAGTTATAAGTAATTATGTTAAAAAACTTCCAAGTTTATAAAACTATGTAAGGGCGATATGAGTCGCCAACCGAAAACAGCAAAAATCAATCGGGCAAAATTGTCATGTGTTAAATTACAAGACGAGCCATTCTGAACATTTGTAAAATGACTTAGTTGCAGCACATAAAGGTGTGGAACATTACAGATTTTGGGAAATGTGTTGCATTAGACCTGTCAACTGCATCTCTCAGAGCATTAGGGATGTAAACAATAGGCCTAATTATGTTAATTAATGTATTATAGAGTAACACACACACACACATCAATAGGAACTACCAACTTCAAAAATGACTCAGGTACATCACGGAAAGGTCAGCTATGGAACTTACAGATTCAGGGGAAAACAATAAGTTGGATTTGAGCGACGCCTAAACAGACCACGGAGAGTATTAGAGAAGTAAACATGTCAGTTAAGCCATCCCCGATCAAGACGTCAGCATGCACCAATAAGAACTACCATTTTAAAGTATTCAGAATGGCTCGTCTTGTAAGGGCCGCTCTGGAATTTAACACATGACGATTTCGCCCATATTTATTTTTGCTGTTTTCGGTCGGCGACTCATCGCCCTTACATAGTTTTATAAACTTGGAAGTTTTTTAACATAATTTTTGCTGTTTTATTGCCGATTTTATGCGGAAAGCGAGTTTGGTGCATTTTACCTTAAAATCTGACATCCGTTAACACCAATTTTACTAATTTTACGAATATTTGCTTCTTAACTAATTTTACAGAGCTAGAATTAACGAACATAACAGGCCAATTATTGGTGGGGCCAAATGCATTGTGGCCCACCCAATCAAAATTTTGGGTGGGCCGGCCCACGCTGCAGCGCCACCCATGCGAGTAGGTGCTCATAACTGCCCTCACGCTAGGGGTGACATCAGTACCATTGGAGTACTTGGATAGGATTTCCTAATACTATGTTATGTTTTTAGTATGTATATGCCTAAGTTGCGCCAACCAACTGCACTGTCTCTTACATTGCGTGGTTCTTCGCTGTATACAGTGAGCTAGATGCGTAATAATGTGCAGCTGTTGCATGGAAACAAGTTACACTAAAGGTGACAATGATTGTGCAAATTAATAATGTCAGTTCGGAAACTCTGACAGAAATGCCCTCAACTGGCATGTGCATAGCCTCAAATTGTTGCTCGGCAGTAATCATGTCTAGTATTGATTGTTCATGGTCATACTGGACATCATCAATAATATGCTGTTTCGGGTCATCCGCATTATTTATTTTGTCATCAAGCACCTGTAGAAAAGAAATAAGTAAAATAAAACAAACCATTTCTACCATTTGTGGACTTATGTCAGGGACGAAGTTACGACCTCGCATAAATAGTTTGTAATTCACCAAATTGAGATTACATTTTATGACGTAGTATACTAGCAGAACTCGGGTAAAGTGCTAAATTCAATTCCACATTTGTGTGTGATCATCATCGGCCACATTGATGCAAGAATAATAATTGGAGCCATGTTAGATGAGTTTGTTAAAAACAAAAACAAAATCAAATTTTTGGATTCACAGTGTACAAAAAGTTGCATGCCAAAATATTGTCACTTTTTGGATTACATTTTCAGTTTGATTTTGTTAATATGAATGTTGTACTTACAGGAAATGGATACCTGAGGTGTTGCGACACCATGCGAAAAATCACAAGAGCTGCACAGCTGGAATCTCCTGAGTCAGTCACCGCGACAAACATGCGTAAATACACAGCAACAGTTACGCAGCTGCTGTCATTGGGGGAGCACCAGCTTGAGTGGCTCTGTAAACACATGGGCCACTCTATTCAAATCCATCGAGACTTCTACAGGTTAATTTTTTTGGTTTAGTATTACAATCTACAGGTTAACAGTTGGGTGAATTGCTCAACACACTCTTATTCCATAGAGCACCAGAGTTGTAAGGGCAGATTAAATACTTTATAGTTTGAGAGTAGGTTAGGTCTGTCTCTGGGCAAGTTGGTTAATGCCACAGTGTATGCTGCCATGACTGGCGGACGGTCAACGCCGATACCGATAATCGGTATCGGCCGATTATCGGCCGTTTTACCGATTATCGGTATCGGCCGATTATTACGCCAGTATCGGCCGATTGTTGTTTACACATTCGGCACAGTCCAATACGCAGCTACGCGCTGCCGACGCCGACACAACTTGACAGTTGAGTCGCCTCAGTCGCGTCGGCGGTGCGTCGGTGCGTATTGGGCATCACTCACTAGACTCTCAGTGCGACTTTTTGTGTTTGTGTATGTGTGTATTGAATATTGATGTGTCTCGCTAGGTTTTTTGTATCTTTTAGTATTAATCGGTAATCGGCCGATTGTTAGGCGCCGATTATCGGTCGGCCGATAATCGGCCAGTGGTTTATCGGTGCATCTCTAGTTATTTTGGTTTCATTATTAAAATTACCCTGAGATCACACATGCACCCTTATGCGCTCCTGCCAAGTACTTCCTTTCTGTTTCGTTCCACTGTACATGCAAGAATCTCACATAGTAGTCAACCACTGAATCTTGACGCTGTCTGCAATGTTTTGTTAATATAATTTTATATGTGCAGTTTACTGAATACTTAGCTCTTCCATCATACATTAAGTGCAGCAGATTTGGAATCTTGCATCTAAAATGATCGGCAAGAATCACTGTAATATTGTACGACATTCAGCTGAAGAGATTTTGATAGAAATTGAGGGGAAAATATTTTAAAGTTGAAGCCAAAAATATGCGCTGTTTATTGTCTTGATTTGATAAGCAAGTAGAAGTTTGGCATAGAAACTCTATTGTTAGCTGGCTAACTGATGACCTAACAATCTTGCTTTTCAGAATTAATCACTGTACAATTAGCGACTATATTCTCAAGCCATTGTCAGACAAGACGATTGTGACTGTAGATTGCAAGATTCTGCCACCGAATTAACGAAAGTGGCAAAACTACTCCTGTTGATGGATCGGGGTCAAATACGCAACTTTGTTGGGAAGAAGCTTGACGACATCAACCCTGATGGTCAGTACATCTTTATACTGTTCCGAATAATTTCCAATAAGCACACATCATTGTGTTCACATTAGGTTGGCATTGCCTTGGGTGCTTATGTTATCAATTAGGATCTATAGAAAACAATTTCAGTCCTAAACCTTTATTATATTTGTTTTATATTTCACAGAGTTTTCTGACATTTCAGCATATGCAGAGTGAGCCAATAAAACTCAGTTTTTGCATACATTTACACAAAGTTATTCAGTGTATTTATAATGCAAAGTAAATTCCACGAGGCATTGTTTCATCAGTTAACTGAAACTGAAACTGAAACTGAAACTGGAAGATAAAATAAACTGTAACTAAACTAAAACTGAATAATTAATACTGAAACTAAACTCTAACTGGAAAACCAAAACGGAAATTACACTGCAAGAGGCTCAGCAAGGCTGTTGGTTAAAACAACCTTGCTTGTACAGGATGGGCCAGAAAACAACCCCAATTATACTCTACGCATAACTTCGTCAAATAACTTAGTCGAAGTGAGGTGATAGATTTCACTAATTAACTAGTTTTCTGGCATAAGTGTTTCACAAGGTAGTGTACTGATATGTTTGAGATAAGGTGGGATATTTAATTATCACTTTATTGCAAATTTCCTGTGTGCTGCTTAGGCTTTTCTTCTCTTTATATATATATATATTTTGTTTTTTGTTTTTCTTTTTTTTACATTTGTACGATTTTCATGTTAAATAAACAAATGTGGCAATGACAGAATTTTGAAAATCTGCCTGCATTTGACGAAGTTATTATGCAGAGTATTATCAGTTACTTTTTTGCACCACCTATAGTACTTACGATATTGTGCAATGTTTTCAGTGCGATATTTATGTAGTATCTCTAGCACTTTGTGTACTATGTGTTGACTGTGTGTGCACTGGCCTAGTGTGTGTAGTTTATGCATGCATTTGTTGACAACAAAGTGACAAATGTATTTAGATTTTTGCAACTGAACTAAAACTAAAACTAGACTTTAAAGTGTAAACTACAAGGCAGCCCAGCTGTCGCTGACAAACCCGCGCGATGCTTGAAATGCGGGTCACGGGTCACTCAAGGGCATAGAAAGTCACACCAATCGATAGTTTGCCTACGGTTTCCTATTAGCGTCCTATATTAACTGTGTCTGTAAAATGCATCGTTTAAAACTACCGTGACCTTGAAACCCGGGTCAGGGGTCACTGAAGGTCATCGAAAGTGACACCATTCGATAGCTTGCATATGGTTTCCTATTACTCTCCTATAGTAACTTTGTGTCTAAGATGCACCATTTTCGAGATATGGCGGCAAATTTGCAAAAAATCGCAGAAAAAACCTACCCCACTGTCATTTGACGCCCCCCTCCAGCGAACCCCCGCGATTATCCGCATAAAACTTATCTCGCTATAAACAGACATCCCTGGTGTACATTTTGCCGCAGACAGTATGGGTGTTACAGCAGTAAAATTTTTGTGGTGGGCTCCGACAGACATATGAGTTATGTAAAAAAACGCATAATGGCCGTTCAAGGTCAGTTCAAGGTCATCCAAGGTCATTGATTTTGGTACAAATCGAAATCTAAAACTGAAACTAAAACTGGAAAACTAATTCTGAAACTGAACTTGAACTGAAAAAAACCAAAACTGAAATTACACTGCCATGCGGGCACAAATGTGCATGCCACAGTGACATTCGGATAATGTGTTGCAGTTCTGTCTTCCGGCAGTCCAGAAAGCAAGCCATGAAACAGTTTGGCTTTGAGATGTAATTGGCATTATTAATAGTCTTGTATGATTTAATTTCAATTTAGATTGCGCTGCTACAAGAAAGATTTTACACAAAGCTATGGTATAGTGAACAAGTTTATGTGTTATATTCTTGTAGACATCAATGTTGACTCAGACTCCTCAGCCGAGGAAGAGACAGCATCAGCTGGCAATGAACAAGGTCAGAGACTGAATTTTGATCAGGGATGTTAGTCCTCGGCCTTGGCATCGAGGCCAAATTTCGTGGCCTTGGGATTTGTGGCCATGGCCTTGTTACAGTGGCCTTGGCCTCGTGTTGTGCACCATTTATGTCTTTATAGGGTACAACTCTGTACAGCTAGACCGAACTGTTACTGTCATTAGTTTCCGTATACAACTGACTGCAGAAATGGTTGAGATACTCTGTAATAATGGGCCCATACTGACTGGTGATGATTACCTGATTACATAGTTTGTAGAGACTGTGCATTATTAATCACTTAGGTTTGGTGAAGTTGATATGTCACAGTGATGTTGGTGAAAGCAGTGAATGTTACTAACATTTGATAGATCGATATGAAGTTCAGTTACTTTCAATTTTCCAAATAGCTTTACTTCTAGGGATACTCTGTTTTTACATCGCGACCATAGTCTTGGCCTTTACCTCGTGACTTTTTGCCTCATTAACACTAACATCACTGATTTTGATAATGTGGCACACCCAAAAGAATGGCATTTATTCTGTAGAAAAAAATCCGAAAATGTGTCCGCATTTTATAAATGGCACCACCACTTTTGTCTGTCTATCAACACCTCCTTGGTATTGTAGCACGTTAGGCCTAAGTGTTTCTAATGAAACTACAAAATGAACTTTATTTTTTATGACACTGTTGAAAATGGCGGTGATCTTAGTACTAGTAGTGCATACCCACTGATGTCTTAATTTTGTGCAAAACTTTTAAATCATTAATACCTGCGTGATCATTTCGGTTTGACAATGTGCTTTGGCTTTTGAATATTTAGTGTCACTAGCATTTTTATAATAACACTCCTTTCAGGATACATTAGGCATTACTTTTGGTGCTTATATTTTCAGAAATTGTTAAATTATATTCTGTGAAAAATAATGTTGATGTTTAGTTATTATTGTATGCATCATGTTTGTCATTTAGCATCTGCACAAGTCGAAGATGTAGAACCCGATGATGATGGTCATTTTCCACGTGTACTACAAGGTATCATTTTCAAATTCCATACATGCATTAAGCCGCCCACACAATTGAGATAAGACTAAGATAAGACAAAGACAAAACATTTTTTGTCTTATCTTAGTCTTATCTCAATTGTGCGGGCGGCTTTAGTTTCTTTTTGCCATTTTAATGAACTGCCCGTTCTCAGCTTTCATGGAAATTTTGCAATGGTTATTTAATCGCCAAACTGTCATGTTTTTTATATTTGTCAACTTTTAGCATCTGTGATAATCCTAATTAATAGTTAGGCTCCTGATTAGTTTTTATTCCTCATCACTAGTTTTGCCAGGTCATTAATGAAAGGATCTTGGCTTTTGTTGTTCTGCTTGTTAATTATTTGTAATAACGAAAATTAGGTTTAAAAAACTTCTCAGTTTATAAACCTATATAAGGCGATATGAATCACCAACCGAAAACAGCAAAGACAATCAGGGGAGGGGGAGAAATTATCGTGTTAAATTCTAGAGTGGTCCTTACAAGACAAGCCATGCTGAATAATTGAAAATGGTAGTTCTATTGATGCATGCTGTGTTGATTGGGAGCGGCTTAACTAGCATAATTATTGTTTACTTTCTTTATGCTCTCCATGATTGATTTACCCATCGTTCAAATCCAACGTTTTTTTGTGAAATCTGTAAATTGGAACTGACCTTTTTGTGATGTAACTGAGTCATTTTTTACAAGTATACAGAGTACTTGAAATTGGCAGTTCCTATTTATCATATTACTCTAGAATACCTTAATTACCTTATCACCTTATCACTGGAATACCTTAATACCTTATCATAATACTCTGGAATACCTTAATTAACATAATTACTGCTAACATCTCTGCCGCTGTGAGCAATGCAGTTTACAAATGTAACACATTGTTTCCCGTTATCTGTAATTTTACACATATTTTGGGCTGCAGTGCACATGTCATTTTACAAGTATTCAGCTCGCCTTATAAGGTCCGCTTTGGAATTTAACACATGACGATTTCGCCCCAGACTGATTTTCTACTCCTCACGCGCTACGTTAATAACATAGCGAAAGTCAAGTGTAAGAAGTATAAATTTCCCATAGCCGGGGGAATGAGTTGGGGGAGTAGTGTAGAGCGTATTATCTGGCTAATAGCCTGGATAACCAGACAAGCGTGTGGAGTACGCAAATGTGTTGAAGATGTAGGCCGGTGCGGGGAGAGTGAGTGGCTTGACGGATATTTGAAGGCCCCGTAAAGCACCGTCTTCGCCTGACTAGTCTGCAGGCAACCACACTAGGCCCTGCCTTGGTCTAGTGACTGAAGCGGGGTCCAGCGGCATCGCACCCAGCAAGCCCGCCTGCTGGCACGCTCAGGTAGCCCGGCTTATCTGAAATGCACCGGGTTGACACGCTAGGTGGCGCTACGGTCTTGCCGCAGACCAGCCCGACTCTAGCGACAGGCTAGCTTTGATGACAACCAAGCGCCACTAGTTTTGATTGCCACCAATGGTAACAGATTATAGAGGACACCGTCGAACCTCTGTAGTGCCTGTTCGAGAATTAATCTTAAAGCATGCACGCTGTTGATCCGGACCTTAATATGCGGACCGGTTGCCGCCAGAAGTCGAACCCAGCGTCAGCTGGCCACCAGTCACGGCAGCGTACACTGGCATTAACCAACTTGGCCACAGAAACAGTTGGACCAAATTCAGTAGGTATGTAGGAGAAAACAGTGCACAAGGAGTAACTAGATTGGTCTCAATCTAAAGTATTTCTTGTGCTGTTTTTGGTCGGTGATTCATATCGCCCTTATATAGTTTTATAATCTGAGAAGTTTTTTAACAAATTTTTGCTGTTTTATTGCCGATTTTATGTTAAAATTACCAAAATCTTGTTACCATAGCAACAACGTCAGTCACAGAAAGTTGTTCACCGTCCAGAAAACCTCAAACTTGCACTGAAATTTTACTAGTATGTGCATACAAACCGACTTTAATCAGTTCTGTGATAAAATTTCCAAATTTTCATTAAACTAGCAACACAGATCGGTCTGAGGCAGATTTGAGCGAGTGAGTTTGTCGTCAATGTTTCCAGTTGGGTGGGAGAATGTTGAACATTTGAATAGTACCATTACATTGGCTGAACTGAGAACCACCTGCTGGGTGCAAGAATTTGGTAGGTATAGATACAGTTTTGTGACACAATTTCCAAATTTTCGTTACCATGGCAACACGATGGTCTGGGGCAAATTTCAGTAACAATGTTAAATTGGTCATCCCCGTGCAAAAATTGGGGATTCTCGTATGAGGAGTTTTTGCAAATTTTGTGTTAAAATTTCCTATTTTTCCCATGGTAACAGGGGTTGGTGTGTGACAAACTTCACTAACACAGTCAAATTAGCCGAGCCCAAAAAACACACTGGTAGGAGGAAGATTCGGGTATGTATCTCCTACACAAGCCGAGTTATAGCAAATTTTCTGTTAATTTTTTCTAAATGTTTCCACATTTTGGTTGACATGGTAATGGAGGTTGGTCTGAGAGAAATTTCACAAACACAGTTAAATTTGATCGAACCCAAAACCCTGTTTGGTGCAAAAATTGGGGTGCGACAATGATGGCAACAAATCATGATGGCCACAAACAGCGACCATGATGGCCACAAACTATGACCACGATGGCCACAACAATGATGACCACAAACCATGATGACCAATGACATAACTCGGTGAAATTTGTCCAGCAATGTCAAATGAGTTTAACTGTAGTGATGAGACTTTACAATATCGCGGGAAATTGTCTTTTGACCTGTAAAACTGTCTCCCATATGACCTATATTGTGTTGGTGGAGACGTTAAGCCCTACTCTGCTACGCAGTTTGGCCATTTTACACCGTGTGTTAGCGCAGAGTGTAGTGCTTAACCCATTAGTGCCCAAGCTATTTTACAATTTACCGTAAAAGTAGATGTTCCCATTTGGGGTGCAGTAGGCATCAATGGGTTAAGAAATTGCCTAATTCATGGCCAACTCACGATCATATTACCAATCTTCAGAAAACATCACCGAGGCGTCCTCTGAAAGCATAGTTGTTCCGGCAGCCCGTTGTTCTGCACGTTTATGCACGAAAATAAAGTGCGTTAAAATGCATTGAAGAGTGCATTCATGATCAGTCTTAACCCATTCATGCCTACTGCACCCCAAATTGGAACACCTACTTTGACGGTAAATTATAAAATAGCTTGGGCAGTGGCACTAATGGGTTAAAAGTATGCCGTTAGTTGTCACGTTTTCATTGCTGTGGCCGTCATGGTCATGGTATAAGCCTCAAGAATCTGAGACGTATCTGGCCCAGTTATTGCAAATTTTGTGTTAAGTTAACAGCAACTGGTTACAATGGCAACATGGGTCAGTCTGGGGAAAGTTTGAATTACACCATCTGATCCCAAAAACCTCCAGTTTGGTGCAAACAGCGTGCATGTATCTTCAACGATGCGCGAGTTATAACTCTTAGAAGTTGCCACAGAGTGTAATGCAATTTTTAACATTTTCGGGTGAAAAATAGGGAAATATTTATTTTTATTATCGAAACCATGTAAGGAATATGTCTGCCACCTGTAGAGATGCGCATGACAGTCAAAAAAGGAAAAAAATAGACGCGTGAAGGGGACAATTTCACGCATGCGCAGTCACGCTGCCTTTGAACTGATTGACCCCTACATGTGTGTGTGGGGTGGGGTCACCAATGTGGTCACCAATGTAATAAACTGTGCCAAATTTCGTGAAAATCCATCAAAGGGTCTTGGAGCTAGCAGACCCGAAAAATGGCGTATCCCATTGACTTCATTCATCGCCCTTATAACAGTGTCGGCACTACCATGCCACACTGTGATTAATTAGCATTTGTTCATATATAAATATTTTGTAACTTGTTTTTGGTCTAGCTATTTGTACTTGGATTGCAAACATGTGCGTCTGTGACAAGTAACAATAACATGATGATTACAAACTTGATTGCTATTTTTCAGATTCTGAATTTGCACTTGAAGCTGGTGAACCAGAGTGTGCTGCGCCAGATCGCCTCGGTAATTATTTTCTTCTTCATTTATGAAATATCTCCGTGCTCTAGTTTCCATTACTTTCATGTGAATGTTGCAACAATTTTCAATTCCAAAGACGAGTTAACTTGTGTTTTAATAGTCTTCAAGCTTTTGAGTTGACATGGTAGGCGTAGGCCACGTTGAGGTTAACACTTTCAACAATTTCAAATTCTGTTGATTTTTTTGGACAACACGATGCTTTTTGGAACTCACACCTATGCTGTACTTATGAGCTAGGGCTCGTAAGTACTGTGTAGGTGATTTTAATAAAACACTTCACACAAAATTTATTTCTCGTGTTCACAATCCATTAATTGGGTGAATGTAATTGCAGGCTAAAATTGTATAGATGTGGACGCAGTTCTCAGAAATATTAGTACAGTGTAGCTATTTTTGCAAAGGAGTATTCTTTGCAGCACCTGTTGACCTAATGATTATTATTGCTGACAAAATTTGCGAACTTGATGAGCTTCCGTTGGCAGCTGCAAACCACAAAACTGAAGTGGGCAATATTTTCCAGGTGTTTTGAATTGGCGCTTTCCACCATCTCAGACCATTAAACAGCTGTGTTGTTTGTGCTTGGTTTTAGTTCGCAAGAGGAAGCCAAAACTCCCACCTGCTGCTGGTCTGCAATGTAAAGCAAAAAGAGAATCTGGTAATTGAAATGCTTTTTTCTCTCATCAACTTATCATTCAGCGTGGCATGTGATATAAGGTTTAATTGCAAGATGATGGACAATCTGTACATGTGTAAGATAATACAGCATTTGAGTGAGCATTTATGACACTGTAGTGGTAAATGTGCCAAAAATTCAGCTTTCCTGCCTTAATTTTATATGGGTAAATTGCACATGCTGAGTACAGGTTGGTGCAACAGAAAGTAAGCCATGCACTTGCTTGTTGATAACAGATTTTCAAATTTTTTAGGCGGGTTGCTGCATACACCGTGGTGCTGCTTCGCTTATTGGCACAGAGATCGTGATGATGTTGGTTCATTTGTAGGTCACGAGTGCACTCCCTCCACCAAACGGTGCACTAGAGGCCTATGGTTACTATTAAAACTAATATGAAACCCTATCCAATGAATCTAATGAGAACATTTCAACCACCTAGGGTAACCCATAATTGAGGTTCCACCTTTCCACAACTTCGGGACACCTATCGTATCTCTGAATGTATTTGAGCTATGAAAAAAGGCAGGGCACAGGGCCCCACCCCAATTTTTGGGGGACGGGTTTACTTTCTTCGACATTTGTTCACATGTGGCATGGAGGTTGTAGTGGATATAGAATTGAGTTTCACATAGAAACCTGACACTCCCAGGGGCGTCTGGGAGCGCAGAGTGCAGGGCTCCAGTTCAAATTTTTGGGGCGACTTTCTATTTGTTGGAATTAGTGGAGTTTACAAGTTCAAATGTGGCATAAAGGTCAATGTGGACATGGAATTGGGTGTCAGGTAAAAATTATACATGTAGATACGTTTTTGGTACTGTCTACATCCGCTAGAGGGACTGCACATCATGATAAACTTTCAAAAAGTGCAATATAATGCGTGCTGACTACAGTGCAGTGGTAAGATATAAGACGAAATTAGTCATCACTGTGACTCAACAGTTGCGACGATTGGCTGTGCAGATGAGTCCATGCTGACTAAAATCCCTGCAGGGTGGTATTTCGAGCTAAAGGTTGGGCCACAATAGCCATGTAACACATAACCCGAGCTTTAGATGGATGTCGAGTAGTGCATTCATTTTTCACAGCATATTGTTAGAACTACTTAAACCTGAAATAATTTCCAGTATAGTGATTTATGTACTTTCACTGTTCATGTTTATTCCCTTAAACTTGTTGGCCTTTACAAGAAGTGGCGTGCAGTCGCAGCGCAAACTGCACATTGCCACAGTAAAGTCTATCGATACCGTACATTTATTATTTTAGCTCCTACCAAAGGCAGTGGAACAGAAGACAAATCATGCGCTGAAAAGTCAGGAAACTAGATCACAGGCCAGTCGCAAGGACAGTGGTTATTCTGTGTAAGTAAGTAAGTAAGTAAGTAAGTGCACAGGCGCATGAACACATAGGCCTGATAGAGATAATGCACCCGGCCACTCTACACGGTGTCCGGAGTCATTACTAAGCTGTATTTCGTCATTTTTGCGGCATTTAAATAATCAGTGACCTTGAATCTCGCTCGGAGGTCATTCAAGATCATACATTTTGGCAGTAATCGAAAGCCCATGTAGAATTTTATATAGGCCATTAATAGTTACTTTCGCTCTATCTTCAACCGTTTCGGAGATATTGTCGGTTTTATACGCCCAGCGCCAACTGTGTAAGTAAGTAAGTAAGTGCACGGGCGCAGAATACGTAGGCCTAATAGAGATAATGTATCCAGCCACTCTACGTGGTGTCAGAGTCATTAATAAGCTGTATTTCGTAATTTTTGCGGCAATTAAGGAACCAGTGACCTTGAATCTCGCTTAGAGATCATTCAAAGTCATACATTTTGGCGGAATCGAAAGCCCGTGTACGACTTTATATAGGCCGTTAATAGTAACCTTTGCTCTTTCTTCAACCGTCTCAGATTTTGCCACTTTTGTCTGCCTGGAGCCAATTTTTCATTACCCCATTCCTATTCCGGTTAAAATTTGGGGTGTTCCCTTTGGAGTAGATCCGTGATGTTGGGGTCTGCAGAGAGAGGAAACGTTAGGCTAGTCATCCATGAAATTATTTTCCAAGAATTCCAACCTATATGACTACGATACCTCAATGTCACAGACGGACGGACAGATGGACGGACAACTTGCCTTGGCAATACCACGCTCTGTGTAACATCGACATAAAAACATAAACTAACATTGAAACTGAAGTGAAGATTGTGGCTGCTTTTATTCCAGGCTCAATGCACATTTGCTCCTACGTGATATCATATCTAGTATTGATAACTAATTTGGTCACAAATGGTTTCATGTTTGAGGTGTAGTTTCAACCAGTGTGTGTTTTCATTGCATAAATGATATTCATGACTCCTGCCAATAGTGAGCAAAATTTATACTGGACTACTTTGTCATAGTATGTGAATTGCCTAGATGTAACCACACAAAATTCAGCACATTTCCAATATTATAATTTTTTCTTACTGTATCTCTGTAAATATATTTGTGTTTTACAGGAAACAACTTGCAATCAGATGAGGAAGTTGATGTGGAGGATATAGCTGCTTATTCTCCACTCGGTGAGGATTTCAAAGCTACATTTGCTCTATTCAGTATTGGCTGCACAGATGAGTCCATGCTGACTAAAATCCCTGCAGGGTGGTATTTTGAGCTAAAGGTTGGGCCACAATAGCCATGTAACACATAACCCGAGCTTTAGATGGATGTCGAGTAGTTTATTC
>Ga0209781_1000143_pt1 | contig 17395 bp, 17 predicted proteins | sample WorMetHERISLAND1_3_FD_187386 | JGI IMG/M metagenome (GOLD analysis project Ga0209781, IMG submission 187386) | Marine gutless worms symbiont microbial communities from Max Planck institute for Marine Microbiology, Germany - Olavius albidus HERON... | ecosystem: Host-associated > Annelida >...
GCTCGTGCCGTCGTCGCCGCCACAAAGTGCTCCATCAAACGATCACGCTTCCAACCACTGAGCCGGCTTCTTCTCGCATACATCCTGCAATCCTAGCCCAAGCATCTCGCTTAGCTAGGACAGCCCCATTCTGCTGGTCGTCCGCCCGCTGATTTCTAAGGCTTTCGAAACGCTGCCGTCAGCCGCACAGGCCGCGAGCGAACGCCTGCTGGCCGATCAAACAGGCGCCGCGCCGGCTCTGGCCGGTCCGGCCGCACCAGGCGTTCCTGCGCCAGCGGAAGCCGCCGAAGAGGAACAGTTCGAAGAATTGATCGACATTGACCGCGTCGAGGGCCGGCGGCCTGGTCGGGTCGTTCTCGTCGACGGAACGCCTCCTCATGAACGCCCTGCCCGAAGAACGGGTCAGCCAGATCATGGAGGAAATGCGGGGCCCGGCCGGGCGCACCATGTGGGACAAGCTGGGCAACGTCAACGAGGCGGTGCTCGCCAACTACCTGAAGAACGAGTACCCGCAGACGGTGGCCGTGGTGCTGTCCAAGATCAAGCCGGACCATGCCTCGCGGATGTTATCGATCCTGCCGGAGAACTTCTCCATGGAGTGCATCATGCGGATGCTGCGCGTGGAGGCGGTGCAAAAGGAGATCCTCGATCACGTCGAGCGGACGCTTCGCAGCGAGTTCATGACCAACCTGGCGCGGACCGCACGCCGAGACTCTCATGAATTGATGGCCGACATCTTCAACAACCTGGACCGCAACACGGAAAATCGCTTCATGACGGCCTTGGAGGAACGCAACCGGGAGAGTGCCGAGCGCATCAAGGGCCTGATGTTCACCTTCGATGATCTCTCCGCGGTCGATTCGGGCGGCATCCAGATGCTGCTGCGTCAGGTCGAGAAGGACCAACTGGCGCTGGCGCTCAAGGGCGCCAACGAGGAGGTCCGCGAATTGTTCTTCGCCAACATGTCGGAACGTGCCGGCAAGATGATGAAGGAAGACATGGAGGCCATGGGCGCGGTCCGGCTGAAGGACGTCGACGACGCCCAGGCCGCCATCGTGCAGACCGCCAAGGCCTTGGCCGACGCCGGCGAGATCGTCATCGCATCCGGCGGCCAGGAAGACGAACTGGTATTCTGATCGGCTAGTATAGCGGATCAACCGAGTGAATTAGGAAAGCAGACGGGGCATGACGGCCGAACGAAAATTCCTGTTCGAAAGATCCTTCGATCCGCCCGACGAAAACGCCGAGGATCAAAGCGAGGAGACCGAGGAGGAAGTAGAGGAAGAAGAACTCGCGCCCACCTACAGCGAGGAACAGCTCGCTCTGGCCCGCGAAGAGTCCTTCAGCGCAGGAAAGGAAGAAGGCGTTCGGGAGGCTTCTGACACCGTCGAATCTCAAACCCTCGACACCATGCGGGCTTTGGGTATTCAGATTCCCGAGTTGTTCCGGCACATGGAACGCCGCCATTCGGAAACGTTTCACGAAGCCATTAGTGCCGCCGTCACAATCGTCCGGAAATTTTTCCCGAATATGACGGAAGAACATAACCTCAAAGAAATCGAGACCATGCTCGGCGCGATCCTCTCGGAAATTCTTGAGGAGCCGAGGGTGAATCTCCACGTGAACTCGACGATCGTGAAACGCCTCACCGAAAGGGTCGACGCCATCGCGACCGAGGCCCATTTCGAAGGACGTGTCGTGGTCATGGAAGACGAAGGCGCCGCCCCGGGTGATTGTCGGGTCGAGTGGAGCAACGGTGGCGCGGAACGGAACTTGAACGACCTATGGCGGCAGATCGATGAGGTCGTCCAAGGGAACCTGTCTGCTTCCGATGTTCAAGCAAGCGACACACCAAGCGACGGCGAGCACGATACAACCGAAGACTCCACCAAGATCAACGCCGAACCCCCGGTTGTTGCCAACAATGAGGCGCCGTTGGAGCCGGCGGATGCTTCGCTTGATGGAGCGATGACCGAATCGACGCCTGAAGTGCTGGCCGAAAACGCCACCGACCACGAACCCGAAGCCCCTCAGGACGTTCCGGTGCCGCCGGAAACATCGGTAGAAACCGAGGACACGCCGACGCCGGAAATGGATACGCTTGGGGAACCGCCGATTCCCTCCCATACAGTGGATGAGGACGGCGAAAACCCATTGGAATCAACGCAACAGCAGGAATCCGAGGCATCCGACCGCGAACCGCCTGTTCCGTCCGAGGCGGATGACGAAGAGGAAACCGCAAGCGATTCGGATACGGAGGTCGAGGTCGACAACGCCGCACCGGAAACGGATGGAATGGAACCCTCCGGTAGCGACGGTATACTGGAACCGGAAGACGAGACAAATTGACCGATGATGCAAGGGACGAGTCATGGCCGAAGACAATTTCGAACTGAATGAACTTGAGGGCGGCGCCGACAACGGTGACGCCGGCGAGGGCGGCGGCGGGACGGTCGCCGCGATGGACGGCCTGCCGGATATCGGCGATTTGCCGCGTAGCGCAAAGGACCTAGAAGCCGTTTACGACATCCCTGTTCAAGTTTCCGCCGTTCTTGGAAAAACCACGATGCGGGTCAGCCAACTCCTGAAACTCGGCAAGGGAGCCGTCATCGAACTCGACCGCAAGGTCGGAGAAGCCATCGATATATACGTCAACAATCGCTTGGTTGCGCGAGGCGAAGTCGTCGTCGTGGAAGATCGCCTCGGCGTAACCATGACTGAGATTATCAAGACCGATAGAGCCTCCTGAGGCCACATAAGGGCGATTACGGCACGGACATTCGGATCGAACATCCGCGGTCCAGAATGGATCCGGCAACGATTATCGGTCTGCTGTGCGGTTTCGGCATGGTTGGGTCCGCGATTATGTTGGGCGGGTCACCGGAGAGCTTCATCAACCCGCCGTCCGTCCTTATCGTCATCGGCGGAACATTGGCCGTCACCACCGCATGTTTTTCCATCTTGGAAATGGGTCGCACATTTCGTGTCGTTATGAAGAGTTTCTTCCATTCGTCGAGGGACGCTTCCCAGGCCGCGATACAAACTCTGCAAATCGCCGAGTTGGCACGCAAGAGAGGTGTCTTGGCACTGCAGAATATTCTTGGATCGATCGAAGGCGAGCCCTTTCTCTACAAAGGGATTTCGATGGTCGTCGACGGCACTCCAGGAGAAGAAGTCGAAAGCATCTTGAACCGCGATCTTCACGCAACGATCCAGCGGCACGCCAAAAGCACCAGTGTGCTTAGAAAAATGGGTGAGTTTTCACCCGCCATGGGATTGATCGGGACACTCATCGGCCTTGTCCAGATGTTGGGCAACCTCGATGACCCGTCGACTATAGGTCCGAGCATGGCCGTCGCCCTCCTAACTACGTTTTACGGCGCGGTACTTGCCAACATGGTGTTCCTGCCTCTGGCTTCGAAACTCGAACGGAACTCTCAGGAAGAGGCATTGATCAGCAGTGTCTATCTCATGGCGTCAACGTCGATCGGCCACCAGGAAAATCCCCGTCGTTTGGAGATGCTGTTGAACAGCATTCTTCCACCGGCGCAACGAGTCAGATATTTCGATTAAGCGAAAGCAGAAAGCGAGTACGAGTCAATGCGAGTCCTGATTATCGGAACGCTCGAAGGGCAGATCGGCGCCGCCAGCCAGATCGCCATTAAACGGGGCGCAAAGGTTCAACAAGCCGACACCATCGAGGGTGGGCGGCAACTGCTACGCGCCGGAAAAGGCGCCGCCCTCGTCATGGCGGACGTCAACCTCGACATCGCCGAACTCATAACGTCTTTGGGGAGCGAACGGATATCCGTGCCCGTCGTAGCCTGTGGCGTCGGCAATGATACCCAGGCGGCGGTACGGGCGATCCGTGCGGGCGCCAAAGAGTACGTGCCCCTCCCGCCCGATTCCGAACTCATCGCAGCCGTCCTCGAAGCCATCGCCGAAGAAAGCAACGCGATCATCCATAAAGACCCGAAAATGGCTCACGTGCTGCAATTGGCCGACCAAGTGGCACCCAGCGACGCGAGTATCCTGATCACCGGACCGTCCGGAACTGGAAAGGAAGTTCTCGCCCGTCACATCCACAACAAGAGCAAGCGCAAAAACAGCCGCTTCGTCGCCGTCAACTGTGCTGCCATTCCCGAGAACCTTTTGGAATCCGAACTTTTCGGCCACGAAAAAGGCGCGTTCACGGGCGCCATCGCCCGCCGTATCGGCAAGTTCGAGGAAGCGGATGGCGGCACTTTGCTGCTCGACGAAATCAGTGAAATGGACCCGCGCTTACAAGCCAAGCTCCTTCGGGCCATACAGGAACGCGAGATCGATCGCCTGGGCGGGAACAAACCTGTAAGCGTCGACGTGCGTATTCTCGCCACGTCCAACCGCAATATGGAGGACGAGGTTGCTCGAGGTAATTTCCGTCAGGATCTGTTTTTCCGGCTGAATGTCATGAATATCCGGCTTCCGGCCTTGCGGGAAAGGCCTGGGGATATCCCGGTATTGACCAAACACTTCGTCGCCAAATATTCGGAAGCCAACGGCGTCACCGCCCGTGCCGTCGGGACCGACGCGCTTAAGGCTTTGACCGCGCATTCCTGGCCGGGAAACGTACGGGAACTGGAGAACGCCATTCACCGTGCCGTGCTGCTTGCATCCGGCGACGAGATCGGTCCCGAAGCGATCATGCTCGATTCCGGCGAAGGCCCTGCCTCCATGGCCGGACCGGTCGCCAACAAGGCCAACGCGCAGGACTTTGTCGGACGTACGGTCGCGGATGTCGAAAGGGAGCTCATTATCGACACCCTTCATCATTGCCTCGGAAACAGAACTCATGCCGCGAATATACTGGGCATATCCATTCGCACGCTTCGCAACAAACTCAAGCAGTATGGCGACCAGGGGTTCACGGTACCGCAACCCGGGGATGCGGAAAGGCCTGCGCCGTGACGGAACCGGCGTTGCAATGGGCACACGGGCCTGAGGGCCGATAGGAAAGATCTAGGCGAATGGCGGAAGTCACCACCGAAACCGTCGAGGAACAATCGGAAGCCGTCAGTTTCGATCTCCGGGAAATGATGGTTTCGATCCTGCAGCGGGGCGATATCCTGCTCGCGCTCGGCGTCGTCGCCATCCTCGTCGTCCTCATTCTGCCGATGCCCAAATGGGCACTCGACATCAGCCTCGCGTTTTCGATTACGTTTTCCGTACTCATTCTGATGACGGCGCTGTTCGTCGAAAAGCCCCTTCAGTTCAACGCGTTCCCCACGGTGTTGCTGCTCGCGACGATGGTCCGGCTGTCCCTCAACCTGACGTCGACCCGATTGATATTGGCCGACGGGCACACGGTCACGGACGCGGCCGGCCAGGTCATCGAGGCATTTGGTGGTTTCGTGATGGGGGGCAATTTCGTCATCGGTATCATCGTTTTTGCCATCTTGGTCATCGTCAACTTTATCGTCATCACAAAGGGTTCAGGCCGGATCGCCGAGGTTTCGGCTCGGTTTTCCCTGGATGCCATGCCGGGCAAACAAATGGCCATCGACGCCGACCTGTCGACGGGATTGATCGACGAAGACGAAGCGCGTGTCCGCCGCAAGGAACTGGAAGAAGAAAGCTCGTTTTTCGGGGCCATGGATGGCGCCGCGAAATTCGTACGCGGCGACGCGATCGCCGGCATCCTGATCACGTTCATCAACGTCATTGGCGGCATGATCATCGGCGTCGCCCAAAACGACATGACCTTCGGCGACGCCGCCGATACGTATACACGTTTGACCGTCGGTGACGGTTTGGTTTCGCAGATCCCGGCACTGATCGTATCCACGTCGGCTGGCATGATGGTGACGAAAGCCGGCGTCGCGGAAAAGACGGAAAGCGCCCTCTTCCGCCAACTCGGCGGCCAGCCCAAGGCTCTTGGGCTTGTCTCCTTCCTCATGATCGCCTTGGCCGTGTTACCGGGCATTCCCATGTTGCCGTTCATGATTTTATCTGCGGTTACCGGGCTCGGCGCCTATTTCGTCCACGCGAGAGAGAAGCAACGGGTCGAGCAAGAGGTCCGGGCCGCTGAGGAGAAGACCGTCGATCCCGCGGCCATGGCCGAAGAACCGATATCGACGGCTCTCAGGATCGATTACCTGCGCCTCGAATTGGGTTACGGATTGCTGGCGCTGATCAGCGCCCCGAAAGACGGCCAGCGGCTGACTGATCAGATTAAGGCGCTCAGACGCCAGATGGCGACGGAAGTCGGTTTCGTCATGCCGTCCGTCCGTATCCAGGACAATATGCAGCTTCCCGCCAATAGCTACGTCGTCCGGGTCAAGGAGATCGAAGCCGGCCGCGGTGACTTACGACCGAGCATGCTGCTGGTCATGAACCCGCGCGGCGAGGATATTTCCTTGCCCGGCGAAAAAACGAAGGAACCGACCTTCGGGCTTCCGGCTACATGGATCGAAGAGGCCAACCGAGAGGAGGCCCTATTCCGGGGATATACGGTCGTCGATCCGGCGACGGTCATCACCACCCATCTTACCGAGGTCATCAAAGACAACATGGCCGAGCTTCTGTCGTACGCGGAGACCCAGAAACTCCTCGACGAACTCGACAAGGAACACCAGAAGCTGATCGCCGACATTATCCCTGCTCAAATCTCCATGGGCGGTATCCAGAGGGTGTTGCAGAACCTCTTGGCCGAGCGAGTCTCGATCCGTGATTTGCCGACCATCCTTGAAGACGTCGCAGAAGCCTGCGGCAACACCCGAAACGTCATGATGATCACCGAACACGTTCGTGCCCGCCTGGCCCGCCAGATCAGCGATCAAAACGTTAACGAACAGGGGTTCATTCCCTTGGTTACGTTGTCGCCGCAATGGGAACAGGTCTTCGCGGAGAGCCTCGTGGGGCAAGGCGACGACCGGCAACTGTCCATGCAACCGACGCGTCTTCAGGAATTCATCACAGCGCTTCGAAACACGTTCGAACGGCAGGCTATGATGGGCGAAACCCCGGTTCTGCTGACCAGCCCGGGCATTCGGCCCTACGTGCGCTCCATCGTCGAGAGGTTCCGGCCGATGACCGTCGTGATGTCGCAGAACGAAGTTCATCCGAAGGCGAAAATCAAAACGGTCGGTCAGGTATAGCGATCGGTGAGGGATAGGCGCCAACCGTGAGGGTCAAGACGTTCTCAGCTCAATCCGTCTCCAAAGCCATGGAGGCGGTCCGCGACGAATTGGGTGACGAAGCGGTCATCATTTCCACCCGCGAGTCGACTTCGGGCGAATCGACGGTCCTCGCGGCCGTGGAAACACCGCCGGATCCGGTCGGAATCGACGAGCCAGACACTGTCGACCCGGCCGACTTAAAGGGCGCCCTTCGTCAGGCGCTTGCCTACCATGGTTGCCCGCCTCGCCTATCCGAACGCCTCGTCGAGATGGCCCAAAGTCAGGACTCATTCGAACCGACCATCGCATTGGCCGCAGCAATGGATGAGTTTTATGGTTTTTCGAATCTCGTCGATTCCGAATCGAATAACCCGATCATGTTGGTCGGCCCTCCGGGATGTGGAAAGACAATCACGGTCGCCAAGCTGTGCGCGCGGAGCCGCCTGATCGGCAAGTCGGCGCAGGCGATCAGCACGGATACCCAACGCGCTGGAGGGTTCGAGCAGTTGGCAGCGTTCACGCGAATTCTGGAAGTAGACTTGGCGCGGATCGAAGAACCCTCGGACTTGGCGGCTGCACTTGAAGACGCGAGAGCGAGTGGCGCCTGCTTCATCGATACGGCGGGAGCCAATCCCTATAATCAACCGGACATGGATCGCCTATTTCAATTCGTCGAAGTTGGAGAAGTGGAACCCGTCTTGGTTCTTCCTGCAGGTATCGATGCGGCCGAGTCGGCCGATATGGCACGGTCTTTCGCCGACCTCGGGACCAAACGTATGATTGTCACCAAGGTCGACATGGTCCGGCGGGCCGGTAGTATTCTGGCGGCCGCCGATGCCGCCGGTCTCGCCTTTGCGGAAGTCAGCGTTGGCCCACAGGTTGCTGAAGGCCTGACAACTCTCAATCCGATGTCACTTGCCAGATTGATCACTCCGAGTTCTCGGGAATACGATAACGACACCGCGAAAGCCGAGGCTGCCCTATGACTTCCGAGACGATGCCCCCGATCGAAACCGCCGTGCCCCCAAAGGGTCGGAACATCATCGCTGTCGCTTCGGGAAAAGGCGGTGTTGGAAAGACCTGGTTCTCAATAACGCTGGCGCACGCTTTGGCCCGGGCCGGACAACGGGTCTTGCTGTTTGACGGTGACCTTGGCCTTGCCAACCTCGATATTCAATTGGGTCTGATGCCCAAGCAGGACTTGAGTGGCGTCATTGCCGGTCGTTTGACCCTCAATCAAGCGGCATTGGAGTTTTCTGAAGGGGGCTTCGATGTCATCGCGGGACGTTCAGGCTCAGGCGGATTGGCCAATATTGCGGCCAGTCGACTTCAAATGCTGGGAAACGATCTGTCTTTGCTGGCTGCGAATTACGATACGGTGCTTCTGGATCTAGGAGCCGGCGTCGAACGCACGGTGCGCCAGCTTTCCCACTATGCGGGAACGTGCATCGTAATGCTGACGGACGAGCCCACTTCATTGACGGACGCCTATGCGTTCATCAAAGTGTCTCACGCCGAACGGTCGCAAACCGAATTTCGCATCGTGCCCAATGTCTGCAATTCAACCCGCGAAGGCGAACGCACCTACAATACGCTGCTTAAGGCCTGTAACGGGTTCCTCAAGATATCGCCACCGTTGCTGGGCGTTATTCGACGAGACTCGAAAGTGCGCGAAGCGATCCGAGCTCAAGCCCCGTTGTTGACGCGTTTCCCGAACAGTGAAGCCGCGTAGGATGTGGAGAGAATCGCGGAAAAACTGATCGCACCGTGACCCGGTAGGAACAACCGATCATGTCGACCGTAACGCCGCCACCGCCACCGGGCAGCTCTCCGGCGCCAACCGGGGTCATCCTAACGCCACCACCGGCCTTGGCGAACCTCGACATCGGCGCCAAACTCGAAGCGATGATCACAGCGCTCGGCGCCCGGGGAACGGCGACCCTTGAAACGGCACTTGGCAAGTTGACGTTGCAAACCGCCTTCCCGATCCCCAGAGAAGGCCCGTTGCAACTGCAAATTCTCTCGGCCGGTACCCGTCTGCAGGTGTTGATCACGGCGATCAACGGTCAGTCGCCGCAAAACATCCTGCGAAACCCGGCCCTGCCCTTCCAAAATCCCACAGCCGGTGTAGCGGCCGGCGCGCCCTCGCCCGCGGCGTCCACCCCAATCGAGAGCCCCCCGATCCGCCTGACGGTCGGGACCGTCGTTACGGCAACACTCATCGGAGGGCCCGCCAAGAACGGCCCTCTGCCCGGGATCCTCTCTCCTCAAAGTCAGACTACGGGAGGACCCGGCGCGACAACATCGTCACCGACGCGTCCCGGCACGGGGGCGGTGACCGGCCAAACGGCCCGCGCGCCTTCCGGTAACGTCACTGTCCCAACCGGAGTCCCGCCAACTTCCGGAACCGGTTCCGAGGCGCGGGTCGCCGGCACCGCGACTTCGACGCGTATTTTCTCAGTCGGGACCCAGTTTCCGATCCGCATTACGGCCTTCGTACCGCCCAACCAACTATCCTCCTCGGGCGGATTGCCGGCGAGCGGTCCGACCGGCGTAGCAACGGGACAAACGATGACCGGTGTCGTGATTGGCCGGTCGGCACTCGGGCAATCGGTTGTTCAAACCCATGCCGGTCCCATTGCGGTATCGACTCCGACAGCAATCCCTGCGGGGACAACGATCACCTTTCAAGTCGAGACGCCATTCCCCGACAGCACGCCCGAGGTTGCCCGCGCCGTCGCATCGAAGGCCGGTCAGGTCATATTGGGAACTCGCTCCTGGCCCGAAGCCGAAGAAGCCGTGAGAGCGTTGAGCGAAACCCACCCAACGGTCGCTCAGCAACTCATAAACACCTTGATCCCTAGGCCCGGTGCATCGCTCGGTTCTCAGATCCTGTTTTTTATCGCGGCCCTCAGAGGCGGCGACATAAGAGGCTGGGTCGGAGATGCACCGATCCGTGCACTCCAACGGTTGAGGCCGGAACTCGCCACCAAACTGAGAGACGACTTCAGCACCATCGCCAAGCTCTCGGATGATTCATCAATTTCAGAATGGCGAGCCTACCCGGTTCCCTTGCTCAACGGCGCCGAGATCGACTTGATTCAATTCTTTGTCCGGCGAAACTCGGAGGAAGACGAGAACGAGGAGGCGGACGAGGATCAGGGCACGCGGTTTGTTGTTGATGTCGAATTGTCTCGTCTCGGCCGCGTGCAACTGGATGGGCTGATCCACGACAAACACAAACGTTTCGATCTTATTGTCCGGACGGACCATCGGCTTTCGGCGGATATCCAGAACGGCATCCGTGAGATTTTCTCGCAAACCGGCGAGTGGACGGGCACGGAGGGAGGTGTCACGTTTCAAGCGGCTCCGCCGAATTTCGTCGAGTTGATTACGGCGGTGGATGCCGACGGCGACATCGGTCTTCTCGTTTAGGGACCTGAAAATGGAACGGCATCAAAGAAGGGCGTTGCTGGACACGGCACCAAACCCGGACGGTTCAATCGATTATGTCACGGGAGTCGAAGGTGCTTTCGGGTTCGACGAAGACGGTACCCGCGCTTCCGTCATCCTGCGCTACGTGCCGGATCGCCGGATCTTGAAGCCGGAAACCGTCGAGGACTATTTGTCCGCATTGGACGGCTCTCAGTGGGAAACCGTTGAGGAAGTTGCCGTTACACTGCTCAGCGATTTGAGAAACGAACTCGTCGCCCGGAGGCTGCAGGTCACTGTGAAAATGGAATTGCCGTCCCTTGAACGCGTCGACGGTCAGGGGATAACGATGGAAGATCGCCAACCGAATTGGTCTAACGATGCCTTGTTAGACCGTCTTCCCCCGGTTTGAATTCTGCGCCATGCGCCGCGAATAAGTCTGCAGACCCATTTCGTCGAGCAACGCCTGTTCCGTCCGCTCCTCCTCCTCGCGTTCGCGGCGAATCCGGTTTTCCTCGACAACTTCATACTTCTTTAGCTCGCGGTAGGCCTCGTTTAATACCTCACGGGCCGCCGCCACTTTTTCCTCCATCTCGATGATGCGTTTCGTCAAATTCTCGCGGCGGATGATCACGCCCTGCGCATAATTCCCATAAAGGAACCCGCCTTCTTCCGGCATGGCTGCCGCCTTGCTTTGCTCCCTGAGGACCTCTTCCTCAAGCGCCTCAAGCGCGCCTTCGAGTTCGGAAAGTTGGCCCAAGAATTCAGCCAGGACCCTGCGGTGCTGATCGACGTTCCATTCGTTCAAACGAATCAACGTCTTCATGCTTTTCACCATGTTTTACATCCGTTCCATCGCCCGCCTATTGCGCTGCCGCTGCCTGCGCCTCTTGAGGCGACGGCCCGTGGCCCGTGTCTACTCCGAGAACACTACCGATTCGCTGGTAGCACCCTTCCAGGTCCGTTGGATCGTCAACTTCCTGGGTCAGGAAGTCCTCCAGCCCCTGATGGTAGCGGATGGCTTCGTCGACGGAAGGATCGCTGCCGTGCCGGTAGGCTCCAAGTCGAATGAGTTCGGCCATGTCGTCATAGGTGGCCATCAATTGGCGGGCCCGACTGACGGCGGCGTTTTCTTCGCTCGTATTGCAGACTGGCATCGTTCTCGAAATGCTGCGAAGCACATTGATGGCCGGGTACCGTCCCCGTTCAGCGATCGCCCGATCGAGAACGATATGCCCGTCGAGGATGCCGCGAACGGCATCGGATACCGGTTCGTTGTGGTCGTCCCCCTCGACGAGCACGGTGAACAGGCCCGTGATTGCACCCTGGCCCTCCTTGCCCGGGCCGGCGCGTTCGAGAAGCCGCGGTAACTCTCCAAACACCGAGGGCGTATACCCTTTCGATGTCGGTGGCTCGCCGGATGAGAGTCCGATTTCCCGTTGCGCCATTGCGAACCGGGTAATGCTGTCCATCAGGCATAGAACCTCGCGGCGCTGGTCGCGGAAGTACTCGGCAATGGCCATGGTCAAATAGGCAGCCTGGCGCCGAATTAGGGGAGATTCGTCAGGGGTCGCGACAACGACGATACTGCGGGCCAGTCCCTCCGGACCAAGGCTGTCCTCGATGAACTCGCGCGCTTCGCGTCCCCGCTCCCCGATCATTCCAATAACACTGACTTCAGCGTCCGTATGTCGCGCCATCATCGATAAAAGCGTCGATTTGCCGATATCGGAGCCGGCAAAAATACCCATCCGCTGACCTTTGCAGCAGGTGGTGAACGTGTTCAAGGCGCGGACACCCAGATCGAGTTTACCGCCGACGCGCTTGCGTTCATGGGATGGTGGCGGATTGTTCCGGATCGGATAGGGGTGATCGCCCATCGGCAACGGCCCCTTTCCGTCAATCGGTTCGCCAAAACCGTTGACGATGCGGCCCAGCCATGACGGCGTGGGAAAGACCACCGGTTGGCTGGCACCGACCTCGGCCCGGCACCCCATGCCGATTCCGTCCAACGGGCTGAACGGCATCACCAATGCGTTCCCGCCGGCGAATCCAATTACCTCACAGGTGACACGGCGGTCGTTGCGGGCGTAGATAATACAGTGATCTCCGATGGATAAATTCCCCTTAACACCCCCCACCTCGATCATCAGGCCGACGATATTGATCACCTGTCCATAGACCCGATAAGGGGGCAAGTGACTGATTTCATTTATAATATTTGTGCCAAAGCCGCTCACTGCGGACGTCCCAACTTGGTGGCCACGAAATATACCTTTCAGGATAACCGGCTATGCCAGTATGGAAAGAGACTCTTTAAGGATTGGTAAAACACCCGTTCATATGGCTGTAGAGTTGAGAACTTGCGCCAAATCAATCCGCGGAATATGGTTAACGCGTTCGTTAACGAATTCGGGGAACGGCCATGCGGGTGCTCCTGGTAGAAGACGATCCGACCACTCAGCAAAGCGTTCAGATGATGCTTGAGTCGGCTGGTATGGTCGTCGACGCGACGGACCTCGGCGAAGACGGATTGGAAATCGGCAAGTTATACGACTACGACATTATCGTTCTTGACTTGATGCTTCCGGATATCGACGGAATGGAGGTTCTTCGCCGGCTTCGCGACTCCCGTGTCGAGACTCCGGTTCTCATTCTTTCCGGCCTGACCGAGTCCGAAAATAAGGTGAAAGGGCTGGGTACGGGTGCCGACGACTACCTGACCAAACCGTTCGACAAAAGCGAACTTCTGGCCCGCATTCAAGCCATCGTCCGGCGTTCCCAGGGCCATTCGCAATCGGTCATCGAAACCGGAAAACTCAGTGTCAACCTGGATGCCCGAACCGTCGACGTCGGCGGCCAGTCCATTCATCTGACCGGAAAGGAATATGGAATCCTGGAATTGTTGTCGCTTCGCAAGGGAACGACCTTGACGAAGGAAATGTTCCTCAATCACCTGTATGGGGGTATAGACGAGCCGGAGTTGAAAATCATCGATGTGTTCATCTGTAAACTCCGCAAGAAATTGTCAAACGCGACCGGCGGCGACAATTACATCGAGACCGTGTGGGGCCGGGGATACGTGCTTCGCGATCCTGACGAGGAAGCGGCCTAGACGGACAAAAGTCGGTTCATTACCGAAGCGATTGGAATTCTCGAAAAGAGACCTTCGGGCCCGTCAGTTCCCCGATAGACGGTAGATACCGCGCTGGCCGGGAACCGGCTCGAACTTGTCGGTGATACCCAGCACCGTTTCAGCGCCTCCCAAAAAGAGCAGGCCATCTTCCGGCATCAAGGCCGCAATCCGTTCCAGAACGGCCTTCTTCGTCGGCTGGTCGAAATAAATCAGCACGTTGCGACAGAACACAACGTCGAAATTCCCGAGCGACTTCGGTTCATCGAGAAGATTGAAGAACTGGTAGCGCACCATGTTTCGGATATCGTCCTTGATCCGCCAATGTTCTCCGTCTTTCTCAAAATACTTCACCAGCAACTGGATGGGCATTCCCCGCTGCACCTCAAACTGGCTGTAGCGTCCTTCCTTGGCACGGGCCAGGATTTCATTGGAAATATCGGTCCCGATCAATTCGGTCCGCCATCCGGCCAGTTTCGCCCCCTCTTCTTTTAGAATGATGGCCAGCGAATAGGATTCCTGACCGCTCGAGGCGGCAGCACACCATATCCGAAACGATTTCCGCCCGGCCCGGCTTTCCAGCAGATGGGGCAGGACATGTTCTTTGAACAGATCAAACGGTTTCGTGTCGCGGAAGAAGAACGATTCGTTCGTTGTCATCGCTTCCGTCACGTCGACAAGCATATCATTGGTCGGCGCGCTGCGGGCTTTCTGGATGAGTTCTTCGAGATTACTTAAACCGAATTTCCGCGCCACCGGCATCAAACGGCTTTCAAGCAAATAGGCCTTGTCTTCGCCGACGACGAGACCGGACCGTTCCTTCAACAAGCGCCTCGCGAATTCGAAATCGTCCGGTTTCATGCCGCGCCCTTCAGCACAAAGTTATTGATGTATCCCGCCATTTCTCCAAGGGGCAGGATCGCGCTACACGTCCCCGCCGCCGCCGCTGCGCCGGGCATTCCCCAAACGACGCTCGATTTCTCGTCCTGGGCAATCACGGTGCCTCCCGCATTGACGATCACTTCCGTCCCCTTGGCGCCATCCGCCCCCATTCCGGTAAGAATAACGACAAGGACGCGGGAGCCGACGGTGGCAGCGACACTCCGCAACATCGGATCGACTGCAGGACGGCAGAAATTCTCGGGCGGTTCCTGACTGAGCCTAAGAACCTTTTGCACGCCGCGGCTTTCGACGATCATATGATAATCGCCCGGGGCCACAAAAATATGGCCCGGTTTCAGGACGTCGCCATCTTTGGCTTCGGCGCAAGGCCGATTGGACGCCTTACCCAGGTGTTGGGCCAATATGGTCGTAAAGGTCGCTGGCATGTGCTGCGTAACGATAATCGGGCATTGCACCTCAGCGTTAAGGCCCTTCAACACTTCCATCAGGGCCTGCGGACCGCCCGTCGAACTGCCGATCGCCATCAAGTCGGGGCGGCCGACAAAACCAGGCTTTCGAAGCGAGACACTTTTTGGGGGTGCGGCGACGGGCGCCGGTACCGGCGCCTTGGCGACCGGTTTTGCGCCACCGGGACGCGTTTTGGCACGCGGCATACCGAAGGCGCGTACCTTTTCCACCAATTCACGCTGGAACTCGCTAGCCCCTCCCATAGCCCCCGTCGAGGTGGGCTTTGGGATGTAATCCGTCGCCCCCAGACGAAGCGCACGCATACTGATTTCGGCGTTCTCAAGGGTCAGTGTCGACGCCATTACGATCTTAACCTTGGGGTCGACTTCGAGAAGCTTCGGCAGGGCCGTCAGGCCATCCATGACCGGCATCTCAATATCGAGAAGGATCACGTCGACTTCTTCTTGGGAGAGTTTTTTGACAGCCTGCTCGCCGTTACCCACGGAAGCCACGACCTCCATGTTGGGTTCGGCGTCGATCATTCGTTTGGTCAAACCTCGGATGACGGCGGAATCGTCAACCAACATCACTCGAACGGTTGCGTCCGCCGCCGATGCGCCTCCTGTCCGCATGCCCGTGTTGGAATTGGACAACAATCAAAGTTCCTATTCTTAGAGGAGACCGACCTGGGAAAATTTGGCCTGAATGATTTCGCTGTCAAACGGCTTCATAATGTACTCGTTGGCGCCGGACTCAATGGCTTGTTGGATGTGCTCGATGTCGTTTTCAGTGGTACAGAATACAACGATCGGCGCATCACCGCCCGGCAAGGCCCGCAACTCTTTCAAAAACTGCAAACCGTCCATCACGGGCATATTCCAGTCGAGCAGAACGGCGTTAGGCAGGTTGCGTTTGCACGCATCGAGAGCTTCCTGACCATCCGCAGCTTCCTCGGTTTCGAACCCGAGTTCCTGGAGAATTTTCCGGGCCACCATTCGGATGACCTTCGAATCATCAACAATCAAACACGATTTCATGGCAGATCGAGATCTTTCCCGTTTTTCAAGGTGTTCACCTTACCTGGTATTCGCCACATTGATGGGTACACCACAGCGAACGTGTAGCCGATTATGCAGCCGCTAAACGGTTCGCGCAATGGCGGCGTGGCCCGAGCCAGGCTTGTTGTCGAATTAGACCGCGATTTCATCAGCGTCGGAAAGACCGACGTTATTGCCCGGGTCCTCTGTCTGGTTCGCGGGTGGCCATGGAGACCGTTTGGGCAAGGCTGGCGACCAAGGCTTCACGGTCGAACTTGGCAACGTAGTCATCAAAGCCGGCCTCTCGCCCGCGCTCGAAGTCCTCTTCAGAGGCATGGCCGGAGAGAGCGACCAAGGGGACATCTTTCCACCGCGCATCGCCTCGGACCGCTTTGGCAAACTCGAACCCGTTCATGCCAGGCATTTCGATATCGCTAATGATCACATCGAAGCGCCCGCCCCTGTCACGTAGCAGCAACGCCTCGTCCGCCGATTCTGCGGTCGTCACCTGCCATCCGGCGACAGACAGCAAGGGCGAAAGGAGATTGCGGAAAAAGGGGCTGTCGTCGACCAACAGTGCATTTCGCGAACCCGCCGTATCGAAGGTGATCATCTCCGAGGACCCGAACCAGTCGGAGAACGCCTGGGTTAGGAAATACCCGGCATCAATGATGTCGGTGGCGCGACCATCGACGACGGCGCTGCCGATGATACCTGTTACATCGGCTGCCAGTTCGATCTTCAGACGGTCCTCGACAATGTCGACGATTTCATCGACCACCAACCCCATAGAACGTTCTTGATCGGTAAAGACAAGAATCGGCTGCCGGCCCTCGGTCTTGAACTGATGCCCGGAATCGAACGGAATGAGGGGCATCAACTGCCCACGGTATTGAACCATGACTGCACCGTGCGAGGTCTCGGCGGTCGCCATGTCGACCTCTTCGAGGCGGGCGACGAGCGCCAACGGAACGGCCTTCAACTCGTCACCGCCGGCGCGGAACACCAGCAGGGATGTCTTTTCGTCCGTGGTACTCAATGCTGCCGAGTCCCTTTCCATGGTCGCATCGGTTGCATCCATCTGTCCGGCGGCCGTGGCGATCCCGTTGGGATCGAGGATCATGATTACGCTGCCGTCACCGAGAATGGTGTTTCCGGAGTAGGTCCTGTTGACAGTTAACGCAACCATATCATGGTGCCAACGAGGTGTAGCATGGCCAAGTAGGCTGTGGCGGTCTTTTCGTAGCGCGGCGCAATACGTCGGAAGTGTTTGATTTTGTTGATGA
>Ga0209781_1000144_pt1 | contig 17283 bp, 20 predicted proteins | sample WorMetHERISLAND1_3_FD_187386 | JGI IMG/M metagenome (GOLD analysis project Ga0209781, IMG submission 187386) | Marine gutless worms symbiont microbial communities from Max Planck institute for Marine Microbiology, Germany - Olavius albidus HERON... | ecosystem: Host-associated > Annelida >...
GATGATGGCGGTCATCCCGCCCAACCCGACACGCGCACGGCTCATCCGCTACGATGCCGAACTCTACAAGGAAAGGCATGTCGTCGAATGCTTCATCAACAAAATCAAACACTTCCGACGTATTGCGCCGCGCTACGAAAAGACCGCCACAGCCTACTTGGCCATGCTACACCTCGTTGGCACCATGATATGGTTGCGTTAACTGTCAACAGGACCTAGAAGTGTTAGTCGCCTCAGACGGCTATCGTCCAATCGGATAATTGGCAGGCAGATTAGCTAACGGCGCGTTCTGATGTGCAGGAATGATCCTTGCGCATGGGTTCCCCCTGGACTCTGGGTATCCGGAGGGAACGTCGGCACTGGGAAATAGCAGCCTCCTCGGCCAACGCGATCAAACTCCGCCCTTCCTAAAAAACGCCCCGACGTCGCCTGGAATCAATGCGCGCGCCCGGGCTTCTGGTAGAATCGGTCCAAAGCCGACGTTTCCGGAACCGCCATGAATAGCCAGATCGTCCTGTCCGTGATCTTGGGCGGCGCTCTCGTGTTCTTCATCTGGGGGCGTTGGCGCCATGATGTTGTCGCCTTCCTGGCGCTGATGATCGCCGCCGTGCTGGGCGTCGTCGGCTTCGACCAGGCGTTCTCCGGTTTCGCCCACCCGGCGGTCATCACCGTCGCCGCCGTGCTCGTCATCAGCCGTACCCTGCAGCTTTCCGGTGCCCTCGACGTGGCCGCCCGCACCGTCACCGGCATATCCGACAACCCGCTCGCCAACCTGGTCATGCTGACCCTGGTCGGCACCGTGTTGTCCGCCTTCATGAACAATGTGGGCGCCCTGGCCCTGATGATGCCGCTGGCCATGCAGACGGCGCGCTCCCCGACCCAGGTGCTGATGCCGCTTTCCTTCGCGACCATCCTCGGCGGCATGATGACCGAGATCGGCACGCCGCCCAACATCATCATCGCCACGTTCCGGCGCGACATCAGCGGCGAGGGTTTCGCACTTTTTGACTTCGCGCCGGTCGGCGTGCCATTGGCTTTGATCGGGGTCGGTTTCCTCATCGTCTTCGGCTGGCGCCTCATTCCGCTGAGCCGGCGCGGCAGCAAGACACCGGCCGATCTCCTCAAGGGCGCCAGCTACATCACCGAGGCGCGGGTCGAGACGGGCTCGCGATCCGTCGGCAAGACGATCCGCCAACTGGAACGCCTGGTCGACAACGAGGCTTTGGTCCTCGGCGTCATCCGCCACGGCTACCGGCAGCTGGGGCGCGTGCGCGACCTGACGTTGGAAGAGGACGATGTGGTCATCCTACGCGTTGAACGCTCGGCCTTTCACAAACTGCTGGAGGTCGCCGACTTGGCCCTGGTCGGTGACGCCGAGGTCGGGGCGGAAACGCTGCGTTCGGAGGATATCGCGCTGGTCGAGTTCGTGGTCATGCCGGGCGCGCGCATCGACCGGCGGACGCCGCACGACGTCCGCCTGACCGAACGCTTCGGCACCAACCTGCTGGCCATCGCCCGCGAAGGGGAACGCATCGAAAGGCCGCTCCGGCACACGCGAATCCAGGCCGGCGACTTGCTATTGATGCAGGGTGAAAAGAGCTCGCTCAACGATACCATGACCATCTTGGGCTGCATCCCCTTGGCCGAACGCGGTTTGCGGCCGATACGGCGGCGCAAACGGTTGTTGCCGCTGGCCGTCCTGGCCGCCGCCATCGCCGCCACTTCGGCCGGCCTGTTGCCGATCCAGATTTCCTTTTCCGCCGCCGTGGTGGCGCTCGTTCTGTTCGAACGGATCACGCCACGCGAGGTCTACGACAGCATCGACTGGTCGGTCATCGTGCTCCTCGGGTCCTTGATCCCGCTCGGCATGGCGCTCGAGACGACAGGCACGACCGGCGCTCTTGCTTCCTGGGTGGTGGGCATTTCGGCTCGGGGCCGTCATGGTGCTGACCATGGCGCTGACCAACCTGATCAACAATGCGGCGACGGCGGTCATGATGGCGCCGATCGCCCACTCCATCGCCCTGCAGACCAGTGCCAGCACGGACCCGTTCCTGATGGCCACCGCGATCGCCGCCTCGTCCGCCTTCCTGACCCCAATCGGGCATCAGAATAACGTTCTGGTCATGGGCCCGGGGGGGATGCCGGTTCGGCGACTACTGGCGGGTCGGCCTGCCGCTGCAGGCCCTCATCGTCCTTTTCGGCGTGCCCCTGGTGATGGTCGTCTGGCCGGTCTAGCCGAAAGCATAGAACAACAGATAGGTCACGATCAGCGCCGCCGTCCACAGCCCGATGTAGGAGAGGCCCGGCGTGAGCGCGCCCTTGAGATACGTGATCATGTAGATGACCCAGAGCACCACCGCGGCGAGGCCGACGATCAGGTAGGCGACGGTACCCAGGTCGGGGCCGATCCCGACTTGGCCGGCAAAGGCTGCGATGGTGTCGGCGATGGCAATGGCGCCGATACCGATGAGCGTAATCAGCGCGGTCTTGCGGTTGGGATGGCCGGCATCCAGCCACCAATGGGTCGCGGGGCCATGGTGGTGATGGCCAGGATGGTGATCGAAGGCGAGGATCATCGGTCTTCACTCCCGTCCGGACGACATGGTTATCTCGGGCCCGTCGTGTTGTGAGACGTCGGAATTATACAGGAAAAACGCCGCATCGTCTGCCTGCCCAGCGTTCGTAGGCCGCCTGGTCGTCGACGTCGTCGAGGGTATCGATGAACCCGACGCGCCGGCTTTCAAGGTTGGCGCGGGTATCGGCCAAGGCGTGTTCCGTCGACCAGCGCACGCCGGCGAAGGGTTGCGGGACGACCGGCCGGCGCTTGAGGCCGATCAGCCAGTAGCCGCCGTCCGGCGCCGGACCGAAGACGGCGTCGTCGCGCCCGAGTTTATGGAAGGCCTCGGCGATGTGTGCCGGCCGGATGCCGGGGATGTCGGCGCCGATGATGACCACCGGGCCCGGGCTGAGGCGCTCAAAGACCCTTTGCATGCGCGCCCCGAGATCACCCGTCCCCTGGCCGATGACGGCCACATTGGCCGGCCACCAGATCCGGTCTGCGACGGCCCTGTCGGGCGCCACGCAGAGCCAGGTCGACCAACGCCGGTCGCGGGCCAGGCGCCTTGTGGTGCCGGCCAGGATCAGGCGGTAGAAAGCCCATGCGGCGACCGGTCCGATGCCGGCGGCGAGGCGCGTCTTGACGCGGCCCAGGCGCGGCGCCTTGGCCATGATCACGAGATGTCGGTCGGATGCCATGGCCCGAGTCCTCAGCGGTAAAGACCGACCAGGCTCGCCGGCGGCGCGCCCAGGAAATAGAGCGAGAGACATAGGAGATTACGCGCCGAGCGCAGGAGGTAGCCGTCACGCCGGTAGCGCTCGGCCGAGGTCACGGCGATGGCCGGCAGCAATTCCAGGCGATGGCGACTGATGCGGCGCACCAGTTCGACGTCCTCCATTAAGGGCAAGTCCTTGAAGCCGCCGAGCGTGTCGTAGAAATCGCGGCCGATCAGCAGGCCCTGGTCGCCGTAGGGCAGCGCGAAGCTGCGGCAACGCCAGGCGACGATCTTCTCCAAGCGCCGCGCCTCCGGCGCCCCGTCGTCGAGGGCGAAGGCGAAATAGCCGGCCCGGAAGCGGTTCGCCGGCTCGGCGATGAAGCGGTTGACCACCGTCCGCCAGCCGGGTCCGGGCCGGGTATCGGCGTGCAGGAACAGGAGCCAGTCACCGAGGCTGTCATCGGCCCCGGCGGCCAATTGTCCGCCGCGCCCGGGAGGGCTGGTGACGACTCGCGCGCCGAGGGCACGGGCGGTATCGGCCGTTCCGTCGACGGAACCGCCATCGACGATCAGTATCTCCGTGTCGGGGGCGTCGGAGGCCAGGGACTCCAAGGCCCGGGCCAGCCGGTCGCGGTCGTTGAGAGCGGGAATGACGATGCTGAGCATGCCCCTCAATAGCACAAGCACCGTCCGAGAAAAGACCGGTGCCTGAGAAAAAACCGCCGCCCTTCCCATATCGGGATCGGCGGCGGCAGTCGGGATGAATGCTGTGCGGCGGTCGACCCGCGACGATCGCCCGAATTCGCTACTGTCAGTGGCGGCTCAGGCGTGTTAGCCATCCCTCGACGGTGCGTACCCAGCGGTAGGCGCCGCTGGAGATCATCTCGTCGAGGCCGAGCTCGCGGTGGTGCGGGGCGCCGGAAACGGCCGGGGATTGCGGGGTCGGGCTGAGCATCGAATAGGGGTTCATGGCACCCTCCTTTGATCAAGTATTTCTTTCCAACTTCATGGTGTCTTGTGTTCTGACGGTGAATTTAAGTGGGTGTTTGGTCCGCGACAAATCATGTTTCCTTCGTTGATGATAAAGAAAATCTATCTTATAATCGGCCATGTCCAGGACCCCGCCGCCGCTCAACGGTCTGCGCGCCTTCGAGGCGGCGGCGCGCCACCTGAGCTTTACCCGGGCGGCCGACGAGCTGAACGTGACGCCGGCCGCCGTCGGCCAGCAGGTGCGCAACCTGGAGGACATCTTGGGCGTGCCGCTGTTCCGCCGCCTGACCCGGGCCCTGATGCTGACCGAGGAAGGCCAGCTCCTTTTGCCGCACCTGATCGACGGCTTCGACAAGATCGAGGCCGGCGTCAAACGGCTGAAGGCGGAAAGCGGCTCCGGCGAGCTGACGGTATCGGCGGCACCCAGTTTCGCCGCCAAGTGGCTGGTCCGCCGCCTGCCCCGCTTCCAGGCCCGGCACCCGGACATCCGCATCCGCATCGACCCGACGCTCAACATCGTCGACTTCGCCCGCGAGAACGTCGACATCGCCATCCGGTTCGGCCTCGGCGACTATCCGGGCATGCGCGTCGACCGGCTGATGACCGAACACATCTCGCCGGTATGCAGCCCGAAACTGCTGGAGGGCGATACGCCGATCAAGACCCCGCATGACCTCGCCGACCACCGCCTGATCCACGTCGATTGGGGCCTTACCGACATGAGCCAGCCCGACTGGGCCATGTGGCTGATGACTGCCGGCGCACCGGAGGTCGACGCCGGGCGCGGCCCTGTCTTCACGACGGAAGTGCTGGCCATCGAGGCGGCCATCGAAAGCCACGGGGTGGCGCTCATCAACCGCGCCATCGTCTTGGAAGACGTCGCCGCCGGGCGCCTGGTCTGGCCCTTCGAACTGACCCTGTCCACCGATTTCGGCTTTTTCGTCGTCTGTCCGGAACAGACCGCCGAGATGCGCAAGAACGCCGTCTTCCGGGATTGGCTGTTGGAGGAGTCGCGGACCGACGCGCTGCCGGAGCCGTGATCGAATGGCCGGTACCGGCTGAGTGCAGAACACTACGTCATAAGCAACTTCCAGCAAGTAAAGAAATGGCTTGAAATCGGACCGCGAAACGGCCCGGAAACCGTGTACAATTCGGCCATGGCTTTGGTCAGAACCGGCCTCATCGGTGTCTTAGTCATTCTAATCGGCCTCACGGTCTGGGGATGGTGGGTCGTGATCAGCCATTTCGCGCTCGGTGATTACCACAACGGCGGCACCGTCCTGGCAGCCCTCGTGGTCGCCGGTTGCATGACGGTCTGGCTGGTCGACGTCGCCCGCTCTCTCAAATCGAACCTAGCGCCCGCCCCTGAAAACGACGCCCGCTTGATCTTCTCGCCCGACCCGCGTGACGCCCAAAGGGTGCCGCCAAAATCGGAGGATGGGCGATTGATCGATCACGTCAAAGAGCTCTCGGACCGTGCCGGCCTGCCGCAGGCGCCTCGCGTCTACGTTTCGTCCGAGACTTTCGCCGACGGGGCCGCCGCCGGCATTCGTCATCGGCGCAACTACATTGTCGTTTTTGATTTCGCCCTGGAACGGTTTGACGACACGGAACTAAAAGGCCTGGTCGCCCACGAGATCGCCCACCTTCTGCAACGGGACAGCCTGATCCTGGTTCTCATCGATCTCGTCGCCGGGGGCCTCCTGAAGATCCCCCGGTTTCTGGCCGGGACCACGAAGATCGTTCTTCTTGTCGCTGCCATACCCGCCTTCTTCGGTTTCCTCATCGCGCTCTATGAGGAAGGCCCTGCTGTGTTGATCGACGTGGTCGAAGCGGGCGTCATCTATGCCGCCGTTTTGGCGACGCCCTTCATCCTGCTGTTGGCGATCGGCTGGCCGGCCGCCGCCACCCAGCGGGCCATGGAGCTGCGCGCCGACGTCGTTGCTGCAGAACTAACTTCGCCAGCGACGATCCTGCGCTCGCTCCGCGCCATCCAATTCCGCAGCCCGGAGGGGTTTGTTGAAGAACGCGGAATCTACGACACCGTCCCCACCTACCAAGAGCTCGTGATTCCGTGAAACGCCTGGGAGGTAACGCCGACCGGCGCCTCGAGGCCTTCGAACGCGACGTCGAGACCTTCGGTCAACGGTACGGTAACGTGCTCCTGATCTCGCGATCGGGTTGCCCCCGATTTCTGGCCTTCTGTAAGGCCGCCGGCGCCGGCATTCTCGGTATCGATTGTTTTCGACTGGAGCAGGGGCAACCGGTCGCACTCCTCGAACCGATGGCCGATTTCTCGGATTTGAGAGCGTCCGCTATCGACACTTTTAGGGTTGAAAGCTTGAGACGAGCCCGGGCGTTCGTTGACGAGATGGTCGAACCGGATATGTGGTGCGAATTCGTCGTCGACCTACCCGATTCCGACGACGTCATGCAATCGATCCTGCGGGCCATGGAAGCCCCGTCAAATAACGACATGGTCGACAATTCGCCGAACGATCCCGGGAAGGACCCTTGGGCCGCCGTGCCCATTGGCGTTCATCTTGCGGATACCAGTCCGGCCGGGACGTACAAGATCGATGGTGAGGGAAATTGCGGCCCGGTCAGCCTCGGCCTGGTCGACATGGTATGGGCCGACCTGGAGCCGTTCGGCGGCACCGCGGGACTCAACATGGAGGCGGTGCTCTATGGCCTTGACGCGGAGGATAAAGCCGCGCTGCACCGAACGCCGGTGTTGGCTGCCACGCGGGAAGGCGAAACGTGCCACCTGCCGGCCGTATCCTTGCACCGCATCGACGGCAGCGAATTCCCGGCCGAAGTTTGGTCCTTTCCCGATATGCGCGAAGGCGAGGTATTTGGCGCCGACGTTTACGTTCTCGATCGCTCCCAGCCCCTGAAAGCGGCCCTGCTCGTCGACACCAACGCAATCTGTCGGGCTGCCAGCAAGACCGCCCAAGTCTTCTTCTTCGGCCGAATGGACGACAAACTTCGGCTCGAAGGCACGGATCTGCGTTTGCTCCTCGAGTCTTCGGCGTTATGGGAAGCGGTGACCCAAGGCACCGACTTCGCCGCGGCCGTCGAGGTTCGGCCATTCCTTGGAGACCCCTTTCGGACACACTTGGGGTCGCGGCCGATCGCGGCCGAAGGCGCCGTCATCGGGGCGGCGCTTTCGATCGCCGATTCCCGCACCTCAGAACTGCACAGTATCGACAGGAACGGGGCTCCGAACCCCGCTTTTGAACGGCCGTCCACCGTTCGAGGAGCCTAGCCATGCCGCAGATCGCCGCCGTATTCCTGACAGTTTTCTGGGTTTCGATGGTCCTGTTCGGGATCCTGTCTTGGTATTGGGGGCTTGCGGGCTGGGCGCTGTTCGGGGCGGTTCTCGAGTACTGGTTCCGCAGGCGACGCCCCCCGAAGGCAACAGAGGTGTGACATGACGAGACGCCACGGTACGCGATCGATCATTGCCCTTGCCGCACTCGGAGTCCTTGTCGTGCTCATACCGGGCACCAGCAATCGGGCACAGGCCGAATGTTCGATCCAGGAGGTTCGGGGACCGATCCTCGACTGCGGAGACGCCAACACCATCGATGCGCGGGACCGCCCCATTCCCGACCTCGGGCCGCGTTGTGATCCGAAGGCCGGCGAAGACTGCCGGCCGTTCGCCGAGCGGCTCTTACGCGCGGATTTGGGCGTTCTCGACGGATTCTGGGAGCGCCGCGGCATCATCGACGGAACCGGGCCCGCCGGTGAGCAGCTCTGGATCCACGACGGCAACATCGCCTTTCGGGAGGTCGGCATGGCCGACCCGCCGCCAAAGCCGAAGGCACCGCGGTTCGACCCGTTCCGTCCCCTGCAATCGAAGACGGTTGCTGACGGGTACGGGTATTGGTTGGGTCGACGGCTTCAAAATGCGAAGGGCGAGTTGATCGCCGAGGAACGGACGATCACCATCGTCAAGGCCGGCCGCGACGGAACCCTCTATTTCGTGACGACGCCCGAGGAACCAAGGGCCATCCTGTCCGAGGCTAGGGACTTGGAAACCGGAACCCTCAGCCGACAGGTCTGGGTTCGGCGGGAGGGCACCAACGCGGAGATGAGCCTCACGGTTCACAAGACGATCGGCGATAAGGCCTATCGCGCCGTCCTTTGGACCCGCACGCCGGCCGGCGGCGGCGTCACTCACCTGTTCGATAATACGGGGCAAGGCCCAACGGACGGAGGCGTTTTCGACATTCCTGGGCCCGACGCGCTTTTCTCAAGCGCCAGGAACGCCACGACGTCAAATATCGGGGGGAGTGACTGACTTGAGATCACAGACACTGACCAGCAACGAAACAGCCGTCGTTGTCCGCAACGATCTGGCAAAACCGCGGTTCCTTCCCCTATTTTCGGCGATCGGGTTGATCCTCTCTCTTGCGGTCCCGGCCATTGCGGCGGACCTCTCACCCGGTCATCAGGCGGCTATTGAACAGGCGGAACGCGCGTTGAAAGCGGCACCCGACGCCGTGACGACACACATCAAACTCCAGGATTTGTGGTTGCAAGACAACGCCCGCCCCCGCGAAGACGTGATCGCCGATTACGAGAAACGTCTCTCCGAGAAAGGCGACGCGCCGGGTAACCGATATCTCGCCCTACGCCTAATGACGGGCGGCGAGCGGATACAAAACCTCCGCAAACTGATCGCGGACCATCCGGACTCACCCTGGGGTCATTTCGGGATGGGGGAAGCCCGGGAGGCGGAAAAAGACTTCGATGGTGCGCGCGAACACTACCGTGAGGCTGTATCCAAGGCACCGAACATCCCACTCTTCTATATCAAGATCGCCAACGCGTTCGGCGAATCGGGTCGGTCTGGAGCCGCCCTCGAGACCCTGGACAGCGCGGCCGGTGCTCTCGCTGGTGACCTGGACATCCTGACCGCCCGGATCTGGTACCTGACCCAGCTCGGAAGATTCGACCAGGCAACCGCGCAGGGACGAGCCGTCCTTCAATAGGATCCCGATCATCTTGAGGCGGTTCTTTATCTCGCCCAAGCGTACTACGCGATGAAACAGCACGAGGAAGCCATTGCACTCCTGAAAACCTATCTCGTGGGCTGGCCTGAGAACCACCTCGGGTGGCGAATAATGTGTCTCTCCACGGCACTTCGTTCGGCGGAGAGATACGACGGGCGGCCTTACGGCGAGGCGGCTATAGACGCCTGCCAAAGAGCGGCCGAGTTCGAGCCTCACCAAAGTTACGTCGCCTATATTCTGAGCCTGCTTTGGGACAGCGCACCGCCCGAGGCGCCGGTTCATGTCGCATATTTCTCAGCAAAAGCGCTCCGGCTGCAACAAAGCAAGGAAATCGCGAACCAGTTGGAAAGAAACCTGAGCGCCGCCTTGAACACCCTCTCGGACGGCAATAATTTCGTGGAGTACCGCCGCCCGGGGACGATGGTCACCGACCGCGCGGCGCTCGGTGCCGCCGATCGGCAAGGGCTGGCCGGGCACGGCGATGATGCCGCCTGGACGGCGCTCAAGGAAGCGATGGCGACGGGCCCGACGCGGGCGGCACTCGATGATCTCGTTGCCAGGTTTCCCGGGTTTGCGCCGGCCTATTTTAATCGCGGTCTGTTGGCCTTCGATCGTTGTTGCGACCCGGACCCGCTCGCCGACCTGACCCGGGCGGTGGAATTGGTGCCCCAGTGGGCCCGCGCGCTGGGCGCACAGGCGGCGCAGCTCATGTCGCGCAAACTGTTCACCCGAGCCACGCCGGTTCTTGCCGCGGCCGAGGCCGCCGACCCCAGTGACGAAACCGTGCGCTACAACACCAGGCTCCTCGACATGTACATGAGTGTCGTGGTCGACGAGACCGCGCGCGAACTCAAAGGCTTGGCGGCCTACGTCAAACGCACGGGCGACACCCGGGTCATCGACAGCCCCGCGGCCCGGTTTTTCAATCGCCTCGAACTCGACCGGTCGTCGCAGCGGATTTACGAACTCTACGCCGACGTCCACGCGGCCAGTCCGCACGCCGGTCATTGGGCAACGGCGATCGAAACCTACCGCAAGGCGATCGAGCTCGGCGGTCCTGCGGACCGGATCGGTGCGAAGATCGAAGAGCTGCAAGGGAGAAAACCATGAGCCACATTGCGGTCGGTATCCGCTCTATGCGGTTTGTGGCCGGCCTGTTGCTTTTCCTGGTGGTTTTGTCTTCGGCTCCGCCGGACGCGGCGGCCCTGGACTGCGACGACCCCAAGGGCATCAACCAGATTCTCAAATGTATGGTGCCCCAGCCCGAGAGTTGCGAGCCACGCAGCTCTCCTGGAATTCAAGGTGCTTGGGACCAGGGTGAACCGTTCACCGCCGGACATGACGCCGGAAGCAGTACCGAAATCACTGCTACGGGCAGCGGATCCGGGGAAACACAATCGACAACCGTACAATCGGGCGGAGCCTTCAGGTACACCTTCAAAGGAGATAACGAGGGCGGCATCAACTCACGGCTAGAAAAACTATCCCGGGGTAGGGGCGGTCCCTATCTCGGGGGCCCGCTGATATTCATGGAAACCTATCGTGAAACATCCGCTTCGTCGCAAACAACCACAGGGGCGGGAGGGTGGACCGGATGAGACACCGAGCGCATCTCAATAAAGACGGAAACCCGTCGGCCGGGAGAAGGGACCAAGATCTCCCCGACCGGAAAAACCATAGAAGTGACGGGTCCCGACGGCGGGCTCACGCCGTTGGAGGGGGTGATGGCTGCCCTAAGCGATGCCGGCGCTGTGCTCGGCGCGACTATCAAGAGCGAAATGATCGATTGCCTTAGGAGCACGGGCGAAATGGATACCGAGAGCATGACGAACACGCTCGACGTCGATATTCTCGTCGCCATCGCGGGCTTTACCGTGAAAGAAATCAAAAAAACCGCCAACGGCTGGGAAGCTACCGTGGAGGTAATAGAAGGACAGGTTGAGGAATAACCGAAATACCTCGGTCGTTTTTGGATTTACGGTTCAAGCTATCCTCACCGCCTCCATCAGATGGCAAGAACTGAAAGTCAGCAGACGAGCACTGGACAACCTCTGTGCGATGAATTGCCCCAGGTATGGCGCTCTGGCTCTCTTTGACCGAGTCCAAAGTTCGCTTTGGATCATCTGCGGACCTGTGACGCCACGACACGTCGATCTTACCCTCCGCAGCTAAGCAGAGTCCGCTACAGGTGATCGGCGGCGGTCGGCCAGCAAAGTGTAGATCCGGGCGGGTGCTTGGGAGCGGACCCCATTGACACCGTCATCCGCCACCTGAACCGCGTCAGACCGGCTCGTCGGAAACCGCCTTCATTTCGAAGGCCGCGAATTCGATATCCTCTCCGAACTCCTCACCGTGCTCCTTCATGGTGTCATCCTCCTCGTCGAACTTCCAGACGATGCGGACGTTGTTTCCGCGCTTGGCCGTGGCGTCGAGGAGTTCAAAGATATGGAGGATATAGCGGGCGGAACTGCTGTTGAAGTAGACCATATCGAACTCGAAGACCACGTCGGCCCCGTTCAGGGAGCCGAAATGGCTTTGCAGGTCCGCCATGAGGGGTTTGAAGAACTCGACGGAATCCTCCAGGTAGCTCAGCCCCCCATGCGGAAGACGTTCGAACCCGGGTCGAAGTCAATGCTCGGCGCGTTTTCGGTTCCATCGATCCTTAAGCTATCCACGAAAACGCCTCCTCGCCGTTCGATCGAGTTCCCTGATGACGACCTGGGAACGGTCACTGTCGGCGCTTTTGATACCGAAATCAAACCCTCCCTGGGCCGGCGCGGTGATCCTGTATGACTTGCATGGTGTCATCAAGAGCATGAACCCGTTCTCCTAGGCGACCTTGAAGCCGATGACGGCGATATCGTCGAGCCTGGGCGCCGCGCCCTGGTGGCGGGTCACCGCATCGCGGATGGTGTCGCGTTGTTCGTCCATGGCCTTGCCTTGAATATCCCGGAGCAGGGTCTCGAAACGCCGCTTGCCGAAGCTTCTTTGGCTGTCCTCGGAAATCTGATCGACGGCGCCGTCCGTGGTCATGTAGAACGTGCTGCCGTCGACGACGTCGATCGTGATTTCCCTGAATTTCTGATCCACCGGGATCTCCCGATAACCGATCCCCTTCTTGTCGCCTTTGAAGCGGGACACTCCGTCGCCGGAGACGACGAAGATGTCGAAGCGGGCGCCGACGAAGGTCAGGGCGCGGCCCCCAGGGGACACGTAACAGGCGCCGAGTTCCAATCCGTCGTCAGACTCCGCATGGTCGCCGTCCTGTCCCAGGGTCTGCTGGACGAGCTGGTGCATGCGCTGGACGAGGCGGCCGACCTCGCCGACCGGGCATTCGACGAGCGCCCGGTCAAGGGCGCCGGTGGAGATCAGTGTCATGAAAGCGCCGGGCACTCCGTGACCGGTGCAGTCGCCGAGCATGAGCAACGCGCCGTTGCCCCATTCCCGGCACCAGTAGATGTCGCCGCCGACGACGTCGCGCGGGTCCCAGATGACGAAATGTTCGGCGAACGTGCGCCGGAAGATGTCTTCGGGCGGCAGCACGGAACGCTGGATATGGCCGGCGTATTTAATGCTCTGCGAGATCACGTGATAGGTCTTGGCAAGCTCCCGCGTCCGTTCCTCGACGCGTTCCTCGAGGGTTTCGTTGGCCTGCCTGAGCGCTTGCCGGCTCTCCTCGATCTCATCGATCTTCCTGCGAATCGACAGACGCATCTTGTTGAAGTTCTCAGACAGCACGCCCAACTCGTCGTTGCGCGCCACCGTCACCTCCTGATCGAGGTCGCCGCCGGCGATGTCGATCGATGAACGGGTCAGGGACAGAATGGGCCGCGTGATGACGTTGGCGAGGAGAAAGGCCGATACCAGCATCAGGCCGGTGACCGTGGCGGCGAGGACGGCGACAACCTGCTGCAGCCGGGTGATCGAGGCGAAGGCTTCGTCTCGGTCGATCTGGGCGACCAGGGCGATGGTCGTTTTTCCCAACTTGATGGGAAGATAACTGCTGAGCACGGTCTCACCGCGATAGTCGGTGATGATCCGGTCCCCGGCCTCGCCGGCCAGGGCGGCGCGGGTGGCGACGGTGTCGACGGCCCCTTTGGCGGGATTGGCGAAGGACTTGGCGACCGAGCGGTTGTCGGGATCCAGATAGGAATCCGAGCGCATCAGCTTGTCCGGACCGACCAGATAGGCCTCACCGGTTTCTCCCATGCCGGAGCGTTCCAGCATGATCTCGTTGATGGCGCCGATGGTCATCTTGAGGACGACGGCGCCGCTCGCCCCGTCACTGGCGATCGGTGCGATCAGAAAAGCGACGACCTGGTTACCGGAGGGTTCATAAATTTGCAGATCGGTGGTCACCACTTCGACGAGGCCGCGTTCGAACGCGCGACCGAGGTTGCTCTCCTTGAGCGGCCCGGTGAGGACGTTCTGGGCGAAGTCGGCCTCGCGCCGGGTGGAGTAGACGATGTCGCCCATTTCGGTGACCAGCATCAGGTCGTAATAGCCGTATTCCTCGATGAACCGGCGGAACGATGTGCCGTATTCGATGCTCTCGAAAAAATCGAACTGCCCGCGGTCCACCTGTCCGTCGCGGTCCACCGACGAGAAGGCGTCAAGGGCGGCACCGATATGCGAGCTTTCGGCCAGCACGCGGATGTCGGCGCGCGTTTTCTCGAAGAGCCTCACGATCTGGGCTTTCTTGGCGTCGCCGACGGACACCAGATGGCTGAACACTTCCTTGGTGATCGAATCGCGGGACGCGGCCAGGGAATACCAGCCGACGACGGCGAGCGGCACGAGGCTGACGACGACCAGGACGAGGATCAGTTTCGCTTTGATATTCAACGCAAGGCTCCCCGCGGGCTCAGACGGTCATTTGCGCCCGTAGGCGTAGGGGGCCCACTCTTCGACACTGATCGTATCGATGCCGAATACGACCTCGCCGTCCTTGGTGATCATCGGCAGGTCCGGTGTCGTAATGTTTTTCGGAACTTTCTCGCCGCTGAGGATCTTCAGCAGGATGCGCACCCCGAGACCGCCCAAAAGGGGCGTGTAAGGTGCGGTCACTGCGATCTTGTCCTGCTTCATGGCTTCCAGCGCCTCGAACAGGTCGTCGTTGCTGAGAACGATCATGCGTTTGCCGCCGGCGCGGCTGTCCCAGCGCCCGGCCTCGTCGATGGCGAGCACGGCCCCCATACCCTGTTCGGCGCCGGTGCAGAAAACGACGTCGATCTCAGGGTATTTGGCCAGGGCCTCCCTCACCTGCTTCAGGGAATCGGCCCGCGAGCTGCTGTTGTGATAACTCTCCAGAACCTTGAGACCCGGAAAATAGCTGATCACCTTGAGAAAGTGCCCGGTCCGCATGGAGTCCGCCGTGCTGCCCAGCGGTTTGCGGATCATCAGGATCGTTCCCTTGATCTCGCCGCTTTCCTTGAGCAGCCGGTGCAGCAGGTAAAGCCCCTGTTGCGTGCCGTTGGCCGGGAAATTGCCGGTGATCTGTGCCCGGACATTCCGCGACCCGACCATTCGGTCGACCGAGACGCTGGGGATACCGGCCGCGTGGGCCCGGTCGACAGGTGGGTCGGTCGGCGCTTCCTGCATTGGCCAGACGAGAATTCCGTCGACCTTCTGGCAGGTCAGCTCGTCGATCTGCTTCGCCTGCTTGTCATTGTCGAACTCCGGATCCAACACGGTCAGGCTGACGTTCGGATGACGGCCGGCCTGCCACTTGGCGGAATCGGCGTTGTTGAGAAGCCAGGGGTGGGTGAGCCCGTGAATGGTATAGGCGATGGTATAGTGCTTGCCGGGATCGCCGATGGGTCCCTCCGGAAGGGGGTGAACGCCGCTGAACGGAAGCCGGAGATTCTGGTTGCTGATGGGTCCGACGATATCCGTTCCCATCCCCGCCTTGAACTCGACGCCGCGGCCGAAGGGACGGGGGTACTTGTTCATGTAGATGGCGAAGGCCTCTTCGCGGAAGATGCGAAAAACCTGTTGGTTGGCCTTGCTGACCGGGATGTTCTTCCAGAAGTTCAAGGCCGCCTGGCCCTTCAGGTCGAGAGACGCCACGTACTCGAGCAATGCCTTGCCTTGCAGTGTCCGGACCAGACGCCAATCGATATCGGCGGCGGAGACGGCGGCAGAGGAATAGAGGACGACAGAAATCGCGAGAAGGGCTTGGATCATCCGCATGGTTCTGGAACTCAACTCAACGTCACCTGCGGGTTAATAGTCATCGATTTCTCTCGCCCGTGCAACGCCGCAAGGGCCAACTGCACCCCGCCGATGTTTACGCAGGTTACAATTCTCGGTTCGCGGAGAAATTCCTGTATCCAGTCGAAGAGACTGGTCTTTGAATTGAACGACGACCTCCTCCTGCGACCTGATCCAAAGCTGAACTCGATCCGTAAAAAAGTGCAGAAATCAGGTTTACGGAGGCCCCATGTATCGTCACCTTTCCGCAACCCGACGGCTCGCGTTAACGGTCGCGCTTTCACTTTCGATCCTCGGAGTTTCGTCCGCCGCTTCGACCACTCAGACGCCGGAGGCCGAAAACGGACAATCGACGATCCTAGCCGCGAAAAGGAATGTCGGGTCCCTCAACACCTGGCTTGGCGCCTTGGAGTTGACCGGATTGGCCGACACGCTTGAGCACGGCGGCCCGGTTACCGTTTTTGCGCCATCCGACGACGCCTTCGCCAAGCTGCCGTCGGGCATCCTCGAGGACTTGCTGCACCCCGAAAACCGGGAAAAACTCATCGCCGTTTTGAACTACCACGTGGTTCCGGGACGATTGGTACCCGCCTCCGTTGCCACGCGCGAGATCGATCTCGAAACGGCAGAGGGCATCTACATTACCGTCGATGGCGTCGACGACTTCAAGGTCAACGACGCCAAAGTCCTGTTCGCGGACATCGAAGCTGCGAATGCGATCATCCACGTGATCGACGACGTCGTCGTGCCCAACTAGAAACTCCATTTCGATTTGTTCGTTTCGATGGGATCGAGCCCAGTCCGTTCACGCCGCTCTTGTTTTGTGATATAAATATATCTACCTATATATCGGGATATTGAATTGTGACCGACGACTTCCTCGGATCGCTTGGCCATCTGGCCCTCGGCAGTCGCCTGAAACGCGCCGGCACGCTCGTGCAGTCAACCACACATACCTGGCTGCGCGCCCACGGGTGCGACGTGCCGGCCGGCCAATTGCCCTTGATGGCGGCGCTCGACGAGACGGGCGCCACATCGCTCGGCGCGCTTGCCGACAGGCTCGGCATCGCCCAGCCCGGCGTGACCCGCATGGCGGACAGCCTGGAAACCGCCGGGTGGATAAGGACCGCACCGGAAATGGGAGACAGGCGGGTCCGGATTTTGGAACTGACGGCGCAGGGCCGGGACTTGGTCGCCGGGGCGAAGAAGGACCTTTGGCCGGTCTTACGGGATGCGGTCAGCGAGCTATGCGCCGACCTCGAGGGCCCGTTGACAAGGCAATTGGCTGGCCTGGAAACGAAGTTGTCGGCAGGCGCCTTCGAAGACGCGCTGGCCCGCCGGTCGGACAAAAGGAAGACGACAGCATGACCGGCCTCGATCGGCCCGTCTGGGCGAGCCTGACCACCGCCCATCTCGGGTTGAGCGAAGGCGACGACCTGGCCCGGCGCTACGCACCGGACGTCAATCATGGCAGGCGAACGCATGCGCTTTCCCGGATACACGGAAGTCAGCGGCGTCTGCACGCACCCGGATTTCCGGGGCCGGGGCTTGGCGCGGCGCCTATCGGCGGCCGTCATGGCGTCGATCCGGGAACGCGGAGACATCCCCTTCCTGCACGCCTGGAAGACCAACGCGGCCGCCATTCGGCTTTATGAAAGGGGCTGTCCTAGCTAAGCGAGATGCTTGGGCTAGGATTGCAGGATGTATGCGAGAAGAAGCCGGCTCAGTGGTTGGAAGCGTGATCGTTTGATGGAGCACTTTGTGGCGGCGACGACGGCACGAGC
>Ga0209781_1000145_pt1 | contig 17224 bp, 15 predicted proteins | sample WorMetHERISLAND1_3_FD_187386 | JGI IMG/M metagenome (GOLD analysis project Ga0209781, IMG submission 187386) | Marine gutless worms symbiont microbial communities from Max Planck institute for Marine Microbiology, Germany - Olavius albidus HERON... | ecosystem: Host-associated > Annelida >...
TTGATCCGGTCCCATTGCCCATCCGTCAATTCCCTGCGAAGCATGACCAGGCCCCTCACCTTGCACTGGTCTCACTCGATCACACCAACCATGAATAGTCCGTTAACTGTCAACAGGACCTAGGACGTGTTCGGCAATGTAGGAAAGAATGAGGTTGGTGGAAATGGGCGCGATCTGATAGAGCCGCGTTTCCCGGAACTTGCGCTCGACATCGTACTCCTCGGCGAAGCCGAAACCACCAAACGTCTGCAGGCACATATCGGCGGCATGCCAGGCGGCCTCGGACGCCAACAGCTTGGCCATGTTGGCCTCGGCACCGCAGGGCTCACCGGCGTCGAACCTCTTGGCCGCCTTGGCGACCATAAGCGCGGCCGCTTCTGTTTCCGCATAGGCCCTGGCGATCGGGAACTGGATGCCCTGGTTTTGCCCGATGGGCCGATCGAAGACCCGCCGTTCGCCGGCATAACTGCTCGCCTTGTCGACGAACCAGCGCGCATCGCCGATGCATTCGGCGCCGATCAGGATGCGCTCGGCGTTCATGCCGTCGAGGATGTAGCGGAAACCTTTGCCTTCCTCGCCGACCAGCGAAGACGCCGGAACCCGCAGGTCATCAAGGAAGATCTCGGTGGTCGAGTGGTTGATCATGGCGCGGATTGGCTTGATGGTCAGGCCGTTCTCGAGCGCTTCGCGCATGTCGATGAGGAACACCGACATACCGTCGTGCGGCCGGGCGCTCTCGTCGCGCGGCGTGGTCCGCGCCAAGAGCAGCATCAAATCCGAATGTTCGGCGCGGCTGGTCCATACTTTCTGGCCGTTGATGACATAATCATCGCCGTCGCGCTTGGCCGTAGTGCGGATGCGGCTGGTGTCGGTCCCCGATGTCGGCTCGGTCACACCGAAGGCCTGCAGGCGCAATTCTCCGGACGCGATCTTCGGCAGATAATCCGTCTTCTGCTCGTCGCTGCCGTGACGGAGCACGGTGCCCATGGTGTACATCTGGGCGTGGCAGGCCGCGGCGTTGCAGCCCTGTTTGTGGATCTCTTCGAGAATGGCCGCGGCCTCCGAGATACCGAGCCCACTGCCGCCGTAAACCTCCGGAACCAGGACGCCCAAGAACCCGGCTTCGGTCAGGGCGTGGACGAATTCCGTCGGATAGGCCCGGTCGCGGTCCTTTTCGCGCCAGTATTCACCGGGAAAGCCGGCGCAAAGCTGGGCGACCGAATCGCGGATATCCTGGTGACTCTCGTCCATAGTCCCTCTCGACGGGGCTTGTACAGCCAGGTTTCGGTTGTAGCCTATCGGCGGGCCCAAGCAAACAGGAGCGATCGTGGAAAATCTGCCGAACCGCCGCAATTCGGATGTACTCCGGGAACTGCTTCCCCTCGAGGGCGCGCGTATTCTCGACGTCGGCTGCGGGCCCGGTGCCCTGGTCCGGTTGATGGCCCGTGGCGGAGCCCGCGCCACCGGTCTCGAGAATAACCCGGCGCAACTGGCCAAGGCCCGTGCCGCCGATTCGGTCGGCGGCGAAGCCTATGTCGGTGGTGTCGGCCAGCAATTGCCGTTCGCATCCGGCGCGTTCGACAGTGCCGTCTTCTTCAACTCCCTGCATCACATTCCGACGGACCATATGGACGCGGCGTTGGCCGAAGCGACTCGTGTTGTCCAATCGAACGGCTCCATCGCCGTCTTCGAACCGGTAGCCGAAGGGCCGCTCCAGGATTTGACGGCGCCGGTCGACGATGAAACGGAAGTGCGCGATATGGCATTCACCGCCGTCCGGCGCGCCGACGGCGGTGAATTGGCGATGCGCCGGGAACTCCGCTACGTCTATGCGCAGCGCTATGCCGACTACGAGGCCTATCGCGAGGAAATGGTGCGGATCGACGGGAGTCGGCAGCCCCTCTTCGAGAAGCATGACCAGATCTTCCGCGAAACATTCAATCGCCTCGGCCGTCCTGGTGACAAGGGTTATGCCTTCGATCAGCCGATGCGGGTTAATCTGTTGGTCAAGAGCTGAGCCGAGATCGATCCGTCCTCTTACTCCACCAGTTGCCGGATCCGTTCGATCAGAATTGCCCGTTCGTCCGCCAACAGTGCCATGAGTTCGAAGCCGAGCCGGCCGGCCTGTGCATCGGCATCATAAACGAATATGGCGGGATCTCCCTCACTCAACGCGGCGGCGATCTCAACCGCCGTTCGCCCTGAGAGCGTCGGTCCGAACGCCGCTTCGACACGGCGGAAAGGCCCGTTGGTGGGGTCCGGCACCGTTCTCGCCGAAACGCCACTTAGCGTACCGAGCGCTTCAGCGAAGGCTTCGGCTTCGTCCGCCTTGGCGTCGCGCCACGTATTCTCGTCCTGGGCACCGCGCGCCCGGACAGCTGCGAGGAGACCAAGAATCGACTCCTTGCTCGCCTTCATGCCGCGACCAATGCCCTTGTCCTGGGCCCGGAAAGCAGCGACCGGCACTTTTTTACCGAGAACCAGCCCGACGGTCGGCGCGGCCAGATACTTCTGGGCGCTGAAGATGGTGAGATCGGCTCCGTAGGAAAGGACATCCGCCATGCGCAGGTCCTGGGCGGCGGCATCGACGATTACCGGGATGCCCCGTTCCCGGGCGAGAGATACGGCATCGGTCGGCGCCACCATGGGCTGGCCAAGCTTGTCCTCCTGGTCCGGGTCGGTCAGCAAATCGGTCTGGTTGATGACGTCGACCAGATGGCGGGATTCGGCCACGCCCCAGAACACCTTGCCGAGCCCGGCGCGCAGTTCCCAGTCATCGCCCACATGAAGCCACAGGGCTTCGCGGAGATCCGAGTGGGTGCGCTTGCCGTCATCGGGTTCGATGCGCGCGTAGGGCACCAGGATGAACTCGTCGTCGCCGTCATTCCAACGCCAATTAAACTCCGGTTGCAGGGTCAGGGATGGCGACAGGCGATTGTCGTGCTGAGCGGCGAATGCCGGTGCCTGGAAAAAGAGGCGCGTTTCGACGGCGGCGAACCCCGAGATCTCCGGCGCCGGCAGCAGGGCATCGTCGGTCGGACCGTCGGCGATAGCGGCCGACGCCCCGGCTATCAGGGCGCCGGCCAGGCAGGCGGACAGGAGAGAACGCTTGACCATGGCAGGAGTACCGTCGGCGATCGCGGTCAGGCCGTCAACGCTGACGCCTGAGCACCGCCTTCGAGAAGTCCCGGTCCTTCAACCCGGTCTTGAACCGGTAGTCGTCGAAGGCCAGCACCGTCGACTTGCCGGTCTGGTGGTTGACCATGACCAGTTCGTGAGACCGCCAGTACTGGTCGAGATACTGCTGGTACTTGTTGAAATTCAGGGTCTTCAGGAGTTCGTTCTTGCGGTCATAGAACTCGACGGTGATCTGCCGGTATTCCTGCTTGTCGATCCACACGATTTGGCGCGTGTAGCCGGAGTACTCGTAAAGCGGCTTCCGTTCGACGACGAAGCACTCGAGATCGCCGCAGACCTCGTCGCGTAGGAACGTGTAGGCGTATTTGTCGACCTCCTGCGAGGCTAGGTCCTCGAAAGCGAATTCGCTGCCGACGAAGGGCCCTGACTTGTTGGCTGACGAGATCCGCTTGACCCGCTTCAAGGCCGGCAGGAACAGCCATTGGTCGTCGGGATCGAGAATCTTGGTATGGGTCAACATGGCCGTGCCTTTGACGTCACGCGGGTGGTTGAAGACGATCATCGTCTTGTCGCCGCGACCACGCTCGGGGATCTCGAGCGTCGCCATATCCAACTTGCGCGTGCTTGTCTGGCCACTCTTGTTCTTCAGGACCATGCTGAGGACGAGGTATGGTCGCCGAAGCCAAGATCGCGGCGGTCCGCCTCCTCGGCGATGGCGAGGCCCTTTTCCTCGGGGGATGACGCGGTGGCGGCCAGGGGTGCGACCGCGATGAGCGGCCGGCCGGCGCCTTTAGTAAGCTTCTTGGGCAACATAATCGCTCCTTCTTTGCTTGCGCTCGACCGCCAACAGCAGCGGCGGCAAGAGCACGAAATCGATGACCAGTGCGGCCGCCACGGCGAAGGCCGTCAACAGGCCCATCTCCGCATTGACCGTGAAGTCGGACAACGCCAGCACGCCGAAACCGGCGACGACGATGGCCGTCGTCGTCCACAGGGCCGTGCCGACGGTGTTGAAGGCGTAACGGATCGCATCCTCCGGCGTTTCGCCGCGGCTGCGCCGTGCGCGCATGTACTTCGAAAGGAAGTGCATGGTGGCATCGACGATAAGGCCGAGACTGGTCGCCGTGATCACCGACGAGGCCAGGCCCACTTCGCCGACGAACAGGGACCAGGCACCGAAGGTAACCACGGCCGACGCCAGGTTGGGGACCATGCTGAGGAGCCCCAGTTTGACGCTCCGGAGCGCCAGTACCAGGCATAGCGAGATCAGGATCAACGCCGTGGTCGTGCCCAACAGCATCGAGCGGATGTTGCGCTCAGAGATGTAGGCAAACATCACGGTCGGGCTGGTGCCGATGGCATGCATGGCGGCGGGCGCGTTTTCGTTGAGCCAGGTTTCGGCCCGGGCCGTGAATTCGCGCACTTCCTTGGTGCTCGAATTCTTGAAGGTGACGGTGACCCTTGTGGCCGACTTGTCGACATTAATCTGGTTGTTGAGGTCGAGGCCAAAGGGCAGCGACATCTCGTAGAGCAGCAGGTACTGGGCGGCGAGCTCGCGGTCCGTCGGCAGCGTATAGGCTGCCGCGTCGTCGCCGTGCATGTTCTTGTTGAGCCGCTTGAAGATGTCGGTGATCGAATTCACGTGATCCGTTTCCGGCTGGGCCCTGAGCCAGTCGGTGAAACCGCTCAGCTTGGCCAGGTATTCGGGATTGCTGACGCCGCCCGATTCGCCCGCCTCGACGGAGAATTCGACCTGATAGATGCCGGTCAGGTGCTCCTGAGCGAAATCGGTGTGGGACCGGAAATCGACGTTCGGCGTGAAATACTCGACGAACCGGTCGTCCTATACGATCCGCGGGATCATGGCACCGAGCAGGATGACGGCACCAGCGGTTCCGACCAGCAGCACGTTCCGTTTCTCGATAACGAAGTCGGCCCAGCGTTCCATCATTGAGTGATGGACCTCGCCGGCCGCCGTCTCGCGGACTTTGACGCGCACCGGCATCACCGACATGAAGGCCGGCAGGAAGCTGATGTCATTGATGCTGGCTTCCTCGAAGGCGGCGTTCATGGGCACCATGCCGGTCAGGACCAGCTCGATGTCCGGGAACTCCCCGCGCACCTCTTCGGCGAGCGACCGGGCAGCGGCCATGACACTCGGCACCTCGCCCATCTCCTTACGCGGCAGGGTGATGGTGACGTTGACGGCGGCCGCACCACGATCGGCGGCAACCAGGCGGTTGAACAGCAGGGGATCGTCCATGGCGACCGAGGCGACCCGGTCACGGCCGGCTTGATCGAGAGACGCCGTGTCCCGGGCCAGGTCCTCGACCGTAAGGTCGTCGCCGACCGCATAAGAGTGCTGGAAGTTGGGGATCGAATCGACACGGGTCGAAAACGGCAGCTGCCAGCCGCCTTCGGTCAGTTTCGCCATGGCCCGCAACATGGCGGGCGAGAAGGCATCGCCCGAAGTCGGCTTGAGGACGAACATGACGTTGTCGTTCTTGGAATAGATGCTCTCGACGGCGTCGAAAGCGAGGAGCTGCGGATTGTCCTTGCCGAAAAACACCCGGTAGTTGGTATCGAAGGCCAGGAAACGGGCACCCGAAGCCGCGGCGACGGCCAGGATCACGGCCAGCGCCATGACCAGCCAGCGGAACCGCAGCACCTGTTCCGCGAACCGCACAACCATTTCGTCGATCCGATTCTGCATTGAATTGCCCCCAGATTGGCTCGTTCGTTCTGTTGATTCTTGCTCGTTGGTTGAAACTGGCGTAATGTAAACTGCACAGTGTAGTGCAGTAAACTACACCGTTTCGTTTACATTGCAAGACTCGTTTTTTGACAAAATCGTGATCGACGACGAATCCACCCCCACCGAGCCCCAAACCGCGGCCGATGTCGAGGCGCCTGACAGCACCGTTTCCGAGGGCGTTTTGACCGAAGGTGCCGGGCGCCCCGATAAACGCAAGGCGATTGTCGAGGCGGCCTCGCTGACCTTTCTCGAACGCGGCTTCGGCGGCACCAGCATGGACGAGGTGGCGGCCAGGGCCAACGTCTCCAAACGCACGGTCTACAGCCACTTCGGCAGCAAGGAGGCCTTGTTCAAGGGCATCATCGAGAACCGCTGTGCCTGCATCGCGCAGCCCATTTTGGGCCGCGAGCTGGCCGATCTCGATATCGAAGCGGCGCTCGTCGCCATCGGCCTTCAGATCATGGACATCGTCCTGTCGCCGGAGGCGCGCACCGAGGAGCGCATCATCATCGGCGAATCGAACCGCTTTCCCGATCTCGGGCGCATCTTCTACGAGGCCGGGCCGGCCGAAGTCAGCGCCCGCGTCTCCGCCTTCCTCGCAGAACGGAGCGATCAGGGCGATCTCGACATCGACGACCCGGACAAGGCCGCGGCGTGTTTCCTGATGATGGTCCAGGGCAAGATCTGCAAGACCGCCCAGATGGTGCCGGGCTGGGCGCCGGAGCCGAGCGACGTCGAGGATATGGTCCGTTTTGCGGTCAGGCTGTTCTTGGGCGGGGCCAAGGCCGACTAGCTGCCTATATCTCTTCCACGTGTCGATCCCGACCGCTGTCACCCGTATTGCGGACTTCGCAATCAATGTGGCGAGACGTCTGGCTAATCCCAGAGGCAGCCCCTATCGAATTTCGTAACGAATGTCCGCTTTTCGATCTGAAAGCGGGGCAAGAAGTTTGGCAACCGACGGACGGAAGATGATCCAAGCCGGAAAGACGGAATTATCGCTTTGGTCGGTTCCAAAGACTCCCGATACTGCCTGACAGAAAGAATGGACGTCACCGGCATGATGGGACCGATAAAGGGAATGCCCACGAGGCGCGCCGTCCTCGCTGCACTGCTCGCAAGTGCGGCGAAGCCGACATGGGCTAAGGTGCAGTCAAGCGATGCGGATGTTGTTGTAATTGGTGCTGGTGCTTCCGGATTGGCGGCCGGACGGGCTTTACTTGCTGCGGGCAGAACCGTCCTTATTTTGGAAGCCGCCGGTCGGGTTGGCGGACGGGCATTTACCGAGAGCGATACCTTCGGCATTCCGTTCGATCACGGGTGTTCTTGGCTGCCCGGAGCGTCCGATCTTCCGTTGGTTCAAACGGCTCGGAACTGGGATTTCACTCTGCAAGGTCATTCGAGAGCGAGAGAATTGGTCTATGTGGGCAACCGACCGGCGACGAGAACGGAGCTTGCCGCATACGGCCGCGCTTGGTCGTCTGTCAACGCCGCTCTAAAGGGGGCCGGTCGGGCTGGCCAGGATGTCCCGGCGTCGACCGTCATTCCAACCGATCTGGAGTTCTCGGGCATCTCGCAAACCTGGATCGGTCCAATGGACTGGGGTATGGACTTCAAAAACCTATCGACGATGGACCACTGGAAGTCGGCGGATCCGGAGATCAATTACATGGTCAAGGAGGGGCTGGGGACGCAGATCACGCGATTGGGACGCGGACTGCCCATTCGGTTGCGGACGCCTGTCACGGAGATCGACTGGAGCGGCAGCGGGGTGAAAGTCGTGACACCTGAGGGAGAGATCCGCGCGAAGGCCTGTATCGTTACCGTCTCGACCGGGGTGTTGAGGGCCGGTTCGATTCGGTTCAAGCCGAGTCTTCCGGACTGGAAGCAATACGCCTTTGACAAGCTGCCCATGGGCCTCCTACAGAAGGTCGCTCTCCAATTCGACGGCGAGCGTTTCGGACTTCGACGGAACAGTTGGCTCGCCTACTGGGTACCGAACGATATGCCCGCGGAAGCGGTCTATTTTATGACGTTCCCTTTTGGCTCCGACATGATGATCGGGTTTTTCGGTGGCGATTTCGGCTGGCGACTATCACGCGAAGGCGAGGTGGTGGCGCTCGATTTTGCGATCGGCGAGCTTGTCAAAATGCTGGGGAGTAATGTTCGCAAGCACTTCGTTCGAGGGCGGATGACAGGCTGGGCCGACAACCCTCATACCTTAGGTGCGTACGCGGCAGCGGCGCCCGGTCACTACGGCGCCCGGGCAAAACTCCTGCAGCCAATTGCCGAACGCGTATATTTTGCTGGCGAGGCAACCGCAATGCCTTATGTCTCCCTTTGCGGCGGCGCTTTTCTCAACGGTGACGCTATCGGTCGCGAGGTCGCGGAAAGCCTACCATAAATGCCAACCGAGCCTGTGAAACGACGACCCGCCAATTCAGTGCCCGGAGAGTGTACGCCGAAGAGCCCTTCATCTCCTGGACCAAAAGGGCGGTGCCATCAAGATGGCGGATATGTCCGGAAACTAACCAAAAAGCAGAACCCGGAACACAAAGGTCCCAATGACCACATCGGGGGGGAGGGGGGGGCGGCCGAAAAAGGCCAGCAGAGCCTGTTGGTCCGCCCTTCGGTTATAGCGGCCGAGCGTAATCCAGAGCTTTCACTCCCTACCGAAATCTCCCCCTTCGGGTGTCGTATACTACTCAGCCGGAATCGCCCCCTTCCAGCATCTTATCGATCAGGAAGCCCTGGAACATGGTGATGCCCATCTTCTGGCCGAGCTCCAGGCCCTGTTCGTCGTCGAGCCGGGCCAGGCAGAGCTGGATGCCGCTGTCGAGCAGGTATTTGATGTCGTCCTCGTAGATGGGCAGGACCGATTCGGCGCCCTGGCGCCAGAAGATCTTGCCCATGGAGGCGTTGAGGCGCTTGAGGCTGACGATACCGACGGACTCCGGGAAGATGGCATCGACGCAGATGGTGCCGTTGCGATTGAGGATGAGTTCACTGGCGACCATGTATTCGTCGTACTGTTGCAGCATATTGGCCTGGCGGAATTCAAAGGCGATGTTGGAAAAGGCCTGGTCGTCGTCGCCCTGCATGATCGCCTTGAAGGCGTCCGTGAAGACGCTCTCCACGTTGATGTTGATCGAACACTTCACGCGCATCGGGTTGACCTCGCCGAAGGCCTTCAAGAGCGCCTGATCGAGGGTCAGGGTCAGCTGGTTGAAGAGGTTGCCCGAACCCCGGAGCTCCACCTTCTTGAACACGTGGTCCTGCAGTTCGTTCATGGCGACGAAATACTCGTGCATGACGTCGGACGGTTCCTCACCCGGGTTGATCACGGCGATCCGTTGGTGGCGGATGAAGACCCGTGAGAACTGCTTGGCGCCGAGTTCGGAACTGACCTTCTTGACGTTGTCGATATCGTCCTCGATCAGCGGCCGCAGTTTCTCCGGTTTCTTGTCGCCGCTCTTGCCCGGTTGTTCCTCGATGCGCTCCAGGTACTTGATGGCGTTGGCCAGTTTGAGCCGGAGATCGATACCGCGGATCAAACGCGACTGGTCGATGAGGCCGAACTGTTCGGGAAAGTAGGATTGAATCAGGCGCAGGATGGCGACCTTCATGTCGGACATCATGCCGACCTGGTTGTATTCGGTCATCTTGAGCAGGATCGCCCGATCCGGTTCCGCCAGCTCGTAGAGTTGCGCGTTGAAGCGCTCGCGCAGCTCCCAGAGCACCCGATCGAAGTCGGACCAGAATTCCTCGTTGGCGTTGCCCAGCGGCAGCACAGAGACGGATATGAGGACCAGGGTCGTGAAGTTGCCGGAGCGGCCCTGCATGCCGCGCAGGCGTTTGAGGAGCTCCGATCCCGGGGGTGCGACGTGAATGCGGACCCTGTTCATGGACTACCCCGAGCCATTGATGTCGCCGGCATCGCCCAAGCGCGACCGCCGCTCGATCCGGGGCGACGAAACACATCACCCTTATTGCAACTGTGGGCAGGATAGGACGAAACGCCTGGAGAGAGAAGCATTTCGGCCCCGATTTCAACTCCCGCGCAAGTCTAGACTTTCACCCGCTCGCTTTTCGGGTCGTACATGGGACGGAGCGATGCCGTCGCCGGGAACCGGACGCCGGCGATATCGACCTCGTAGGTTCCGGCCTTGACGTAATCGGCATCGACGCCCGCCTCGTTCTCCACATAGGCAAGGCCGATGGCGCCCCCCAAGGTGGGGCCATACATGCCCGATGTCATGTAGCCTGAGATGGCGCCGTCCCGATAGACCGGCTCGTTGTGATAGAGCATCGGATCCGGGTCTTCGATCTTGAACTGAACGAGGCGCCGCTTTAGGCCGCTCTCCTTCTGCCGGAGCAGGGCCTCGCGGCCGGCAAAGCCGCCGTTCTTATCCCAGGAAACGGCGAAGCCGAGGCCCGCTTCAAGGGGCGTATCCTCGTCGGTGATGTCGTGACCCCAGTGACGGTAGGCCTTCTCCATGCGGAGCGAGTTCATGGCATGCATGCCGGCATGGACGAGCCCATGCCCCTCGCCGGCGGCGACGACGGCCTCGTATACAGACACCGCAAACTCCGTCGGCATATAGAGCTCCCAACCGAGCTCGCCCATGTAAGTGATGCGGGACGCACGGACCATGGCGTAGCCCATCTCGATTTCTTTTGACGTACCAAAAGGGAAGGCTTCGTTGGAGAGATCGGCCGGCGTCACGTCTTGTAGGAGGTCGCGCGCCTTCGGCCCCTGTACGCCAAGCACCGCCATGCCGGAGGTGACATCGGTGAGCACGCAGCGCGCGCCTTCGGGGATGGCGCGTTTGAGCCAGGCGAAATCGCGGGTCTGGGAGGCGGCGGCGGTGACGACCAGGTAGGCGTCCTCGGTGAGGCGCGTCACGGTGAGATCGGCCTCGATGCCACCGCGGTCGTTGAGCCATTGGGTGTAGACGATGCGTCCGGGATCGACCGCGACGTTGTTGGCGCAGACCCGGTTCAGCACACTCTCCGCATCCGCCCCTTCGAGGCGGAACTTGGCAAATGACGTCTGGTCGAAGAGCCCGACCCCTTCGCGAACGGCTCGGTGCTCGGCGGCCGAATGCTCGAACCAGTTCTGGCGCTTGAAGGAGTATTCGTATTTCGGTTCGACGCCGTCTGGCGCGTACCAGTTGGGCCGCTCCCAGCCGGCGACCTCGCCGAAACACGCCCCCTTCGCCTTCATGGCGTCGTAGAAAGGCGATTTCCTGACATTCCGTGACGTGCGGTACTGGTAGAACGGCCAATGGACGTCGTAGAGCAGGCCCAGGGTCTCGGTGACCCGGTCGTGCAGGTACTTGCGGTTCGATTGGAACGGCATGTTGCGGCGGATGTCGACGCTGGCGAGATCGCCCGGCGGATAGCCCTGCTCCAGCCATTCGGCGATGACCTTGCCGATGCCGCCGGCCGATTGGATGCCGATGGAATTTAGGCCGGCGGCGACGAACAGCCCGGGCAGTTCCGGCGCTTCGCCCAGGTGATAACGGTTATCGGGCGTAAAGCTTTCGGGGCCGCAGAAGAACTTCTGGATGCCGGCCGTCTCCAGGGCCGGCATGCGGTGGATGGCCCCTTCCAGGATCGGCTCGAAATGGTCGAAGTCGTCGGGCAGTTCGTCGAAACTGAAGTCGTCCGGGATGCCATCCATGCCCCAGGGTTTGGCCACCGGCTCGAAGGCGCCGACCAGGAGCTTGCCGGCGTCCTCCTTGTAATAGGCACAGGCGTCGTAGTCGCGATAAACCGGCAAGTCCGGTGTCACGCCTTCGAAAGGCTCGGTGACGATGTAGAAATGTTCACAGGCGTGCAGGGGCACGTTGACGCCGACGGTGGCGGCGAGATCACGGGTCCACATGCCGCAACAGAGGATGACGGTGTTGGCGGAAATCGATCCTTTTTCCGTCTCGACGCCGGTGACCTTTTCACCGTCGTGCAGGATGCGTGTCACCAGGGTCTCCTCGAAGATCTGGGCGCCGCCCATGCGGGCACCCTTGGCCAAGGCCTGCGTGATGTCGATGGGGTTGGCCTGGCCGTCGGACGGGATGAAGATGCCGCCGACGATGTCATCGATGTTGAGGAGCGGGTAGTAGTCCTTGCAGGTCTCGGGCCCGACCACGTCGACCTTGAGGTCGAACACCTTGGCCATGTCGGCGCGGCGCTTCAGGTCCTCGAACCGGCCCTCGTGGGTCGCCGTCGACAGCGAACCGTTGATCTTATAGCCGGTTGCCTGGCCGGTTTCCTCCTCGAGACCGAGATAGAGCTCGGCCGTGTACTTGGCGAGCTGCGTCATCTTATGACTGTCGCGGAGCTGGCCGATCAGGCCGGCGGCATGCCAGGTGGTGCCGCAGGTGAGCTGCTTGCGCTCCAGGAGCACCACGTCCTGCCAGCCGACCTTGGTCAGGTGATAGGCGATCGAGGCACCGATGACGCCGCCGCCGACGATGACGGCGTGGGCCTGTTTCGGGAGTTCCTTGGCCATTTGTCTTTCCTCCTCCGGGGCCCGCGATTGCGTCCGACCCTCTTCCTCAAATTCGTCAATAGGACGGCGGCGCCAGCACCCACAGCACCACCGTCTCTTCCTCACCCGGATTCCAACAGCGGTGCGGGTCTGAGCTGGCATAGGTGAAGGCGTCGCCTGGCCCCAGTGAAAAAATCTTGTCCCCAACCGTCAGCTCCAGTTTACCGGAGACAACGTACCCACCGACCTCGCCGGAGCCGGCATACTGTGCATCGGCGGTCGAGGCCCCCGGCTGGAATGTGCCGAGGATCATCTCGAAGGTGCCCGAGAAATTGGGCGACAGCAGCTCCTCGATCATGCCGGTGCCGGCAAAATCGAGCCGGCGCCGGTTGCCCGCCCGCACCACGTGGTCGCGCTCGCCCGCCGGCGCATTGGCCGCACCCTGGAAGAACCAGTTGAGGGTCACCCCCAAGGCCTCGGCGATCTCACGGAGCACCGGAATGGTCACCGCCGAAAGGTTACGCTCGATCTGCGAGAGATAGCCCACCGACTTGCCGGTGGCGTCGGCCAGGGCCTGCAAGGTGACGCCGCGCCCCTTCCGGAGATCGCGGATCTGTTCACCGACGGGGATGGCTTCGGAAGCGTTCGCCTCGTTCACTCCATCCATCCTCATTCCCCTGTTCGACGGTCGGCCCGCTGCCGGTGCGTATTTATTAGAATGGGGAAGATAGAACATGAATATGAAAATTTGAACAAAATTTTCATATTCATGAAATTGAATGGCGTGTTTTCCTTTCGGGCAACCGAACCAATGCCATTGATCCCGTCAATAGCGACCGGTCTGTCGCCTTCGTTGCGGAGCTTGCCGACAGCGCCGGCGACGCCCGAGATGGCGGACCGCATCGACCGGATCATCGAATCTTAATCTCCATTGGCCAAGGCGATCGCCCCGGCCTAGCCTGTCTTTCGGGATCACGGAACGATGGGATGGTCTCGCGTGGCGAACCGAACGCTCCCGGTAAGAGCAGGTACCCTCCCGGCCGAACCGCCGGCCGGGACGGCCTCTCCATGACCTACCTGCGGCGCCACTGGCGGGGCGAACTGTCGCTGGCCCTGTCCTTCTGGGTCAACCTGGTCCTCATCCGCGCGGTCCTGCCGCTCGCCACCGCCTACTTCGCGGTCAGCCTCGTCATCATTTATCCGTGGCAGGTGGTCGGCGTGCTGCGCGCCACCGACCGCCGGCTCGGTCAACTGGGATCGTCCGCCGTCATCTTCGGCGCCCAGGTCGGTATCGTGGTCAGCCTGCTGCCGACCGCCATCAGCGCCTTCACCACGTTCCAGCCGCTGCTCGTCGACGAGCCGGAAACGCCGGCCTGGGTTCTTCGCGAGCGCGAACGGGCCTCGAAGTACAGCGTTTCCGTGAGCGAAGACGGCCGCACGGTCCGGATCGCCGGTGAGTTCGAGCTGGGTCTGCGCCGCCACCTCGAGGCGGTGCTCGACGCCAATCCGAACGTCGAGACCGTGGCCCTCGACAGCGACGGCGGCTACGTCACCCAGGGCCGCGCCGTCGCCAAGTTGATCGAGGCACGCCGCCTCGACACCACCGTCCACAACACCTGCAAGTCGGCCTGCGCGATTGCGTTCGTCGGTGGCGTGACCCGCCGGATCAGCCGCGCCGGGCGTCTCGGTTTTCATCAATACCGTTACGCAGCACGGACGGCCCACCCCAACCTCGACCTCGAGGCCGAATACCGGCTTGACCGCGACTACTTCGAAAGCCGGGGCATCGAAAACGCGTTTGCCAAAGGAGCCTTCGACGCCGCGCATGCGTCTATCTGGTATCCCGACAACGCCAGCTTGGTCGCTGCAGGCGTCGTCCACGAGGTCATCGAGTGACATTGCCGTGCGTGTGGCCAGTCGCCATGTGTGTGGATCTTCTGAAATGAGTGAGAACCGTCAAAGTCGGTTATGGCGCAGCGAGACAAAAGGGTCATCCATGAAACAGCCAGAACGCTGCGCCTGCCCGGATTTCGTTTCGCCCGGCATTACTAACCGGCTGAAAGGTTAGAACGTTCAGGCGGGAAGATCACGGTGACGGTCGTTCCGACACCCTTGTCGCTGATGATCCGCAACGTCCCGCCGTGCAACTCCATCAGCGCGTTGGCGACGGCCAATCCGAGTCCGGTGCCTTCGTGGGCGTGCATATGGTTGAAGCGCACCTGACCGAATTTCTCCAGAACTTTGGGAATGTCCTCTTCGGCGATGCCGATTCCCGTGTCGCTGACCGCGATAACGATGCCCGCGTTGCCGCCGATCTGGGCCGAAACCCCGATCCGACCGCCCGGCGCCGTGAACTTGATGGCATTGGTCATGAGATTCACCAGGACCTGACTGAGACGTCGTCGGTCGGCATAAAGTGTTGGGAGCTCGGGCGGAAATTCGGTCGTCATTATCAGTTGCGCCTCTTCAACGCGGAGGCGGACCATGTCTGCGCAGTTGGTTATGACTTCGACCACGTCCACTTCCTGTTCGTCGATATCGAGCTTTCCGGCCTCGACTTTGGATAGGTCGAGGATGTCGGAAAGCAGTTCCATCAGATGCTTGCCAGAGTTTTGAATGTCGCTGGCATATTCCTGATATTTGCGTTCGATGGGTCCGACCATGGCGCCCTCGATCATCGCCGCGAACCCAAGGATGGCGTTCAACGGGGTGCGAAATTCGTGGCTCATGTTGACGAGAAATTCGGATTTGGATCTGCTCGCGCTTTCCGCTTCCAGTTTTGCTCTCTGTAGCTGCCGTGTCCGTTCGTTGACCCGCGATTCGAGATTGGTTGTCAGTTTCTCCTGGGCGTGAACGACTTGGTTGTAGAACCCCCCGATCTGGCCGATTTCGGTAAAGGGATTGACTTCGACGCGCTGTGAGAGGTCGCCGGTCTCCGCTTGCCTTGCCATGACACTGACCAACCGCTAAATCTCGTTCGGTTCCCCGTGTTCGGATACGCTCAGTCCCCGCGCCTCGTCTTCCGGCGTTACCCGAAGCGGAACGATCGAGTTTACGGCGCGCAGAATGGCATAGGTTCCGACGAAACCGATGACGAAACAGGCAAAAACGCCGACACCCTGAACCGCCAGCTGCGCCAACCTTCCGGTGGCCTTCAGGTATTCGGGTTCCGAGAATAGAGCCAGTGCGAGGGTGCCCCAAATGCCGCCGCCCAGGTGAATGGGAATGGCGGCGACAATGTCGTCGATGCGAAGACGCAACAAGAGTTCCGCTACCGCGAGGCCGATCACGCCACCGAGCGCCCCGATCAACAGCGCCGAGATCGGCGCTACAGCATGAGCTGAGGCCGTGATTGAAACCAGTCCCGTCAGAATGCCGGTGATAGTCGGCAGAACGCGGGGTTTGCCGTTGAACGACCAATCGAGCGCCATCGCCCCAATACCGCCGGCCGCCGCCGACAAAATTGTATTGAAGACGATGCCCGGCACGTGGTCGTTCAACTCGAAGGTGTTGCCGCCGTTGAACCCGATCCAGCCCAGAATGAAAAAAAAGACGCCCAATATAGCGAACGGGAGATTGGCGCCGGTAAATTCTCGAGGATTGCGTTCGCCTTCCTGGAAGCGGCCGATACGCGGCCCGATGATGATCACGGTGGCGAGGGCCACCCACCCGCCCAGACTGTGGACGACGGTAGCGCCCGCCCAATCGACGAACCCAAGGTTCTCAAGCCAACCGCCCTCACCCCCGGCGATCTGATGGTTCCATGACCAATGGCCAACCAACGGGAAGAAGACCACGGCCACCAAGATGGCGATCAGCAGGAAAGCCCAGAACCGCATGCGCTCGGCGACGGCACCCGAGACGATCGACGCGGCGGTGCCGCAAAACATGGTTTCAAAAAGGAGGACGGCATACTCGAAGCCGGTGACGTCGCCGTCGAACAGCGGCGCGGAAAAGGAAATCCAGCCGTTGACCGACAGCCCGAACATCAAGCCGAAACCGATGGCTCAATAGCCAATGATCGCCACGAGCATACTGGCGGCGTTTTTCATGGCCACGTTGACCGTGTTTTTCGTTCCCGTGACTCCGGTTTCAAGGCACAGGAAACCGAACTGCATGGTGAATACCAGAGCCGCGCAAAAGAGGATCCAGAAGATGTTTATGTTGTGGATTACCTCAGACAAGATAACTCCTGCGGAAGACCCGAAACCGAATAGCCCCGCCGGTCCCAACGGCGCGTACGTCGCCATACTCGGCCGCGGGCCTCGATGACGCTGTTAATGTCATTGGCGCCGATCATCAGGAGTCACATGCTCGTGCCGGAGACCAGACAGACGGCGCCGATAGCAAATTCATCTTTGCCTTGAGAACACGCGATTTCATGATTTGACCCCCAAATCAAACGTGCAATCGATCTCCGGACCTGCCAACAGCCAAATCCGAGGCATAGAGTTGGCATCGAAGCCCTGCCACGCCGGTCTATAAAGATAACAATTTGCAAGAATAGTATTCAGGTCTGATTAACAGGCGATTGCTCGGAAATTTCTTAACGTTTCAATTTGTATCAAGAGCTTGACCCCGGTAATTAGCCCTGAAGCGGGGTGGCATCTGAAATATTGATGCACCAACTTGGCAGGGGCTCTGGGCCAGGCGCGTAGAGGGTCTAAATACGAAGCCGGCTTCAACTGATAGGCGGAACTGGGACCAAAAGGTTTGAGTTATGTCCAGAATCTTCTGCAATTAGGTTGACCATGTAGCCGAGTGTTCTCCCGGGCATGGTCGGTGCGTAGGCTTCATGTATCGCAGCGCCGACCATGCCCAGCCGCCGTCAGGCGGCT
>Ga0209781_1000146_pt1 | contig 17077 bp, 13 predicted proteins | sample WorMetHERISLAND1_3_FD_187386 | JGI IMG/M metagenome (GOLD analysis project Ga0209781, IMG submission 187386) | Marine gutless worms symbiont microbial communities from Max Planck institute for Marine Microbiology, Germany - Olavius albidus HERON... | ecosystem: Host-associated > Annelida >...
GCGAGGAGGCGAGAAACGTGAGTAAGCAGTTGACTTTGGGTTGTGACGCCACTATTTATTTCATATAATAATCGTAAGCCTACATTAAACTTTTATAGTAGGCCTACATGAGACTACTATCTCATGTCGACATTGACATTATTACTACTGTAATAATGGTAAGAAAGAAAATCTAAGGTAAACCCTCGACAAGTGGATTACTTTGTATAACGATAAGTTATGAGCTTTTCCTGAGCCAGGCTGAATTTATCATTACGCCGTCGTTAGCCGTTAAGCTATCGACGACGACGGCGCCAGACCTTATTGGTTTGGGACCGTTAGCTTAACGACTAGTGTCGGTCCGAGACCTTAACGACGACGACGATGGCGAACGACGACAGTTCCGGGGTCTAGACAGTTACAACTTACCAGTATCGGTAATTCAGCATTGCTCCCAGCACTAGCAGGAAAATAAACCGGAAAGTGAGCAAGTGAAGCAGTAATTATTGCAGGTACAAGTTACAACAAGGCAGAAACTGCACTTACAGAAACCAAAAAAATACATATTGTGCTGACTTTTCACTTTGCTGTCTGTCTCCAATCCCAATATCTCATAATTTTTCAGTCATTTTCTGTGCACGTGATGTCACTAAATACAAAATATCTTGTCATCAAATGGGTTCTATCAAGGTTAAAATGCACCAAAATCAATTACCAAATCTGCCCTGGACCCCACTGGGGGAGCTTACGATGCTCCCCCAGACCCCTTAGTCGGGTCTGGAAGCCAATGGAGACGGTCGCTGATCAGATGCTGTATTCGGTCGTGTCTTTAATTTCAGTGGCCTTTGATCACTGATTTTGGTGCCATGCATAGTTTTCGTCTGCTGCTCTGTGTGGTCATCTGTCATAGATTGCGGATCCTCAAATTTCAAGTCAACATCTGTCCGCAGATTCCGATTTAAGATCCACAACTGTATCCGCAACAGTATGCAGTCTCGGATCTGCAGTCTATCCGCATCCGCAGTGTTTACCAGTCTCTATATTTCTGCCTACCTGCAATTGCATAATATGTTTAATTAAACAAAAGTTGAAAAATACTTCACAGGTGAGAATGAAAACCTAAATTTTGAGTTACAAAAATACTCACGAAAGATTGGGATCCACATCTGCAACTTCTCATCTTCGAAGATCCGCAGTCTGTCGTTGGTCCAACATATTCTGCAGATCCTGGTCCGCAATTTGTGCATCTCTGCTGTTCATCTGCGTGCGTGCATACGTCATATGGGCACGTACATGGTGTGAGTGCGGCATTAGTAAGTTAAGCCTAATTTGCTAATATTTGACAATGACCGATGCACAAATTCGATAATTGAAAAATAATAGATTTTTCAAAACAATCATCGATTTCTGCAATAAAATGAAATTAACATCCCTAAAGATACTATAGTATACTGTAAAGAAGGTCTTGTAGTATACTATTGGAATTTTGTTGAAGCAGCCTATAGTGAATGTTGAAATTTGTAGTAAAGGTTCTACAGCTAATGAAAGTCTTATAGACGTGTGTATTTATTTAATCTCACTAAGTGCAGCCAGAGTATTCATGGTATTGATTATTTTGAGGGCAGGTTGAAGGAGTTTTCTACGTGAATGAATCTCTTGAGCGTCTAATGCTTGATGAACTGAGGCAGTCCTGTCGATCTGGTGGTTATGGCGGCTTTTTGCCCGGAGTCAAGCAGATTGCCAACGTGGCTGCTCTCCCTGGTATTGTCAGCCGATCTGTTGGACTTCCTGATGTCCATTCAGGCTATGGCTTTGCCATCGGCAATATGGCAGCATTTGATGTCGGTGATCCGGTGTCGGTGGTATCACCGGGTGGTGTTGGATTTGATATCAACTGTGGTGTTCGCTTGCTGCGGACTAACTTGCATGAGAAGGATGTTTTACCTGTGAAAGAACAACTGGCACAGAGCATGTTTGATCACATTCCTGTCGGCGTTGGATCAAAGGGAATCATACCGATGGGTGCTAAGTAATATTTAGTTTTATTTACTTGTATTTTTCCATTAATGTATGTAAGATGAATAATTGTTTATGTGTTGCAATAAACATTTCAGTTTCTCATGTTAATTACTCAGCTTAACGTGGCACGTTTGTAAATCTGACCAACTAATATTATGTTATATTAATTACTGTAGATCAGAAAAAGAAAATAATGTCTTTTGAACTGTGTTTGCAATTATTATTGGTTGGGGTTGGAGTTTCAGTTTCAAAAAGACATGACGGATAATATCAAAAATTCAAAATTGCTGTCATTTTGTTCTATGCATATATCAAAAGTTGACATTTGTAATGCACAACAAATAATAATTGTGTTTAATATTGTTGACTTCCATATCTATGCTGACTAAAAATGTTGCATTGCATATGTACATGTAGAGATCTCGAAGAAGCCTTAGAGATGGGTATGGACTGGTCATTAAGGGAAGGTATGCATAGTTCCTTTCAAATTTAATGCTGTATTGAAAAATTTGTTTATTAGTTACATTGTTAATAATCATGTGGTCACTGAATTTTTATTTTACTTTTCATTTGTCCACATTTGCATTAATACAGTGAAGTTTTTTTGGATAGAATCTAAAAGCCAGTTTTGTGGTATGATTATGTTTCGCGAACAGTTGTATAATTGTTACCGTATGGCATGTAAATGTCTAGATGTGTAAGTGCTTATGTAAGGCCAAATGTCTAGATGTGTAAGTGCTTATGTAAGGCCTTTGCCTATATTGAGTGTGTCACAGAGTTGGACCTCGCCTACATGAAGCCTGCACTACTCCACAGTAAACAGCATTATGTATGTGTGCACTGAAAACACTCTGTAGGGTACATATGGGCAGAAGATAAAGAGCATTGTGAAGAGTATGGTCGAATGCTGCAAGCCGATCCATCAAAAGTCAGCATGCGAGCAAAGAAGAGAGGATTGCCACAGGTCAGTGTTGAGAGATCATTATGTAACAGAATGGCTAATTTATTGTTATATATACGCACCATATCTGGAATTAAAGTCCACAGTGTAAGTGTTCTATACATAACTTCATCAACTACTGACCGATTTTCAAATTTCTTTTGCTGTCACACTCTCCATGAAATTTGCAATAAAGCGATGAATTAAAGTTTACCACGTCACCTCAAATGTGTCGCTACACAACCTTGTGAAATATTAAGAGAGTGAGAAGACAGAGAACATTTATTTTGTCACAAAACCAAAATAACACATTATTGCAGTAATGACACGACGAGTTTTGTGACAGGTCGCCAGAAAAGGCAAACTGTCTGTCAATGTCTGGCGACACAGCAAGCTAGCTAAAATAATTAATCGACTAGATTTATCACATTATTTAGTTCCGTTGAAGTGAAATTTTATGAATTTTAAACTCTTAAAGCATTTTTAAGCAGTCCAAGACAGTGCTGTTTATGTCGCAGTTAGCATATACATTTGGTGTTCAAGATGTCCAGTACACAAGCTTTAAACCAATCACAGCTTTCATGATGCACAGTCCTTGGTCTACTCAGTCTACCACCAGCATGCTTGTGCTTAAGCGTCCCCTTATTATACACCTTTGTTTAAAGCTTGTTCTATCCAGACGTTTTCATCCTTTCCGAGGGAACTCTGATAAGTCTCCTTAGTCCATAGTTTTTAATCACATGAATTCTTAATAAATGCTTTATCTGCTTCAGTAAAACCATTTCAGAAGATTGATACAGTAAGTTTGTAAGAGAAGTTGCAGTGACAAAATTTCATTTTAAATTTTCATTTAGGACTCTCTGAAGTAGTTTTAGTGTACAAATATTACGGGTTGTTCTAATGTTAAAAAAGTAAATGTAGTAATATGTGCTTATCCATATTTGAGCAATTCAGCTGCAAATATTTTGTTTCAGATTTTAATAGTTTATACTAATTGAAGCTCTTGAGATGCTGCTGACACTATTAATGTTACATGTGTGATAAATGTGGCAGCTTGGCACACTCGGTGCTGGTAACCACTACGCTGAAATACAAGTAGTTGACGAGATCTACAATGAGTTCAATGCACGCAAGATGGGAATTGAAGAGATAGGACAGGTCTGTGTCATGATTCACTGCGGCAGTCGAGGTCTCGGCCATCAAGTGGCAACCGGTGTGTGTGTGCAATTTTCTTTCCATCACGTTAATCTTGAATTGATCTGATAATTTTGACACGCACATGTGTTAGTGTACATAATTTCCTAAATTCTCTACACATTCTGTTGTTATTTCACTGCTAATTATCTAACCTTTGTTTTTTCGCATATTTGGAAATTTCATAATGTAGGGCTGCCGTCATTATTTTCTATGCTTTTGTCAACTCATATGACTTTCTGATTTTCTTACTGTCAAGGTATTAGCGGTTATTGAATTATTTAATGTTAACTGTATGACACAAAACTATTTATTAAAATTTTTTAATGTTTTAATGTGATGTATTTTGTTTTATAAATTATTTCTTTTCTTGTCATTTTAGTAAGCGCTAACAGGACTTTTTGTATGTATATGATGATATGTTACCATTTCATTTTGTAATTTTAAATACTAAATACTTATACAGAAACGTCAAGTTATGTGGGTCATTTGTGATGTTGAGTGAACAGATGCATTGGTTGCTATGGAGAAGGCAATGAAGAGAGACAAGATTGATGTCAATGACCGACAGTTGGCGTGTGCTCATATCAACAGCCAGGAAGGTCAGGACTATCTGAAGGGCATGGCATCAGCAGCTAACTATGCGTGGGTCAACCGCAGTAGTATGACATTTCTTTGTCGCCAGGTAAAGTCCAATGTCCAGTGTTTTGTTTTTCTCTTTGTTGCTACAGACGTTGTGAGTTGTTTCTAACTTTCTTCACTTCATTCTTTACCAGTTTTTGTGTATGTTAAACTACTGTCTAGAGTGGAATAAGTGAATGTTAACGAACTTATCCCACAAGTGACAGTAGTTTAACACACTTATTCCACTGTCGTGTGAGTGTTCACGCATGACTGCACAGTAGTACAGTTATGACACACATGGCTGCACTTGTGTGGTTGTGATAGGTGAACAACCGGCATTAATGGCTTTTGTAATTGGCAAGAATGAACGTGAGTTGTTGTGCTTGTTTTGATGTAGTCTTTCGCAAAAATGTTCAACACGACGCCCGACGACCTTGACATGCACGTCATCTATGATGTATCGCACAATATAGCAAAATTTGAAGAGCATTTTGTTGAAGGTAAGCAGCGAACGCTTCTTGTTCACCGCAAAGGATCAACGCGAGCATTTCCTCCGCACCATCCTCTGATACCAGTCGATTATCAGGTACATTAAGTCGTGCATGAATATATTCCATTATGCATTGATTTTCTTGCTCAATAAGGTCAAGGTAATTGACCTGATGTTCTGCTTTTCTGGTTTTATTTAACTGTCCATTTTTTCTAGATTTAGTGAAGGTTAGACTGGGTTTTCAAAAAGGGTTTGCGACTTGTAGTACAACTCCTTACAGGCTAGATGCCCTTCTTGTCACCAAACCAGTATTGTGAAGTATTAAAGTTTGTGACGCATAGTTTAACGGAACCTACTGCATGTTAATATAGAGATTAGTGCTGAGATTGAGTATTTCAGCGCATTCCTTATGTTATGTTTGCAATAACTCAGCAATACAGCAAGTGCATTGGTGTATATTGGAGACAGTGACAGTGCACTGGCTGCAAGTTTGATAACATCCCCCTACCAGTACATCACTGTGTTGTGAATGCAACTGAACATTATTAGTTGATCAGATCATGGCTTCAGAAGCGACGCAGAGGATCTTGAATCTTGATCACCATATTACTGTCCTCTCATCACCTGATAGTCATTGTCTGATGGTGTGAATTAACTGAACTCTACAATCTTTAGTCTTCAAATTTTGTGAATCAGATCTGGATTTTCCCACGAAATGTCAAAGATGTGTACAATGACTGTGAAGTGTAGAAAGCGTGTTGTTGATGGTAGTTGACAGGCCAGCCAGTGCTGATTGGTGGTACAATGGGTACGTGCAGTTACGTGTTGACTGGTACTCAGCAGGGTATGAACGAGACGTTCGGTTCAACATGCCATGGAGCTGTAAGTTCATTTACACATTAAACACTCTGCCAGAAACGTTGGCATTTTAAATGCACCAATGACAGTAGTACACACAGAGAGACAACCCTTTTCCAGCTTTGCCTGGGTTGCCAGTCGCCCCCCCCCCAAGTTTCCTGGGTTTCAAAAGTTTTTCTCTGAAGATGGCTTGTGCAGAATTTTTACACGCTAGTCCCCTTCCAGCCACTGAAAGCTAAAAAAGCGAAAATGCAAACAGCCTAAACCTAAATACTAAACTAGCACAGGGGGACGTGAAAATGCATGCGGCTGTAACAGTCTGTGATTTTTAATCACGAAGAAATGGCATATAGTATATTTTACATATTTTACATATGTGAAAAGATTTGAGCTAAGTTAATAGTCGTTACTTCCGCATTTTTTATGCCGGGGCTGCAAAAGAGAACTTCTGGCACTTGTTGGCATAAAACTTTTACAGGATGGATCTCCAATCTACAGCATCAGATTATTAAGGGCAACCCAAAAAATTTGGCACCATTTTTCTGTACACCTTAACTTTACCAAATAGTAACAGATTTTAAAAATTATTTCACTGTCAGAATCAGGAGAAAATTTGTAATAATACTGTTACTAAAGATCCCACCACACCTCAAATGTGTCTCTACACTACCTTGTGAAATGTCAGTTTATTAAAAGCAACAATTGAAAACAAGACAACTTCTGTAACCACGTTTTAAGAAATTAACAACAGAACAACAGGAAACAACGTGTTTATTGTCTCAGTTATTGTCTCAGTTATTGTCTATTGTCTAAAGTACATTGTAACTGTCACATCCTGTAAATATTACATCAAATGTTCAGTGTGTCCGCCGATGCACTCAAGCCGACGACGCCACTGACCAGTGGCACGATTAATGAAAATCAGTTTATCTTTGATGAAGTTAAGGCGCACAAAAAATTATGCCAAGTTTTTGGACCACCCTGATTACTTTAGACAATAACTGAGACAATAAACACGTTGTTTCCTGTTGTTAATTTCTTAAAATGCGTTGTTACAAAAGTCGTCTTGTTTTCAATTGTTGCTTTTATGACACTGACTTTTCACAAGGTAGTGTAGCGACACACTTGAGGTGTGGTGGGATCTTTAGCAACAGTATTATTACAAATTTTCTCCTGATTCTGAAAGTGAAATAATTTTGAAAATCGGTTATTTGGTAAAGTTAAGGCGTAGAGGAAAAATGGTGCCAAATTGTAGTAGAAACAGACTCAGCTAAACGATACATATTGTAAATGTTGATATAACTTTAGCAGCCACACTAGTGTGACCCACTTTTGCAGTTTAATCGTTTGCACTTAAAACCTGCAATTGTGTCATATTTAGGCTTGTACGTGCATGATAGTTGTATAGTTTACTGTTATTAGATCCTAATGTTATTGTGTTATTCCGTTCTTGTTTTAAATCTGTCTAGGGGCGAGCGTGGTCGCGAGCGAAGTCACGTCGTAATCTAGATTACATGGATGTCTTACACCACCTTGAAGAAAAAGGAATATCCATCCGAGTAGCGTCTCCAAAACTTGTCATGGAAGAAGTAAGTTAGAGCAGAAATGCTGGTATTGTTATTTTTAATGCCATTTAGAGACAAATCAGAATACATTACTTCAGTCATTTGAGGACCTGCACATATTGCATTTATATATAATTACCTTTACCTGTTAACTTACTTTGTATTAGGTATGTATTTTTAGATTATTTTTATTGTTCAGTGCTGCTGTCCGTTATTGTATGGTGCTGTGCAAATCTCTGTTGTATTTTGTATAGCATGAATTTTTGTTAAGTTTGATCTCAAACAGTGTTACTATTGACACTTGAACTCTCATATTGGCTGTACCACAATTATTTTGTTATGGTATAGTTATTATTGTTATTATTATTATTAAAATATTAATGTGAGGTTGTAAGTTAAGTTTTTAAATCAGTTTCAACGTTATAACATGTTGAAATTAAAACGACATGCCTGTAAGCTGTATCTGATTAAGTCTTGTATTTCGGCGTCCGACCTGTGTAAAGTCCTGCTCCAAATTTTGCAACAGTTCACTTTTTGAGGACCTGGAGTAATTCTGGAAAAAATTCCAGTTAAATAAAATGAAAAGTATTAGTAGGCCTAGACATCTTGAGACAAAGTTGGCATTGTGTAATTTCAGGCACCGGAGTCTTATAAGAATGTGACAGACGTCGTCAATACATGTGAGTGAATTTGTTGGCACGTACTAGTTAAACAGCAAACGATTATTGTTAAAGGTTGTTACTATACTTGTAAAATTAGGTAACTAAATACAGTGTTATAGTTGTACTGCCAGATATGGACATATTTACTGCAGCTTGTTACAGTCCAGTTGACTGTGCTGTGAAAGGGTGCAGATATAGTCACTTCCTGTACTTCTGTTCGATGACTTACAAGGAAGGATTGAGTTCACCGTCCACATAAAACAGCATTGAGCAATGTTTAGAAGCAACTTATGCATACTGTACATGTGAACTTTAATTTTACCTTTTCATTGCTTTGCAGTCATCATCATCATCATTGTTCACTACATCAAGGGCAGCCAGACAGTTAATATATGCAAAAGAACACACACAGTTATGGACAATGTCTAAAATAATCAGTGCAACATTAAAAATATAAAAAACCAACTGAACAAAAAAAAACAAAAAAAGATTTTGTGGTTATTTTCCTTCTGCACTTTGACAGTGTTAATTCATGTGGAGTGGCATTCAGCCTGGAAACACTGCATTCAAAATCCTTTGTGAACTGGCTAACGCACATTATTCCACGGTCGCACTAGTACTCCCTATCTCTATCATTGCGTCTACAGTGGTATAATCTATCGTAACCACACGAGTGCAGCCATGCATGTTGTAACTGCACTAGTGTGCAGTCATGCGTGAACACTCGTGTGGCATGGAATAAGTGTCTTAAACTACTGTGTAGAGTGGGATAAGTTCGTTAGCACTCACTTATCCCACTCTAGACAGTAGTTTAACATACACTAAACCAGAAAATGGCCATTGCTGTGATTCAACATGTGACTGTATAGTGTATATTGATTGTTACTCTGTTGACAGGTCACATGGCTGGCATCAGTGAGAAGTGTATAAAGCTACGACCTATTGGAGTCATTAAAGGATGATTGCATCGTCTTGTATTTGTTAACAGTTCCGCAGCAGTTAACATTAGTGTGGAATGTTTGCTGAAATTCACATTCGTGAATGTTTGCCCATCTCCTGTTAACATGGCACAAACTGTTCCTTGCACAATAAGTCTGTGTCTGTAATTTGTTTATTTTGAAGACTGTACAGTGTGCAAATGATGAGCTGTGTTTGGTTACTGGAATGTGCAGAACAGCAGTTACTGAACCAGACTTGTCATGTGTTGATTGCTGCTAGCCTGCTACTTGCTATTTTTGCTGGATAAAGCATTGATTCATTGATAAAGCAGATTATTATAGTCTCTCAGCCCAAACGATACTACTTATCAAGAAATGGGCCATCATATGTGCTGAGACAAAATAGTTTCTGTCACAAACTTAATACCCATAAAGTAACATTACATTAGGGTTGTACCGGATTTCGGATGCGGCTCCGGCAAATCCAGAATCCAACCATTTTTGGAGATCTGGCTAAATTTTTAGATGGATTTGGCAGATGCCAGTGCAGCTGCAGTACATTCAGTTAATTACGCATAAAACTATGCAGCTGACCTATCAAAATGGCCTATATGCAATTTTAATTAGTGGTGCCCAGATGAAAAAATACACCAATTGCTGTTCCACAAATTTCATCATAAACTGGCAAACACTGATGTAACAAAGGAAACCATGACTCAAGCTGTCAGCATTGTTGACGTCATTAGTTTCATCAGGTGTATTGTTCTGTGATCCAAAAACAAGTTCGCGGCCGGTACAACTCTACACTACGTACAATTTCTGAACCCAAAGGATTGTTGGGACTGTCACGCAAGTTAAGCCTGTTGCAAATGGATGCTCAGGATAGGGACCAACGGAGAATGAGAGCCAAGGAGAAAATCAGCTAACCTAGTTTACCTGGAAAATGGTGTGTGCCTTTGCTTTAATAACAAACACCAACATGATTCACAACAGTAAAGCATTTTAGTATTTTAGAGGCAAATATAATTTGCATAAATAACACTGTGTATAATACACATAATATCACACTGAACAGACTTGGCTGTTATTGTGTCTTACTTTGTTCAGGTAGTTAGTACAAAATCAATGTGATTTTCTTATTACCCTAATGATAATGATTGCAATTCTAAAATATGAATTTTGACAGTCAATATGTCAGCAATGAATGCTAGCTTTCCATCAATATGGCATGTAAAAAAAGTTCATGTTACATTGGTAAAATACAAGCTATGCTAAAGCTACGTGTGAATGACATGATATATGGTTAATCAGGCATAACATTGCAGTTACTGCTTACACTCGTACATATTACAACTGATGAAAAGCGCATATTTACAATAGCAAAGATATATAGGTAAGTCATAGATAAACATATACCTCACAACATAAATATGTAAATATGAGCTGCCAAATAATTCAGAGCACCAGGCTCTAGACAACAACGTGTATTTGAAAATATTAAGATATAAAACAAAACAGCATCAATAACAGAGACATACATAAAACCACAACAACTAAACCAAAATTTAGAACTTGGTAAGTTTTGACATGTTGCTATGCAATGTTTAAATTATTCTAAAAGCCCCGGACACCAACAGAACACACACAACACTCACTGCTTCTTTTATGATGAGTGACAATGATGAGAATACGTGATGTAATTTACTGAAGCAAAGAAGCTTCAAAGCTTCGCCAAGTATAGGAATTGGAAAGTCATCGGCACAGAATAACATCATATAGAAACACACAAACCAACACCAATATCAGTCGGCGGCAGAAGACAGTGCAGCCAATACATCGGCCAAAACATTGACATCATGATAAGCTATCAGACCCCCACTGTTACTCCAGCGTTCCACCGCCTCGGCGCTGTATCTGTCGTTTGGTTGGTTGTACTGGAGTTGACAGTCGGCTGCCACTTCTTCAGTCGACCGCCCGCAGCCGGCTGCATCCACAGCTCTCTGAAGATCAACAATACCTCCACCCTTGGCCAGCAGGATGGCATGAGGTGCACACGTGTCCCATTTAAACGCATTTGAATGGCTGAGGACGTACGACGCCACCAGCTCGTCGACAGTGCACAGTATCTTGTACCCCGCTCCAGCAGCATACTCGATTGTGAACTTTCTGCGCAGTCGCTCAATGATCTCGGCATTCTCGCTAGTACTAAGTACAACTGAGCATCTCGGTGACAGGTCAGGCGCTGCGTCTGGTAGTGGACAGCTAGCACTGTGAACGTTTAAGCTGTTGTATGACACGGCCCAAATGTATCGGCCTGACCACCTACACACCACAACACTGCACAGTGCACACCACTTTCCAGTTACCACAAATCGAATTCTCTAGCAACGGGTACTTTAAATTGTACAAATGATGGTTTACTATAGAGAAGACATGAGATCTGCTACCAAAATTTATATACAAAACCGGAAATTACAATTTGCCGTTTTGAGAGAGGGCTGTCACAAGAAAAAAAGAATGTGTCACTAGAAGTTTCCAAATCGCTGCTAGATCTTAATACGATTCTAGAAATCAACCTAAATTTGATTTTGTAAAGTAGAGGCCTCTTTGACATACATACTAGTCCCACCAGAAAATTGCGATATTGTGGAGTGCAACTTTTGCGCAACTTTCGCGTTTTCGCGCAACCGTGCAATTTTTGCCATGGAGCACAACTTTCCCACAACTTTGGCAAATTTTGGGCTGTTTTGGCGCAATAATCTTCCATTTTGGGGAAATTTAGGGGAAAATTGGACCTCTGAGCACCCATAATCTTTCCTTTCCGAAATTTAGAGCTATCTGTCCGAAAATTGTAAGTTCTTGCCTCCATACTTTTTTCACTCGATGCCTCTGGGCTAGAGTGGCTAGATGACGTTGCAGGCTTGCAGCATTCACACTTCACAGTATAGCCTATTGTTGTCATGAACAAAGACTTTGTTTCCAAAGATATCTAACTTTTGCACTTCATTAGGCCTATGTAATATTGATAGACGTTGTTTTGTTGTTCATTGCCAAAATTTGCCAAAGTACCAAAGGACCAAAGTAACATTTTACATTAAAAAATGAGCCAAATTGTGCACAACTTAAGCACAACTTTTCCTAATTTCTTGTGCAACTTCTGCCACAAATTTAGCACAACTTTTGGATTTTTTTGAGCGCAACTTTCTGGATGGACTAACATACCAATGATGCTTAGAGCAGTGTTATAGTCCATTGCAGAATACAGATTCATAGTTTTTAATACACATTTAGACATGTAAATACTGAATACTATGTAGTACGTTACTATATAGTACATGACTTACTGGTTGGACTGTGGTTCAAATCTTACAAAAGGCTGGTTGGCACATCCGAACAGCGGACGCCCAGTGGCTAGGTCATAAACACCGATCAAAACAGCAACACACCGTAGACCGCTACTGTGTATACCAGTCACCGAGATACTGCCATCCACTGCACTGATGTATTGTGCAGTTGCATCTACCAGCCACAAAACACAACATACTGCTGCTGTCCATACTGAAGACAAGATACATTGTAATGTCATATAGACTAACATGCACCTTAATACTGATGGTCCGACAGCTGAGGTATATTATACAGATGATAGTACAAGTTAATGAGTAACTACAGACAAAAAAGTTCTTTACAAAAAAATCTTTACAAAAGCAGGCCATTCTGAGGTGAAAGGAACTATTGGAAAATATTCTTAGCCTGAACTAAAATGGGAAACAGTGACAGGTTGTAATGGTGAGAATGAGACGGGCTGTAATGAGGTAAGTAATGGTGCATGTAACCGAGGTGTGGAGTAATTACAGAGAGACTGACATAATGAAGCAGTAAGCTGATCTCTTATACACAGTGATGCATACCAAGCAAGTATTTATGGCACTACTGCAGTATACAACTATGATATGCCCAAACTTATTGCACACTCGCAGTGGAATCTGTGGAATGGTATAACTTGTAGCTATTTCTATGGGTACAGTCACGTACAACCAAACAAATGACAGTGTAGTCTTGCCTTACTTACAGGATATTATATTTAGACAGTGAACTGAAGGGGCAGCCACCATGTTCTAAAGCTAAAGGTAGTCCAACATTTGATAGCAGCACAGAGTTCCGGAATTGTCCTAGTTGCACTGGAGGTTGTTTCACAGTCCAAGACCAAACTTCAAAGCCACACAAAAACCAACCACAAAACACAACTGAAAACTGCACGGCCACGTGGTCAGTGTTTGAGAAACTACACAGTGTTTGAGGTTAGCATAACTCAAGTTCATCATTATTGTATGCTATGTAGAAAAGTATCCACATGATAGAGTCATACGCACCAATTGGGTCGATCCAGATTCCAATTGACTCCTCGGGCAATGTTATTGAACCAAGACGGTTAACTTCTGATTCATCACTTACACAGAACTCAATGTCTTGATGGACAATATGAGACAGCAGCCCTGCAGCCCGAGAATTACCGTCAAGTACAGCACCTGTAGACAAATAGCATCAAATATGTTGATTACCAGACATGAACGATTATTGCTCTTTAAACCATTCTATTGCAACTTCTACTTTCTTTTCCACACTCTCACTTTTCCTCTCAGTTAGTGGTAATTATATTTCTTTATTACATCCATCAGAAGGTTGTGATCAGGCAAATTTGTTTCTTTGTTTGTTCCTGGCACTTACTGTCATTTCTCGAAAAATAAGTCCCATTTTCATGAAATTTGGCAGAGACGTTTAAATATCACTGTTAACTTTTCATAGATCAAAGTGCAAGGTCAAAACTGCCATAATGACATTTGACAATCTTCTACTCATAGTAGCTCGCCTGTGGTTTACAGGTGTAAGAAAAGATATCTTCACCAAATTTGGCAATCTGATGGAAGTAATTTCGGCACGAAATAAAACTTTCTACAAAGTTCAAGATAACAGCCCGGAAGAGGTATGCACTGTCCAAGTGCTTTCTAGTTTCCCGCACAAATATTTCTAGCAGTTATTTCATATGGATCACAGCATTGTTGTAGAGGTCAGTATTGTTCATTAAGATGATCCAACATCCATCTTTTTGCAGCTCTCTGCCAAGTATACCACCACTTTCTGTTCATGACATGTAACCCTTGTTTTAGTTTCTACATGACAACACTCAACTAAACTGCACTGTCAATTATTAGAGCATGATGCTATACAGAGCACTGCACTGCCATGTGAAGTCGTCTGTCTGTCCATATTGATAAAAATTTACAGTGGCATCGCACGGTTTCCCTGTGATGTTTCTTCATTTCTGAGCTTGTTGTTGCTTTTAAGCTTCAGCTTCACTGAAGATAGTTGAATATATAATGGGGATCAGTTTTTAAATCACAATGTAAATGTAATCTGTTGATTGTTATTACTATTCATACACACACATGTACACACCAGAATAATGACCATACTAAATTATGAACACTCTCACAGTCATATAAACTATAATAAGCAAGTCTTTAAATAAACTCATAGGTTGAAGCGCAATAAACTAGAAAAAAACTTCATCTAATTACAACCTTTCATATTTAATTATTCATATTTATTGTTGACATTTCGGCAACGGCTGTCGCCTTCTTCGGAATGGTTAAAGCCTACACAAGAAGTACCAGCAGATCACTGGCCTCTGAATAGAGCAAGTCAGCAGTCACAGATCACCATCACTCTCAACCATGTCATAGATTGGGACCAGACCAAAGTCGTCGACAGAGAAAGTAATAGAATGGATCGGTGGATTAAAGAAGTGATACATATCAGAAAGCAACAAGAAAATTCGATGAACAGAGACGAGGGGTCCTATCAACTTTCTCACATCTATGACAGGCTGTTCGCCGCAACATCTGGCGGAGAACGGAAGTTATCAAGACCATTCCGAAGAAGGCAACAGCCGTTGCCAAAATGTCAACAATAATTAATTAAAGGTTGTAATTAGATGAAGTTTTTTTTTCTATAATAAGCAAGATTATGCAATGAGAGAGTAAGATGACAGCAAACATAGTAGTTCAGCTGTAGCATCTTCACTGTCTTGTATCGTCACAACAACAGACTCCCCCAATGTGTTTGTAAATTTGTTGCTCTCTTCGCCACTTATGTGATCCACAAGAGACTGGAACTGAAATAAACATTGTACGATAATCAACAACTCAAACAGAACCGGCCTTCTATTCAGTAATGTTCTACAAATTGTTTTACAAAATGAACTGTTTGCATGATAACTGATCATAAACTGATATACTAATATTCTGGTGTTCTTCACATTATCAGTTGTTAACCTAGTCAGAAATAATAAACAAACTTCCTGGTATTATAGCGTAGCAGTGGCGTAACGACCGGGGGGCAGTTGCCCCCGGGCGCAGCAAGTGAGGGGGCGCAAAATAGGGGGCGCAAAAGTGGGTTTTATGCAATTTGTTGAATAAGCCAAAAGTAGCCTATAGTTTCACTGTTGCCAACTTGTTTAAAAGGATACACAACCATCCTTATACAGCAACAGTCTGACGCATATTCTATGGAGTACAGTGCTGTCTATTTCCTGATAATTGACTCAGTAACAGTAGCGACCTGGTGAGGTGTACAGCCGATCACAGAAACCTGGCTAAAGTATACTAGATGAATGTGCACAATGCACATGTATACTCATACCATATACGGCTTAGTAAGTGGGGTTAATACTTATAGTGCGTAATATGCACGCCCAACAACACCGCTATTATTCGAGCAAACCGAGGTCCTGGAAGGGGGCGCATCCCGTAACAAGTCGTCGACCTGGAGAGCAGTATGAGCATGGGCAAGCGCATCATGCTGGTCTGAGGGACAGAAAAAGCAATTTAGATGGCCTAAGTTGGCCCCGCACGTCAATAAATAGGTAATCAGAAATGGTACTCAGAGGGCAAAAGGTGAAAAAAAACAATCAAAAAGACAGCGCCGGCGCAAAGTTGCTACTGGTGGTGAGGCACCTAACAATGGTTGGAAAGGAGCTCTGTGATGAGCGAGGGGAGCACGAGCCTATAACGGGAGACTGGGGGGGAGTGCCCCAGTCCAGGGGCAACGCTCCTGGTCGGAGGGGGTGGGTCAGGGCAAAGCCCTCTGAAGCTGAAAGCTTTGGAGGGCCTCTCGCTGACATTGTGCGCTTTACAAATTTACAAAAAAAACTTAGCATTTTACGGGCATCAAAAGGAAATGGCAAATTTGTCAACTTCTCTGTTATTTCAAGGCAGGGCAACGGACGGATTCTAGTTTCTAGATTCTAGTAGGTCTATTATTTTCTTGCTTTATTTTTGTGTTTCCCCGACAAGGGCCCTCAGAACTCGCGACCAACCCAATAATTAGTAAAATGGACTACCCAGATGCACTAGGGGTAGATACGCTTACTCCAAAACTTGTGCTAAATGCTTTTACACACATTTTTCATGTTGAAAATATCTGGGGGCGGAGCCACCCCATGGCAACGACGCCACTGGGTATGGCCGCCGAATATAGTGAGTAATTGCCATAGCAACATATAGGCGCCGACTTTGTGGGGCTCGACCGCCCGAGAGGCTCGAGCCTTCATCCCCAATATTTTGGCCCATAGGCTCATCCAGCCACTTGTTTCCAATAATTCGCATTTTCTGTCCTAGAATATGCGTTTCATAGAGCAAAAAAACAAAAAAAAACTGTTAGTGGCTGTGGCTTCGCCCCAGACCCCAGACCACACCCCTCAGTAACATACCTACGTGTCTCATCGACGTGCTTTGGATGCTCAAAAT
>Ga0209781_1000147_pt1 | contig 17047 bp, 20 predicted proteins | sample WorMetHERISLAND1_3_FD_187386 | JGI IMG/M metagenome (GOLD analysis project Ga0209781, IMG submission 187386) | Marine gutless worms symbiont microbial communities from Max Planck institute for Marine Microbiology, Germany - Olavius albidus HERON... | ecosystem: Host-associated > Annelida >...
GATGATGGCGGTCATCCCGCCCAACCCGACACGCGCACGGCTCATCCGCTACGATGCCGAACTCTACAAGGAAAGGCATGTCGTCGAATGCTTCATCAACAAAATCAAACACTTCCGACGTATTGCGACGCGCTACGAAAAGACCGCCACAGCCTACTTGGCCATGCTACACCTCGTTGGCACCATGATATGGTTGCGTTAACTGTCAACAGGACCTAAAGAAATCCATCAACTGGACGACACAATGTGCCCCCGAATTATGGTCTATCGAACTCTATAGACTGATGTCAAAGGGCCGTTTTGGGCCGCCGCGAGGCGAACTCGATCTGTCGACTAGTGAAAATACGAGATGCGATGGCTCGGCCTATTTGCCGAGCAGCACGTCCTTGGCCTCGTTGATCTTGGCGGCCAGGTAATCGGACCCGCCGTGGTCCGGATGCAGGCCGGCGATCAGGCGTTTGTGGGCCGCCTTGATGGCATCGGTATCCGCTCCGTCGTCGAGACCGAGGACGCGCAACGCCTCGGCCCGGTCCATGGCGCCGGGCATGGCGCCGCCTCGGCCTTGCCCTTCGCTTTCGCCGCCCGTCCCGGCGTCCCGCCATTCCGGGTGATTACGGTCGAGATAGGCCTCGATCAGGCGTGCCGACTCGGCGTCATCGGTCCAACAGGCGCGCAACAACTCGACCAGTTCCCCGGCGGTCAAATCCTCGAACCGGCGCCCGGCGAACGGTCCCCGCAGCACCTCACCTGAGATGTCCCCGTTATCGTGGTTGAGCGACATCCTGAGATAGCCAGTCTCGACGTCGGATGTGCGTCCGGACGAACCGCCGGTCGCTGCATCAGCCATGCGCGAGAAGTTCTTGGCGAACCTTGCTGCGGCGCGGGCCCGGAAGAACCAGGGCAGCAACGCCGGCAGGGCGAAGAAGGCCCAGGCCAGTCGCCCGGTCACGACGAAGAACAGAGCGACCGTCACGACCAATCCGATCAGCACCCACTTCAAGACCTTGAGCAGCGTCTTGGTGTCGGCGCTCGAATACCAGCGCCCGGCCAGCAACAGGCCGGCCAGGATCGCGATGCCGAGGATGAAATATGGGAACATCGATTGTCGTTCTGTTTACACGTTCCAGGTCAAACCCTACGATACACCTTTGCGGCGCTGGGAAAAGGTGGTCGATCCACGGGCCGGTTTCGAATAGATGGTATGGTTTTTCTGCTAAGCTACCCCCCTTCCAAAGGGCAACATCACAAGCATTAGTTCATTTGATATGGCCAGCACGCACCCCCGCTGACATCGACCCGGATTTTAGCTCGGCGTGTCGGACCAACGGAGCTGATTATGCAATTCATTGAATGGAATACGAACTACGAAATCGGTAACGATCACATCGATTTCGAACACAAGATTTTCCTCGGACTCATCCGAAAACTCGCGGAAGACCTGGAAACCAACCGCGCCGATGAGCGGGTCCACCGAACCTTCGCCGAAGTCGTCAAATATGCCGAGTTCCATTTCTTGAGCGAAGAGAATTTGATGCTCGACGTCGACTATCCCAATTACGCCCGGCACAAGGAACTGCACGAGGAGCTATTGCAAAAGCTCGTTGTTCATTTTGAAGATTTCGAGCACCGCAAGGCCGATCTAATCGATATCGTCAAATTCCTCACGGAGTGGTTCGTCCGTCACACCATCACCGAGGATATGAATATCGGCAATTTCATCGCCGACAAGGCCCTCGGTCGATAAACCCGCCTATTGCCGGCGCTGTTGAAAGGTTGCCTTCGGCGAACCGACCAATTTTATGCGATCGATTGTCGTCGAGTTCAAATGCCCGGCATCCAATGCTCAACGCCTACACCTTCTCCCAAACGATCAACGTCCCGGGATTAAAGGGATTGGTCCCGAAGACGTCGTAAGCCATCGTCCGGATTCTTATGCGGCCCGAAGTCTCCAATTCATCAAGGATTTCGAGAAGGTTGGTATTATGCCCTTTATCGAGAGCCCACCGTGCTGAGTTGCGTATAAGCTTCCCATCGACAATCTCGAGGGCCGTTTGGCCGTCGGGCCACGAATTCGATTCGACAAGATCTTTCAGTTCCGGATCCCGTTGCCAACCCACTGGCTCGAGATGCACGCCGACGCAGCCATCCGTGCATTCCAACATTCCGTCGAATACCTCTCTATCCAAGCGATTAACCTGTTCAACGGAATGGCTGGTGAAGAAAACGGCGTTTTGATCCCTTGGAATGAAGGAATAGTCCGGATCGCGATAGTCGAATGCCTGGGTCACACAGTCCATCTTCGGATCCAGGGCCGCGATGAGTTCCGTTACCTTGCGACCCGCCGCGGTCAACTCGCAGGCGAAGTACTTGAGCGGCCAGGTGGGCAAGGCGCAATACAGGTAGAATAAGTTGCGCCCTGACCCGCATCCTAACTCGACGATCAGCTCGGTGTTATCGGTGATCTGCGTGATCACGGCATCGGCAAGGATGGGTTCGGTCCGGAGCTTACGAGGCGCACATACGTATCGCCCGTCGATGACCATAAGATTTTGATAGGGAAGTCCGGTAGGATCCCGCGGTAAATCTCGCTCAGCACAATTTCGGTCGTTCACGTCGTTCAAAAACGAATCGTGAGGGCTACTAAACTGGGCAAAGACGTCATCGAGCCGAGCGATATCCACGGCACCCGACTTTATGATCGGTTCGATAGATCGCTGAAAATCGGTCCATGACGCCTCCCAATGGTCCAAGACGAATTTCGGATCATTGACCATATCGCTTCCACACGCTCAGCAAATAAGCCTAAAAATCGAGCCATACCTTTATCGGCTACAATCCAAAAGGACAAATTGCGGCACCGGCCCTGAAGATCCAAGGCGACAAGGCCGACGGCCTTCCCAAACGATCCGTTGGATATAAGGGTTGATGAGCAGGTTGGATGGAAAGGCAACCCGATCAAAGGTCGATGATGTCGATCCCGCACTTTTCCCGGGCACGTTTTCTTAGCCATGCCACGGCTTCGTCCCTGTCCTTGAACACATGGGTTTCCCAGTGAGACACGTCCAAGAAGATTTCCCACATCCTGGCCAGACCAAAAACGTAGGTCTGCGGCGCACAGATGGCGACAAGTGTATCGGGGATGATCGATGCGGTGCGCGTCGACATAGCAACCACGCGCTTTACAGCCTCGACATTCACGTGAAGCTCCGTAACGGCGGAATAATCCGACAAGCCAAATCGGTAGTTCGCTAAGCGATTTTCATCTTGCGAAAAGAAATCCTTGTAGAACCCGATAAACTCCTCCTCGGTGACAACGTCGGAGGCCGTAATCACATTTCCAAGCCCACCGTCCACTTGTCGATAATCGATGGGCATGGCGGGCTCACCGCATCTGGTGGGTGATCTTCAGCACCTCGCCGCCCTTCTTCTTGGCCAGGTCCTCGAGCGCCGGACGGCCGCCGGCGGCGAAGACGGCGACGGCGCCAAGCAACTCCTTGAGCATGCCGGCGGACGAGCCGTCGAAGCGGCAGCAGGCGCCGCCGGTGAGACGCGCGATCTCGCGGAACGCGTATTCGGCAACCGGTTCGTCGCCTTCGTGGAACATGAACGCCGGCACGCCCAAGAGCCCCAGTTCGCCGGCCGTGGCGCCGAGTTGATCGACATCCTCCTCGACGCAGTCGCCGACGAAGACGAGGGCGTTGACACCGCCCCTCTTGGCTTCGTTGAGGGTGTGTTTGAGGACCTTGCCGATCTGCGTCTCGCCGGCGTGGCACAGGACCGACGACATCAGGCGCAGCAGGTCGCGCGCGTTCGACGTCCACGGGCTGACCTTGAACTCGCCGAACCCTCGGTAGAAGGCCAGTTGCACGTCGAGGCCGCCGAGGTCCGCCGTCGCCTCGAACATCTCGCCCTGGATGCGGGCCGTCGTATCCCAGGTCGGCTGGCGGCTGGCCGTGGCGTCCATGGCGAACAAAAGGCGCCCGCGCTCGCCGGCCCTCGCGGAAACCGGTGTCGAGGCCAACTTATTGAGGAACGCATCGACGTTCCTCTTTTCACTTTCCTTCCTGGTCGGAACCTTGTCGGCCATGAGCCCGCCCGTCCCTGTTGATCCGTTCCCTAAAGATAAGAGTTTTCGGCCCCGGCGCCAGGGCCTCACGATGCTCCGTTCAGCGGGACGTCACCAGGCGTGTGCGGGTCTTGCCGCAGTACCGGCACCGATCCTTTTCGACGCTGCCGGCCTCACCGAAACCGAAGGTGGCCTCAATCACCTGGTAGTCATGAAGCCCGATCTGGCACAGCAAGCGGTTCAGATACGCGAGGATGTCCATTTCTCGATCCCATCGGCGATGGGCTACGACTTCTATTATACCGCTTTTCGCCGAATCCCGTTAGCTGGGCATTCAAAGGGCCGGGCGACGGTCGTCCGGAAACCTATGCATCCCCGCGAAACCTATGGTATAGGTCGCTTGTCAGTCGGCGCCCGTCAGCCGATTAAAATCCGGTCCGCGCCGATAAGACCAAGAAAGTCGTCTGTAGTCATGAAGACCTACGCCCCCGTCACCGCCGACCAGACCGCCAGTGACGCCTTCGCCGCCATCCTCCGGCACAACCTGGACAAGGTGCATACCTGGCAGGATGCGGCCCGCGACTGGCAGGACATCGAAGGCGTCCATCAGGTCCGCGTCTCCTTTCGCCGTTTGCGCTCCGCGTTCAGCGTCTTCCGGCCGGCCCTCGCCGGTGCCGACCGCAAGCATTGGTCGAGGACGATCAAGGCCTTGGTCGATCAGACCGGCATGGCCCGCGACATCGACGTCCTCATCGACGAGGGTTTGCCGGACTTCCACGCGGAACGACCGGATATATGGCCGAGCTCGGCGGGACCGCCCTGCTGGCGATCCTGGGCGAGAAACGCGAGGCCGCCTACGAAGACGTCCGGGCCATGCTCGATAGCGACGCCTACGCCGCCTTCAATCGGGATTTCACCGCATGGATCGATAGCGCCGGCTGGTTTTCAGAGGCGCTCTCCGAGAAGAAGCGCAAACGCCTTGCCGCTGATGTGACCACCTTGGCCACGCGCCTGTTGGACAGGCAGGATACAGAGGTGCTTTCGCACGGTGATGGCATCGAGAACCACGAGCCGGACGAGATGCACCAGCTCCGTATCGAGTGCAAGAAACTGCGCTACGCCGACGAGTTCTTCATGACCGTTTTCGACGGCATGGCGGAGTTCCTGAAGCACATGAAAGGCATGCAGGACACCCTCGGCCTGATGAACGACGCCGCCGTCATGCGTCACATGATGGACGACCTGATCCCCGAGGACGCCGAAGCCGGTCTTCGCCAATACGCCCAGGTCCTGGTCGACTGGCGGGCCGATCAATACAAGGCGAAGGAAGACCAGTTGGCCGGCCAATGGACCGAGTTCCTGGAGGCCGAACGGCCTTGGGACATCCTGGCGGCGTATTAATCGGTCAATACGGTTGCCACCTTGACCTCCGAATGCAGCGTCCGGTGCACCGGGCATTTGTCGGCGATCTCCAGGAGCCGCTGGCGCTGCTCGTCGTCAAGCGCGCCCGATATCGTCAATTCCCGTTCGATCCGGTCGAGCTTGCCGTCCCGGGTTTCGCAGTCCTCACAATCGGCGGCATGGATCTTGTCGTGTTTCAGTTTCACCGACACGTTTTCCAGCGGCCAGCCCTTACGGTTCGCATACATGCGGGCCGTCATCGTTGTGCAGGCGCCGAGACCGGCCAGCAGGTAATCGTAGGGTCCCGGTCCCGTATCGTCGCCGCCGTAGGACAGCGGTTCGTCGGCCCGGAGCACGTGGCGGCCGCCGACGGAGACGACCTGGGCGAACTTGCCCTCGCCGGGCCCAGGCGCCGATGACGTCGGCCACATTGGCAGCATCGTCGGGGCGGCTCAACAAATGATCGGCCTGATCGAGCGAAACGAAGGATTTCGGGTGTTTGGCGGCTTGGAAAATGCGCCCGGCGTTGTCGATGCCGACGGTCTGGTCGAGCGGCCCGTGAAAGATCAGCAGCGCCTTTTTCATGGTCCCGATCTTGTCCTCGAGGGCCTGGCCGGCAATGTCTTCGAGGAACTGCTTCTTGATCGTGAAGCTGCGTCCGGCCAGGGTCACTTCCGCGACGCCGTCCTTTTCGATGCGCTCCAGATCGCACCCGAAGTTGTGCTTCACATGGTCCGGATCGGCCGGCGCCCCGATGGTGCAGACGCCCTGGACACTGTCCACGGCGCCGGCCGCCGCCAGCACGGCGGCGCCACCGAGGCTGTGGCCGACCAGGATCGCCGGCGCCTGATGGTTTTCGCCAAGCCAGTCTGCGGCGGCGACCAGGTCGTCGACGTTGGAACTGAAGTTGGTGTTGGCGAACTCGCCGTCGCTATGGCCGAGCCCCGTGAAATCAAACCGGAGGACGCCGATGCCGTTCTCGACGAGGCCGGCGGCGACCCGCTTGGCGGCAAAGATGTCCTTCGAGCAGGTGAAACAGTGGGCGAATAGCGCAAAGGCCAGGGGCGGATGCGGCGGCAGGTCGAGGCGTGCCGCCAGGTTTTCCCCTTGCGAACCGGTGAACGAGACTTTTTCGCTGCTTCCCCAGGCCATGATCGATCCCTCCCCTTTCGCGGTACCTGCCATCAATGTGGGCGTGCCGAGGGGCTTCGGCAAATCACGATCCGATCAGCGGGGCGGCAGCGGCGATGTGATTTCCTCGAGCATGCCGGAAAGCCCGCTGCCGCCGTCGAGGCCGTCGACATGGCTCTCGATTAGAGCGGCCCGATCGGCGCAGAGAACAGGTCCGGCGAGCGCGTGGAACTTGGCCCGGATCTCGGCACCGTCCAGCGGTGCTTCCGGATCACCGCGCGCCTCCGTGGGGCCGGAGGCCAGCTCGCGGCCGTCCTTGAAGACGACCGTCACCTCGCCGATGCGCCGCGCCGGGAAGGCGTCGTTGTACTCGTCCTTTTCCTCCATGGTCATGGAGTCCGACAACCGCAGAATGGCCGGGTCATCGAGGGCCGCGCCGGACACCTCTTCCGCCCCAACCCGGCCGTAGACGGCCGCCGCCGCCGTCGGAAACGGCAGGCTGTACTGGGCTTCCTCGGTGTTTTTCGGGTGCGCCGTGGCGAGGCGCGTGGCCTCGTGGAAACTGGCGACCCGGATGTGGTCGATATCGTCGCCCGCGAACCCGTGCTCGTCTTTGAGCGTCAATACCGCCTCCACCGGCGGCTGCGCCCAGCGGCACACCGGCTGCGGTTTGAAATACTGCTCGAGGATGCGCCAGCGGCTACCCAGGTCGTCCCACAGGTCGGCGACCTCGGCGTCCTCGACGGTGATCGCCGGCGCCCCGGTGAACCCGCTTTTCGCCAGGTAGGCGGCGGAGACGCCGGACAAGGCGCCCCAGCCCGATCCGTCCTTGACCATGGTCGGGAAGTCGATGCAGCGCATCATCTGGCTTCTCGGCCCGTGGTATTCGGCGGTGCCGATGGCCTCGCGGGTCTGCTCCCCATCGAGGCCGAGGACCCGGGCCCCGATGGCGGCGCAGGCGACGGCAACCCAGGCCCCGGAGGTGTGGTAATCGTCGACGGTCCGGTGCAGCGCCATGCCGGCCCGCGAACCGATCTCGTAACCGACGACCACGGCTTCCAGCAACGCACCGCCGTCTTCGATCGCCTCCGCCTGCAGGCAAGCCAGCGCCGCCGGCAGCACGCCGCAGCCGACATGGCCCTTGGTCATCTTGTGGCCGTCGTGGGCGTCCAAGGCATCGATGGTCATGCCGCCGGCCAGCGCCGCGCCCGCCGGGCTGACGGTGCGCCCGTCGAAGATCATCCTGGCCGCCGCCTTTCCCGGGCCGAACTGATCGGCCGCGTGGTCGCTGATGATGGCGGACAGCGGCATCGTCGCCCCGCCGGCGGCGACGCCCAGGAGATCGAGGATGCAGCGCTTGGCGAAGGCGACGACGTCGTCCGGCAGGTCGTCCAATCGGGTGTCGTGAACGAAATCGCAGAACGGCGTCGCCATGGCCTCTCCTCCCCCTGCCGGATGGCCGATGCTCCAGATCTGTCCCAATCCTATGAGACGGTTCCCATAGCCTTTTGCGGCGGACGGACCTCTTGAGTCCCCCGGGCGACAATTGAGGTCGGCGTGTTGATCGGCGGACCACCCGGGCACCGATAGCATCCCCTTCGAAACCCCGCGCTCGCTCTTTAAACAGATGATCGGCCATGGCCTTCCCCACGCACAGCAAATACGTCGTCATCGGCGCCGGCATCCACGGGCTCAGCACCGCCTACCACCTGGGCCGCCGGCTCCGCGAGACCGGTCAGGGCAGCGGCGAGGACATCCTGGTCATCGACAAGACGTCGATCGCCGCCGCGGCGTCGGGCATCGCCTGCGGCGTGGTGCGCAACAACTACCACCAGCCGGCCATGCGCGAGCTGATGGCCCATAGCGTCGCCCTCTGGGAGGAGGACGCCGAAGCCTTCAGCTACCATCCGGTCGGCTACATGCAGATCAGCCACGAGGGCATGCGGGGCGACATCGCCGAGGTCGCCCGCCAGCAGAAGGCCATCGGCTACGAGTCCACCTTTATCGAAGGCGCCGAGGATTCGGCGGCCTACATGAAGACCGTTTTCCCCGACTGGCAGGCCACCGGCATCACCTCTGTGCTGCACGAAAAGCGCGGCGGCTACGCCAACAACACCAAGGCCATATACGGGCTCGCCGGCAAGGCGGAAGCGGAGGGCGTGCGCATCCTCACCGGCGTCGCCGTTACCGGGTTCCGCATGGACGGCGGTGCCGTGACCGCGGTCGAGACCGAGCGCGGCGCCATCGAGACGGACATCGTCGTCATCGGCGCCGGCCCCTGGGCCAAGTCGCTCTGGGACATGCTCGACCTGCCCGGTGCCATCCGGGTCAAGGGCCTCGACGGCACGGTCCACGAGGACGTGCCCATGTGGACTTATTGGAGCCTTCAGGAAGGAACGCTCGGCGTCGATCCCGACTTCCAGAAAACGTCGGACGGCGCCATGCCGCCGGTCATTCACGTCGATACCGACGAACCCCTGCATTCCGATGTCGACGGCTCGCTGATCACCGAGGGCCCCTGGGGCATCTATTACAAGCCCGACTTCCATTTCAACGGCATCCAGGGCGGCGCCATGCCCTATGTGGTCGAGACCCCGGCCGACAGGGTCGCCGTCGACCCCTACGGCCCCGACTCGCCCGACTTCGTCGTCGGCGACGACTTCGCCCACATGTGGTGCTCGGCCCTCGCCTTCTGCCAGAAGCGCTTCGAGGGCCAGATCGTGCGCTACCGCAAGGAGCCGTCCGGCGGCATCGGCTGCTTCACACCCGACAGTTTCCCCGTCTTCGACGTCTTCCATCAGAACTGCCACGTCATCGCGGATTCCAACCACGGCTTTAAGATGATCGGCGTCGGCAAGCTGGTCGCCGAAGAGATTACCGGCGACAAGAGTGCGCTCCTCGAGCCCTTCCGGTTCTCGCGCTTCGCAGAGGGCAAGCTGCATCCGGTGTCGAACAGCCCCTATCCGTGGAGTTGAGGGGAAGCCGCCGCCGGCGGCCCAAAGCGGCCGTCCACTTCGAAGATTTGGCTTCTGCTATGACCGGAAAACAAAACTTGGCAAGAGGTCCCTTTGATCCCAGGAGCGGCCCTAACCCGCTATTGCGGCGAATATCCGCTAACCGATCAGAAAGTGGGCGTCCGCAGTTCAACGCCGGTTGGGTCGCCGGTGAACACGACCGGCCACAACGCGATCGAAGAACCGCCTTCCTAGGCGCGAAGGGCGGCAGAGTAACGCGCCTCAAAAGCGGCTTGAATGAGCGGCCGCATTTCCTGCCCAAGGGTGCCGACATGGGAATTGGCCCGCCATGCCATGCACATTTCACGCGACAACTCCGCTTCCTCCAGTTGAAGCACCTTGAGTTCGCGGTCGCTGCGGATCTCCGAGAGGATGTAAAGCTCCGGAAAGAACGAGATGCCGACACCCATGCCGACCATATGGCGCAGCGTATCGAGGCTTGTTCCTTCGTAGTCGTACAAGAGTTCGGCACCATAGCTGTCGCACAATCCGCGCACCTGATCGTGTAGATGATGGCCCGACTCCAGGGTCAGCACTTTCTCGCCTTGTAAATCATTCAGCGTGACGCGGTCGTATGATGCGAAACGATGATCGGGCGCGCAGACGATGCGCAGTTGCTCGCGGAACAGGGATTGGACCTGCAACACCCGATTATCGATCGGCATTGGCGTCAGCACCATATCGAGCTCGCCGGCCGCCAAGGCGTCTTGGATGCCGCGTGGCGTCCCCTCCTGGACGTACAGTTTGAGCTGAGGATAGCGGGCGTGCATTTCCGGAACGACATGGGGAAGCAGGTACGGCCCGAGAGTCGGGGGAACGCCGAGTTTCAGGCTTCCGGCGAAACTCTGCGCTTCCGAGGCGGCGAGGTCGATGATCTCCTGGACATCGGCGAGGACTTTGCGAGCCCGATCGACGATATCCCGGCCCAGCGGCGTCACCGTGACACCACTGCGGCTCCGCTCGATCAGCCGGGTCCCGAGTTTGCGCTCGAGCTCGGCAAATTGCGTGCTCAAGGTGGGTTGCGCGACGTGGACCCGGTTTGCGGCCCGCCCGAAATGGCGTTCATCGGCGATGGCAACGAGATAGGTGAGTTGACGAAGCGTTAGCATGGGGCCTCCTGCCCGGACCATGATTCAGTAGTCAATATCTATCAAAACGCACCATCTATTTCAATTTGATAAATCGATCTTGTTGCGACTATGTTGCGAAGTTGATGCGACGCAGACGGTTTTCTTGCCCACACGAGGAAAGGGATAGGCGAATGGCGACGGCGAAGACGAGCGATGGAACCTCTTTTCTCAGCAAAGAGACATTGGGCGGCTTACTGCTTATGGCCGGTGCGCTCGCCGCTCTGGTCATCAGCAACTCGTCACTTTACGAGCACTACAAGGCGTTCCTCGAGGTTCCCGTCGTACTCTCCGCCGGAGCCTTCAGCATCGACAAGCCCTTGCTGCTCTGGGTCAACGACGGGTTGATGGCGGTCTTCTTCTTTGTTGTCGGTCTCGAGATCAAACGTGAGGTCCTCGAGGGAAAACTATCGTCCGTCGATCGCGCCGCACTGCCGCTCATCGCCGCTATTGGCGGTATGGCCGTGCCGGCTCTGGTCTTTGTTACCGTCAACTGGGGCGTGCCCGAAAATCTCAACGGCTGGGCCATTCCGGCGGCGACTGACATCGCCTTTGCCCTCGGTATTCTCGCTCTCCTCGGTCCCGCCGTGCCGACCGCCCTCAAGGTGCTTCTGCTCGGCATCGCCATCATCGACGATCTCGGGGCGATCCTGGCCATCGCGCTGTTCTACACATCCGATCTCTCCGTCGAATCGTTGATCTTCAGCGCCGTCGGCATGACGGTTCTGCTGGCCATGAACCGCCTTGGCGTCCGCCAGATCGCTCCTTATGCCCTGGTCGGGCTCATTGTCTGGGCCGGCGTTCTCAAATCCGGCGTCCACGCGACCTTGGCCGGCGTCCTGGTCGCGCTGATTATCCCGATGCGGGACGATCGCGGTGACTCGCCGCTGGAGCGCGCGGAACACGGGCTTTTTCCCTGGGTCAGCTTTTTCATCATGCCGCTGTTCGCCTTCGCCAATGCCGGCGTCTCACTGAGCGGATTGTCGCTGGCGGATTTGTTGGCACCGCTGCCGCTGGGTATCGCCCTTGGGCTGTTCATCGGTAAGCAGGTCGGTGTTATGTCGTTTACCTGGCTCAGCGTGCGGGCCGGTCTCTGCCGACTTCCCGACGGCACCACCTGGCAACAGGCTTACGGCGTCGCCTGCCTGACCGGCATCGGCTTCACCATGAGCCTGTTTATCGGAACCTTGGCCTTCGAGACCCAGGAACAACTCAATGCCGTGCGCCTGGGGGTCCTGATGGCCTCGGCGTGCTCCGCCGTGCTCGGTGTGCTGGTCCTGCGCCGGGCGCTTGCCGAAACGTCGCGCGGTTCGAATCCCGCCGCGTCCGGACTACCCAACTTGGTCAATCAGACATAGGAAAGGAGAGGACGATGAAACGCTTCAAGAATATCCTGGTGGTCTACGACCTCTTTCCCGGCAGTGACGAAACCCTGCAAAAGGCCGCCGATCTCGCCACCCGCAACAGAGCCCAATTGACGGTCGTCCACGCGATCAATCCGATGACCAACGAACGCGATACCATCGCCGAACGTGAGCGGCTCATGAAACGGCTCGTGGACGGTCTGTTCCTGCCCGAGACGCAAAGAACTCATGTTGTCCGGCACGGGCCCGCCGGCCGACAGCATCTTGTCGGTGGCGCGCCAAATCCGCGCCGACCTGATCCTCACACCGGAGCAGAACAAAGGCTTCTACGCGCAATTCCTTGGCCTCGATACTTCCGCCCAGCTGCTGCGTCGGGCCGAATGCCCGGTCTGGATCATGCGCCCGCAAAAAGCGGAGACCTATTGGCGCATCGTTGCCGCCGTCAATGCCGGCAAGCCCGATGCGCTGGACTGCCCGGCGAACCGCCGCATCCTGGAAATCGGCTCGTCCCTCTCCATCCTTGAGCGGGCCGAGTTGCATTTGGTTTACGCCTGGGACTTCGAAGGCAGGGAACGCGATACGGTGACTTCGGAGTTGCCGCGCGGGAAATACGAGGAGCTTTCGGCGCGGGCCCATCTCGAGAACCGCGAGCACATCGTCAATCTGGTCGGGCACGTCCTCGACGATTTCGTCGACTACACGGCTGTACCCGTTCGGGGAACCCCGCGGACCGTCATCGTCGATTACGTCAAGCAACAGAACGCCGACCTTCTGATCATCGATGGGCGCATCGAAGGCGCCATCAAGTCGGCGCTGATCGACAATACGGCAACGCACCTGCTTCAGCATTCCGCCTGTTCCGTCCTGTGCACGAGGTCGGCTCCGGCGCTGGTGAGCGCGGGCGTGCTCGACGCCGCTTGACCGGATGACCCGTAAACACGACCGGATCCGGGACATCATTGCCCGGCGTCTCGATGAGGTCGAAGCCGATGCGGACGCCATGCGGAAGTATATCACCGGTGTCTAGCCGAGCCCGTTCGCACCCTTGCACTGTCCGGACGGGCAGTCGGCCTGAATTCAGATAACCATGGATCAGGTTTTCATTCTGGTTTTCGACAACATCACCTCTCCGATGGTGTTGTTTTTTGTATTGGGTGTGGGCGCGTCCGCTCTGCGCTCGGATCTGGAGATCCCACAGGCCGTCGCGCGTATTCTCGCCATCTACCTGATGCTGGCCATCGGCTTCAAAGGCGGAGCCACCGTGGCCACCAACGGTGTCGAGATGCGCCTAGCGGCAACCTTGCTTTGCGGCGCGGCGCTTAGCTTCCTGACACCGGTGATCGCGTTCTTCATGCTGCGGCGAACGAGTGCGTTGCCGGCGGTCGATGTCGCCGCCGTCGCCGCCCACTACGGGTCGATCAGCGTCGTCACCCTGGCGGCGGCCATTCAGGCCCTGACGCAATTGGGGCTGCAATATGAAGGGTACATCGTGGCGGCGGCGGCGGTGATGGAATTTCCGGCGATCATCTCGGGGCTTTGGCTGGCCCATCGTTTCGCCAAAATCGAGCATTCGGCCAACGGCAGCCTGGTTCGTCACGTTTTCCTGAACGGCTCCATCGTCGTCCTCGTCGGCGCCTTCCTGATCGGTTGGATTTCCGGGGCGGAGGGGCTTGCCGAGGTTGCGCCTTTCATCGTCGACCCGTTCAAGGGCGTTCTCTGCCTTTTCCTGCTGGACATGGGTCTCGTTGCCGGCCGCGGGTTTCGCGATCAGGGGCGGGCGCTTGGCGCCAGCGAAATCGGCTTTGGCTTGGTCATGCCGCTGATATCCGCCGGGATCGCCGCCTTGGTCGCCGTTCCGCTCGGGCTCTCCGTCGGCGGCACCGCCTTGTTCATTACTCTGGCCGCCAGCGCCTCCTACATCGCCGTACCGGCGGCGATGCGCCTGGCCCTGCCGCAGGCGAAACCGTCCATCTATCTGACGATGTCGCTGGGCCTGACCTTCCCGTTCAACCTGACGATCGGCATCCCGCTGTACATCGCGCTGGCACAACTCATTGTGTAACAGGAGACAAACGGCCATGGAAACGCATCGCAAGAAGAGGATCGAGATGATCGTCGAGGCGCCACTGGAGAACCGCCTCGTCGACCTGTTCGACCAGCTATCGGTCAAGGGCTACACGGTCATTCCGGCGATTTCCGGGCGTGGCCAGGATGGGGTATGGCGGCGCGAAGGGCTAGTCAGCGATGCCGGCCAGATGATCGTCTTGGTCTGTATCGTCGATCCGTCTCGCGCCGACGACGTCGTCGATCGGCTGTACGAATCCATGGCGAACCGCATCGGCATCATCACCGTTTCGGACGTCGACGTAATCCGCGACGACCATTTCTGATGACCAGCCTTTTCAATAGCCGTTCTCTATCGAAAAGAAGGTCAAAACGAATTTCAAATTATCAAGAATGACCCCTACATGTTGCGCGTCATTCCTTGCCGCCGGAGAGCTTTTTTATGGAACACGAGACTGCGCAATCCACCGAAAACAGGATCCAAGAGAACGACAACCCGCCCCGCGTGGCGGTCATCATGGGCAGCCAATCCGATTGGCCGACCATGCAACACGCCTCCGAGCTGCTCGATGAGCTTGGGATCGAAAACGAGGCCCTGGTCGTATCGGCGCACCGGACGCCGGACCGGCTTTATGATTTCGCGCGCGATGCGGGCGATCTTGGGTTCAAGGTGATCATCGCCGGTGCCGGCGGTGCCGCGCATCTGCCGGGCATGGTCGCGGCGATGACGACAGTGCCGGTCCTCGGCGTTCCGGTCCAATCGAAGAGCCTCGACGGCATGGACAGTCTGCTGTCGATCGTTCAGATGCCGGGCGGCGTGCCGGTCGGGACCCTGGCCATCGGTCGTGCCGGCGCCGTCAACGCGGCGCTGCTGGCGGCGCAAATCCTGGCACTTGAGGACGTCACCCTCGCCCAACGCATTCGCGCCTGGCGCGATCGGCAATCGGCCGGCGTTCCCGAGACCCCGTTTGCTGTGGCCGCCGAGTGATGGCGCGGTTCATTGAGCGGCGCACAAACAATGCCCTGGTGCCCGGGTCCGTCGTCGGAATTTTGGGCGGTGGCCAGCTCGGCCGCATGACGGCCATCGCGGCAACACGTCTCGGCTTCAGGACGGCCGTGTTGTCGCCCGGTGTAGACGACCCGGCGGTCTCCGTCGCGCATCACCATATCCAGTCCGATTACACGGACCTTTCCGGTCTCTCCGAACTGGCCGAACGGGCCGACGTGGTGACCTATGAGCTTGAACAACTTCCTCTCAAGACATTGCACTGGCTGTCGCAATTCGTGCCGGTCGCGCCCGGTTGCCGGGTTCTCGAGGTCGCCCAGGACAGAATCCGGGAAAAGACCTTCCTGACATCGAGCGGCATTCCGACGGCGCCTTGGTCCGCCGTCATGCGACGGGACGAGCTGCTGCCGGCGCTGGCTACGATCGGGCGTCCGGCCGTGTTCAAGGTGGCCTACGGCGGTTATGACGGAAAAGGCCAGGCGATGATCGGTGACGACACAACCGACAGTGACGTCTTGGCCATATGGGATCGCCTGTCCGCCGGTGCCGAAATGACCGCGGTCGTCGAAGCGAAACTGAATTTCGATTGCGAACTGTCGGTCCTCGTGGCGCGGGATGCGGGCGGCAACAAGGTCGCCTATGACCCGACCTTCAACATCCACAAGAACCATATCCTCGACACCTCGCTTGTTCCGGCACCCGTTGCTCCCGGGATTGCCGAAGACGCGCAATCGATCGGTTATGAACTGGCGGATGCGCTCGACTTGGTCGGGGTCCTGTGTCTCGAACTGTTCCTGATGCCGTCCGGTGAGCTATTCGCCAACGAAATCGCCCCGAGACCCCACAATTTCGGTCACTGGACACTCGATGCGTCCTATACCGATCAGTTCGAGCAGCTCGTCCGGGCGATATGCGGCTTGCCGCTCGGCGACCCGAGCCGTTTCGCCGATGCGCGGATGCAGAACATCATCGGTGCGGAAGCCGCCGATGTTGGCCGATACATCGAGATTGCCAACGCCAAATTGCATCTCTACGACAAGGCGGAAGCCCGACCCGGCCGGAAAATGGGGCACGTCACGTTTCTCGGCGGTGTATCGGCAGAGAACGGCGCCGACATCACGCCCAAGAACCCGGGGCGGCAAAGTGACCCGGCTCCTTTTTCTGGCGTGAACGGCTGAATTCTCCCGCCATTCACAGTCTTGTGCCGATCTCGCTCAGCTTGGCCCGGTTCCGGTTAGAAGGGGTCGAACCGCCAGCGCACGTCACCTGACAATAGGCGAGCTGTCTACAAAGGGAGACAGCAGCCGTTCCGCTCGCATGACGCCATTGTCCCCTCTCCGGATCAAGCCGCCCTCGATCCGCTGAGATCGTCACGCACCGGTTCACAAAAGTGTTGACAGGGAAACCGGGTAAAAACCCCTATTCACCTGTAAAAGTGAACAAAAGTCGTCATTCCATGACGGCCCGGGCTGCTCCGCCCTCAAACCTCCGCCGTCTCCTTGCGGCGGTTTTCCAAGACCCGGTCGAGCCAGTCCGGGTCCATCTCGGGAACCGATGACAGCAGGAGGTCCGTGTATTCATGGTGCGGCGGGCGCAGCATCTCTTCTTTCGGGCCCTGCTCGACGACCTTGCCCTGCAGCATCACGACGATCTCGTCGGCGATGGCGCGGACGGTGGCGAGATCGTGGGTGATGAACATGTAGGAGATCCGCACCTCCTCTTGGAGATTATGCAGGAGCTTGAGGATTGTTACCGGCAACGTAAAACTCCCTGATTATGGGCGAAGTAAATTTCCCCACCTTGAGCGTATGGGGGAGGTCTTGGCGCCATTGTGATCCTGACCCGGGGGCATGCCCCCGGGTCAGGATCGGCGG
>Ga0209781_1000148_pt1 | contig 16942 bp, 21 predicted proteins | sample WorMetHERISLAND1_3_FD_187386 | JGI IMG/M metagenome (GOLD analysis project Ga0209781, IMG submission 187386) | Marine gutless worms symbiont microbial communities from Max Planck institute for Marine Microbiology, Germany - Olavius albidus HERON... | ecosystem: Host-associated > Annelida >...
GAAAATGTCTTCTTGTAGCGGTTGCCGTCGTACCGCGCAACGCCTCGACGAAACGCATGCATCGGTAAAGAGTCAATGACCTGAGAAAAAACGAGCTTGCCGATATGCATAACCGGGTCCCCAACATCCCCAGAAGGGAGTATTTGAGAGATGCGCAAGGTGATTCAAATCGCTGACGTTCTTAAAGTGGCTGTCTTTCATTTCCTTACAAGGAGTTACGCAACAAGAATAAACGTCTTGTCGGATAGCAGTGATAAAAACTACATTTCCATCCGGCTCTTATGTTGCAGCGGTAACCCCTTGGACAGGAGCCGGCTTGCCGGTGCCAAAGCGCGGGCAAGCCTGCGCCTACGGGGAGGGATTGAGCTCGTTTGTTTTTTTAGACAGCCTCTTTCCTAGAGGACCGGACTTCACATGCGCCCGTCTCGGGCCGCCCCACGCTCATCCTGTGGCGGGGGTCTTGGCTTCGGCAGTGGTTTTCTTCTTATCGCCGCCCTTGTCCTGCTTGGTGCCCTGAGATGCGTCCACATCCTTCTGCTTCCCGCCGTCTTCCTTCTTGTCACCACTCTCGTGCAGGTTCTTCTTCTTTCCGCTCTTGAAGTCCGTCTCATACCAGCCGCCGCCCTTGAGCCGGAATCCCGCGGCGGATACCAGCTTCTTCAGCGTCGGCTGCGCACATTCGGGACAATCTATCAACGGCGGATCACTGATCTTCCGCAGAATCTCCATCTCGTGGCCGCACTGCTCGCATCGGTATTCATAGAAAGGCATCTTGCTACCTCGCCAATCGCCAGTTGAAAAAAACTTGAAACTAATAGGGCTTGCAACGGATGATTTCAACCGCTCACAGGTGGAATTCCCGTCCCCGCAGCCACTCTTCCGTCGGTCTGGAAGAGACCAGGAGAGACCAGATGCAACCCAAAGAAACGCGTACGATCCTGATCACTGGCTGCTCCAGCGGCATCGGTTACGTCTGCGCCCATGGCTTGCGGGAACGCGGCTACCGCGTCTTCGCATCGGCCCGGAGAGCGGAGGATGTGGAACGACTGTCCGACGAGGGTCTGGAGACCTTGCGCCTGGATCTGGATGATCCGGCCACGATCCAGGATGCGGTCGACCGGGTCCTGTCCCGCACCCAGGGCCAACTCTACGCCTTGTTCAACAATGGCGCTTACACACAGGTGGGGGCCTTGGAGGACCTGTCGCGCGCGGCGCTGCGCGCCCAGTTGGAGACCAATCTGCTCGGCTGGCATGAGCTGACCTGCCGCTTCATACCCGTCATGCGTAATCAGGGCTATGGCCGCATTGTCCAGAACAGCTCCGTCCTCGGGTTGGCGGCCCTGGCCTATCGGGGCGCCTACGTGGCTAGTAAATTCGCCCTGGAGGGGCTGACGGACACCCTGCGCCTGGAGCTCGCCGGCAGTGGTATCCAGGTCTCCCTGATCGAGCCCGGCCCCATCGAGAGCCGGATCCGGGCCAATAGCTATGAGAAGTTCCGCGCCCACATCGACCGCGAGCACAGCCCGCACCGAGAGCAGTATCAAGCCTTAGAGAGGCGACTGCTCCGGGAAGGCCCGGTCCAGCCCTTTACCCTGCCCCCCCAGGTGGTACTCAGGAAGCTGGTCCACGCCCTGGAGAGTCCACGGCCCAAGCCCCGCTACTATGTCACTGTCCCCACCTACCTGTTCAGCGGGTTACGCCGGGTGCTGTCCTCCCGGGGGCTCGATCGGGTGCTGACGTGGACCTCAGGTGCCGGTCGCAGATAAGCCTGACACCGGCGCCCTCTCCCGGAGGGGGTGTCGCAAAAGCCTGTCGCCGGAAGCGCCGCCTTCCAGGCGGCAGGCGTCGCTGAAACGCCGATCCGGGGATACCACTTTGCCCTCCCGCTGGCCGATACCCGCGGAAGCCGGCAAGATGCCGGGCACTCCCAGGGGACTCGAGGCAGCCTCTCTCCCGGCGAGAGAGGGGCTTTTGCGACACCCTTGATGCGGTTCGCGGTTGGGGTTCCGGAGCGTCGCCATTTTTCGCGCAATCCAAAATGGGGTCCGTTCGATTTCGGGTGCAAACAATGGGGCGACGGCCATTGCCTTCGGCGGCCCGCGTTCGTCCTGGCGCGCACTCCGCGCGGCACCAGGACTCCCGCAATGACTTGACGCCGTGTCGCAGGGCCTGGCATTTCGTCTCCGACGGCGCTCACGCGCCGGACTCCGACCAAACGCTCGGCCCTACGCCTACCCGGGGGGCGTCGCACTTCGCTCGTCGCTTTCGCTCCCCCGCTTCCCTGTGCTCCTCCGATGTCGTTCTGCTGCGGCGTATCGCGCTCACCGGCATCTACGGCTTGGCCCAATCCACCCGGCTCATTGCCGCACAAGGTTTTGTTTTTGCTGTGAGTATTTTTTCGGTGGTCCTGCCTAGATACAGGGCAAGCGCGAAAAAAACAGATGGAAAACAAGAACAGAGGAGAGGCGTACAGGAGTCGGTCAGGTCAGCACAGCGTAACCCCAGGACTGCTCGACAGCACAGGCCGACTCTTACACCGGGTCAACCCGCATATCTCATACTTTGGGCTTCGCCGGCCCCGACCGCGGGCGCAGATGCTCCCGCACGGAGAAGCTCGACCGGTCTCGGGACTGCTCGTAGAGACGTCTCACATACTCGCCCACCAAACCGATGCCGAACAGGATCATGCCCGCCAGGAAGAACAGGACGCTGAACAGGGTGAATACACCCTCGGCCTCGGGTCCGACGACGAGGCACCGGAGGGCCAGTAAGACGGCCAGGACAAAGGCAACCAGAGAGACCCCGATACCCGCCAGGGAGAAAAGCTGCAAGGGAATCAGTGAGAAGCCGGTCATCAGATCCAGGTTGGGATGGATGGATTCATAAAGGGAATATCCGGATCTGCCTGTCGCCTGCCGAGTGTCTTCGACCTCGATCTCGACGGGATCGGCGGCATAGACATAGGCCAAGCCCGGGGTGAGGGCTTCGCCGGCGGTTCGAACCGCATCCACGAGCTCCCGGTCATAGGCGCACGGCATACAGCCGGGGTCCGTCATCCGGATCCGGGTCACCCGCTCCCGCAGGCGATTCATGGCCCTGGACACCAAGGCCCACCATCGGTTGTCCTGATACCGACGGCGAAAGCTGCCCACATAGTCGTGCCCCCGCTCCAGCTCGGTCAGGAGCTGGGGGATTGCTTCGGGTGGGTGGCATGGGTCCGCATCCAGGGTCACCAGCCTGTCGCCGCCGGAGACCTCGACGCCTGCCATGATGGCCGCCCGCCGGCCCGCGTTACCGCGCAGCAGGAGCACTCGGGTAACATCCGGGCGCAGCTTGTGCTGCTGGCGTAGCAAGGTCGCGGAGCGATCTCGGCTACCGGCGTCGACAAACACGATTTCATAGGCGGTACCGAGCCCGTCGAGCACCGGGTAGAGCCGGTCGAACAGCTTTGTCAACACCGCCTCCTCGTTGGAGACGGGAATGACCACTGCAAGCTCGACGCCAGTAGTCTTATGCTTCGTCTCGTTCAAGTCGTCTACCTCCCAACGGATCTACTGGGGTTTTCGGGCTTGCGTCAGTGTATTTTACGTCGATAGTGCTTAACGTGTAGTGATGAACCTTTTGCTGAATCTTTTGCTTTCCCGCTGCGAGAACTGCACGACCACTACTACATGTTAAGCACTATTGACTTGCAATCCGGTCCCATGGGTACTCAGTGCCGGCAAGCCGGCACCTACCGCGCATGGTTGATCGGAAAGAAATTTATACGCGCTTACCCTGCCGGAGATATCAACAGCCTGGATAGATTCCATATCTCATGCTACACTTAAAATTTTTTAGGAATTGCGGTTTCACTGTCCGAACGGAGCCGCTTCTTGCTTTTTGGGAGCTGGTGTCCGCGTATGAGTGAGTCCCTGATGGCTACCTATAACCGACTTCCAGTCACCTTCGCCCGCGGCGAGGGCGTCTGGCTCTGGGATGTCGTCGGCAAGCGCTATCTCGATGCCTTGTCAGGCCTCGCCGTATGCGGTTTGGGACACGCTCACCCTGCCGTGCATCAGGCCCTGTGCGAGCAGGCCAAAGACCTCATCCACACCTCGAATCTGTACCGGATCAGCATGCAGGAGGTCTTGGGGGAGACGCTAACCGCTCTCTCGGGCATGAATAAAGTGTTCTTCTGCAACTCGGGTGCGGAAGCCAATGAGGCGGCCATCAAGATTGCCCGCCTTCACGCCCGTAACCGAGGTATCGAGTACCCCGCCATTCTGGTGATGGAGGCGAGCTTCCACGGCCGCACCCTGGCTACTCTGAGCGCCACCGGAAGCTGCAAGGTACAGGCGGGCTTCGAGCCCCTGGTGCAAGGGTTCGTGCGGGTTCCTTATGACGATCCGGCAGCGGTGGAGGCGGCCGCCGCCAACCGTCCCGATATCGTCGCTGTCCTGGTGGAGCCGATCCAGGGCGAGGGCGGAGTCAATATCCCCGCCGGGGACTATCTCAACCGGCTGCGGGAGCTGTGCGACCGGCACGGCTGGCTGCTCATGCTGGACGAGGTACAGACCGGCATGGGGCGCACCGGGCATTTCTTCGCTTTTCAGGCCAACGCCGTCCAACCCGATGTGGTCACCCTCGCCAAGGGGCTCGGCAATGGCTTCCCGATCGGTGCCTGCCTGGCCCGGGACGCGGCGGCCCAGGTCTTGGGACCAGGTACCCATGCAACCACCTTCGGCGGCAGTCCGCTGGCTTGTCGGGTCGCCCAAACTGTGATCGAGATGCTGCAGCACGACCGCTTGACGGATCGCGCCGCCCGCATGGGTGACTATTTGCGCACCGGCTTCGATCACACGCTGGGCGGGGTCGCAGGCGTACTCGCTATCCGCGGCCGCGGGCTCATGCTCGGCATCGAGCTCGATCGACCCTGCGGCGATCTGGTTTCTCAGGCCCTGGCGGCAGGATTGCTCATCAACGTGACCGCCGAGCGTGTCGTTCGCCTGCTGCCACCGCTGATTCTCGAGCAGAAAGAGGCGGATCTGTTGCTGGAGAAGCTCTCGTCGCTGATCCGGCGCTTTCTGCAATCGCCGGTGGACCCGACCCCACCGGGGGCTGATGCCTATGGGTTCCCTCGGTAAACCGTTACGACACTTCCTCACCTTGCCGGACCTCTCTCCGGATGAGGCCCGGACCCTGCTGCAACGGGCCGTCGAGCTCAAGCGCCTGATCCGCAGGGGCGAGTGTTTCGAGCCCTTGAAGAATCGGACCCTGGGCATGATCTTCGAGAAGTCATCGACCCGAACCCGGGTCTCCTTCGAGGTCGGCATGACCCAACTCGGCGGCCACGCCCTGTTTCTATCAGCGCAGGATACACAGCTGGGCCGCGGTGAGCCGGTCGAGGACAGCGCACGCGTCTTGTCCCGCATGGTCGATGCGATAATGATCCGCACCTTCGAGCAACACAAGCTGGAGCGCTTCGCGGATTATTCTTCGGTGCCTGTGATCAATGGCCTCACCGACCGTTTCCACCCCTGCCAACTGCTGGCGGACATGTTAACCTATCAGGAGCACCGGGGGAGCATCCGCGGGCTGAGGGTAGCCTGGATCGGCGACGGCAACAACATGTGCCATTCTTACGTGAATGCGGCCCAGCTGTTCGATTTCGAGCTACGCATCGCCTGCCCGGAAGGCTTTGGCCCGGATCCTGATATCCTTGCGGGTGCCGGCGACCGCTGTACTCTTATGCGGAGCGCGGCGCAGGCAGCGGAAAACGCGGATCTCGTAGTCACCGATGTCTGGGCCAGCATGGGGAAGGAGCAGGAACAGAAACGGCGTCGGCAGACCTTTGCCGGGTTCAAGGTAGACGAGGCCCTGCTGGAGAACGCCGCCCGCGATGCCTTGTTCATGCATTGTCTTCCGGCCCACCGGGGCGAGGAAGTGGCGGCCGCGGTCATCGATGGTCCGCGGTCGGTGGTGTGGGACGAGGCGGAGAATCGGCTGCACGTCCAGAAAGCCTTGCTGGAGTTTCTGCTCGCGACCTGACTTTCTCATAACGAATCCCAATAAAGGTAGTGCTTGACATCTAGTGATGAACTGCTTGCTGAACCTTTTGCTCTCCTGCCGGTAGAACTACACGACCACTACATGTTAAGCACTACCCGAATAAAAAACACTCCGTGATCGTCATCCGTTATCAGAGGTCCCTCATGATACGTTTTCTCCTTTTACTACTCTGCCTATGCGGCTTTGGTCAGGCCCTGGCCGAGACCCGCTTTTAAGAGGGTCATCGATTTGAATCACCTCGCGCATCTCCCAAATACCCACTTCTTCTGGGGATGTTGGGGACCCGGTTATGCACATCGGCAAGCTCGTTTTTTCTCAGGTCATTGACTCTTTACCGATGCATGCGTTTCATCGAGGCGTTACGCGGTACGACGGCAACCGCTACAAGAAGACATTTTCCTGTCTCGACCAAATACCTGCGCATGACCTTCGCGCAGTTAACCCATCGCGAGAGTCTGCGCGATATTGAAGTTTGCCTGCGCGCCAGAAGGACAAGTTGTACCACAGGGGTATCCGGGGCAACGTTTCCAGAAGCGCCGTGGCGACGCGAATGAACGCTGAAATTGGCGTATCTATGCAGATCTCGCTCAGGCATTGATTCGCACCGCTCGCCCACTGTATGCCGACGGGGACTTGGGGCGTGATCTTGATAACGCGGTTTATGCGCTCGATGCCTCTACCATCGACCTGTGCCTATCTGTCTTTCCGTGGGCACTGTTTTCGCTCAACCAAAAGGCAACATCCCAACCTTTATCCACATCTCCGACGGCAAGCTACACGACGTCAATGTCCTTGATCTGCTGATCCCGGAGCCCGGCGCCTTCTACATCATGGATCGTGGCCATGTGGAGTTGCACAGAACAAGGCGTTTCTTCGTCATCCGCGCCAAGTCCAATCAAATATAGGCGTCGCTACTCTCATCCCGGGGACGAATCCGGTGGTGTTCGATGCGATCGGACCATTGCGCTGAGCGGAATCAAGTCCGTGCGTGACTACCCCCTGCCATTACGCCGTATCCGCTACCACGATGTTCAGACCAGCAAGACGTTCAACTTCTTGACCAACAACTTCGCCATTCCAGCGCAGACGGTGGCGGATCTCTACCGATACCGCTGGCAAGTTGAATTGTTCTTCACGTGGATCAAGCAACGCCTACGCATCAAATCGTTCTTCGGGACCTCCGAGAACGCGGTCAAAAGCCAGATTTGGATCGCTATCTCGATTTACATCCTCGTCGCTATCATCAAGAATCGCCTTGACGGCAAATCGGATCTCTACACAATTTTATAGATTCCGAGCCTGACCTTACTCGAAAACACTCTTCTAGCTCTGTTGGTTACTAGAATGGAATCCAGAAGCGATACTGCCTATACCCATAATCAACCGAATCTATTTGATAATTTCCCTGGACAGTAGTGGGCTCATCCATTAAATCGAGGGCTGAGAAACGGACCATCAGCTTCTCCTTTGGCAACTCATTTTGGGGAGCTGATTCTCAGGCTTGACCCGGATCGACGGCAATGTAAGCGCCGGAAAGCGGGGTATCCAGGCCCAATACCTGGCTTGCGGGAACCCGTGGACGTGTCACCCAGAAGCGGGTCTTGCGGGTCAGATACCGCTCCCACCCCGGCGACGAGCTCGGCGGTAACCCCACGACCTTTTGCAGATCCTCGTCCAGATCGATGGCCGCGACCTTCCCGACCTTGACCTTGGTCTTGCCCGCCTCCAGACTCGCCGCGCTCTTGAACTCGATGCGGATCTCGGGGCCCCGCTCGGAGTAGGCCTTGTAGGGCAGCCAACCGCCGATCAGCAGGGCGACGATCGGGATGACCCAGACCAGCGAAACCGGGCGCCGCGGTGCCATCACGGCTTCCGGCAGCTTGTCAGGCGGTTTGCCCGGCTGTAGCCGGTTCGGTCGTTCTGACGCTGTCATGTGCTTGGCTCCTGTGGTCCTAAACTGAGTCTGGGATCGAATGCCATGGCCGCGAACATGGTGATGACCACCACGGCAGCGAAAAAGACCGCCCCCGGTCCGGCCTCGATGGTCACCAGGTTCCCCAATCTGACGAGTGCCACCAGAATGGTGACCACATAGATATCCACCATCGACCGGCGACCCACCACCTCCGTCAGCCGGTACAGACGGGTACGATCCCGGAGACGCCGAGTGGAACGTATCTGCACGGAGACCAACAGATAAACTAGGATGACCAACTTCATCAGCGGCACCAGAACGCTGGTCATGAAGACGATAGGCCCAGCGGCCACATGCTGTGACTGAACAGATAGATCACCCCGCTCATGATGGTATCCAATTGCGCCTTACCGAAAGAGATCACGGTCGTGGTGGGCAGCAGGTTCGCCGGCAGATAGCAGACGATGGCGGCGATCACTAGGGCAGGTCCGTTGCAGGCTCTGTCCGGTTTACGCTTATGCAGGCTCTCGCTGCAGCAGGGACAACGTAGGCGACCGTGCACACGGCCGGTCTCCGCCTCCGGCATCACCAGCTCACAGACGTGGCACGCACCTATGGGTTTCCCAGGGCGCGGAGGGGGATGGACACGGTCGGCTACCGGCACCCGGGACCACACGATATCCCCATCCAGAGAGGCCTGGGCGGCAGCGAGCACGAAGATGAGCACGACGAACGCGAACAGGGAGGTCTCCGGGACGATGGTGGCCATATCCGCGAGTTTCACAACCGACACCAGAATCCCCAGCATGAACACATCCACCATTCCCCAGGGCGTCAAGGTCGCCATATAGTGGAAGAGCCTGGGAATCCACGCCCGGCCGGGTTCATTTTGAGTAGGAGCAACACGATCAGAAGCAAGGCCAGCTAGAGCCCCGGCATCAGAACGCTAGTGAAGAAAACCACCAGGGACAATGCCCACATGCCCTCTCGGTACAGCATCTCGACCCCGGTAACCAGGGTCGTCTCCATAAGCTGTCCCCGGAACTCGAACGACAGAAAGGGAAAAGCTGTTGGCGACCACGAACAGGATGATCCCGGCGATGGTCAGGGCCAGCGCACGGTTCAAACTGTTCGGAACATGGCGATGCAGCATGGTATCGCACCGGACACACCGGACCGCACCGCCCGCGGGTAGGGACAGATTACGCTGGAGCAACCCGCAGGCATGACACTGGACCAGCACCGTGTGAGCCATCGGTCAATCGCCTCCCGAGGCTCGGGGGCTGAAACGCCTGGCTCGCGGTATATCGCCGTCTGCCCGTTGCCGCGACCGGGTTGCGGAGCACCGGAGAGAGAGTCTCATGTAAGGGCCTGTCCGACCTGTAACGCTTCTACTGTGGGTGGTAGATAAATTTTAAGTGGTTAAGTCTGCCGGCTCCTACCTCGTCATTCCGACAGGGAGTGCCGGAGTCCGGGTGCCATGGATGGCAGAAACGGTGGAGATCCGAGTCATTAGGTCGCACGACCATGCCACTTTAAATTTAACCACTAGTAGTCCACCCACAAGAAAAATTAGGATGCTAAACTGATTCTGCTGGCGTTGTGGTCAAGCCTTTTGAGGAATCAGCCATGAAGAAACGTTATGTCCGGAGCGTCGTCATTTTTCGCGCACCCCGAAATGGGGTCCGTCCGATTTCGGGTGCAAACAATGGGGCGACGGCCATTGCCTTCGGCGGCCCGCGTTCGTCCCCGGCGCGCACTCCGCGCGGCACCAGGACTCCCGCAATGATCTGACGCCGTGTCGCATGGCCTAGCATTTCGTCTCCGCCGGCGCTCACGCGCCGCACTCCGACCAAACGCTCGGCCCTACGCCTACCCGGGGGCGGCACACTCCGCGCTCGGCGCTTACGCTCCCTCGCTTCCCTGTGCTCCTCCGGTGCGATTGAGCGGGGTAGAGCGTGAGCAAATTGGAAGGGCTAGTGAAGTGAGGACGGGAAGCCGCCTATCGTCGCCGTCACGCCCAAGTGTTTGTTGCGGGCGGACAAAGGCGAACGCGGAAACGGCCTGATCGACCGAGAAGTGGCGGAGCAGGTGGGTTGTAGCCGTCGCACGGTGGAGCAAATTCGCCAACGGTGTGTGTGCGAGTACTTCCCGGCGGCACTGGAGCGGCGCCAACGTTCGCGGTGCTGGATGGTGAAGGCGAAGCGCGCTTGGTGAGTATCGCCTGTAGCGAGCCGCGCCGGCGGGACATGCCCGTGGACCTTGCAGTTGTTGGGGGATCGCTTGGTGGAATTGAAGGTGGTGGATCGATATTCCCCGAGACCGTGCGTCAAATGTAAAAAAAACGCCATGAAACCCTGGCAGAAGCGGATGTGGTGCATTCCCGCACCTGCGAATGCGGCCTTCGTGTGCCAGATGGAAACGGTATTGGCCGTGTACCGGTGCGCGTTTGATCCGGCCTATCCGGTGGTGCGTATGGACGAGACCAGCGAGCAATGCGCGCGCGAAGCGCATGATCCGATACCGGCCAAACCGGGGCAGAGCGAACGCTACGACGTGGAATACGAACGGAATGGCGTCGCCCACTTGCTGGCGTTTTATGCCCCCTTCGAGAACTGGCGTCGCATCGACATAGCGGATAATCATGCCGCTGAGCAATGGGCGCAAGGTGTCCGGCGGTTGGTGCGCGAAGGTCATGCGCAGGTATTGGTCGAGACAGGAAAACGTCTTCTTGTAGCGGTTGCCGTCGTACCGCGCAACGCCTCGACGAAACGTATGCATCGGTAAAGAGTCAATGACCTGAGAAAAAACGAGCTTGCAACCTGGTCACCAACATCCCCAGAAGGGGGTATTTTGGAGATGCGTGAGGTGATTCAAATCGCTGACACTCTTAAAGTGGCTGTCTTTCATTTCCTTACAAGGAGTTACGCAACATTGTTTTAGAGTGCGCCGGCAAAGCGGCGCGGTCAAATCGAACCTCAGTGACGGGGGTCTTCGCAGCGTTTGCCGGAAATCTGGGCATCGGGTTCCATTTGCGCTGCGGCGACGGCGCTTTCCCCTGGCCGCAATGCTTTTTGGACAGGTACGTCACTAAATCCAAAGCGGCGGCGAGCAAGTAGCCCCTGGCCAACCCCGTGATTACGTCGGGCACCACGGATCCCGGTAGAGACTGATGGTAACGTTGCCGCCGCACTCCAAAATGTCCGGTGTATCCTTACCATAATAATCGTGAGCAGTCCGGAATCCATAATAAGCCACTTTGTTTTGTCAGCATACGCACAGTTATGCAACGTGGGCAACTCTTTGGTTAACGACATGCCAAAATACCGACGTTTGTTCAAACTTTCGGTCGAAGAAATCCTCAAAGAAGCCGGTCTCATTCAGCGGAGCAGGATACGAATAACGCTCGCCATCCTTACCAAATTCAGTCACCCAATCTTCCGGCTCTGTCGGGTCTATCACGTCGAAGAGTTCCGGTGCGTAAAGGTAAGGTTTTCCGACATCGTTCAGTATTCTATAGTCATCTGCCTCGATGCCTAGAACAAAGTATTGCTGTTCCTCCGAGAGATCAGGGTAGCGAGGATGCGTGGACTTTAGTTTCACAATCATTTCTTTGAGACCACTTTTATCTTGGTTTCGAATCTGCCGATACCGTGATGTTCATACCAGTGAAATTCGCATAGGATCTAGATAACTTTAGCATCTGCAACTGCATGCTAAGGTTATGTTATTTACGCATGATCTACTGACCTCGAAACTCGCCGCGCTGAGTGATGTAAGCCGCCCGAAGATCAATCAGCGGTTCTTCAAGCTACGACTTAGAATCGCCCAACTTTGTGGCGCCTCATCGCCTTTTCCCGGCGAGGTTGAAGGGGATGAATCCTCTTTTGGCACCCGCCGTGTCCGGGGAAAAAAGGGGCGTGGAGCCGAGGGTAAAACAATCGTCTTCGGAATCCTGGAACGGCAGGGAAAGGTCTACACGGAGATCGTCCCGGATGCCGCCAGAAGCCGCTACAGGCCGCGATTCGAGGCCAGCTAGCCTCGATAGCATCACCCACTTGGATGGCTGTAGGGCTACAATGGGTTGGTAGACATGGGTTATGAGAAGCATATCCGCGTCCATCCGTAACGAATTTGCGCGAGCAATTGCCATATCAACGGCATTGATTCATTCTAGCTTATTATGATAAACGGAAGCTTGCAAAATTCAAGGGCGTTCCGTTCCCAGACATGCGTTTCATCTAAACCTCAAAGAATGTGAATTCAGATTTCATCATTGGGAGGAAAATCTCTATGATAAAATACTCTCTCTACTGAGCGAAAATCCTCTCTAAAGTTATCTAGGCCCTTATATAAAATCAATCCTCTGGTTTTTATACGGCTTCTAAGCCTTTTGTCGAGCTACCGGGAGGATAATCAGGACTTCTTCTCGGGGTCGGTGAGCCGGGCCTCGGCACCGGATATGAGGTTGCAGATGTTGCTGCGGTGACGCCAGAACAGGATCAGGCTGATCAGCACTTGCATCCAGATCAGGATCGGCTCCGGTCGGAAAATCCAAACGATAAGCGGCGCCAGGGCCATGCAGATCAGAGCGGAGACCGAGGAGATCTTCAGCGACCTGGCGGCGACCAGCCAAATCATGGCTACCGTAAGTCCAATTGGCCAGTAGAGTCCGAATTGCACCCCCAGCACCGTCGCGACCCCTTTCCCACCCCGAAACCCGAAGAACACCGGATACAGGTGGCCGAGGAAGGTCGCTAGTCCCGTCGCCGCCAGCAGCTCCGGGCCTGCATCTAGCAGGTGGCCGACCAGTATGGGCGCCAGTCCTTTGAGGCCGTCACCCAGGAGAGTGACGGCCCCGGCCTTCTTCCCGCCGATGCGCAGCACATTGGTCGCGCCGGGGTTGCTCGAACCCTGGGTGCGTGGGTCCGGCAGGCCCATCAGCCGGCACACGATGATAGCGTTGGAGACGGAGCCCAGCAGGTAGGCGCCGACGACGAGGAGTAGGTTAGCAATCATGGCGCCCATTGGAATCCCAATCCGGGCATGGGTCAAGCCGAAGCGCGACCGGCAGGACAAACGCGGGTAAATATCTTTTCGACATTTCCAGGATTAATAGGATGTTATAATTGGTTATTCAAGAAATAATCCTGTTAATCTTGCCCTATTAGATCATCCTGTTATACTAAGCTAATATTAATATTTCGGATTTTCATTCACCCGATGATTTAAAAATTTGCGGTCAGCAATGAGCGCAACTCCGGTTAGTATTTGCGCAGGTTCTTGAAAAATGCTTCATGCGCTGTTCGAAATTCGACAAACGTTTCATAATGCCGATTATAGGTAGAGGACCCTCTTCTTAATAATCGCTCGATCAAATTCAGATTCGGCGCATACGGCGGGAGGAAAACGAGCTGAATGCGTGAGGCTTTCAGGTAATCTTGAACTGCTTTGGAATGGTAGCAAGTAGCAAGGTGCGTTGTTACAAATGACATAAATGCATACGGCCATGGGGTGGAACGCTACGAGTTGCTCGAACAATGCGATGGTCGAGTCAGCGTTGATGGTGTCATCACAGCGAACCACGGGCTCCAACCGTTCCGGGTCAATGGCTCCATTGGTATTGACGCGCCGTCGCCCGGTGTTGGTGGGGATTCCCTGCTCCTCGCCACGCTTGATCCAACCGCCGGCAAGCACTGGATTGTGTTGCGGGTGAGTCGCATCCATAAAATAGATGGGATCATCCTAACCCTGGAGATTACGGATATGGTCGTACGTTTCGAGGAATTGCGTTTGCGCTTCCCGGTCGGCCTTGCCAGGCACCAGCCGGTGCTTCTTGTACACATAACCCAACCGGCGCAGCACTACGGTCATGCCACTCTGCGTGTAAGACACCCCAAAGGTTTCCTTCACCCAGTAGGCGACCGCTTTGGCCGAGAGGTACAGGTTCGCTTGAAGGTGGGCGTCTAATTCCACCAGGTGCTTGGCCTTGAGCAAGCCAACGCTGCCACCGACACCGTCGCCAACACGTCTCAAGCACTCAAGACCACGTTTACCATAACGCTTGAAGTGCGCGTGTACCGTGTTGGGATCGACCAGCAAAACTTCCGCCACCGCCTCGACCGTCCAACCGGTCGCCAGCAACACCACAGCCTTGATGCGATCGGCCTCGCGTTTGTCTTGGGTACGGCGGTGTGCCTGACGCAGGTCGGCGAGCTGGTTAGGTGACAGGGCGTAGTCGAGCATACCGACTATCATTCTGATTTTTTAACTAACTATGCACAATTCTTCAATGAAAAAATGATATAAGAGTGGTATCATGTTGTCCTATTAGTGGTTAGCGCGGTGATGATGTCAACGCGAGTGCTCATCATTACCTGTCAAGTCCCGCCAGATTATAGACACGTTTGCTCGGCGGAGTCGAAGCGGGTGGTGGCCAGAACGTCAGCGATGCGCCCGTTGAAGCGTTCGATCATGCCGTTGGTTTGGGGAGTTCTCGGTATTTTCCGAAAAAGCCACCAAGGCGCCTTTTCTGTCGGTGACATCCGCTGTCGTGATGGCAATCGCATGGGGAAAGCCCTTGCGTATCCACGGCACGATGGTGTTTGATGCCAGATACCTTCTTCCCCGCGTCGTAACCTTGTCTATTCCGCCGGATCTGTATTCTTCACGCTTTGCGTATCAACGATCACGAAGCTGGTCTTCTCGTTCCGACCACGGCTGATACGGACCGTGCCAACCCCATTTTTTTAACGCTTGCTCAAGCAGGCTGAACGCTTCTTCCGCCATTGGCAGGCAGCCGCTTTTCAATACATACGCAACAGCGCAAAAAATATCCAAAAAATATTATATAAATCAATAATTCACGGCGTGGTCTTCTTCTTGGCTTGCTCCCATAAAGCTTGGATGGACGCGAACTGCTCTCGGCTTCTGTCACTTGGGTAGGTGTTTCTCATCGCCCTTTCTCCGTGTCAGAATCTCTCTATCAAATGGATTGTAAACAGGTTCTTAGTTTTTTTGGTGAAAAAAGTGTTATAATTTATTGAAATAAAGGAGATTACATGGATATCGTCTTCCTGCGCGGGCTGCGCATCGAGGCTATCATCGGCATCTATGACTGGGAGAAGGAGGTCAGGCAACCGGTCATCCTGGATCTGGAGATGAGTACGGACGTGGCCAGGGCCGCGGCCGGCGATCGCATCGAGGACGCGCTCGACTACCGGGCCGTCTCCAAGCGTTTGAAACAGTTCGTGGGCGAGAGCCGGGTCGAGCTGGTGGAGACCCTGGCGGAGCGTTGCGCCGGGATCATCCGTGACGAATTCGGGGTGCGCTGGGTCCGGCTCAGACTCAACAAGATCGGTGCCGTCTCCGATGCCACGGACGTCGGCGTCGTCATCGAGCGCGGGGAGCGCGATTGAGCCTGCGGAACAGTAAACGATCACCATGTCCCGCAATCAACCGCGCGATCCAAAGCGCGAATGTCCCACCATCGCACCTCAGCTCCGTGACGAGGTCGCCGCGCCATCCAACGTTCACCCTTCGGGTGACGGTCGATCACCGAGGGTGCGCTGCTGGATCAGCATCGGCAGCAATCAGGATCGGGAGCGTTGTATCCAGGGTGCGGTGCATACTCTGCGCGAACGGTTCGGGGGGCTGACCCTGTCTTCCGTCTACGAAAGCGAAGCGGTCGGCTTCGACGGTCAACCCTTCTTCAATCTGGTCGCCGGCTTCGATTTCGGCGAGCCGGTAAGGGTGCTCCTTACCGCCCTGCGCACCATCGAAGACAGCTTCGGGCGCGTCCGGGGTCCGAACAAGTTCGCGCCCCGGACCTTGGACCTGGATCTGTTGACCTACGGGGATCTCGCCGGGACGATCGACGGCTGTACCCTGCCCCGAGACGAAATCCTGTACCACGCCTTCGTACTGGGCCCCTTGGCGGAGGTAGCCGATCAGGAGCGCCATCCGACCAACGGTCGTTGCTATGGGGAGCTCTGGCGGAGCTTTGGAAAATTCGCGCCACCCCTGCGGCCGGTCGCCTTTGAGCTTTGATCTACAGGGCGAGCGCGTAACTACCGCCACCGAGGCAACGGCCGACGACCGAAAGCCGGTGGCAACCCGTAATTCATACGCACCTGCCCTATGCCCATCTATTGCTGAAGCGTCCGGCCGCCGTCGACCGTGATAATCTGACCGGTGATGTAATCGGCGTCGCGCACCAAAAACAGCAGGGCACGGGCGATATCCATGGGCGCGCCGGTACGCTTGAGTGCCGTGCGTGTGAGTATCTCCTCTTCGGCATCCTCGCCCAGCGCCTGTTCGGACCACAAGATCGCCCCCGGAGCGATGCCGTTGACCCGCACCTGAGGCCCCAGCTCCCGCGCTAGGGCTTTTATCATCATGGCGTTACCCGCCTTAGCAATAGAGTAGATAGGATAGCCCGCCAGGGGCCGTTCGGCATGGATATCTACCAGATTGACCACACAACCGGACGCGGCGCGTAGCAAGGGCGCGGCCACCTGGGTCAGAAAGAAGGGCCCCTTGAGATTGGCGCCCATGAGGTCCTCCCACTGCTCCTCACCGACGTCTTCGAAGGGCGTCGGATAAAAGCCGGAGGCGTTGTTGACCAGCACGTCCAATCTGCCCCGGAAGGTGCGGACCCGCTCGATCAGGCCGGGAAATTCATGACAGCGATTGAGATCGGCCCGGTGCAGCAGCACAGAATCGGGTCGGGACAGCGTCAGCTCGGCCGCGAGGGCCCGGGCGGTGGCCTCCGAGCCCCGGTAGTGGAGGACCATGTCCATGCCCTGCGCGTGCAGGCTGCGCGCGATCCGGGCACCGATGCGGTAGGCGGCGCCGGTGACCAGCGCGACCTTCCCCGAGAGTGTTTCTGTCTTTTGCGTCACCTGATATTTCCGTGTCCGAGTCTACTTTGTGATATTTCATCCTAACCCACTATGGCATGTTACGGACGAAAAA
>Ga0209781_1000151_pt1 | contig 16778 bp, 22 predicted proteins | sample WorMetHERISLAND1_3_FD_187386 | JGI IMG/M metagenome (GOLD analysis project Ga0209781, IMG submission 187386) | Marine gutless worms symbiont microbial communities from Max Planck institute for Marine Microbiology, Germany - Olavius albidus HERON... | ecosystem: Host-associated > Annelida >...
GTTGCGGATGAGTCGCATCCATAAAATAGATGGGATCATCCTGACCCTGGAGATTGCGGATATGGTCGTACGTTTCGAGGAATTGCGTTTGCGCTTCTCCGGTCGGCCTTACCAGGCACCAGCTGGTGCTTCTTGTACACATAACCCAACCGGCGCAGCACTGCGGTCATGCCACCCTGCGTGTAAGACACCCCAAAGGTTTCCCTCACCCAGTAGGCGACCGCTTTGGCCGAGAGGTACAGGTTCGCTTGAAGGTGGGCGTCCAATTCCACCAGGTGCTTGGCCTTGGGCAAGCCAACGCTGCCACCGTCGCCAACACGCCTCAAGCACTCAAGACCACGTTTACCATAACGCTTGAAGTGCGCGCACACCGTGTTGGGATCGACCAGCAAAACTTCCGCCACCGCCTCGGCCGTCCAGCCGGTCGCCAGCAACACCACGGCCTTGATGCGGTCGGCCTCGCGTTTGTCTCGGGTACGGTGGTGTGCTTGACGCAGGTCGGCGAGAGCTGGTCAGGTGACAGGGCGTAGTCGAGCATACCGACTATCATGCTGATTTTTCATCCAGTTATGCACAACTTTTCAATGAAAAAAATGATATAAGAGTAGTATAGCGATCCAAATTTGGCTTTTGACCGCGTTCTCGGAGGTCCCGAAGAACGATTTGATGCGTAGGCGTTGCTTGATCCACTTGAAGAACAATTCAACTTGCCGGCGGTATCGGTAGAGATCCGCCACTGTCTGCGCTGGAATGGCGAAGTTGGTTGGTCAAGAAGTTGAACGTCTTGCTGGTCTGAACATCGTGGTAGCGGATACGGCGTAATGGCTGGGGGGGTAGTCAAGCACGGACTTAACTCCGCTCAGCGCAATGGTCCGATCGCATCGAATACCACCGGATTCGTCCCCGGGATGAGAGTAGCGACGCCTGTATTTGGTATTGGACTTGGCGCGGATGACGAAGAAACGCCCTGTTCTGTGCAACGTGAACAGGCGCTCGATCCACGTAGCCACGATCCATGATGTAGAAGACGCCGGGCTCCGGGATTAGCAGATCAAGGGCATTGACGTCGTGTAGCTTGCCGTCGGAGATGTGGATAAAGGTTGGGATGTTGCTTGAAGATCGAGCGGAGTCTGGAGCTTGACGGCAGATTCGGTTGAGCGAAACAGTGCCCACGGAAAGACGGATAGGCGCAGGTCGATGGTAGAGGCATCGGGCGCATAAACCGCGTTGTCAAGATCAAGCCCCAAGTCCTCGTCGGCATACAGGGGGCGAGGGGTACGAATCAATGCCTGCCTGAGCGAGATCTGCCTAGATACGCCAATCTCGGTGTTCATTCGCGTCGGCCACGGCGCTTCTGGAAACGTTGCCCCGGATACCCCCTGTGGTACAACTTGTCCTTCTGGGCGCGCAGGCAAACTTCAATATCGTGCGTAGGCTCTCGCGATGGGTTAACTGCGCGAAGGTCATGCGTAGGTATTGGTCGAGACAGGAAAATGTCTTCTTTCTTGTAGCGGTTGCCGTCGTACCGCGCAACGCCTCGACGAAACGCATGCAAACGAGCTTGCCGATGTGCATAACCGGATCCCCAACATCCCCAGAAGGGGTATTTTGAAAATGCGTGAGGTGACTCAAATCGCTGACACTCTTAAAGTGGCTGTCTTTCATTTCCTTACAAGGAGTTACGCAACAAGAACAAACGTCTTGTCGGACAGCAGTGGATTTATATGATGTTTTTTTGCGCTGTTGCGTATGTATTGAAAAGCGGCTGCCAATGGCGAATGCTCCCGGGTGATTTTCCCAACTGGCCGGTGGTGTATAAATACTTTCGACAATGGGGCCAAAAACCTTCTGAGGAAGCGTTCAGCCTGCTTGAGCTGGCGTTAAAAAAATGGGGTTGGCGCGGTCCGTATCAGCCGTGGTCGGAACGAGAAGACCAGCTTCGTGATCGTTGATGCGCAAAGAGTGAAGAATACAGATCCGGCGGAACAGAAAGGTTACGACGCGGGGAAGAAAGTATCTGGCATCAAACGCCATCTTGCCGTGGATACGCAAGAGCTTCCCCATGCGATTGCCATTACGACAGTGGATGTCACCGACAGAAAAGGCGCCTTGGTGGCTTTTTCGGAACATCAGGATAGCTTGTCCGCGGTGACGAACGTGCTGGTTGATGGCAGTTATACCGGGCAGCCCTTTGCCGATGCCGTACCCAACCTTCTGGGGGCCACGGTAACGGTTGCCAAGCGAAACGAACTGCGCACCTTTTCCGTGCTTCCGAAACGCTGGGTTGTCGAGCGCTCGTTTGCTTGGTTGGAGAAATGTCGAAGGTGATGGGAAAACTGCGATCGAAAGCTCAATACCAGCTTGCAGTTTATTACCTTGGCTTTTCTGGCCTTGCTACTCCAAAGATCGTAAACAGGCTCGAACAATAGTCTAATTTGCGCCGATAAAGCAGTACGGGTTTCGGCAACCGGATGGGCGCATAGCTCTGGCTTCTGGTTGCCTAGCAGCCCGTTTCACCTTATTTTACTCGCTCGGAGCCCCTCCAAACATTCCCAGGCAAGGTACCGTGCGCCGGGAATAGCCTCTACGCTGTAACGCTGCCTGGGCGCGTTGGGGGGGCTCCCTTCGGGCGCGGCGAGAAACGGCCAGCTGCGTTGTTGCGCGAGCTTGAAAGAGGACTGGCTATTCCTACGCTCGCGCACTTCGCATCTGGCCGCTTCTCGCCTCGCTGAGAACGAAAAAATAAGATGAAACGACGTACTAATACATAATTTCGATTAAAATTGCGGATATCGCGCAGCGAACCTGCCTCTGTTCCCGCGCTCTGGAAACCACAATGACCCGGATGGTAAGAGAGCGGATGAATTGTCTGGTATCCCTGGACGACTGGCTTCCGGGGTCCCGTTCGGGCCCCCATCCGGAACGACGGTGAAGTACCAGCCCGTCATTCCGGCAGGGAGAGCCGGAATCTAGGTGTCAGGGAGGGTCAGTTGCGGGAATGCTAGCATCATAAATTGAAACAGGATACTGGGGTTACTGGTGATTTGCAGGCAGATCCGGTCGTCACGGCCAGAGGCGGCCACGGACGAGCGTGGGGCTCGGCTTGGAAGCAGAAGGGTTCGAAAAGGGAAAAGGCACCGGCGCCACAGGAGATCAGCGAGCCTTTATGCGTCGTAAAGTGAATGCCTCCTCGGGCAACCCCCGCCGCAAAAAGCACCACCTCCTGAGGTTGTACAAACCACCCCTGTTTTTCCTGTGGCCAAGTAATATCCCTGGACCATATTTCCCGTGGAGTGCTCATGTTTGGCCATAATAATTTTAATAGATGTTTTTTCTTTAAGGAAATAAGAAAATCTTCAATATTGGACCCTCCCGCCGTAAAAATGGAATCCAGCTGCAAATCTTTTCGGAATTTCAAGGTCTTGACATTAGTTGACAGGATATGCAATGGGATCATAGGAAACCAGTTATTGATCGAATATTATACCCATGCTTTAATCTCCAAAAAAACTAGAAATAGAAATATTAATACCTTAAGCTAGGAAATTCCGAATCTTTTTCCAGAAAAGTTGATGCTTTATCAATAACTTTTATGAACTGCCCTTTTTTACCTTAAATCATTGCTGTCCGACAAGACGTTTGTTCTTGTTGCGTAACTCCTTGTAAGGAAATGAAAGACAGCCACTTTAAGAGTGTCAGCGATTTGAGTCACCTCACGCATTTTCAAAATACCCCCTTCTGGGGATGTTGGGGACCCGGTTATGCACATCGGCAAGCTCGTTTGCATGCGTTTCGTCGAGGCGTTGCGCGGTACGATGGCAACCGCTACAAGAAGATATTTTCCTGTCTCGACCAATACCTGTGCATGACCTTCGCGCAGTTAACCCATCGCGAGAGCCTACGCGATATTGAAGTTTGCCTGCGCGCCCAGAAGGACAAGTTGTACTACAGGGGTATCCAGGGCAACGTTTTCAGAAGCGCCGTGGCCGACGCGAATGAACGCCAAGATTGGCGTATCTAGGCAGATCTCGCTCAGGCATTGATTCGCACCGCTCGCCCACTGTATGCCGACGAGGATTTGGTGCTTGATCTTGACAACGCGGTTTATGCGCTCGATGCCTCTACCATCGACCTGCGCCTATCCGTCTTTCCGTGGGCACTGTTTCGCTCAACTAAAAGGCAACATCCCAACCTTTATCCACATCTCCGACGGCAAGCTACACGACGTCAATGTCCTTGATCTGCTGATCCCGGAGCCCGGCGCCTTCTACATCATGGATCATAGCCATGTGGACTTCGAGCGCCTGTTCACGTTGCACAGAACAGGGCGTTTCCTCGTCATCCGCGCCAAGTCCGATACCAAATATAGGCGTCGCTACTACGCCGTATTCGCTACCACGATATTCAGACCAGCAAGACGTTCAACTTCTTGACCAACAACTTCGCCATTCCAGCGCGGACGGTGGCGGATCTCTACCGATATCGCTGGCAAATTGAATTGTTCTTCAAGTGGATCAAGCAATACCTACGCATCAAATCGTTCTTCGGGACCTCCGAGAACGCGGTCAAAAGCCAGATTTGGATCGCTATCCCGGTTTACATCCTCGTCGCTATCATCAAGAATCGCCTTGACAGCAATTCGGATCTCTACACAATTTTACAGATTCTGAGCCTGACCTTATTCGAAAAAACTCTTCTAGCTCTGTTGGTTACTAGTAGCCACCCATAAGAAAAATTAGGATATTAAACTGATTCTTCAAGAGTTGTGGTCAAGCCTTGAGGAATCGGCCATGAAGAAACGTTATGTGGTGCAATTGAGCGGCGTAGAGCGTGAGCAACTGGAAGGGCTGGTGAAGCGAGGACGGGGGCCGCCTGTCGTCGCCGTCACACCCAAGTGTTGTTGCGGGCGGACGAAGGCGAACGCGGAAGTGGAGCAAATTCGCCAACGGTGTGTGTGCGAGGGCTTCCCGGCGGTACTGGAGCGGCGCCAACGTTCGCGGGTGCTGGATAGTGAAGGCGAAGCGCGCTTGGTGAGTATCGTCTGTAGCGAGCCGCCGGCGGGACATGCCTGGTGAACCTTACGGTTGTTGGGGGATCGCTTGGTGGAATTGAAGGTGGTGGAATCGAGATCCCCCGAGACCGTGCGTCAAGTGTTAAAAAAACGCCATCAAACCCTGGCAGAAGCGGATGTGGTGCATTCCCGCGCCTGCGAATGCGGCCTTCGTGTGCCAGATGGAAACGGTATTGGCCGTGTACCGGCGCACGTCTGATCCGGCCTATCCGGTGGTGCGTATGGACGAGACCAGCGTGCAATGCGCGCGCGAAATGCGTGACCCGATACCGGCCAAACTGGGGCAGAGCGAATGCTACGACGTGAAATACGAACGGAATGGCGTCGCCCACTTGCTGGCGTTTTATGCCCCTTTCGAGAACTGGCGTCGCATCGACATAGCGGATAATCATGCCGCCGAGCAATGGGGCGCAAGGCGTTCGGTGGTTGGTGCAAGAAGATTATCCACAGGCAACCCGTATCACCTTAGTCATGGCCAATCTGAACACCCATGGCGGCGCCTCCCTGTATAAAGCGTTCCCACCGCACGTGGTCCGCTCGCTGTTGGACAAATTAGAATGCGTCACACTCCCAAGCATGGCGGTTGGCTCAACCTGGCCGAATGTGAGTTCAGCGTGTTAGGACGGCAATGCTTGGACCGGCGACTACCGGATCTCGCGACGATCGCTTCCGAAGTCCAGGCATGGACGGAGACCCGGAACCAATCCAATCAACCCGTCGATTGGCGCTTTACCACGGAAGACGCACGGATCAAGCTCAAACGCCTTTATCCTATATTATCAGATTGATGGCCTGCTAGTGGGCCACCGCGACCACGACTGATGATTGGAAACCGGCTGCAACTCATTCATCGAAAAATAATTTGTACGCGCCCGTCCTCCTGACGATCGGTCCGGGTATGTCCCCGGCGGACAAATCGTTTATGCTTTCACTTTCCAAACCCGATTTTTCCGCGCTATGCCTACTCAGACCGCTGCAACCGACAGCTTCACCGTAGCCGACGAGACCTACAGCTCGCGCCTGTTGGTCGGAACCGGCAAGTACAAGGACATGGGCGAGACGCACCGCGCCGTTGAGGCCAGCGGTGCCGAGATCGTCACCATCGCCGTCCGCCGCACCAATATCGGCCAGACCCCCCGCGAGCCGAGCATCCTCGAAGTGCTGCCGCCAGAGCATTATACCATCCTGCCGAACACCGCCGGCTGCTTCGACGCAGAGACGGCGATACGTACCTGCCACCTGGCCCGAGAGCTGCTGGATGGCCACAACCTGTGCAAGCTGGAGGTGCTGGGGGATGAGAAGACCCTGTTCCCGGATATGGTCGCCACCCTCCAGGCTGCGGAAGTACTGGTCAAGGACGGTTTCGACGTCATGGTCTATACCAACGATGATCCCATTATGGCCAAACGCCTGGAAGCGTTGGGCTGCGTGGCCGTGATGCCGCTCGCCGCCCCCATCGGCTCCGGGTTAGGAATCCGCAACCGGCTCAATATCCTGACTATTGTGGAGAATGCCCAGGTACCTATCCTGGTGGATGCGGGCGTAGGGACAGCCTCAGACGCCGCGGTAGCCATGGAGCTGGGCTGCGACGGCGTACTCATGAATACGGCCATTGCCGCCGCTAAGGATCCGGTGCTGATGGCCGGCGCCATGCGTAAGGCCATCGAGGCCGGGCGCGAGGCCTTCCTGGCCGGGCGCATGACGGCCAAATGCTTCGCCTCCGCCTCATCGCCGCTGGAAGGGCTGTTCTTCTGATTCGACAGACCGCGGGAACGGCGGAACGGACCTTTTGGGCGTTACCACTACTGTCCGGGAAATTATCAAATAGATTCCGTTGGTTATGGGTATAGGCAGTATCGCTTATGGATTCCATTCTAGTAACCAACAGAGCTATGAAGAGTGTTTTCGAGTAAGGTCAGGCTCAGAATCTGTAAAATTGTGTAGAGATCCGATTTGCTCTGTCAAGGCGATTCTTGATGATAGCGACGAGGATGTAAACCGAGATAGCGATCCAAATCTGGCTTTTGACCGCGTTCTCGGAGGTCCCGAAGAACGATTTGATGCGTAGGTGTTGCTTGATCCACTTGAAGAACAATTCAACTTGCCAGCGGTATCGGTAGAGATCCGCCACCGTCTGCGCTGGAATGGCGAAGTTGTTGGTCAAGAAGTTGAACGTCTTGCTGGTCTGAACATCGTGGTAGCGGATACGGCGTAATGGCAGGGGGTAGTCACGCACGGACTTAACTCCGCTCAGCGCAATGGTCCGATCGCATCGAACACCACCGGATTTGTCCCCGGGATGAGAGTAGCGACGCCTGTATTTGGTATTGGACTTGGCGCGGATGACGAAGAAACGCCCTGTTCTGTGCAACGTGAACAGGCGCTCGAAGTCCACATGGCCACGATCCATGATGTAGAAGGCGCCGGGCTCCGGGATCAGCAGATCAAGGACATTGACGTCGTGTAGCTTGCCATCGGAGATGTGGATAAAGGTTGGGATGTTGCCTTGAAGATCGAGCAGGTTCTGGAGCTTGACCGCGGATTCGGTTGAGCGAAACAGTGCCCACGGAAAGACGGATAGGCGCAGGTCGATGGTAGAGGCATCGAGCGCATAAACCGCGTTGTCAAGATCACGCCCCAAGTCCTCGTCGGCATACAGGGGCGAGGGGTGCGAATCAATGCCTGAGCGAGATCTGCCTAGATACGCCAATCTCGGCGTTCATTCGCGTCGGCCACGGTGCTTCTGGAAACGTTGCCCCGGAGACCCCTGTGGTACAACCTGTCCTTCTGGGCGCGCAGGCAAACTTCAATATCGGGTAGGCTCTCGCGATGGGTTAACTGCGCGAAGGTCATGCGCAGGTATTGGTCGAGACAGGAAAACGTCTTCTTGTAGCAGTTGCCGTCGCACTGCGCAACGCCTCGACGAAACGCATGCATCGGTAAAGAGTTAATGGCCTGAGAAAAAACGAGCTTGCCGATGTGCATAACCGGGTCCCCAACATCCCCTGAAGGGGGTATTTGGGAGATGCGCGAGGTGATTCAAGTCGGTGATACTTAAAGTGGCTGTCTTTCATTTCCTTACAAGGAGTTACGCAACAAAAACAAACGTTTTGTCGGACAGCAGTGGCTGGAGGTAGAGCTTGTTAACCCCGCGAAAAGGACGCAGAAAATTGCGTACGCCGGTCCACACGCCTTCGATGGTGTTGGTGTGCACCTCCCGGATCCCGTCGCCATCCTCATCGCGCGCCCACACCCGCTTCCCCGGCGCATGACAAACCGTGACGTGTTGACGTTCTGCCGCCGACAAGTGTCGGTAGGCGCCCCACTCGTCAGTGTTGATGGTCGTTCCTTTCTGGGTTTCTGGCAAGACCGGCGGCTCCAGATCCGATCGCGCACTGTTTTTTAAACTCAGTTGAATCTGGCCGCTGTCACGGCCGACAATCCCCAGGATGGGAGGCCGGTCGATGTCCCAGGTACCGTGCGTGGTTGGCGCGATGACGCGGTGGGTCTTCGGGATTGGGCTGTAAACGGCCCTTCTCACCGGCATTTTGGTCCATCTCATCGGCTTCCACGACCGCATCGACCAAGGCTTCCCGCGGGCAAGCCTGTTCCGCAAGCGTTTGAATTTGATGGCGACGTTCCAGCAAATGCTTACGGTCGAGGCCCAATTCTTGCGCCAGATGCCGAGTGGGAACCCCTTGGGCGATGCCCTGCAAGATCCGTACGATCAGACAACAACCGTGATGGGTACCTTGCCACAGGGTTGCCGTAACGCGTTGTAGATCCGACCGCAAGCGCAGCGAAAGGACAACAAGGGCGCGCGATCACGTCGATGGACCTTCGCGTGCGCGACCGGCGTGTGGCACGCCAGGCAACCGAGACCCTCCGGATGCAAAATCGCAACCAGATACGCGTAACATTTCGGCTCATCCATCAAATCGAGGGTTGAGAAACGGGTCATCGGCTTCTCCTTTGGCAACTCATTTTGGGGAGCTGATTCTCAGGCTTGACAAGGCGGTTGGGTAGCTCTCACTCAGTTGACCCTATGAGCCAACGTTTGTTCTTGTTGCGTAACTCCTTGTAAGGACAATGAAAAAAGCCACTTTAAGAGTGTCACCGATTGAATCACCTCGCGCATCTCCCAAATACCCCCTTCTGGGGATGCTGGGGATCCCCGGTTATGCACATCGGCAAGCTCGTTTTTTCTCAGGTCATTGACTCTTTACCGAGGCATGCGTTTCGTCGAGGCGTTGCGCGGTACGACGGCAACCGCTACAAGAAGACATTTTCCTGTCTCGACCAATACCTGCGCATGACCTTCGCGCAGTTAACCCATCGCGAGAGCCTACGCGATATTGAAGTTTGCCTGCGCGCCCAGAAGGACAAGTTGTACCACAGGGGTATCCGGGGCAACGTTTCCAGAAGCGCCATGGCCGACGCGAAAGAACGCCGAGATTGGCGTATCTAGGCAGATCTCGCTCAGGCATTGATTCGCACCGCTCGCCCCCTGTATGCCGACGGGGACTTGGGGCGTAATCTTGACAACGCGGCTTATGCGCTCGATGCCTCCACCATCGACCTGCGCCTATCCGTCTTTCCGTGGGCACTGTTTCGCTCAACCAAAAAAGGCAACATCCCAATCTTTATCCACATCTCCGACGGCAAGCTACACGACGTCAATGTCCTTGATCTGCTGATCCCGGAGCTCGGCGCCTTCTACATCATGGATCGTGGCTACGTGGGCTTCGAGCGCCTGTTCACGTTGCACAGAACAGGGCGTTTCTTCGTCATCCGCGCCAAGTCCTATACCGAATACAGACGCCGCTACTCTCATCCCGGGGACGAATCCAGTGGTGTTCGATGCGATCGGACCATTGCGCTGAGCGGAGTTAAGGCCGTGCGTGACTACCCCCAGCCATTACGCCGTATCCGCTACCACGATGTTCAGACCAGCAAGACGTTCAACTTCTTGACCAACAACTTCGCCATTCCAGCGCAGACGGTGGCGGATCTCTACCGATACCGCTGGCAAGTTGAATTGTTCTTCAAGTGGATCAAGCAACACCTACGCATCAATTTGCTCCACCGTACGACGGCTACAACCCACCCGCTCCGCCACTTCTCGGTCAATCAGGCCGTTTCCGCGTTCGCCTTCGTCCGCCCGCAACAACAAACGTTATCTTCAGGGCTGATTCCTCAAGGCTTGACCACAACTCTTGTAATAATCAGTTTAGCATCCTAATTTTTCTTGTGGGTGGACTAGTAGCTCTGTTGGTTACTAGAATGGAATCCATAAGCGATACTGCCTGTATTCATAACCAACTGAATCTATTGATATTTACCCGGACAGTAGTGAGCTTGGATATAGATTGTTCATCTTACTATCTTGCGGCACCTATTCGCCAGGCCCAATTCATAAAATTTCCACCAAGGGACAGGAGTTGCCGAATCACAAGGTTTTTTGTTACTCTAACAAGGTCTAAATTGATAATTTCCATCCTTCCAAGAATCAAAATGCGGCCAGTGTGGAAACCCAACCGGCCCACCCACGGCCTGAAGCCGACAGGGGGGCTCCGGGCACTGCACGGGGCTCGTATGCACCGGGACGCGGGTTTGTCGATGCATCTGCTCACCGGGCCGGTGTCGGTTCGATCCTCCTCCCGACACGACCGCAGTGCGACTGTAGAGTGGGCTGTGTCCACCGACCGGGCTTCTGGTCGCCAGCCAGCTGTCGCCGGTCCTCTGATTGATGCAGTTCGCTGCCTGCTCCCTGTCTGTCGTGCCAGCACAGGCAGACATCCCTTCCCTGGAGCGGTAAGCAGGCGCTCACCGCACCACGGATACGGTTTGCCGCTGGCCCGCCGCCGAGGCAGACTAGCGGCTCACCCCATCCTAACACCCCCGGCACGACCGTGGTGTAACCTCAGGTGGGTGGCCATGCCATTTTGCTGGAGCAGTCCGGAATCCATAAAATGGGTAGCGTTCGTCCGGCTAACCTGACTTCTCAAGAGACGAGGGGAAAATAGAATGTCTGTAAAGATCCTCATAAAACGTCATGTCCCGGAAAGTAAGCATCACGAGCTCACGCTTCTGCTCCACGAAATGCGCAGCCTTACGTTGAAGCAACCCGGCTACATATCCGGCCAGACCCTGCAGCGAATCGACGATCCGACCGAGTGCATCGTGGATAGTAACTGGCGGTCCGCGGAAGAGTGGAACACCTGGTTCCGGAATCCGGAACGAAACGCCGTCCAGGCGAAAATCGACGAGCTGCTGAGCCAGGAAACCGAATATGTCGTTTACGAGTACCTTTAAACGCATTTTTGTTTTCCTTATACGGGATAGTGCTTAATCCTTGAACGGATAGTGCTTAATAGTGATCATGTCATTCTGCCGGCGGAAGGAAAAGGGTCAGCGGGAAACTCATCCCTACCTGTTAAGCACTACCCCTTAACGAACGAGCTTCCATATCAGATGCTCCGAATGGGAACTTATGAGGCGATACACAAGATGCCAACCGACAAACTCGAGCACCTTAAGAAGAAGAAGGAACAACTCTCTCTCGGGGGAGGCACCAAGAGGATAGAAAAACAGCATGCAGCGGGGAAGCTGACGGCCCGGGAGCGGCTGGCCCGGCTGTTCGACGACCAGACATTCGTCGAGCTGGATGTGTTCGTAAAATGCCGCAGTACCAATTTCGGCCTGGACAAGCTCAGGCTCGAGGGGGAATCGGTCGTCACCGGTTACGGTCGGGTCGACGGGCGACTGGTGTATGCCTTCTCACAGGATTTCACCCTTACCGGCGGTGCCCTCGGCGAAATGCACGCCCGTAAGATCGTGAAGGCTATGGAGGCGGCGGCCAAGGTCGGTGCCCCGCTGGTCGGTCTGAACGATTCCGGTGGTGCCCGCATCCAGGAGGCTGTGGATGCCCTCTCCGGTTACGGCGATCTCTTCTTCCGAAATTCCATTTATTCCGGGGTGGTTCCCCAGATCTCTGCGATCATGGGTCCCTGTGCCGGCGGCGCAGTTTACTCGCCCGCCCTGACCGATTTCATCTTCATGGTCGACCAGACCTCGCAGATGTTCATCACCGGGCCACAGGTCATCAAGACGGTAACTGGTGAGCAGGTGTCGGCGGAGGACCTCGGGGGGGCAATGACCCACAACCGGACCAGCGGCAATGTCCATTTCATCGCCGAGACCGATCAGCACTGCATCGAGCAGATCCGGCGGCTCCTCGGCTATCTCCCGTCGAATAATCTGGGAAAGGCACCGGCCTTGGCGTGCGATGACGACCTGAACCGACAGATCGACGAGTTTACCACCATAATACCGGATGATCCCAATAAGCCCTACGACATCCATGATGTGATCCTCCCCATCATCGATAACGGCGAGTTCATGGAGTATCAGCCCTATTTCGCCACCAATCTGATCACCGGTTATGCCAGGCTCAACGGAGAATCCATCGGGATCATCGCCAATCAGCCGAAAGTCATGGCTGGTTGTCTCGATATCAACGCCGGCGACAAGGCCGCTCGCTTCATCAGGACCTGCGATGCCTTCAATATTCCCCTGCTGACCCTGGTCGACGTACCCGGCTTCCTGCCGGGGACTGCTCAGGAATACAGCGGCATCATCCGCCACGGCGCCAAGATTCTGTACGCCTACAGTGAGGCGACGGTCCCCAAGGTTACCCTGATAACCAGAAAGGCCTACGGTGGGGCCTATGTGGCCATGTGCTCGAAATCACTCGGGGCGGACACCGTGCTCGCCTGGCCGACGGCGGAGATTGCCGTGATGGGATCGGAAGGCGCGGTAAACATCATTTTCAAGAAGCAGATCGACGAGGCGGAAGACAAGGCCGCGACGAAAAAGAAGCTCCTCGATGAATATAACGCGGAATTCGCCACGCCCTACAAGGCGGCGGAACGCGGGTTCGTGGACGATGTCATCGAGCCGCATACGAGCCGGCAACGCATCGTCGATGCGTTCGGCATGCTGGAAGGCAAGCGGGAAAAGCGCCCGGCTAAAAAACACGGCAACCTGCCTTTGTGATAACCGGAGGGTATGATGGAAACTGACCTGCTGACTGCTTTCGCCGATCCCGAGAAATTAAAGAACTTTACGACTACCCAACGGTTGTGGGCAGGCCTGATCACGACGATTCTGGGGATGGGCATCACCTTCGTGGTCCTCGTCGTCCTACAGTTCGTCATCGGGTTTTTCGAGAAGCTCTCTGGCCCGGAGAAAAAGCCGGCACCGACTGCGAAGCACGCTCCTGCGCCTGCAGGCAAAGCCGATGAGAAGCCGGCCTCCTGGACCGACGATGAGTTCGTACCGGTCATCGCAGCATCCGTTGCCATGATGCTCGAAACATCGGCCGGCAATATCGTGATCAGGAAGATAAAGAAGGTGGAAGATACCTCGCCCACCTGGAGAGGGGCCGGTATTGCCGAGCAAATGCAAAACAGAATCTAAGGCGATTATGCGCCTGTAAGTTTTTCAGGAGTACACAGAGATGAGAATGTTCGACGTGTTTGTGAACGACACCAAGTACGAAGTCGCTGTAGAGGAGAAAAAAGAACAGGCAGGCTCCATCTCGGTATCGTCGGCCCCGGCCTCCAAACCTGCCGCCGCCTCCCGGCCTCCCGCACCGGCGGTGGCCTCGAAGCCGAGTACGCCGACGGCGGGAAGAGACTCGGGTGAGGGTACGGTAGTCGCCCAGATGCCCGGCACCATCGTGGATATCGATGTGAACGTCGGTGACAAGGTAACGCGAGGACAAAAGCTCCTGGTCCTGGAAGCCATGAAAATGGAGAATGAAATCGTCGCGCCCCAGGACGGAACCATCAGCGAGATTTCCGTGACCGCAGGGGCTCTCGTCAACGCCGGAGACGTTTTGGTCGTTCTGATCTGACAGGGGAAAACGCCACTATGTACGACGCGTTATTGAACTTTCTCAGTTCAACCGGGTTTGTCGGCCTGACCGACTACCGGATTTTCGTGATGATTGCGATCGCCTGCGTGCTCCTGTATCTGGCGATCGTGAAAGGCTTCGAGCCGCTGCTGCTGGTCCCGATCGCATTCGGCGTCCTCCTGACCAATCTGCCGTTTGCGAACCTGATGCATCATGCAGTCGTGGAAGTTGCCCCTCATTCCGGTGATGTGCCTTTCGGTGCGACCCTGCTGCATTTTTTCCAGGGAGACAAGGCCGCCGGGCATACCGAGTATATGGTACACACCGAGGAGGTAGGCGGGCTCCTGTCCTATCTGTTCCAGGGTGATCACTTGGGGATATTCCCGCCGCTGATCTTCATGGGCGTGGGAGCCATGACGGACTTCGGTCCCCTCATTGCCAATCCCAAGTCACTCCTGCTCGGTGCCGCCGCGCAGTTCGGCATCTTCCTCACCTTCATCGGGGCAATCGCCTCCGGGCTGTTCAACGCGCAGGAGGCCGCATCCGTCGCTATCATCGGCGGCGCGGATGGCCCGACCACGATCTTCCTCACCGCCAAGCTCGCCCCCCATCTGTTGGGAGCCACTGCGATCGCGGCCTATTCCTATATGGCGCTGGTGCCCATTATTCAGCCGCCGATCATGAAGCTGCTCACGACGGAGAAGGAACGCGTGATAAAGATGACCCAGCTGCGTACGGTCACTAAACGCGAGAAGATCCTGTTCCCGATTATTGTCACCATCATCGTCTCCCTGATCGTACCGGCGGCGGCGACCCTCGTGGGCATGCTGATGCTGGGCAACCTGTTCCGGGAATGCGGTGTGGTCGCCAGGCTCGAGGATACGGTAAAGAACGCCCTCATCAACATCATTACGATCTTCCTGGGGATTACGGTCGGAGCAACGGCGACGGCCGATAAGTTCCTCACCACCCAGACGCTTGCAATCCTGGGTCTGGGGATTGTCGCCTTCGGCTTCGGGACTGCCGCGGGCGTGCTCCTGGCCAAGCTGATGAACAAGCTATCCAGCACACCTATCAACCCCCTGGTCGGGTCTGCCGGCGTGTCGGCGGTACCCATGGCCGCTCGGGTCTCCCAGACCGTGGGGAGCAAATGCGATCCGACGAACTTCCTTCTAATGCATGCGATGGGTCCCAACGTCGCCGGCGTCATCGGATCAGCCGTGGCCGCCGGGGTCATGCTCTCGCTATTCGGCGGCTAGTAAAGCGGTGCCGAAGTATCGGCAAGATGGGGGTTTTTGCCGCAAATGAACGAGAATAAACGCAAATTGATCGAGATCGGTTCGCCATCACCGACGGTTCTTGATCCCGTTGCGTTTATTTGACGCTGAATCTTCCGTTTGTCGGAGTGATCTGTAGGTTGGGCACGGTACACTTCCCTGGTGTGCCTTTGCCTGACCTACATAGCTACTGATGACCTACCACCAAGAAGATGATAGTTAATTCGATCTATCCGCGGATTACACAGATTTTCATAGATTAAAAACGAAATAATCTGCAAGAATTTGCGCAATCCGTGGGCATACTTGTTTCCACTAATCGCCTAATCGGGGAAAAGAAAATGCAGATACTCAAGATCGACCATCTTGGCATCGCCGTCAACAGTATGGATGAGGGCAAGAAATTCTGGACCGACGTCCTGGGCCTCGAATTCGCCGGGGATGAGGTCGTCACCGAGCAGAAGGTGAATACGGGCTTTTTCCCCGTCGGAGAAAGCGAGGTCGAGCTGCTAGAATCGACGGCTCCCAACGGCCCGGTGGCCAAGTTTATCGAGAAGAAGGGCACGGGATTCCAGCACGTGGCCTTTCGTGTGCCCGATATCGACGAGGCGCTCGAAGAGCTCAAGGCCAAGGATATCAAGCTCATCGACGAGAAGCCGCGTATCGGCGCGGGCGGCGCACGCATCGCTTTTCTGCACCCGAAGGCGACAGGTGGAGTCTTGGTGGAGCTGTGCGAACGGGGTTAAAGGAAGGAGCGCCTCCTAGTACCTAGTAGTCCATCAATCTAATAATATAGGATAAAGGCGTTTGAGCTTGATCCGTGCGTCTTCCGTAGTAAAGCGCCAATCGACGGGTTGATTGGATTGGTTCCGGGTCTCCGTCCATGCCTGGACTTCGGAAGCGACCGTCGCGAGATCCGGTAGTCGCTGGTCCAAGCATTACCGTCCTAACACGCTGAACTTACATTCGGCCAGGTTGAGCCATGCTTGGGGGTGTAGACGCATTCTAAGTTGTCCAACAGCGAGTGGGCCATGTGCGGTAGGAACGCTTTATACAGGGCGCCCTTTATACAGGGCGCTGCCGCCATGGGTGTTCAGATTGTCCATGACTAAGGTGATACGGATTGCCTGCGGATAATCTTCTTGCACCAACCGCCGAACGCCTTGCGCCCATTGCTCGGCGGCATGATTATCCGCTATGTCGATGCGACGCCAGTTCTCGAAGGGGGCATAAAACGCCAGCAAGTGGGCGACGCCATTCCGTTTGTATTCCACGTCGTTTGCAGGCGCGGGAATGCACCACATCCGCTTCTGCCAGGGTTTGATGGCGTTTTTTTTAACACTTGACGCACGATCTCGGGGGATATCGATTCCACCACCTTCAATTCCACCAAGCGATCCCCCAACAACCGTAAGGTCCACCGGGCATGTCCCGCCGGCGGCTCGCTACAGGCGATACTCACCAAGCGCGCTTCGCCTTCACTATCCAGCACCCGCGACCGCTCCCGCGA
>Ga0209781_1000152_pt1 | contig 16721 bp, 17 predicted proteins | sample WorMetHERISLAND1_3_FD_187386 | JGI IMG/M metagenome (GOLD analysis project Ga0209781, IMG submission 187386) | Marine gutless worms symbiont microbial communities from Max Planck institute for Marine Microbiology, Germany - Olavius albidus HERON... | ecosystem: Host-associated > Annelida >...
CCATGTCCGGTTCATCCGACACGGCGTCGAATAGGCGTTGGAATACATCGGCCTTCACCCAATCGCGAAACCGTTTGAACACCGAATTCCATTTGCCGAAGTGCGCCGGAAGGTCACGCCATGGACTGCCGGTCTACGCAATCCAGAGCACCGCCTCCAAAAACAACCGGCCGTCGCCACCCGTCCGGACAGGGTCCGTCTCCTTGCCCAGACAATGCGGCTCCATCAAAGCACATTGACGATCCGTAATTACAAAACGCTCCATCGTCATCCAAACCTCCTTCGACGAGGTAGCTTGAATCACAAATTACGACGCTTGGGAATCCTGAATCTCAACAGACCCTAGAGCAATCCAAGAAGAAGATCAAGCCAAGAGTTGTTGATTTATATGATGTTTTTTGCGCGGTTCTGTAGGTATTGAAAAGTGCCTGCCAATGGCGAATGCTCCCCGGTGATTTTCCCAACTGGCCGGTGGTGTATAAATACTTTCGTCAATGGAATCAAAAAACCTCTGAGGAATCGTTCAGCCTGCTTAAGCAGGCGTTAAAAAAATGGGGTTGGCGCGGCCCAGATCAGCCGTGGTCGGAACGAGAAGACAACGTTCGTGATTGTTGATGTGCAAAGCGTGAAGAATACGGGTCTGGCCGAGCGGAAGGGGTATGACGAGGTAAGAAGGTATCCGGCATCAAACGCCATCGTGCCGTGGATAAGCAAGGGTTCCCCCATGCGATTGCCGTGACCATCGCGGATGTCACCGACCGAGCAGGTGCATTGGTGGCATTCTGTGAACATCAAGAACGCTTGTCCGCGGTGACGAACCTGCTGGTTGATGGCAGTTATTACCGGACAGCCCTTTGCCGATGCCGTACACAACCTTCTGGGGGCCACGGTAACGGTTGCCAAGCGAAACGAACTGCATACCTTTGCCGTGCTTCCCAAACGCCGGGTTGTCGAGCGCTCGTTTGCTTGGTTGGAGAAATGTCGAAAGTGATGGAGAATTGCGAGCGAACGCTCAATACCAGCTTACAATTTGTCACCTTGGCTTTTCTGGCCCTGTTGATCCAAAGATCTTAAACAGGCTCTGAGCGGAGTTAAGTCCGTGCGTGACTACCCCTTGCCATTACGCCGTATCCGCTGCCATGATGTTCAGACCAGCAAGACGTTCAACTTCTTGACCAACAACTTCGCCATTCCAGCGCAAACGGTGGCGGATCTCTACCGATACCGCCGGCAAGTTGGATTGTTCTTCAAGTGGATCAAGCAACACCTACGTATCAAATCGTTCTTCGGGACCTCCGAGAACGCGGTCAAAAGCCAAATTTGGATCGCTATCTCGGTTTATATCCTCGTCGCTATCATCAAGAATCGCCTTGACAGCAATTCGGATCTCTACACAATTTTACAGATTCTGAGCCTGATCTCACTCGAAAACACTCTTCTAGTTCTGTTGGTTACTAGAATGGAATCCATAAGCGATACTGCCTATACCCATAACTAACAGAATCTATTTGATAATTTCACCGGATAGTAGTGTCCTATGTTATCGGTATTCCGGCATTGCTGTATTAGGGCGAAGTTGTCGGTATCGAGCGCAGTGCATTGCTACGCCCACGTTCTCCACGCTGGAGCCATTCGTCCAGGCGCATCAGCAGTGGGGGCAGGAACAGGAGATCGCACACCAGGGCGAATGCGATCACAATCGAGACAAGGAGTCCCATCGAGCTATTGATCTCGAACGAGGAGGTCGCCAGCACCAGAAAGCCGCCGATCAGGGCGACCGAGGTCACCCAGAGGGCAATGCCGACTGTCTTGAAAGCATAGCGGACCGCCTGGGCGGCATCGAGCCCCTGCTCTCGGCGCGCACGCAGGTATTTGCTCAGAAAGTGGACCGTATCATCGACCACGATACCGAGGGTCATTGCGGCAACTATGGAAACGCCCAGGCCGATTTCACCGTCGATCAGTGCCCACAGGCCGAACGCCATTCCGGCCGGCACCAGGTTCGGAATCAGGCTCACCAGCCCGTAGCGCCAGGATCGCAGCGACACCATTAACAGCAGCGAGATCAAGGTCAGGGCGGTGACCGTGCCGCCTAGCATACTGCGGATATTGCGGGTCCCAATATGGGAGAACATCACCGTCGGGCTGGCACCATAGGTGAGGAGCTCCGGCGTATGCCGCTCCATCCAGTCGTAGACGCGGCGCTCGAAGGTGAGTACCTCTTTGGTGGATAGGGTGTGCAGAGTCACCGTCAGGCGGGTCGCCCGCTTGTCGATATCGATCTGATTATTGAGATCTAGACCATAGGGCAGCGACATCTCGTATAGCAGCAGATACTGGGCGGCGAGGTCGCGCTGCTCGGGCAGGCGGTACCAGGCGTCGTCATCGCCGTGCAGATTCCGATTCAGACGCTTGAAGATATCCGTAATGGTATTGACATGCACCACCTCCGGCTGGGTGCGCAACCACTCGGCCAGTGCCTCGATCTGTCGTTGGCGCTCGGGTGAGACAACTCCACCCGGCTCCCCGGTATCGAGCGAATAGTCGATGAAATAGATGCCGGTCAGGTTCGCGGCGACAAAATCGGTATCGGTGCGAAAGCGGATGCGCTCATCGAAATAGTGCACGAAGACATCGTTGGTCTCGTTGATCGGCACCAGGGCGATCAGGGTCACGATGGCCAGGCCCACCCCGACCAGCAAGCGCCGCCGCCGCCGGATCACCCACTCGGCAAGCTGCAGCATCCGGTGGTTATCCTGCCGCCGCTCGCGCACCAGAGACGGTAACAGGGTCACCAGCGCCGGCAGGAAGCTGACCGAGAGCACGAACGCGATCATGACGCCGAGCGCGGAAACGGTGCCCAGGTGCCCGAACGGTGGTGCCTCGGAGAAATTCAGCGTCAGAAAACCGATGGCGGTGGTCACCGAGGTCAGAAAGACAGGAGCAAAATTGATGCGCAGGCTCTCCGCCATGGCCCGCTTCTTCTCCCGGCCCCGGCGCAGGCCCTGCATCCAGTTGGTGAGAATATGGATACAGTCGGCCACTGCCAGGGTCATGATGATGGTCGGCGCGGACATCAAGGGGCCGGTGAGCGGCACGCCGGTCCAGCCGGCGATCCCCATGGCGGCGATCACCGAGAGAAGAATCACCAACACCGTCGCCAGAGTGCCCACCAGGCCATGCAGTTGCAGCAGGACGGCAACGACGATGAACAACAGCGCCAGCGGCAGCAGATGCGTCATGTCATACTGAGAGGCCTCGGCGAACGCGCTGTTCATCATCACAACGCCGCTCAGATAGACCTTGAGCTCCGGATAGGTCTGCTCCACATGAGCGACGAGCTCGCGCGCCTTGGCGACGACCTCCGGTACCTCCTTACCTGGGTTTTTTCCGGGCAGCTCGACGGTGACATTGACAGCGGTGACATGGCCCTGGGGTGAAACCAGCCGCCGCACCAGCAGGGGCTCGTTCAATGCGATCGTGCGTATCCGGTCTACCTGCTCCGGGGTCATGGCCACGGGGCCCTCGATCAGTTCGGTGACCGTCAGCTCATCCCCTTCGGCATAGGTGTGCTGATAGTTGCTCAGGGAATCGACGCGCAGGGAGTAGGGCACTTGCCAGGCCCGTTCGGTGACATCGACGATTGCCTCAAAAATCCTCGGCGCGAAGACCTCGCCCGACGCGGGTGCCAGCACGATCAGCAGGTTGTCGTTCTTGGTATAGGTGTCCTGCAACTCCTCGAAGGCGGTGAGCTGGGGGTTCTCCTCACTGAAGAACACCCGGTAATCAGTCGAAAATTCCAGCAACCGGCCGCCGCTTCCGGCCAGTGCTACCAGCAGTACGATCACCGCGATCACCCACCAGCGGTGGGTCAGGATCCAATGCGCATAAGTATCGTTCACTCCGTTTCTCCTTTCCTCGGGCCTAACCGGAAAATCCGTCGATATACCGAGCGGCTATCAGGACGCGTTGACATTTAATAAAAGTCTAACCTCCGGACTTGTCTCCTGATAGTACAGGATTCACAGGATTTTAAATATTACCATGATGTTATAATTGATTCTTCATAAAGAATCCTATTAACCTCGGAATCCTGCGAATCTTGTCCGATCAGCGGTCGACACCAGGATCAGGTCAACAGCACCCAGGCCTTGTCGACATTGGTGACAACTTCACCTCGATACCGACAGAAATTGGTGGGACTCGACCTGATCGAGGTGTTGTCGAACGGCACGTGCCTGCCGCCGCTCTGGGTTCGGCGGTAGTAGATGAATTTTCACTACTGTCCGGAGAAATTATCAAATAGATTCCGTTGGTTATGGGTATAGGCAGTATCGCTTCTGGATTCCATTCTAGTAACCAACAGAGCTAGAAGAGTGTTTTCGAGTTAAGGTCAGGCCCAGAATCTGTAAAATTGTGTAGAGATCCGAATTGCTGTCAAGGTGATTCTTGATGATAGCGACGAGGATGTAAACCGAGATAGCGATCCAAATCTGGCTTTTGATCGCGTTTTCGGAGATCCCGAAGAACGATTTAATGCGTAGGCGTTGCTTGATCCACTTGAAGAACAATTCAACTTGCCAGCGGTATCGGTAGAGATCCGCCACCGTCTGCGCTGGAATGGCGGAGTTGTTGGTCAAGAAGTTAAACGTCTTGCTGGTCTGAACATCGTGGTAGCGGATACGGCGTAATGGCTGGGGGTAGTCACGCACGGACTTAACTCTGCTCAGCGCAATGGTCCGGTCGCATCGAACACCACTGGATTCGTCCCCGGGATGAGAGTAGCGACGCCTGTATTTGGCATTGGACTTGGCGCGGATGACGAAGAAACGCCCTGTTCTGTGCAACGTGAACAGGCGCTCGAAGTCCACATGGCCACGATCCATGATGTAGAAGGCGCCGGGCTCCGGGATCAACAGATCAAGGGCATTGACGTCGTGTAGCTTGCCGTCGGAAAAGACGGATAGGCACAGATCGATGGTAGAGGCATCGAGCGCATAAACCGCGTTGTCAAGATCAAGCCCCAAATCCTCGTCGGCATACAGGGGGCGAGCGGTGCGAATCAATGCCTGAGCGAGATCTGCTAGATACGCCAATCTCGGCGTTCATTCACGCCGGCCACGGCGCTTCTGGAAACGTTGCCCCGGATACCCCTGTGGTGCAACTTGTCCTTCTGGGCGCGCAGGCAAACTTCAATATCGCGTAGGCTCTCGCGGTAGGTTAACTGCGCAAAGGTCATGCGCAGGTATTAGTCGAGACAGGAAAATGTCTTCTTGTAGCGGTTGCCGTCGTACCGCGCAACGCCTCGACGAAACGAACGCATCGGTAAAGAGTCAATGACCTGAGAAAAACGAGCTTGTCGATGTACATAATCGGGTCCCCAGTATCCCCAGAAGGGGGTATTTGGGAGATGCGCGAGGTGATTCAAATCGCTGACACTCTATAAAGTGGCTGTCTTTCATTTCCTTACAATGAGTTACGCAACAAGAACAAACGTCTTATTGGATAGCAATGAGCTAAGGTAACAAACTGCAAGCTGGTATTGAGCTTTCGTTCGCAGTTTTTCCATCACCTTCGACATTTTTCCAACCAAGCAAACAAGCGCTCGACAACCCAACGTTTGGGAAGCACGGCAAAGGTGCGCAGTTCGTTTCACTTGGCAACCGTTACCGTATGTTCCGAAAAAGCCACCAAGGCGCCTTTTCTGTCGGTGACATCCGCTATCGTAATAGCGATCGCATGGGGAAGCCCTTGCGTATCTACGGCACAATGGCGTTTGATGCCAGATACCTTCTTCCCCGCATGTAACCTTTCTGTTCCGCCGGATCTGTATTCTTCACGCTTTGCGCATCAACGATCACGAAGCTGGTCTTCTCGTTCCGACCACGGCTGATACGGACCTGCGCCAACTCCATTTTTTTAGCCTGCTCAAGCAGGCTGAACGCTTCCTCAGAGGGTTTTTGGCCCCATTATCGAAAGTATTCACCACCGGCCAGTTGAGAAAATCACCCGGGAGCATTCGCCATTGGCAGTCGCTTTTCAATACATACGCAACAGCGCAAAAAACATCATATAAATCAATAATTCACGGCTTGGCCTTCTTCTTGGCTTGCTCCCATAAAGCTTGGATGGACGCGAACTGCTCTCGGCTTCTGTCACTTGGGTGGATGTTTCTCATCGCCCTTTCTCCGTTTCAGAATCTCTCTATCAAATAGATCGTAAACAGGTTCTAAGGATCAGTGCTTTGTGATATAAGGTTTTTTTATTTGGGTATCTTGCGGAGCTTGTCCTCATGGCAGACCGGAGACTGCAGGTTTTTCATACGGTCGCACGGCTGCTGAGCTTCACCAAGGCCGCGGAAACGCTGCATATGACGCAGCCGGCGGTGACCTTCCAGGTACGGCAGTTGGAAGAGCATTTCAATACTCGACTTTTCGATCGTACCCACAACCGCATCAGCATGACCGATGCGGGTAAGAAGGTATATGAGTATACTGACCGCATCTTCGAATTCTACGCGGAGATGGAGAACGCGGTCCGTGAGATGACGGGAGATATCAATGGTACGCTCACCATCGGCGCGAGCACCACGATTGCCGAGTACATGCTTCCGACTCTGCTCGGGGACTTCAAGGAGCACTATCCGGAGATCACGATCCACTTGAAGGTCTCCAACAGCGACGGCATTGTGTCCATGGTGGAGAACAACACCATTGATCTGGGAGTCGTCGAATCTTCCGTGGGAAACAAGAATCTGGTGGTGGAGAACTGTAAGCACGATCAGCTGGTTGCAATCGTTCCGCCAGGCCATCCCATGGAGGGCAAGCATACGGTCGAGTTCTCCGAGCTGTTGGAGTATCCCTTCATCTGTCGGGAAGAGGGCTCCGGGACGCGCGAGGTGATCGACAATTATCTGCGCCGGCTGAAGCATTCCGGCGCTTCTTTGAAGATTGCCATAGAGCTGGGCAGTCCCGAAGCGGTGAAGGGTGCCGTGGAGGCGGGTATGGGCGTATCCGTGGTCTCCCAGGCGACGATCCGGAAGGAGTTGCGGCTGAATACGCTGGTGGAGTTGAATCTGGAGCCACCCTTGGACAGGTCCTTCTCTTTCGTTCACCAGAAACAGAAGTTTCGCTCGCGGGCCATGGGAGAATTGCTCGAGTTTGCACGCGGCTACTGTGACACCCATGGCGATTCAGGCGGGGAGGGGAAATAGGTGAGCCGAATTCAGGGTGGCGGCCGCGACGGCGAGCGACAACTGCTCAAACACAATCGCGCTCTGGAGCCGGCGGATCAGGCTACACTGCTTGCCTTCAGTGAGTTTCTGGCATCCCGGAGCACCGGGCACCGGCAGGAGGCATCGGCTCCCCTGGAGCCGGTATCGATGCCACGCCCCCAAGCCGAGAGCGTGGTCGGCGCCATCAAACGGTTGTCACGGAAATATTACATGCTCGATCGCAGCGCTATGCTCAATGATACCTCCTCCCTGATGGGAGCCCACGTTCTGCAGGGGTACCCAGCAGGTGAGGTGATCGACAAGCTGGAGGACCTCTTCGCCCGCCACTATGCCGAATATCGGGCAAAAAAGGCAGCAGAAAAGGCACCTAAAGAGGCCTGACCCGTCCCTGATGCAGGTCATTACCGACTGGTTCCGCCGTTATTTCTCCGATCCCCAGATCGTCTTTCTAGCGGTTCTCCTGCTGGTCGGGTTCGCCGTGGTGCTTACCATGGGCGACATGTTGGGCCCGGTTCTGGCCAGCATCGTCATCGCCTATCTCCTCGATGGCCTGGTCTCCTTCCTACGGCGATACGGTTGGCCTCGCCTGGTGAGCGTGTTACTGGTCTACAGTCTCTTCATCGTCTTCGTCGGTCTGATCCTGTTCGGGGTTATGCCGTTGGTCTCCCGGCAGGTAACGGACCTGGTGCAGCAGTTTCCTCGCATGATCTCCGTGGGACAAAAGGCGCTGATGGGGCTGCCGGAACGCTATCCAGACATCATCTCCACCGCGCAGATCCAGGAAGTGATCGGCACCATTCATGCCGAGATCGCCGGCTTCGGTCAACAGGTCCTCTCCTGGTCGATCGCCTCCGTGGTGGACATCATCACCCTGCTGGTCTACAGCATCCTGGTGCCGTTCCTGGTGTTCTTTTTCCTCAAGGATCGGGATCTGATTATCAACTGGCTCAAGCGCTATCTGCCCAGGCACCGCGGGATCGCCGGCACCGTGTGGCAGGAGGTGGACCGTCAGATCTCCAACTATGTGCGCGGGAAGTTCTGGGAAATCCTGGCCGTCTGGGCAGTGAGCTACCTGGCCTTTTACGCCTTCGGGCTCAACTATGCCATGCTGCTGGGCATGCTGGTGGGACTGTCGGTCATCGTCCCCTACATCGGGGCCTCCGCAGTGGCCCTGCCGGTCTTGCTGGTCGCCTGGTTCCAGTGGGGTTGGACATCCCAGTTCGCCTGGCTGGGGGGGACCTACATCTTCATCCAGGCCCTGGACGGAAACGTCCTGGTGCCCTTGTTGTTCTCGGAGGTAGTCGATCTGCACCCGGTGGCCATCATCGTGGCCGTTCTAGTATTCGGGGGACTGTGGGGTTTCTGGGGAGTCTTCTTCGCGATTCCGCTGGCGACCCTGGTACAGGCCGTCCTCAGTGCCTGGCCGCACCATGAACCGTCGTTATAACCTGGAGGAGGTAGTGGTTAAGGACTAAAAGGAACCTAGCCAGTGGCAGTATGTTAGGCACACCTCGCCTTGCACACCCTCTCCCTCCGGGAGAGAGCCTGCCCCGAGCGTAGCAAGGGTGCTTGGGGAGAGGGGATCGAACAAGAAAGGGAGCCTAGTTGATGACCCCTTCTATGCTAACAACTTTTGGTGGTGGTAAATTTCAAACGGGTCGAGTGTAACGCACTTAGAGCGCGGGCAAGCCCGCGCCTACCGCGGATCCAGGTCGTGTCTCAGTAACAATGCTCCCCGGCGGGAAACCGACCGTCGCGTACCTCTTCGCGGAAGCTGGCCAAAGCGGCGCGAGTCAGGTCCCCGACATCCGCGTACACCTTGGCGAACCTGGGGGTGAAGTCAGAGAAGAGCCGGAGCATGTCGTGGATGACCAGGATCTGGCCGTCGCAGTCGGGTCCGGCACCGATGCCGATGGTGGGGATAGCCAGCTCGCGGGTAATGCGCTCCCCGAGCCGTGACGGAATGCCTTCGAGCACCACCGCGAAGGCCCCACCCTCCTGCACCGCGAGCGCGTCCCGCACCACCCGTTCAGCAGCCTCCTCGGTTTTGCCCTGCACCTTGAAGCCGCCGAAGGCGTGGATGCTCTGGGGCGTCAGGCCCACGTGCCCCATGACCGGAATCTGACAGTCCACGAGGGCGCGGATCTCCTCACGGACCCGCACCCCGCCTTCCAGCTTCACCGCCTCGGCGCCAGCCTCGCGGACCAGGCGTCCGGCGTTACCGATGGTGTCCCGGACGGACACGCCGGCGGCCAGGAACGGCAGGTCGGCTACCATCAGGGCCTTGGGCTGTGCCCTGGCAACGGCGGTGGTATGATGCACCATATCGTCCACGGTTACCCGCGTCGTATCCGGGTATCCGAGCACCACCATCCCGAGACTATCGCCGACCAGAACGATATCGATACCGGCGCTGTCCACCAGCTTCGCCGAGGAATAGTCGTAGGCCGTAACCGAAACGATTTTTTCACCGCGCTTGCGGGAGAGAATATCCGTCGTCGTGACCTTTTTGCGTTTGTTCACATCCGGTCCGTAGCTCGCGCCGGGAGCGCCCATGGCTCGATTCCTCGAATTGCTGTCGACAGCGGGGATAATATACGAAATGTTGACCGCCGACGAAGCGGGGGGGGCAACCAGCCTTCGGTCACCGGCGGTGTAAAATGTGATGAGTGCGGCGAACCGCATCGCCGGTTTATCTCGTGGTTCGATTTTGCAGGGGTCTAGTTTGGGTTTCTCCACCTTCCTGGTCAGCTTCTCCATAAGACACTTGGTATCCTCCAGCTCTCCGGCGTCCAGGTTTATCCATTCCAGACCGGCGTCTTCCAGTATGATCTATATCATCAATGTCAAAGTGTGGATAGACCATATTTTCCAGAGCATATATGACGTCTTCAGCCTTTTCTCTTTCGTCCATCGCCTTGCAATATCGTTTGTAGGTCATTTCGTGGGCGAAATCCTCTGGAGAGTCCGTGTAATCCCCGTGATACATAGGGGTCATTGTATTGTATAGAATCTTTCCTCCAAGTCCCGGAGGCCGTCTCTGAGTTCAATATAGAGATTGATCAGCTTATTTTCCTGTGATCCCATCGCATATCCCGTCAATCAATGTCAAGACCTTAAACTAGGAAATTCCGTTAAAAAAACAGTACGCGATCGGATCTGGAGCCGCCGGTCTTGCCAGAAACCCAGAAAGGAACGACCATCAACACTGACGAGTGGGGCGCCTACCGACACTTGTCGGCGGCAGAACATCAACACGTCACGGTTTGTCATGCGCCGGGAAAGCGGGTGTGGCCGCGCGATGAGGATGGCGACGGAATCCGGGAGGTGCACACCAACACTATCGAAGGCGTGTGGACCGGCGTACGCAATTTTCTGCGTCCTTTCGCGGGGTTAACAAGCTCTACCTCCAGCAATACCTCGCCATCCATGAATGGGCACATAATCTCAAGGAGGTTACCCTGGATTTTCTGCGAATTTTGTGTGGTGTCACACAATTAGCCGCATGAGCCGATAATTTATGTTAAGGAAGAAAACGATTGAAACCAAATACAGTTATTATCACCTTCACCTTCGTCGCCTATTTTGCGCTGGTCCTGGTCATCGGCTGGTATGCCTTTCGGCGTACCGCGAATCTGACGGACTTTATCCTCGGCGGGCGGCGGTTGGGCAGCGGTACCGCGGCCCTGAGCGCCGGTGCCTCCGACATGAGCGGTTGGCTGCTGCTCGGTTTGCCGGGTCTGGCCTATGCCACGGGAGTGCAATCGCTCTGGTTGGCGGGGGGGCTATTGCTGGGCACCTGGCTCAATTGGCGCCTGGTGGCGAAACGACTGCGCGTTTTTAGCGAGACCTATGGCAACGCCCTTACCCTGCCGGAATTTCTGGCCAATCGCTTCGGGGATGAGGGCGGCTGGTTACGCGGCGTCAGCGCCTTCTTCATCCTGCTGTTCTTCCTGATCTACACGGGCTCCGGGCTGGTAGCGGGGGGCAAGCTGTTCGAGTCCGTGTTCGGTCTGCCCTACCTGTGGGCGGTAGCGGCCGGGGCCTCGGCGGTCCTGCTGTACACGGCGGTGGGCGGCTTTCTCGCCGTTTCCTGGACCGATGTCCTGCAGGGGTTGCTCATGGCCGCGGCCCTCGTGGCCGTGCCAGTGATGGCCTTCGGGGGTGCCGGCGGATTGGGGCCCGGTCTTGCGCACATCGAAAAGGTCGATCCGAGCCTGTTTGAACTCTTTACCAAAGCGGACGGGACAGCCCTGGGCCTGGTTGGAATCCTATCGCTCGCCGCCTGGGGGCTCGGCTATTTCGGTCAGCCCCACATCCTGGCGCGCTTCCAGGCCATCGGATCCGGTGCCGACGTGGGGCCGGCCCGACGCATCGCCGTCTCATGGGTCACCCTTACCCTCACCGGTGCTATCCTCGCCGGACTTGCCGGTGTCCTGGCGCTGGATACGCCACTGGCCGCGGACGATCGCGAGAAGGTTTTCATTGAGCTGGTGAACCTGCTGTTTCACCCGGTGGTCGCCGGTATCTGTCTCGCCGCTATCCTGGCGGCGATCATGAGCACGGTGGACTCGCAGCTGCTGATCTCGTCCTCGGTCTTCACCGAGGACCTGTACCGGACCCTGTTACGGCGCGCCGTGGGTCCTCGGGAGCTGGTGGCGGTAGGCCGCGGATCGGTGGTGATACTGGCGGGCCTGGCTTTCGTCATGGCCCTGGACCCGGAGACCATGATCCTGGATCTGGTGGGTTACGCCTGGGCCGGCTTTGGTGCCGCCTTTGGCCCGGTGGTTATCCTCTCCCTCTACTGGCCGCGCATGACCCGCCGCGGCGCCCTGGCGGGCATCGTCACCGGCGGCGTCACGGTGGTGGTGTGGCAGCAGCTCGCGGGTGGCCTGTTCGGTGTCTACGAGCTTCTGCCCGGCTTTCTGTTCTCCCTGGCGGCGGTTTGGATTGCATCCCTGAGCGACCCCGCACCGCGCGCCGGGCTTGCGGCAGGTTTCAAACAGGCGCTCGGTAATCTTTCATTAACTTCCCGGAAATAAACTAGGGGTCGTTTGACGTAATCGTTCAGCCCCCCATTGTTTGTGCCATCCATGGTCCGGCAGATTCCGGCAATCCCTGCCAGAATGACGCGGTAGGGCGGAACGATTACAGTTCGGCGTCCGGTAATGGTTAAGGTTTAAATGGAACCATCGCCACTGGCAGTGAGTTTGGCGTACTCTAGGCTATACTCCCTCTCCCGCTGGGAGAGGGGGTCGAGCAAGTCTACGCAAACCATTTAAAAATGGACCATTACCCGGCGTCCTCCTCTACGCATGGGAGGTTCAGCTATGATGAGTATCCTGGTTGTTGATGATGAGCCCGATATCCAAGCAGTGATTCGATTCGCCCTAGAAGGGGCGGGTTTCCACGTGCATGAGGCCGGCCATGCCGAGGAGGCACGCCGACTCCTCAGGTTCGAAGACCCCGACCTGATACTGCTCGACTGGATGCTGCCGGGGTGTTCCGGGCTGGAGCTAGCGCGGCAATTCAAACAGGGTGTCGCAACCTGCGCTACCCCCATTATCATGGTGAGCGCCCGGGGTGAAGAAGAGAATCGGGTCAAGGGGCTGGACATGGGGGCGGACGATTACATCACCAAGCCGTTCTCCCCGCGGGAGCTGGTGGCCCGGGTCAATGCCGTGCTGCGACGGGCCAAACTGGGAGAGAAGGCCGATCAGATCGAGATCGCCGGCCTGTGCATCGATAACGTCAGCCATCGGGTCAGCGCCGACGGCAAGCGTGTCGACGTCGCCCCCATGGAATATCGGCTCCTGCACTTCCTCATGACCCATGCGGACCGGGCGTTCAGCCGCTCGCAGCTCCTGGATCAGGTCTGGGGCAATCAGGTCTACGTGGAGGAGCGCACCGTGGATGTCCATGTTCGCCGCCTGCGCAGGACCCTCGAGCCCACCAAACACGACTATATGTTGCAGACCGTGCGCGGTGTGGGCTACCGCTTCTCCAACCGGGTATGAGCAACATGCCTTGGAATCTTGCGGTCCTGCAACGACGCCGCGTTTGGGAGCTGACATGCGCGAATGGCTGTTGTTCGAGGTCTTGTTACTCTTGGTCTCCCTGGCCGTGGCCCTGCTTTTGTTGCGGCTGGGCCTCGACCCGACCTTGGCGGCACTCCTGGCGATCCTACCCTATCTCGGGCGCAACCTCTACTACCTGAACCGCCTGACCCTGCTCATCCAACGCCGCTGCCGGATAGCCCCGCCCTTTCCCCGCGGTCTCTGGGGGATAATTTACCGCTCCATCGCCCAGCACCAGCAGAGCGGGCGCAAATGCCGCAAGCGCCAGGTCCGGTTCATCCGGCGCTTCCGCGAGGCGGTGATCTCGGTCCCGGACGCCCTGGTGATCCTCGACAGGCACCAACGTATCGAGTGGGCGAATCCGATGGCCGCCGAGCTGATGAATGTCCATTGGCCCAGGGACGAGGGTAGTTACCTGACGAAGATTCTCCGCCACGATCCACTCCGGGAGCTCCTGGTCTCCGACGAGTACTCACGATCCATCGAGCTGGCACTGGAGCACAATCGTGCCGTCACACTCTCGGTACACATCACGCCCTTCGGCGAGCGCAAGCGGCAGCGGCTCGTCGTCGGCCGCGATATCACCAAGGTCTTTTTCCTCAATCAGATCCGCCGCGACTTTGTGGCCAATGCCTCGCACGAGCTGCGGACACCGCTGACGGTGATCTCCGGATTTCTGGAGAACCTGCTGGATTCCCCGCTCACACCCGAGAATCACCATCGGCCACTGCAGCTGATGAGCAACCAGGCCGAGCGCATGCGCTCTATCATAGAGGACCTGCTTATCCTCTCACGGCTGGAAGTGGAAGACGCTACAGCCCAGTCGGAGTTGGTAGACGTGCCGGACACGCTACGCCTGATTCTCGACGAGGCCCGGCTGCTGGACACGGGCGAACATGAGTTGGCCGCGGACATTGACCCGGATCTGCTCCTGACAGGCAATCGGTTCGAGCTGCGCAGCGCCTTATCCAACCTGGTGTTCAATGCCGTCCAGTACACGCCGCCGAAGAGCCAGATCCGGATTACCTGGCAGAAGGACAAGTACGGGCCTCTGTTCGCCATCAAAGACGATGGGGAAGGGATTGCACGGGAGCATATTCCGCGCCTGACCGAACGTTTCTACCGTGTCGACAAGGCGCGCTCCCGGACCTCAGGGGGAACCGGGCTGGGCCTGTCGATCGTCAAGCACGTGCTGAATCGCCATAACGCCCGGCTGACCATTGAGAGTGAACCGGGGCGGGGGAGCACCTTTACCTGCCGTTTTCCCGTGGGCACAGGACTTGAGCGGTCGGAGCGCCATCTTCACGACCCGGCCCGGCTGAACACCGGTTAAATCTGCATTTTCCAATTGGCGAAGGGGGTAGATGCCGTGGTATCCGTAAGCTTGAAGGATCAGGTGGCTCAGAATCTGAAAAAATCGCTTGGACACCTTGATTACAGCTACCAGAAAGTCAGGCACTTCGAATTCGGTGGCCACGAATGGTCGGAAGAAAAATTGGAGACTCTGGAAAGCTTCTCCAGCCGGTTTGCGCGAGCTTCCGATCTATTTGTATCCCGTTATTTGCGTCTCCTATGTTTGGAGGCCGATCCCGCCTTTCGCGGATCCCTTGTCGATACGCTGAACCTCGGCGAAAAATAATGTGGCGGCTCATGAATATGCAACGGACGACGTGAACAGGTTTTATCAAGATTTGATTGCGTTAACGCCGACGGTTTTGGACGTGCTGTGAGATTTTCCACACAAGAATGGAGCACACATCGATGTGCTCTCGAAGCTCGATGGCCGCTGTGAGATTTACCTGTATGGCTCCCGCGCGGATGATGCCCTGAAAGGCGGGGATATCGACCTGCTTGTGTTCAGTGAAAAGCTGACCTTTTCAGACAAGATCACAGCCCTTGTGGAAATCAAAGACATCCTCGGGGAGCGGAAGATCGATTTGACAGTCAAGCCTTCTTCCGCACGACATTCAGATCCATTTGTCATGGAAATAATGAAAATGGCGGAGTCCATCGCCGTCTCCTCAGAGGGTAGTGGTTAAAGTTTAGGCTCTTTATGGATTCCGAACTGCTGACGATCAGGGACAGGCATGACCGAAGGTTTTGGCGTGCGGCGGCAACCAATAACCTGGGGTCTAGATAATTTTAGCATCTTCAGATGTATGCTAAGGTTATGTTATGCAAGGAAAAACAGATATTTCAGGCGTTCCCGCCTTTCGGAAGCCAAATTCAGACTGATCATGCGCTATTTTACGCATGATCTACCGGCCTCGAAAGTCGCCGCGCTGAGTGATGTAAGCCACCCGACGATCAATCAACGGTTCTTCAAGCTACGAACCAGAATCGCCCAGCTTTGTGATGCCTCATCGCCTTTTTCCGGCGAGATTGAAGGGGATGAATCCTCTTTTGGCGCCCGCCGTGTTCGGGGGAAAAGGGGCGTGGAGCCGGGGGTAAAACAATCGTCTTCGGAATCCTGGAATGGCAGGGAAAGGTCTACACGGAGATCGTCCCGGATGCCTCCAAGAAACCGCTACAGGCCGTGATTCGGGGCCAGGTAGCCCTCGAGAGCATCATCCACTCGGATGGCTGGAGGGGCTACAATGGGTTGGTGGATATGGGTTATCAGAAGCATCTCCGCGTCCATCCGTAACGAATTTGCGCGAGGCAATTGCCATATCAACGGCATTGAGTCATTCCGGTCATATGCTAAACGGATGCTTGCAAAATTCAAGGGCGTTCCCAGACATACGTTTCATCTACACCTCAAAGAATGTGAATTCAGATTTCATCATCGAGAGGAAAATCTCTATGATAAAATACTTTCTCTACTGAGCGAAAATCCTCTCTAAAGTTATCTAGACCCTTTTCGAATAAGGTCAGGCTCAGAATCTGTAAAATTGTGTAGAGATCCGAATTGCTGTCAAGGCGATTCTTGATGATAGCGACGAGGATGTGAACCGAGATAGCGATCCAAATCTGGCCTTTGATCGCGTTTTCGGAGGTCCCGAAGAACGATTTAATGCGTAGGCGTTGCTTGATCCACTTGAAGAACAATTCAACTTGCCAGTGGTATCGGTAGAGATCCGCCACCGTCTGCGCCAGAATGGCGAAGTTGTTGGTCAAGAAGTTAAACGTCTTGCTGGTCTGAACATCGTGGTAGCGGATACGGCGTAATGGCAGGGGGTAGTCACGCACGGACTTAACTCCGCTCAGCGTAATGGTCCGATCGCATCGAACACCACCGGATTCGTCCCCGGCCCCGGGATGAGAGTAGCGACGCCTGTATTTGGACTTGGCGCGGATGACGAAGAAACGCCCTGTTCTGTGCAACGTGAACAGGCGCTCGAAGTCCACGTAGCCACGATCCATGGTGTAGAAGGCGCCGGGCTCCGGGATCAGCAGATCAAGGGCAT
>Ga0209781_1000153_pt1 | contig 16616 bp, 14 predicted proteins | sample WorMetHERISLAND1_3_FD_187386 | JGI IMG/M metagenome (GOLD analysis project Ga0209781, IMG submission 187386) | Marine gutless worms symbiont microbial communities from Max Planck institute for Marine Microbiology, Germany - Olavius albidus HERON... | ecosystem: Host-associated > Annelida >...
CCAACAACCCCGTGAACTATATTGATCCAACGGGATTGGGTAGGGAAGAAAGCAGGCAAGGAGGGCGGAAAGAAGGGTAGCACGGAGTGCTAGGAGGTCGTCTAGGAGGTCGTCTAGCAGCAGCAGAAGGAGTGGGGGTTACTCAAGTGGCGGCTCCTTGGGTGGTGGTGGTGGGAACAATGGGTGTCCCGGAATCTTCTGAGAATTGCAACTTTTCACTGGATTAGAACGGACTGAACTTCTCTAAACCCGGCACTAGGCTAAGAATAAATTCAAAGCGAACGGACTGAAGATTCTTGAGAATCAATACTCAAGACTGAGTGAATGTAGGCTGAGAATTGAGGTATAATTGTTTGGATGATTCGGGCGGCATGTATGCGAAGAGAAAAATTCCTTTCCGATTGTGATTGAAACAAGCAGCAACTTCTTTTTGTTGACCTCAGGGTGCGCCGATGTAGGGGGTCTCTGCGAATTATTTTTCTGGGGCCGCGGCTCCGAAGGCCCGATTTTGGTTCGCATTTTCGGACATCGACCCGTGTTTTTCGTCCATGCCGATGTAAGTTTGCCTGCTGATTTCGAGGCGGAGCGCCGCCCATTAAAGATGCTCTCGTTTGAGGGCAAATCTGTGGATGGATTGTATTTCTCCTCGTTGGCGGCATATCACAGGGGACGAAGCAGGCTGGCAGAGACTGGAATCAGAACTTGGGAATCGGATGTTCGCCCCGAAGAGCGTTTTCTCATGGAGAGATTTGTTCATGGATCTGCCAGATTGAAAGGGAAAGCGCTTATCAGAAATCGATATAAGGAGTTTTGCAATCCGAAATTTGAACCATTGGATTGGTGTCCTCGGCTTATCATAGCATCGTTGGACATTGAAACCGGGCTAGATGGTACGCTTTTCAGCTTTGCCCTGGATTGCAGTGTTAATGAGGGTGATGCAGAAAGCTTCTCGAAGAACGGCAGACGTATCCGAGTCGTGGGGATGTTAGATGCGCGATTGCTTGAATCGGGCGATAGAAGTGAGCAGCTTCAGATGGATGATGAAGAGGCTCCGGCACAGCTTATTTACTGTTCCACCGAAACCCTGCTGCTGGAGCTCTTTGTCGAAAAAATCACGGAAATCGATCCCGACTTGATTATTGGCTGGCATGTGACTGGTTTTGACTTGAATTTTCTTTTGGAGCGTTCGCGGCAGTTGAATTTCTCACTGCGTATAGGCAGGGACGGGTCGATTCTGCGTCTAGTCAAGCAATCCGGCTCGCTTCCAATTGTGGATTTGAAGGGTAGGCTTGTAATCGATGGGCCGCCGCTACTACGTGGAACCACGATCCGATTTCCCGATTGGCGACTTGACACGGTTGCACGTGGGATACTCGGCAGAGGGAAGAATATCTTCGGTGCTGACAAAGTGGCCGAAATCGAGCTGCGCTTCCGGGAAGATAAGAAGGCTTTGGCCCTGTACAACTTGAACGATGCGATTCTTGTAACCGAAATTTTTAAGGAAACCGGAGTGCTGAGCTTGATAACAGCCCGCAGTCTGATTACCGGCCTCCCCCCTGATCAAATACATCGTTCAGTTGCGGCCTTTGATCACTTCTTCCTCCCGCGCCTGCATCGTAAGGGTTATGCTGCTCCAAATCGCGACGATGTGCGAACCGGGGCTCCAAGCCCAGGGGCGATGGTTTTTTCCGAGGGTTTCGGACTTTTTGAAGGGGTGGTGGTACTGGATTTCAAAAGTCTTTACCCCACCTTGATTCAAACCTTTCACATCGACCCATATTCCCTGTTAAAAGCCGCGGAGAATCCGCTTGTCAACCCGGCTGGAATTGATTTCTCGCTTAGCGACCACATTTTGCCGGATTATATAGATCATCTTATACGGCAGAGGGCAGTGGCACGTGAGGCCAAGAATGATGCACTGGCCTACGCCATCAAGATTCTGATGAATTCCATGTATGGGATTATGGGTGCGACAGGCAGCCGTTTTTACAACATCAAACTTCCCACGGCCATAACTGGTATCGGTAGATGGGTACTTGAATCTACTTCCAGACAGCTCCGAAGCTGGGGATATAGGGTGCTTTATGGAGATACCGATTCGGTTTTCGTTTATCTCAAGGAAGAGGAGCGGTCGGATGGCGATGCGACGGGAAGAAGTCTGGCTTTGAGGGTGAATGATTATTTTCGAGAAACCATTCAGACGGAATTTGGGGTTCCATCTTTTCTGGAGCTTGAGCTTGAAAAATGCTATGTAAAACTTTTTTTGCCGGCAATGCGTACGAGCGGAGGGGAAGCTGCGGTTAAGAGATATGCGGGCTTGCTGCCGGATGGGAATTTGGATATAAAGGGGATGGAATTTGTGCGTTCGGATTCCACCCAACTTGCGCGGGATTTTCAATACGAACTCTTTCGACGCTATTTCAACGGCGAGGCTCTGGAACCATGGATTCGAGACGTCGTTAAGCGGCTTCGCGGCGGCGAATTCGACGAGAAACTGGTTTACAAACGTAGGCTTTCCAGACGGGCGGCGGATTACAAGTCATCGCCGCCCCATGTCAGGGCGGCAAGGCTGCTCGATCCCGACGGTTCAAGAAATATCCGCAGAGTTGAATATTTGATGACACTTAATGGTCCTGTTCCCCTGGAGTTGAAACCGAACGAGATAGATTATAATCACTACGTTGAGAAGCAGTTACGAGCATTGGCCAATGACGTTCTAACTTATGCTGGTGAGAGTTTCGATGCCATTTTAGGCGGCAGGCAGCTAGAGCTGTTTTAGGAGTGGGATTGGAAAAAAGGCCGATGGGAACGCCAAAATCCTAATACAGGGAATTGAAAATCTGAGGGGGCAGTGTACATACCTATGAATTCTGACGATTTTGACTTCGATAGCTGCATTGAACGACGGGGAACCTCATGCTACAAGTGGGATTATGATTCAAGAGTAACAGGACGCAGGGATCTTCTTCCTTTCTGGGTGGCGGATATGGATTTCCGTGCGGCACCCCCAATCCTAAGAGCAATTGGGAAGCGGCTGGAACATGGGATTTTTGGTTACACGGGCGGTCCGAAATCTCTAGTCGAGGCGTTACTTGGCTGGTTAGAGCGCCGTCAGGGGTGGAAGGTAGGAGAGGACGAACTTCTTGAAGTTCCCAGCATTGTTCAATCGATTCATATGCTTGTACAAGGATTGTGTGAACCTGGAGACGGAATTGTTATTCAGGAACCTGTCTATTATCCGTTTCGAAGGGCAGTGGAAAGCAATGCACGGAGGGTGGTTGTGAACGAGTTGCGCCGAAACAGGGATGGGCGATGGAAGATGGATTTAGAAAACCTAACTGCTCAAATGGCGGAGGGCGGGGTGAAGTTGCTGCTGCTTTGCAGCCCGCACAATCCAGTAGCCCGGGTTTGGGAGAGAATGGAACTGCTAGAGCTTGCCGATATCTGCCGCGAGTCGGGGATTATTGTGATTAGTGATGAAATTCATGCGGATCTGGTTTTCCGGAAAAATCGGTTCGTACCCTGGCTCAGTCTGCCCGAAAAACACCTGCCGCGTTCGATTACACTGCTTTCCCCCACCAAAGCCTTCAATATCCCAGGATTGAATGTGGCCTTTGCGGTTTTCTCTGATCGGGAACTGCGCGGACAGGTTCGAGGGATGCTGGAAGCTTATGGCTTTTCAGGAGGTGTTTCTGCACCGTTCACTTATGCCGCGGTAGAGGCGGCGTGGCGGGAAGGTGAGGATTGGCTTGATTCGGTGTTGGCATATATCAACAAGAACGACGATCTTGTTCGGAACACTCTGGCCAGCCTGCTTGGTTCCGATTCAGTCGTGCCGCTGGAAGGCACCTATCTGGAGTGGATTGGTGCTGCTGCAAATTTGGCAGAGGAAGAGATGATCTGGAACAACCTCCTGGATGCTGGAGTTTGGTTGAGCCGGGGGAGTCAGTTTGGGATGGCCGGTGCCGGATTCCTGCGAATGAACATCGCCTGTCCCCGATCGCAGCTTAAAACTGGCCTAGAGAGGATGTGCACTGTCCTTAGAGCTTACTCTCAAAACCGGCAATGATATCCTCGTGCATTCGGATCAGTAAGGGCATGTCCTCAATTCGGCTGGCTTCCATTTCTCCTCGGAGTTCCTTATAGCGCGGTTCAACTTCAAGTACTTCCGGAAAGCTAAGTGGAGTGCTGTTATTCTTGTTGTGGATCCGAGATATAAGTGATGGGGTGAGTTCTAGCCAGCTGTGCACAGCAACCGCGTGCGAATAGATAACCTGTTTGTTATCTGGGGACGGAAGCTCACGGCGATTCTTCAACAGCCCTTCTCCCAGGCTGTTAATTAAGCTCCTCAGTTCATTTACCTTTCCCCCATCTTCAAATGTGCTAATTGCCATGTGAAGGACCTGCGCCACTGGGAGCGAGAAACGTTCGAGATACATAATCGCGCTGGCAAGTTCATCTTTCTCATGGCTATCAAGCAGGTAGGTTTCGTATGGGGTAAGAAGATATCCTTCGGGCAGAAGGCGGTCGCGAATCAATCGTGCCGCAGTGCTATAGCCCTCTATGCGAATCAGAAGCAGCTTCAGTTTATCGGTTTGAGAAGCTCCCCAGGACTGGGGGTTTTTGAAGAAGATATGAGCATCCTCCACTCCCATGGAAAAGAGGGAGAAAACCATCGATGGATGCTTTGGCCAAATATCAACTAATCCTTGAGAGAGAATGATATGAGTGGTATTTGAGCCTGGTACCGCCCTGAAATGTGCACCCCCTAACAGGCTGGTATTTGTTGGATTGATGGTGAACCGCAGGAAGCCTTCGTTGATTGCTCTGCTAACATAGTCCCAGGACATAGCCGGCCGATCTTCCATACCCGAATCCAATCTCCGCGAGAGTAGCTCCTGGTAGGATTCAATGATTTCAACTAACTGTGTGTTCCCATCCTGGGATACGGCCTTCCCCGGCAATGCGGCAAGCACTCCAAGCAAAATGAGGCGCTTTACAAAGGCTTCGACCACGAATCCCTCCAACATTCAATCATAGCACCTAGATATTTAGTCCTGGCATTTGATGGATTGGATTCAGCATAAACCTTTTCGGATCTTCTGTCCATACTTTGCAAAGGAAATCGTAGGGTGTAAGGCCTTTTAGCGTCTTCAGGCGGCGTGCGAATTGTATGCGCTGATGAAGTCATCCCTGGCAGGTTTGCTTCTTTCCACTATCCGGCAATCTGGATATGCCGTGTCGTTGAAAACAGCGATGGAGGGAGGAACGCCTCAGACGCGCTACAGATTGGCTGCAGGGCATAGCGGCGCGTCTGTGTGTAGAACTTGTTCCATAGAGCCTCCTTCCCTGCAGCGGAGGGCAATGCACCGGCTAAAGCACTGGATGAAACACTTGCAAGTTATGCAGGCCAAGGGTGAAAGAAGCTCGATGTTTTTGGCCGCAGAGCCGGAAAAAGTGGCTGCTAAGACAAAAAATTGAACAATAAGGTTGTTATTCTTCACTGGAGGGTGTATAGTACAAGTGAGAATAGACTTGTTAAGTCTACAAAATTCCAAACCTCCAAGGAGAGTATATGAAAACTGCCTATGGTGTCATTTTGGCCCTGATCATCCTTTTGGCATCCTGCAAGGGTTCCACATCCCAGCCTGGATGGTAAGCACCCTTGCAGGCTAGCGGCACGAGTGGTCATCAGGATGGCGCCGCAGCGGCGCGGTTTAACGCCCCCTACGGCGTGGCCGTGGACTCATCGGGCAATGTCTATGTGGCAGATACTGGCAGCCATCGCATTCGGAAGATAGAGCACAGGGTGCCCTAGGATATACTTGTGAGCCTTCCCTCTCTACCTGAAGGGGGGGCTCTAAGGAAATCGGAAGAAGTTCTCCGGCACGGTCGCAGCGAACATTCTTAGCCTTGCTGGCATTGGCCTCGATTTTCGTTCTACCAATGCTGATGGTTCCTACCTTGAGGAAGCCCATTTCCTGAGCAATCAACAACATACAAGAAAGGCTTCTCTAATCGCTGACTCATTTCCTCTGCTAAATTTACAAGTCACATCGTGATCTGGGGGTGTGTCGGCTGTCAGATAGCGCCACAGATGTTTTCCCCAGACTGCACGTTCTATCCTGCGGCTACTGAATATGCCACTGCATAACAGAAGACTAGAAGTGAAAGCATCATTGCGGGTGATATTGCTCACTCCCTGCTCCCCGATCATTGATCTGAAACACTGATATATCAATTTCATCTACCGCCTCGATGACGAAATTCACCAGATGATTCTCAGGCACCTATAGGGAGTTTTCTTTTAAGCTCATCTATTTTTGTACCTAAATGGGGATTAAATAATTCGGAATGAGAGGACTCGAACCTCCGATCTCCTGCTCCCAAAGCAGGTGCCCTGGCCGCTGGGCTACATTCCGAATTGTCTTGCATTCTAGGTATCTTGTATGCGATGGTCAACATGTGGAGAGCGCAAAGAATTTTCCGAAAAAAGCTGTTAAAAATTTCGATTTGGCTTATGACTAAGCTAAGAAACAGTCCTTGGCTCAATTTTTTGTCTTCGCCCTTGAGGGAGTACGCTGTGCTCTCGCGGGGGTGTTTTTGGCAAGCCGCGGCGAAGTGAGCGGGCACAAAGTAGGCATGGGTGAGGAGACCTCGGGCTTTCCTATTGCCCTCATTCCGGGTGCGCGAGAGCGAAAATACAGAAAATATGAATAAATTCTAAAAAATTTCTCAGAAAGTGTTGAAAGAATCCTGAGCTTAGTATACCCTGGTTGCTGGTTGTTTTCATAACTGTACTTTTCTTGCCCCTGAGGGAGTACGCTGTGCTCTCGCGGGGGTGTTTCTGGTAAGCCGCGGCGAAGTGAGCGGGCACAGGGTAGGCATGGGTGAGAAGACCCCGGGCTTTCCTATTGCCCTCATTCCAGGTGCGCGAGAGCGAAAATACAGAAAATATGAATAAATTCTAAAAAAATTTCTCAAAATGTGTTGAAAGAATCCTGAGCTTAGTATACCCTAACTGCTAGTAGTTTTCATATCTGTACTTTTCTTGCCCCTGAGGGAGTGTGCTGTGCTCTCGCGGGGGTGTTTTTGGCAAGCCGCGGCGAAGTGATCGGGCACAAAGTAGGCATGGGTGAGGAGACCTCGTGCTTGCCTATTGCCCTCATTCCGGGTGCGCGAGAGCGAAAATACAGAAAATATGAATAAATTCTAAAAAAATTTCTCGAAATGTGTTGAAAGAATCCTGAGCATAGTATACCCTAACTGCTAGTAGTTTTCATATCTATACTTTTCTTGCCCCTGGGGGAGTGCGCTGTGCTCTCGCGGGGGTGTTTTTGGCAAGCCGCGGCGAAGTGAGCGGGCACAAGGTAGGCATGGGTGAGAAGACCTCGGGCTTGCCTATTGCCCTTATTCCGGGTGCGCGAGAGCGAAAACACAGAAAATATGAATAAATTCTAAAAATTTCTCAAAATGTGTTGAAAGAATCCTGAGCTTAGTATATTCTGGCCGTAGGTAGTTTTCATAACTGTACTTTTCTTGCCCCTGAGGGAGTACGCTGTGCTCTCGCGGGGGTGTTTTTGGCAAGCCGCGGCGAAATGAGCGGGCACAGTAACCCTGCAGCTGGAATTCATGGGTGAAAAGACTTCGTGGGCCCTCCTCTTGATGAATTAATGAGACGTCTGGATAATGAGTATCCGAATTGGCGTCCCCTGTTAAACTACAGAAATCCGTATGAACTCTTTGTGGCCGTTTCCCTCTCGGCCCAAACAACTGACGCGGCCGTGAATAAGGTTACCCCCGAACTTTTTAGGCTTTATCCCAATGCGCGGAAATTAGTAGACGCCGATATCCGAAAATTGGAAGAAATAATTCATCCCCTAGGCTTTTTCAGACAGAAAGCCAGGAATCTGACTCGCGGAGCGAGAAGAATAACGGAGGAATACGGAGGTGAAGTGCCGCAAGAAATGGAAAATCTAATTACACTTTCCGGGATTGGTAGGAAGAGCGCCAATGTTATCAGATCGCATATTTGGGGACTTCCGGGGGTAATTGTGGATACGCATTTTGGACGGGTTTGCAGGCGGCTTGGGTTAACAAAAAAATCAAATCCGGTTAAGATTGAAAGAGAAATTGAGGCGCTCATTCCCCAAGAGAATCACATTGATTTCTCAATGAGAATCAACCTCCATGGTCGTAATTATTGCATGTCCAGAAATCCCAACTGCAATCCCTGCCCCCTTGGAGATATCTGTCCCAGCTATGGGCTATATTAATTCAAAGGAACATTGCCTAGGGTTTTCATTTTACAATTCCCTCTCTCAGGTCGCTATATCTCCTGGCGTAAGTGCGTCTTTGTTGTTTTTCTGAATCCAGCGTGTGAGCTTCAAGATTCTCTCAGCCGTATTCTGGTTTATCGCGTGTTCAATTTGGCAGGCTTGATGCTCGGCGTTATCACCCTCAAGCCCAAGTGCCAACTTAAAGAAATCAACCAGTATTTCGTGTTTCTGCAAAATCGTTTTGGCTAACTCAAGTCCCCTGGGTGTTAGGTTGATGAAGGAATTTTTTTCGTATTCCACTAAGGCACGATTTTTTAAGTTCTTCAGGGCGGCTGTTACTGCGGGCATCCGAACGGACAGTTCGCGGGCTATATCCTTTACCCTCGCAACCCTACTCTTCCTTTCCAACAGCAATATTGTCTCCAAATAATCTTCCATGCTTGGGGATAAATTGACATCCATTTAGAGAAATGGTAACAGCTTAATTGAATCTAAGCAATATCCCCATTTCCGTTGGATATGCCAATGGCTCTCCGCAGTCTTCGTTTCCAGATCGGCGCCCAAAAAACCGAGTGATGCCAGGGCCGGTGAATCAAATATTCGATTTCCCAGCAAATTAGCGGGAGAGCCCTCCATCCCCCAGTCTCATCAATGTAAACCTCCGGCACCTTCAGGAGGGATTGTCTCTCGCATGCGTCGATGCTCAGGAGCGGCAATCCCAAGCATAATGGCAGTACCGGACAATTTCCATTTATTGCAGCCTGCTTCCCGTGCTCTTGTACTCGGCTGTCCAGTTTTTGCTGTAGGATTCTAAACCAGCCGCCGGAATTCACTGGCAGCGTGAGCCATCCGCTAGGCCTATCCAGAATCAAATGCTTCCCCACCTCAATCACACTCTCACAGGAGGGCAGCAAACCCGTTACCGGGATCCTAGGACGTTCGGCACACACGAGAATTGGAACCATTGGCTCCATCGGCCAAGTAGTTACATTGGTTTTGCCTGTCCGTTTCTCTCCATCTTTTTTAGATTCCTTTTTGCCGACGCCCCAATACTCGCTCATTCCAGCCAAATCTTTTGCAAGCATATTGAATAGCTGTGATACCTTGTCAGGCGCTCCAATTCCAGCAATATAGGCCTTACAAATTTGGTGACTCATAATCCGGGCTCATGCTAAGCTTATATACTAAAAATAGCGCAAGAGGACAGAATAATGGAAGTCAAGGTTCAAAAGGTGGTTGACGATATCGTAGGGATCATAAAATTCTGGGATGGGGTGCAAACCGTAATCCTCCAGCACTTTGCCGAAAAAGATATATACGATCCCAATTTCTCGATTACACTTGATGTTTTCCGGGATTCCAAAATCCCCGATAGGAACGAGCGAGCAGCCGTCTTCCCGGATATACGCTACTTCGAAACTTCTTCAAGCAAGGAAAAGGATAGGTTTTTGATAGAAGATCTCCCGGTTCGTATCTCTTACAAGGACACAAGCCGAGTTGAAAGTGTACTCGGATCAACCTACGATGATCGCTGGCTCTCCAGGGAACGCGGCACTTATCTCTTTCATCGCATTTCCACTGGCACCGTGGTTTGGTCTAGAACGGACTGGATCGATAAAATTTTGAAAAAGCTCGATAATTTGCCCGATGCTTTCTGGTCTACCTGGATTGACTCCTGCCACCGCCGCATCGATCATTTTTTGGGTGATCTCGGGGCCGCGGTAATGAAGAACGATCTCCTTTATTTCCGCCTTTCGCTTTCGGGTTTCCTGCGGGTGATAGTGGAGGCGCTCTTTGCCGTGAATCACATGTTTGAATCAGGACCAAGGGTGTTTACCGCTTCCTTGGGCCTTATGGAAACCTTGCCGGAGGGTTTTGAGGCAAGCTGGGGAAGCCTGCTAAGAGAAGATGAATCTCTACCGCCGTACCGTAAAAAAGAAATCGCGGATATACTGGCTCGCGGGATTTTTGCCCTTGGGCAATAAAACACCAATCGGTTCACAACCTTCGGACTTCGCGAAATTTCCATAGGCTTTACAAACCCACCGTGTTAGGGTTAACCTTGATCTGTTCAAAATCACTATTGAGGTAAGGCATGTCTAGGAAATGCGAGATTTGTGGTAAGGGGACGATTTCAGGGAACAGTGTACCCCGCAAGGGTTTGCCAAAGAAAAAGGGCGGGGCCGGTCAGCACATAGGAGTGAAGACAAAACGATCCTTCAAACCCAATCTCGTTAAGGTTGGAATAAGTGGTGGAGGCAGGCAGATGAAGGTGTGCACTCGCTGCCTTAAAGCTGGAAAGGTTGCCTAGATTGAACTTCCCGCACATCTTGCCTAAGTAGCTCCCAGAACCTCATACGTGGAGGGACTCAATTGCCCTTTTGCTCTCCCCGGGTGTGTTTATATTCCTCAAACGCTCAGCGTTCTCCGGTTTTAGGGTGAAGGTTTCTGTGTTCTTTCCAAGTGCTTTAATGGCTCGCCGCCCCTGGGCGATTAGCTCTCGGGCCGCCCGCGCCGCTGAGTGCTCGTAGATTGCGGGCATGGGCGCAATGGCACCTGTTTCACCCACAAAGGCAATGATGTCCCTGCCCTCAATTCTAGCATCAAGCAGCCTTTGCAAGTCGCCCCCCTCCAGAAAGGGCATATCTACTGGCACAACGAGCCAACTGGAATTTTTCACATGGTTAAAGGCATCCACCAGAGACGCAAGCGGTCCCCAACCATCATGGGAATCAATAATCTGCCTGGCCCCGCGATATGCAGGCAACGAAACCTGATCCGATCTCAGCGAATAGTAGGCTCCACCCTGGCTTAGCGCTTCCAACAGCCGGTACATTCGCTCAGATTCCGCTATCCCATGGTAAGAAAAAAACTCCTTCGGCGATCCCATACGCTGGCTTTTCCCCCCCGTCAAAACCAGGCCGCACAAGACGCTCATGTAGCTTCCGTAGCCCTGGCCCGACGTACACGAACGGAGGAGTTTTTATAGGCAGGCTCAAAGCTAATGGGATCGAAAGAGGGATGGGTTAGGCGATTGGTTTCTTCATAGTGCATCGGCATGAAAACCTGGCCGGGCGCCACCGTGTTGGATACAACGGTTTTAACCACAACCGTTCCCCTGCGCGAGGACAGCTCCGCCTCATCTCCATCTGTCAATCCCCAGTTCCCGGCGTCTTCCGGATTAACCTCGACATAGCAGCGGGGGCTGCAAAGCTTTCTGAGCACATCAACCTTTGCAGTTCGGGTTTGGGTGTGAAACTGTGCAACCGAACCTCGTCCGGTTAGCAGCACCACCGGGTATTCCTTATCCGGAGCTTCCGAGACATCTCTCGATTTCTCAAACAGTATTCTAGCCCGCCCATCGGATGTGAAAAAGCGACCATCCTCAAATAGTCGACGTTCGTCTGCCTCATCCGCATTGTCTGAGGGGAAAGGCCATTGGATGCCGCCTGCCGAACGAATCATGTTGTATCCGTCAATGCCGCTTATATCGCAGGGTTGATCCGCTGATGCCTCCCTCAGGATGGCGAAAACTGCCTCAGGGCTGCTCCACTCGGAGAAAATTTCATCGCAGCCCCAGGCCTTTGCCAGGGCCCTAAAGATATCGAAGTCGCTCCGTGCCTCTCCAGGTGGATCAATGATCTTATCAACTATGCCAATGCGTCTCTCGGAATTAATCATAAGTCCTGATTTCTCACCGCTTCCTGCCGCAGGAAGCAAAAGATGGGCGTGGCCGGCGGTTTCGGTTGATGCAAATAAATCCTGGACAACGAGGAAATCGAGTTTTTCTAATTTGGGATATAGGCTGTTCCTGTCAATCCATGAATGCGCCGGATTTGTTGCAATTATCCATAAGCCCTTAATCCGGCCCTCATCCACGGCTTCGAGAATTTTGTGGTAGGGCATGCTGTTTTTATTCGGTATCAGCGCGGGCTTGATTTTGAGTAGCTTTGCTATTCTATTTCTATCGCCCTCCTTGAGAAAATCATATCCCGCAAGGAGGCTGGTAGTATTGCTGAACAGCCTTGACCCCATCGCATTTGCCTGGCCCGTTATAGAATTAGGTCCAGTGCCTGGGCGACCTATATTTCCGGTTATCAACGCGATATTGATTATCGCCTGGGCTGTTCTTACACCCTGATGGCTCTGATTCACGCCCATTGTCCACCAGAAGGATGCGGCACGCGCATTGTGAATCATTTCTGCAAGTTCACTTATCTGTTGCCTCGAAACACCCGTTTTCTCTTCCACCTTAGCGGGTGCATAATCTTCTATATGATCTCGGAATTCATCGAATCCCGATGTGGATGAGGCTACGAAATTTCTATCAATCCAATCGTTTTTTTGCAGTACGTGGGCAATTGCATAGAGGAGATCAATATCACCCTTTGGTTTGATCCGGATGTGCAAACTCGCTTCAGCGGCGGTTTTTGTACTCCTTGGGTCAATAACTATAATCTTTGGATTGTGCCTGTTCATCTTAACCCTGTTCCACATTACAGGATGAGAGATCACGGGGTTTGCGCCGATAAAGATTAGTAGATCGGATTCTTCGAGATCCTTGTAGGTGAATGGGGGGGCATCGAATCCGAACGCCTGCTTGTAGGCAGCGGCGGCTGTTGCCATACACTGCCTTGTGTTTCCATCGGCATGCAGAAAACCCATTCCAAACTTAAATAAGGCGCCAAGCAGCGCCATCTCCTCGAGTGGTATCTGCCCCGTACTGATGAAGGCAACGGACTCAGGCCCGTGTTTTTCCTTAAGCAGCTTAAATCTACCTACAAACTCAGCCAGGGCCGCATCCCAGCTCACTCTATTCAACTTGCCTTCGGAGTCCCGAAGCATCGGATACAGGGCCCTATCTGCCGCATCGAGGGGTTTGAGTAGGTGAAAGCCCTTTGGGCAGGAGCTACCTAGGTTTACAGGGTAATCCTTGGCAGGCAGAAATGAAAGCAGTCTACCCTCATCCAGCGCTGCGTCAAAATTGCATCCAACCGAGCAATAACTGCAGGTTGTTCTGATGCTTCTCATGTCTTTCTTCCCTTAGCCTTCAACCCGAAGGCATTGATCAGAAAAATCATCAGCGCGGAGACTATGGACAACACTGCAAAGGTTAGAAATCCCCGGGCATAACCGATGTTCGAAGGGTATCTGGCAACAAACAGGGCCATCAGATTGGGTATCACGAAGCCTCCGAAGGCTCCAAGTCCTCCAACCCATCCGGCCGCGCCTCCAATTGCACCGGGAATCTCCTGGGGAACTAGCTTGAATACCGCGGCATTGCAAACTCCCATCCCCAGAGCCATGAAAACGGTTCCAAGTATTGCAGGCTGCAGGGTGTCAGTGAATCCAATAACCAGGGCTCCAGTCAGTGTTGCCAAAAGAGAAAGCAGGGCAGCCTTGCCGCCGCCAATTTTGTCGGAAATTCCACCACCTGCAACTCTAGTTAGCGAGGCTGTCAACGAGTAGAGCGCGGTAAGGCTTCCAGCCAAGGCAAGTGTAGTGCCGTGATAGGATGTCCAGTACTTTGGCAGCCATCCCGTTAGGGCCATGAAACCTCCGAAGGTGCAGAAGTAAACCACAACCAAAGCCCAGGTTTGCCAGGATCTACCCGAATGCGCGAGGCTTTCCGATACCTTAGCCTTGGGAAAGAGCTCCTGTCCGTGAGTCTCCATGGCCATTTCCCTTGCCTCGGCAGGCGGATATCCGCCCCGAAGAAGTTGGAAATACCATGCATTGCGCCCGAGCAGGGCATAGCCAATGGTTCCAAGGAGGAGAAGAGTCAGCCATATGTAATAAGAACCCGCCAATCCGAAGTGGGGAAGTGTTACAGTGGCTATAAGAAGAGCAAAGAGTCCAGGCGCAAGATTTCCAACCCCGGCGTAGATGCCTAGCACGGTGCCCTGCCGTTTTTGAGGAAACCAATACGATGTTTGGCTGATACCCACCGAGAAAGTGGCACTGCCGCAGCCCGCCAATATGCCGAAGGCGAGGAGCCAGGGATAGAATGAACCGATGTTCTCGCCTGCCGCCGTAATCAGAAGCGCAAGCCCCAGAACTCCTGACAGAGAAATGATTAGCAGTATCAGGAAGGGCTTGCGCCCCCCCGTGGTGTCCACCATCGCAGAAAAGGGTATGCGCAGCAGGGAGCCTGAAAGATTAGGGATGGAAATCAAGAGCCCTGCCAGCGCCGGTGAAACCCCCGCCCCCTCCCTCAGGAAACCTACTGTCGGGCCGAAAAGGGATACCGCCGCAAAACCAATGAAGAATCCAAGCGTCGCTCCGACAAGGCCCTGGATTGGCTTTCCCTTGATTTCCACCATCTAAACTCCTTTTTTTCATTCTATCAATACTCTTTCGTTCTATCAATAATAAAGGGATTAGACGTCTCTTCTCCACCAATCTGGAGGATAGACTCCTAACAAACAGGGTCTGTCCGCGAAGCACAAAATGACTGTGAGAAGTATGCGGCCGGCAATAATTTCCACAGCATTGCCGCATCCCGATTTCGGAATGCTTGAACAACGCCTTCGCGCGCCTTGCCTGAGGCGGGAAAAGTGACTGCTGAGGCAGAAAAATTGAACAATAAGGTTGTTATCCCTTGCTGGAGGGTATATAGTACGAATGAAAATGGACTTGCTAAGTCTACGAAAAAACTCAATCTTTAAGGAGAGCATAGATATGAAAACTGCCTATGGCGTCATTTCGGCCCTGATCATCCTTTTGGCATCCTGCAAGAGTTCCAAACCCCCAGCCTGGCAGGTAAGCAACCTTGCAGGCAGCGGCACGAGTGGTCATCAGAATGGCGCCGGCGCAGCGGCGCAGTTTAACTGGCCCACCGGCGTGGCCGTGGACTCATCGGGCAATGTCTATGTGGCAGATGAAAGCAACCATCGCATTCGGAAGATCACCGGAGATGATGGAATCTGGACGGTAAGCACCCTTGCAGGCAGCGGCACGGCTGGTTATCAGGATGGCGCCGCAGCAGACGCGCAGTTTAACTGGCCCTACGGCGTGGCCCTGGACTCATCGGGCAATGTCTATGTGGCAGATCTTGGCAACCATCGCATTCGGAAGATCACTCAAACTGGGGGAGCCTGGACGGTAAGCACCCTTGCAGGCAGCGGCACGAGTGGTTATCAGGATGGCGCCGCCGCATCGGCGCAGTTTAACTTACCCTCCGGCCTGGCCTTGGACTCATCGGGCAATGTCTATGTGGCAGATAGAGGCAGCAATCGCATTCGGAAGATCACCAAAGAAAATGATGGAACCTGGACGGTAGGCACCACTGCGGGCAGCGGCACGGTTGGTTATCAGGATGGCGCCGCAGCATTGGCGCAGTTTAACTTCCCCGCCGGCGTGGTCTTGGACTCATCGGGCAATATCTATGTGGCAGATGCTGGCAACGGTCGCATTCGGAAGATTGCCGAAAAAGATGATGGAACCTGGGAGGTAAGAACCCTTGCAGGCAGCGGCACGGTTGGTTATCAGGATGGTGCCGCAGCAACGGCGCAGTTTCACTGGCCCATTGGCGTGGCCGTGGACTCATCGGGCAATGTCTATGTGGCAGATTTTGGCAACAATCGCATTCGGAAGATTGCCGAAGAAGATGATGGAGCTTGGACGGTAAGCACCCTTGCAGGCGGTGCGATTGGTTATCAGGATGGCGCCGCAGCATTGGCGCGGTTTAACTTCCCCATTGGCGTGGCCGTGGACTCATCGGGCAATGTCTATGTGGCAGATAATGGCAACAGTCGCATTCGGAAGATCACCGAAGATGATGGAATCTGGATGGTAAGCACCCTTGCAGGCAGCGGCACGGCTAGTTATCAGGAGGACGCCGCGGCAACGGCGCAGTTTAGCTTCCCCGCCGGCGTGACCGTGGACTCATCGGGCAATGTCTATGTGGCAGATAATGGCAACCATCGCATTCGGAAGATTGCCGAAAAAGATGATGGAACCTGGGAGGTAAGAACCCTTGCAGGCAGCGGCACGAGTGGTCATCAGGATGGCGCCGCGACAGACGCGCAGTTTAACTTCCCCACCGGCGTGGCCGTGGACTCATCGGGCAATGTCTATGTGGCAGATAATGGCAACCATCGCATTCGAAAGATTGCCGAAAAAGATGATGGAATCTGGACGGTAAGCACTCTTGCAGGCAGCGGCGCGGAGGGTTATCAGGATGGCGCCGCCGCATCGGCGCAGTTTAACTTACCCATTGGCGTGGCCGTGGACTCATCGGGCAATGTCTATGTGGCAGATAGAGGCAGCAATCGCATTCGGAAGATCACCAAAGAAAATGATGGAACCTGGACGGTAGGCACCACTGCGGGCAGC
>Ga0209781_1000154_pt1 | contig 16566 bp, 13 predicted proteins | sample WorMetHERISLAND1_3_FD_187386 | JGI IMG/M metagenome (GOLD analysis project Ga0209781, IMG submission 187386) | Marine gutless worms symbiont microbial communities from Max Planck institute for Marine Microbiology, Germany - Olavius albidus HERON... | ecosystem: Host-associated > Annelida >...
TTCAAGTAGATCAAGCAACGCCTACGCGTCAAATCGTTCTTCGGGACCTCCGAGAACGTGGTCAAAAGCCAGATTTGGATCGCTATCTCGGTTTACATCCTCGTCGCTATCATCAAGAATCGCCTTGGCAGCAAATCGGATCTCTACACAACTTTACAGATTCTGAGCCTGACCTCACTCGAAAACACTCTTCTAGCTCTGTTGGTTACTAGAATGGAATCCAGAAGCGATACTGCCTATATCCATAACCAACCGAATCTATTTGATAATTTCCCCGGACAGTAGTGTTGTTTGGTATTGGTTGTGGGATCTGACGTGTTGGGTTACGGCGCGTTTGAACCGATCACTGTGCTTCGGGATTGGCCAGTGCGCCTAACCCAACCTTGTATGTTCTATTTCTGAGGGAGAGCCAAGGATCAAGTATAAAGGGAGTTGGTGGAGAGAACCTGGGGAAGCCGTCCCAACCTGAAGGCCCTGAGCCTGTGTGGACAGGTTGGCTCCCCGCCCTCTTCGCCAATACCGAAGAGTATCTGAGGCCGTGAGCCACGCTCGTGAGCCTGCATACACAAGGTCGGTAGGCGAGGGTACAGGGTCGGGGAACCAGGTCACCATCCTAACGGGTTTTTACTACCCTTGACGCGAGGTCCGTGCGGGCCGGCCGTGTGGTGGGTCATGGGGGTGTAGGTTGCGTTAAGATGCTGGTACTGATCTGGTAGACGGTCAACGAACTTTGGTGTGTCGAACGCAACACATTAGATCCTCCGGACAACGCCGAATAATTCAGGACCGCTCAAACATCCATCAGGGCAACCAGCTGTTCCGCCTGATATTCCTGGATCAAGGGCTCGATGACCGGGTCCAGCTGTCCGGCCATGATTTCATCGAGCTTGTACAGAGTCAGGTTGATGCGGTGGTCGGTAACCCGATTCTGCGGAAAATTGTAGGTACGGATGCGCTCGGATCGGTCACCGCTGCCGACCTGGAACCGGCGGGACTGGGCCTGCGCGTCGACCTGGGCGGCTCGGGCCTGGGACAGGAGCTTGGATTGCAGCAGGGACATGGCACGGGACTTGTTCTTGTGCTGGGAGCGCTCATCCTGACATTCCACCACGATCCCGGAGGGCAGGTGAGTGATGCGTACCGCCGAGTCGGTCTTGTTCACGTGCTGGCCGCCGGCGCCGGAGGCGCGATAGGTATCGATGCGCAGGTCTTTGGCCTCGATCGCCAAGTCGTCGATGGCCTCGGCCTCGGGCAACACGGCGACGGTGCAGGCCGAGGTGTGGATGCGGCCCTGGGATTCGGTTTCGGGCACCCGCTGGACGCGGTGGGTACCGGCCTCGAATTTGAGGCGCGAGAAGATGCCGCCGCCGCTGATGCGGAGTACGATCTCTTTGTAGCCGCCGAGCTCGCCGACGTTTTCGCTCATCGGCTCGACCGACCAGCCTCTGAGCTCGATGAAGCGCAGATACATGCGGGCCAGATCGGCAGCGAACAGGGCCGCTTCCGCGCCGCCGGTGCCGGCGCGGAGCTCCAGGAAGACATTGCGTTGGTCGTGGGGATCCGAGGGCACGAGCAATCGTTTCAGCGCCGGCTCCAGGGCCTCGCACCGTGCAGTACCGGCGGCGATCTCCTCGCGGGCCAGGTCCGCTAGCTCCGGGTCCGCCAGTAGCTCCTCGGCGCCGACGATTGCATCCTCGACCTGCCGATAGCGCCGGTAGCAGGCTACCACGGCCTCCAGCTGGGCGTACTCCCGGCTCAGCTCGCGAAACTGTCGCGGGTTCTCCTGAAGCCCCGGATCGGCCAGCAGGGCGGTGAGCTCGCCGAAGCGGTCCGTGAGCTGATCGAGCTTGCCGAGAATGGAGGGATTCATGGGGAGGAGCCTGATTTTTCGTGGGGCCGGAAGAGCTCGTTGGCGGCCGCCAAGAGCTCCTCCCGACCCTCCCGGCCAGCTTGTCGCAGGCGGACGCTGGGCTCGTGCAGGAGCTTGGTGGTGAGAGTGTGCGCCAGAAAACCGATGACTTCTTCGGGGTGCTTGCCGCCCTGGAGTTGGCGTCGGGCCTTGGCGAGCACCTGATCGCGCAGGCACTCGGCTCGGTCACGGTAGTCCCGGACCAGGGTCACCGCATCCAGAGAGCGCAGCCAGCAGAGGAATTCCTCGGTATGGAAGCCGATGATCTCCTCGGCCTGTTCGGCGGCCTCGCGGCGCGAGCGCATGCCTTCCGCCACCAGGTCCCGGAGATCGTCCACCGTGTAGAGGTAGATGTCGTCGAGCTCACCCACTTCCGGCTCGATGTCGCGGGGTACGGCGATATCCACCATGAAGATGGGTCGATGCTTGCGTTGTCTGAGGGCCCGTTCCACGGCTCCTTTACCGAGTATGGGCAGCGGGCTGGCGGTGGATGTGATGAGAATATCCGCCCGCGGGAGGTGGTTCGCCACCTCGGTCAGGGCGATGGCGAAGCCGTCGAACCGGGCGGCCAGGCTGTGGGCGCGCTCGACCGTGCGGTTGGCGACCAGGATGCGCCCGATCCGGTGCTGGTGGAGGTGACGTGCGGCGAGCTCGATGGTCTCACCGGCACCGACGAGCAAGGCGGTTTGGGCGCTCAGGTCGCTGAAGATCTGCCGCGCCAAGCTGACTGCCGCGAAGGCTACGGAGACCGGGCTGTTGCCGATGGTGGTATCCGTGCGTACCTGTTTCGCCACCGCGAAGGCGTTTTGAAACAGTCGGCCGAGCAGCTTGCCCGTGGCTCCGCTGTCATTGGCGATCTGAAAGGCCGTCTTGACCTGACCCAGTATCTGGGGCTCGCCGAGTACCATGGAATCGAGCCCACTGGTTACCCGCAGCAAGTGCGCGACCGCCTCCTGGTCCAGCCGCGTGTAGAGGTAGGGCGTGAGGTGCGCCGGCTCCAGTCCGTGGAATCGCCCCAGCCAGTCGGTGACCGGCTTCTCCCCGTCGGCATTCACGGAGCAGTAGATCTCGGTGCGGTTGCAGGTGGACAGGATGAGTCCCTCGCGGACCGGAGACAGGGCGGTGAGGCTGCGCAGGGCGCCCACCAGGATGTCCGGCCCGAAGGCGACGCGTTCGCGTGTCGCCACGGGGGCGGTCTTATGGTTGAGTCCGACTGCCAGAATCGCCATCTGTTTTAAACATACTTCCGGGGTCGCCGCCCAGGGTAAGTGCGTAAAAATTCCTCAACAATTAACCGGATGCTATACCGGCTCCCCCATGTCAGCCGTGGTAGCGGAGGCCCATCATGCGCGGTAGCGCCGGCTTGCCGGCGCTGAGTCGCCACGGGGCCGGATAGCAAGCCGGGAAATTTAAAGCGCGGGCAAGCCCGCGCCTACCGGCCTGCGGCGAGACTGCGCTGACCTGATCGACTCCCCAACGACTCCGCCAAGGTCATGTTTTCAGTAGATTTGTACGCGCTTGCCCTGGGTCGTCGCCGTCATCGGGTTTTTAACCGGGAGCTTAGGGATTATACTGACTCCATCCATTAAACGTGCGTTTGGTATGGATGACCTCGATGCAAAGCCGATTCAGCTTCTATTGCTTCCTTTTGCTCCTACCGGCGGTTGCCGACTGCGCCGGTCTGTCCTCCGTCGGCGATACTCAGGTCCTGGCCGGCGTTGCGGCCAAGCCGGAGCGGGCGCAGGAGACCGGGGTGCAACCTCGGAAGGCAGTGCGCCTCTCCGAGCTGACGGCGGATCTCGTCTACACTATTCTCGTCGGGCAAATCGCCGGACAGCGCGGCGAGCAGGCAATTGCCTGCACCCATTTCCTGCGCGCTGCACGTTTGGCCCGGGATCCCCGCTTGGCAGAGCTGGCGGCCAACGCGGCCCTCGCCCTCGACGATACCATGGCTATGCAGCAGACCGCGGACGTGTGGATCGAGCTGTCCCCCGATGCGATCGGCGCCCGCCAGTTGGCGGCCTACACGCGGCTTGCGGCCGACGACGTGTCGGCTGCGATGTGGCACTTGCGGCGTATCATCGCGCTGGCGGCGACGGAGGGTGGGGGTGGCTATGAGCAAGCGGCCAGCCTGGTTTCCAGGCTGGAGCTGCCCGACCGGCGTTTGAAGCTCATGGAAACCCTCACTTCCGAGGAACCTGAGAGCGCCGATGCCTGGTTTGCCCGGGCCATGGTGGCTGCCGGTGCCGACTGCCACGAGGAAGCGGTGAGCGCGGCGCGGCGGGCATCGAATCTACGTCTGGGGTGGAATCTGCCGCGTCTCTTCCTGGTGCAATTGCTCCTGAAACATGGTGATCGCGAGCAGGCACGCCAAGCCCTGGAGACCTTCGTCGCCGAGAGCCCCGACGACCGGAGGCTGCGCCTGTTTTATGCGCAGCTGCTCATCGACGAGCAGGAGTTTTCTCACGCCCGTCGCCTGTTCGAGCAGATGTTGCGCAATGCGCCGAAGGCACCGGATGTCCTGTTTGCGCTGGGTGTCCTTTCACTGCAGCTGGAAGACCTGGCAGCCGCCCGCGATTACTTCGTTCAGCTGTACGACACCGGTGAGCGTCAGAGCGATTCCGCCTATCATCTCGGACAGGTGGAAGAGCTGGCGGAAAATTCGGAGGTCGCCGTGTCCTGGTATCGGAAGGTGGCGGGAGAGCACGCTGTCGATGCCCGGGTCCGGATTGCGCTGATGCACGCCAGGCAGGGAAAGCTGGCGCACGCGCGCGAGCTCCTGCAGCAGCTACGCGACCAACGGCCCGAAGATGCGCCGATGATTTACCTGGTAGAGGGGGTGGTCCTGGCCGATCTGGGCCGACCGGAGGCGGCCATGGACCTTTATGATGAGGCATTGAAGGCCTTTCCCGGCGATCACGATCTCCTCTACGCGCGTGGCCTGCAGGCCTTCTCGCTGGATCGGCTGGATGTCATGGAGAACGACTTCAAGGCCATCCTCGCCGAGGATCCGGAGAGCGCCGAGGCCCTCAATGCCCTCGGCTACAGCCTGGCGGATCGGACTGAGCGTTTTGCCGAGGCCCTGTCCTATATCGAACGCGCCCTAGCCCTGAAGCCGGACGATCCTGCCATACTCGACAGCATGGGTTGGGTTCAGTTCCGGTTGGGTAATTCGGAACAGGCCCTGGAGTATTTGCGCAAGGCCCTGGCCTTGATCCCCGATGGCGAGATTGCCGCCCACCTGGGCGAGGTGCTCTGGGTCCTAGGTCGGCGCGACGAAGCGCGGAGTACCTGGGAGGCGGCGCTGGACCGAGATCCAGACCACGAATATCTCCTGCGTTCGATCGGCCGCTACAACTTTACGCGTTCGGATTCCCAGCCTTAGGGGCTGTTGACATCATCGTCGTGCTAACCACCAATAGGACAAGATTAACAGGATTTCCAGGAGGGTCTAGATAACTTTAGCATCTGCAACTGCATGCTACGGTTATGTTATGCAAGGGAAAACAGGTCTTTCAGGCGTTCCCGCCTTTCGGAAGCCAAATTCAGACTGATCATGCGCTATTTTACGCATGATCTACCGGCTTTGAAACTCGCCGCGCTGAGTGATGTAAGCCGCCCGACGATCAATCAACGGTTCTTCAAGCTACGACCTAGGAGGAGCACAGGGAAGCGAGGGAGGGTAAGCGCCGAGCGGCGTGCGCCGCCCCCGGCGTAGGGGTAGGGCCGAGCGTTTGGTCGGAGTCTGGCGCGTGGGCGCCGTCGGAGACGAAATGCCAGGCTATGCGACACGGCGTCAAGTCATCGCGGGAGTCCTGGTGCCGCGCGGAGTGCGCGCCGGGACGGACGCAGGACGAACGCGGGCCGCCGAAGGCAATGGCCGGCGCCCAATTATTTGCACCCGAAATCGGACGGACCCCATTTCGGGTTGCGCGAAAAATGGCGACGCTCCGGCTGTCACCGGTCGAGGATGAACCGTGAGGCGTGGCGTACAGGTTGCCCACGTTTGCCATCCCTGGTGCCTGGATTCTGGCATCCCAGCTGGAATGACGAGGTAGGGGCTGAACGATTTACGTTGAGTTTGTCGATCGCCATCTTGGACGGGGCGAGAAGCTCTCTCCCTGCAATCGAGATGGCAGGCCATGCGGTAAGAGGTGCAAATCAATGCGGATCGCCAATCCCATCTACGATGTCGTATTCAAGTATCTTTTGCAGAATAACGAGATCGCTATCTTGATTCTCTTGACCATCCTGGATGAGGAGATCATGGCGCTGGATTTCCTTCCTCAGGAAACTTCCTTGGCACCGGAAAATCGTTCGTTCACCGTGTATCGGCTGGATTTTTCCGCCCGGATAAAAACCCGGGATGGCGCCCTCAAACATGTCATCATCGAGATCCAAAAGGCCAAGTTCGCCGCCGACATCATGCGCTTTCGCCGTTATCTCGGGGGTCAATACAAGCAAGGATTCGCGTTCGAAGGAGAAAGCAAGATCCAAAAGGCTGCCCCGATCATCAGCGTCTATTTCCTGGAGTATCAACTGAAGCATGTGAATGTGCTGGTCATCAAAGTACTTAGAAACTACTATGATGCCGCCACCAGCCAAACAATCTCCGCTCGGGAGGAATTCATCGAGAGCCTTACCCACGGCAGCTTCGTGATTCAGATTCCCTATTTGGGTCCTGAGCGCAAAACGGCGGCGGAACGACTCTTGGCCGTTTTCGACCAGCACCTGAAAGTTTCAGGTGACGAGCATATTCTGGGGGTCGATGAGTATGCCTATCCGGAAGAATATCGGTAGGTAATCCGCTGTTGAATCGGGCCGTCGCCGAGCCGGAGATCAGACAGACCATGGATGTGGAGGATGAAATCCTGGCGGAGCTGGAGGACATGGAACGGCGGCTCGCGGATATGGGCAGGGCCCTCGAGGAGAAGGGCAAAGCTCTGGAAGAGAAAGACAGATTGATTGCGGAGCTGCGACAATTGCAATGAGGATGCTATAAGTTGCCCGTCGTCCTGCTGACCGATGCCCTGATCTACCTGCTGCTCGCGCTGGCGCTGGGGGTTGCCCTCTATGCCGCGCGTCACGAGCATCTGTGTGCACCCTGGCGCCGGGTGGGGCGCAGCCGGGTCGGGGTGTCGGCCTTGGTCGTCCTCGGCTTTTATGTCACTGTCGGTCTGTTGGACAGCGTGCATTTCCATCCTCGGGAAAAAGGCTGGGACTCGACCGAGGCGGACAGGGCGGTGTACTCGCCGGAGATCCTGAGCCTTCTTGATTGGTGGCTGACGCCCTTGCGGGAGCGCCGGGAGAAGACCTACTCTGCGCCCTTCGCTACTCACCTCTATGCCAAAGAGCGTCGGGAGCTGCCCGACGGCCGTGTGATCCGGGACTACCCGCGACTGCAGTGGGGCGGGCGTCACCTGGCCGATCCGCTCCAGGGCCGGCTCCCCGACATCGCCCGGACTGCCCTGCGCGGCCTGCTTATAGGCCTGATCTGCTGGCTGTTGGTGGCCGGGTCGCTGCTGTGGCTCCATGCATGGCGCAGGGGAGAAAGCTTGCGGCGGACCTGGGTGCTGGCCTGGTCGGGCCGCACCCCCACCCCCTGGCGGGCGGCCCTGCTGACCATGGCGATCCTGCTGGTGTTGGGCTTCGTCACCGGGGAGCTGGCGGGTAAGTACCACATCCTGGGTACCGATAAGGTGGGGGAGGACGTCTTCTACCAGAGTCTGAAGGGTGTGCGCACCGGTCTAGTCGTCGGCACCCTGACCACCCTGGTCATGCTACCCGCGGCCGTCCTGCTGGGCATCATGGCGGGCTACTTCCGGGGCTTGGCGGATGACATCATCCAATACCTCTACACCACCCTGAGTTCGATCCCCGGCGTGCTCCTGATCGCCGCCGCCATCCTCATGCTCCAGATCTACATGAGCAATCACGAGCAGGATTTTGCGAGTCTGGTGGAGCGGGCCGACCTGCGGCTGCTGTTTCTGTGCGTCATCCTGGGCGTGACCAGCTGGACCGGCCTGTGCCGACTGCTGCGCGGGGAGTCCCTCAAGCTGCGGGAGGTCGATTATGTGCAGGCGGCGGTGGCCCTGGGTGTGAGCCATGCCACCGTCATCGGTCGCCATATCCTGCCCAATGTCCTGCACATCGTGCTCATTACCCTGGTGCTCGACTTCAGTGGTCTGGTACTGGCCGAGGCGGTACTCTCTTACATCAACATCGGCGTCGATCCCACCATGGACAGCTGGGGTAATATGATCAACGGTGCGCGCCTGGAGCTGGCGCGGGAGCCAGTGGTCTGGTGGTCACTGACCGCGGCCTTCCTGTTCATGTTCACCCTGGTCCTGTTCGCCAACCTGTTCGCGGACGTGGTGCGCGATGCCTTCGATCCGAGGTTGCGGGATGCGAGATAGGTGAATCGCTATGAATGAGCGCAGTGAACCGCATCAATGATGCGGTGAATGAATGAAACATCTCACCAGGGATTGCTGTTTCTCGCGATTCGTAGTTTTTCCCTGAAAGAAAGAACCCCTCTACGCTGACTATTTAAAAACTTATTATGCTAAGCTAATATCAATATTTCGGTTTTATCATTCACCCGATGATTTCAATATTTGCGGTCAGCAATGAACGTAACCCCGGTTAGTATTTGCGCGGGTTCTTGAGAAATATTTCACGCGCTGTTCGAAATTCGACAAACGTTTCATAATACTGATTGCAGAGGACCCTCTTCTTAAAAATCTCCATAATCGCTTGATCAAATTCAGATTCGGCACATGCGGCGGGAGGAAAGCGAGCTGAATGCGTGAGGCTTTCAGGTAGTCTTGAACTGCTTTGGAACGGTAGCAAGGTGCGTTGTCACAAATGACATAGGGTCTGGATAACTTTTAGAGAGAATTTTCGCTCAGCAGAGAGAGCATTTTTCATAGAGCTTTTCCTTTCGATGATTAAATCTGAATTCACATTCTTTGAGGTGTAGATGAAACGTATGTCTGAGAACGCCCTTGAATTTTGCAAGTTTCCGTTCAGCATATGACCGGAATGATTCAATGCCGTTGATATGGTAATTGCCTCGCGCAAATTCGTTACGAATGGACGCAGAGATGCTTCTGATAACCCATATCTACCAGCCCATTGTAGCCCCTCCAGCTATCCGAGTGGATGATGCTATCGAGTGCTACCTGGCTCCGAATCACGGCCTGTAGCGGCTTCTTGGAGGCATCCGGGACGATCTCTGCGTGGACCTTTCCCTGCCGTTCCAGGATTCCGAAGACGATTATTTGACCTCCGGCTCCAGCCCCTTTTTTGCCCCGAACACGGCGGGCGCTAAAAGAGGATTCATCCACTGGAGGAGCACAGGGAAGGGAGGGAGCGTAAGCGCCGAGCGGAGTGCGCCGCCTCCGGCGTAGGCGTAGGGCCGAGCGTTTGGTCGGAGTGCGGCGCGTGAGCGCCGGCGGAGACAAAATGCCAGGCCATGCGGCACGGCGTCGAGTCATTGCGGGAGTCCTGGTGCCGCGCGGAGTGCGCGCCGGGACGAACGCGGGCCGCCGAAGGCAATGGCCGTCGCCCCATTGTTTGCACCCGAAATCGGACGGACCCCATTTCGGGTCGCGCGAAAAATGGCGACGCTCCGGTCAACCTCGCTGGAGAAAGGCGATGAGGCGTCACAAAGCTGGGCGATTCTAGGTCGTAGCTTGGAGAACTGTTGATTGATCGTCGGGCGTTACACCACTCAGCGCGGCGAGTTTCGAGACCGGTAGATTATGCGTAAAATAGCGCATGATCGTTCTGAATTTGGCTTCCGAAAGGCGTGAACGCCCGAAATACCTGTTTTTTCCTTGCATAACATAACCGTAGCATGCAGTTGCAGATGCTAAAGTTATCTAGACCCATTGGATTTATTAAGTGGTCGTTTCAGTGGGTGAGAAGAAGCGGTGGCTGTCGAAGGGAGAGTTCGTTCTAAGCATGGCATGGATGGCGAGCAAGAGTTTACGCATGACCGCGTAGACAGCCTGGGGCTCCTTGAGGCCGCGGGTATCGATAAGATAGCGGTAGAAGGCCCTACATTGGGGTCATGGCGAGCGGCGCTGAGAGCGGGCATATAGAGAGCGATCCGCAAATAACGGTTCCCGGCCTTGGACAGGGGGGCTTTTTGCTCGCGTTGAAGCCGGACGGGTGCTGGCGCGCATGTCGTCGGGCAAGACCAGCCGCTCGCCGAGAAGCTGGATGGCACTGGTGGCGGGCGATACCGGTGGCGCTGACGAGCAGCTTGCAGGATTGCCGGAGCGCTTCATCCGCCGCAATGAGGTCGGGGACCTGGCGGCGCAGGTACCCGATCTGAGCGTCGAAGTGGGCGATGCTCTGGTGTCGGCTAGCGATCAGGAAGTCGGGTGTCGTCGTGGTTTGTTGCGCCGCATGGAGCTGGTTCTTGGTTTGGGTGCGGAGCTGGTTGATCGCTGCGATGTGGCGCGCGCAGGCGCGGATGGCCAGGGTCAGGTCGTCGGGGCGCTGCTAGGGTGAAGGGCATGCGCTGGGCGAACGGAGCCAACACCGCGGCATCGACGGCATCGGTCTTGGTGCGGGTGTTTGCATCGCCTCGGCGAAGCGTTTGGCGGCCTTGGGGTTGATCACTATGCGGGCCAGCCCAGCGTCATCCAGAGCGAGGGCGGGGTGATACTGGCCGGTGGCCTCTAGGCAGACACGGCTCACCTTCGCCTTACGCAGGCGGTTGCTTAGGGTCGCGTGGCCCTAGAGGGGGTGTTCTTGAGTTCGCAGTGCTTTCCCGTGCGGCCATCGCGGTGGATGACCAAAGTAACGGTTTTGCTGCTGACATCAATTCCGGCGACCTTCATGTTCGGTTCTCCCGTGGGTAAAACCCGTTAGGAGGGTGACCTGGTTCCCCAACCCTGGACTCTTGTCTACCGACCTTGTGTATGCAGGTTCACGAGCACTGCTCACGGCCTCAGATACTCTCCGGCATGGACGAAGAGGGCGGGAAGACAATCTGTCCGTTCAGGCTCGAGGACTCAGGATGGGACGGCTTCTCCAGGTTCTCTCCATCAACTCCCTTTATAACCTTCCTTGGCATTTCCCTGGAAACAGAACATACAAGGTTGCGTTAAGACGCTGGCACCGGCGTTACCGAAGATCAACGAGCCTTAACGCAACACGCCGAATCTCCCAAACAACGCCAAATCATTCAGGATTGCTAGCGAGGCCGGCACATGCGACCTGTTGTCCGCTTCACTCTGGGCCAGCGGGTCCTGTTCAACCTGATCTTCGTCCTGCTGACGGTAGCCGGGTCCTTCGCGGTGGGCCAAATCTCGATCGACCGCTACCCGGAAATCAACTTCGGGAAGGTCATTATCTACACCTTCTACCCCGGGGCCTCGCCCCAGGATGTAGAGTCCCTGATTACCATCAAGATCGAAGAGGCCCTGGAGGGACTCGAGCAGGTGGAGCTTATCCGCTCCAGCTCGGTGCGGGAGAGATCTGCGATACTGGTCAAGTTTCGCGACGATACCGACTATGCCGCCCTCTATGACGAGCTGCGTTTCCGCGTGCTCGGCATGCTGGGAGAGCTGCCGAGGGGTGTGGACTCACCCAGCTTCGACCTCATCGACACTTCCACCTGGCTGCCGGTGGTGGCCGTCAATCTGGTCGGCGATCGCTCTAACCGGGCCCTGACCCTGCTGGCCGAGGAGCTCCGGGTCCCTCTGTCGCGCATCCCCGGCGTGGTCGAGGCGGAGCTGAGCGGGGAGTACCAACGCGAGTTTCACATCTACCTGGATCCGCACCGGCTCAGCGCCCAGGGGGTGAGCTTCGAGGAGGTCGCCCAGGCGCTTGCGGACGCGAACCTGACCATCCCCGCCGGCGACTATCAGGACGGCTCCGGGGAATTCGTGGTGCGGGTGGACGAGCGCTTCCGCTCCCGTGAGCAGGTGGTCTCCACCGTGATCCGGCGCGACCTGGACGGCTCCTTCGTGACTCTGGAGGACCTGATTTCCGAGGCCCGTGTCGGTTATCGGGACCCCCACGTCATCACCTCCGTCAATGGTCGGGACTGCGTCACTATCAGGGTCTTAAAAACCACTGCGGGCAACGCGCTGACCATCCACCAGGAGGTGGAGCGGATCATCGAGGAATACACTCCCAGTCTGGCGCAACAGGGGGTGGAGGCCATCCTGACCCAGGACTCGAGTACCTATATCAGGGCTTCCATCAGCACCCTGGGGTGGAACCTGGCTCTGGGGATTGTCCTGGTGAGTCTGATCCTCTGGTATTTTATGGGCCTGCGCAACGCTGGCCTGGTCACCGTGGGCATCCCCTTCGCCTTCCTGGTGACCATGATCCTCATGAATCTCACCGGCAACTCCCTGAACGAGATTACCTTGTTCTCCTTCGTGCTGGTCTCCGGGATCATCGTCGACGATGCCGTCGTGGTGGTCGAGAACATCTACCGCCATATCCAGCAAGGCGAGTCCCTGGAACGGGCCATCGTCGAGGGCACCGCGGAGGTGATGCTGCCAGTAATCTCCGCCACCGCCACCACGGTAGCGGCCTTTCTCCCGATGCTGATGATGACCGGCTCCACCGGGGAGTTCTTCTCCCTCATCCCCACGGCCGTGAGCTTCGCCATCGTCGCCTCCCTGTTCGAGTGCCTGTTCATCCTGCCCCTGCACTATCTGGACTTCGGTCTGCGACCTAGGTCCGGCGGTGCACCGCTCTCCGAACGAGGGGTGTCGCAAAAGCCCCCCTCCCTCCGGGAGAGAGCCTGCCCCGAGCGCAGCGAGGGTGCTTGGGGAGAGAGAATCAAAAGGCAAAGATCGGTGCTTTTTGCGACACCCTCCGAACGGGACAATGCCTCGTTGCAGATCCTACGTCGCGGCACCGATAGCCTGATCCGGCTCACCCTGCGCCGGCGCTACCTGAGCCTATCCCTGGTCTTCGTCTTGTTCCTGGTCGCCATCGCCATCCTCGGGGTCTCGATCACCGGTATCGCCCCCCTGATTCGGATCCAATTCTTCCCGGACGACTACAGCCTCTACTATGCCTTCATCGAGGGTCCGGCCGACACTACCCTCGAGCGCACCGACGAGAAGGTGCGGGAGATCGCCCGCTACATCATGGCTGATGGGCCGGGTTATGCCCGCTCGGCGGCCGGGTCCGCCGGCTTCATCTTCAACGAAGATTACGAGCAGGAGTTCGGTCACCACCTGGGTACGGTCACGGTTCCCCTGCCCGATCGGAAAGCACGTGCCTTCCAGGACCCCATCGCTCACCTGGACGCCATGCGCGAGCGCCTGAACGAGCGCTTCGCCGGGGAGGGATTCGCGATTCGGATGCGGGCCGAGAAGGACGGACCGCCTACCGGCAAGGACGTAAATATTCAGATTGTAGGTTCGAACGAGCGTGCGGTGTCAGGTCTGACTGACGAGCTACTGCGGGTTTTGAGGGAAAACCCAGAGCTGGGACCCCATCTCGTCGATCTCGAAGACAATCGGGGCCGACCCGCCCGAGTGTTCCGGCTCGACGTGGACGGACCCCGGGCGCGGGAGCTCGGATTGACGTCGGGGGAAGCCGCGCGGCTGGCCGCCGCCGTGCTGGATGGACGCTACATCGGCGACTATCGCCTGAGCGACGAAGAGGTGGACCTCAAGCTGCGGATCGATCCGGCCTATCTCGATACTCCCGAGGCGGCGCTCTCGATTCCGGTCCGGGAACACCCCTCGGGGCCCGTATCTCTGGGGGATCTCGTCCGGCCAGTGGTCGAGATTCAGCCCGGTGAGCTCAAGCGCTACCGCGGCCAACACAGTTTAGCCATCACCGCCGACATCCGGCCCGGGGCCCCCATCTCCTCGCCCCTGGTAGCGACCTGGGTCAGGCAATACTACGCCCGGATCCGGGACCGCTTTCCCGGTGCCACCCTGGTCTTCGGCGGCGAGTTTGAGGAGACTCAACGCTCCTTCGATAGCCTGACCCGGGCCTTCGGGCTGGCGGTGCTGCTTATCTACCTGATCCTGGCCACCCAGTTCAAATCCTATGCCCAGCCGCTGATCGTCCTCTCGACCATCATGTTCTCCATCACCGGCGTGGTTTTCGGCACCCTAGCCACCCAAACCCTGTTTACGGTCAACAGCTTCATCGCTGTCGTCGGCGTCACCGGCGTGGTGGTCAACGACTCCCTGGTCCTGCTCGACTTTATCAACCGCTGCTACCGGGAAGGCAGGACCCGCCGGGAGGCAGTGACCGAAGGCGTCCATGTACGCCTGCGTCCCATCGTCCTGACCACTCTGACCACGACCCTGGGTCTGCTCCCCATGGCCCTGGGTGTCCCCAGCTATTCCTTGATCTGGGGCACCATGGCCTCCACCTTCGTCACCGGCCTGGCTACCGCTACCTTCCTCACCCTCTTCATCGCCCCCGTCGCCTGGGACCTGCTCATGGAAACCCAGGAGCGGGGATCCGCTAAGCGGAAGCGAAAGGCTGGTGTCGGTGCTTGAAGGCACCCAAAGAGCTGTCCTGAATTATTTGGCGGTTAGTGACTGGAAACCCGGTCGGTGGGCACAGCCTACCCTACAGTCGCACCGCGGTCGCGCCGAGGTGTAGGTCCATATATGCGGTGAGCGCGGTAAGTCCTATCGGATGACGACACCGCGAGAGGGGGCGCGAACTGCATCAGCTGCCAACCCTTTAAGAAGCTGTCTGGCTAAATATGTCCCAAAATGGCCCCTTTTCCGCTCTTTCTCGTTATATAAGCCGGCTATTCGCCTCCAAAGAGCGAAAAAATACCCTCATTCTAGACCATTTTCGCTGTGATCCTTTTTATCCAGACAGCTTCTAAGGACACCTTGCAAAATTGCTTGTTTAGGGGCTATCGGAGGGTAACTCCTGCTCGTCCAAAGATAAACGCTCGTTGAGGGGGAAACCATGGGCCAGTGCAGCTTCTTTGATCGTGAGAGCCGGTTACAGAGCCTTAGCCAGCTAGGCCGACCCGCTTTGGAGCGGCTGACGCCGCGATCCCGTGGGAGCGCTTGCGTCCCCTGCTTGATCCAATGCACGAGAAGGCGCGCAAATCCAACGCGAGGCGTAAGCCGTTCGACGTGGTGTTGATGTTCAAAATGCTGGTCTTGCAGACCCTCTACAACCTAGCCGACGAGCAGGTAGAGTACCGGATCCGCGATCGGCTCTCGTTTTCCCGTTTTCTCGGTTTGGGCATCGAGGACGCAGTTCCGGATGCCACCACGGTGTGGCGTTTTCGGGAGCGGCTGCAGGAGCAGGGGTTGCTGGAGACGGTGTTCGACCGCTTTGATGATTTCCTGGCGGCGGAGGGCTTCGAGGCCAGGCAGGGATCATTGATGCTTCCATCGTTGCGGTGCCGATTCCCCGCAATCACCGCGAGGAGAACCGCCGGATCAAGGCGGGTGAGGTTCCCCAAGGACGGGCGTGGGGCGAAACGGGCGCAAAAAGGTGTGGATGGGCGCTGGACGAGAAAACGCGGCAATCACTCTTTCGGCAACAAGAATCACATCAGTATCGACGCGGAGCATAAAATCATCCGCCGCTTCCAAACGACCCCGGCGCATATGCGCATGAAGGTCAGTGCAACCAACCGCTAGCAGCAGGCGAACAACCGCACGCGCTCCAAGATCCGCTCCCGTGTCGAGCACGTCTTCGACTTCCAAGAAAACAGCATGGGAAGGAAATTCATCCGCCCCGTTGGCTTGGCGCGGGCTAAAGTGAAGATCGCCTTGATGGACTTGACCTGCAACTTGATGCGCTATCGGCAGCTCACCAAAGACAGGGCAGGTGCACCTGCCACCGCCTGAAGTGACCAACGGGAGGCCGAACAGGCTGCCGGGCAACACGAGCTACAGGGAATTGTCCACATTGATCTCCTCATGCGGCATCAGCACGTAGGTATACTATCTTAATATCATTTTTTCATTGAAGAGTTGTGCATAAGTAGGTGAAAAATCCGCATGATAGTCGGTATGCTCGACTACGCCCTGTCACCTGACCAGCTCGCCGAGCTGCGTCAGGCACACCGCCGCACCCGAGACAAACGCGAGGCCGACCGCATCAAGGCTGTGGCGTTGCTGGCGACCGGCTGGACGGTCGAGGCGGTGGCGGAAGTTTTGCTGGTCGATCCCAACACGGTGCGCGCGCACTTCAAGCGTTATGGTACAAAGTGGTCTTGAGTGCTTGAGGCGTGTTGGCGCGGTATCGGTGGCAGCGTTGGCTTGCTCAAGGCCAAGCACCTGGTGGAATTGGACACCCACCTTCAAGCGAACCTGTACCTCTCGGCCAAAGCGGTCGCCTACTGGGTGAAGGAAACCTTTGGGGTATCTTACACGGAGAGTGGCATGACCGCAGTGCTGCGTCGGTTGGGTCATGTGTACAAGAAGCCCCGGCTGGTGCCTGGCAAGGCCGACCGGGAAGCGCAAACGCAATTCCTCGAAACGTACGACCATATCCGCAATTTCAAGGGTCAGGATGATCCCATCTATTTTATGGATGCGACTCATCCGCAACACCATCCGGTGCTTGCCGGCGGTTGGATCAAGCGTGGCGAGGAGCAGGGAATCCCCACCAACACCGGGCGACGGCGCGTCAATATCAATGGGGCCATTGACCTGGAACGGTTGGAGCCC
>Ga0209781_1000156_pt1 | contig 16381 bp, 21 predicted proteins | sample WorMetHERISLAND1_3_FD_187386 | JGI IMG/M metagenome (GOLD analysis project Ga0209781, IMG submission 187386) | Marine gutless worms symbiont microbial communities from Max Planck institute for Marine Microbiology, Germany - Olavius albidus HERON... | ecosystem: Host-associated > Annelida >...
GAACTCGTCTACATAGCGTTGCAGGTGCTTACGGCTGACACTGTGGAACTGGCCGAACAAGCCACGCTTCAGTAACGCCCAGAAACCCTCAATCGTGTTCGTGTGAACGTCACCGTCCACGGACCACCCCTGATGTTTAATGACGGCGTGACGCAATACCTTGCACATGCCTTTATATTCGTCTGTGATTAGTCTGGCCTTAGACGTGTCAACGCGCTCCCGAACGAAGGCCCGTATATGACGCTCCTTCATCCTCTCCTTGGTTGTCACTTTGGCCGTCACCCTGCCATCGCGTTCGACCGCGCCGACTATGGGAGCCTTGTTGGTTCCTCTGCTGCGCTTGCCGGGTTTGTCATCTTCGTGCCAGATGCCCTTGCGTGGCTTTCCGCCGATATAGGCCTCGTCCATCTCTACGATGCCAGTCAGAAGGCTACGTTGCTCGGCCTGCGTCATTGCTTTACGAATCTGCATGGTGATCCGCTAAGCGGTGTTCTTCTTCACGTCCAAATCGTGAGAAAGCTGTAGTTCGGATAGTTCTTTCTTGGCGTTCAACATGAGCATGATCGCTAAGAACCACTTCTGAAGTAGTGGGTGCGTATGGTGGAAGATGGGGCCTACGGTGACGCTGAACGAAGTCTTACAGTCGTAGCAGCAGTGGCGGTGCTGATTGCGCGTGGTGTTAGCGGAACCGCAATAGGGACGCCGCCCCACCTGGCTTGCTCAAGATGAGCGAGGCAATCCCCTTGGGTCGGGAACTGATCGAAAACCCGCATGATATTTATGACATCCCACCCTGCATAGACTGCTTTCGCCGAATGATGAGAATCAGTATGAACCCATAGAGGGGGGGGGAATATCAAGACCTTAAACTAGGAAGTTCTGATTATTTTATCGAATCAGGAAAATGTCGGAATCAAATTATGAAACATAAAATGAAACTTTATCTACAGCCCCCAGTTTCATTGCGAAAAAACAATCGGTGGTTACTAGAGAGTTTTATCGCACTAGCAGAAGATTTCAAGTATGGAGTAAGCATTACCTTCATTATTTAATTTCAGTGATAAGGCTCAGGATCAATTAAATTCTGGCCTATACATGGGCGGAAACGAGAACACGAGGAAACCGCGCGGGAACGGGGTCTACCTCAATGACCAAGACTGTTGAAGAGTTTGAATCGGCCATTGCCAACCTGTCGAAGTCGGATTTTAGTCACTTCTCCAAGTGGTATGAGGAATTTATAGCGGACCAGTGGGACCGACAGATCGAGGCAGACATCCTCGCTGGCCGCCTCGACGCTGCCGCCAAACGCGCTGACGAAGATTTCGAGGTTAGCTGTTGCAAACCCCTATGAGCTATTTTGCTTCGCCGGAGTTTTGGTACCACTAACGGAACCGAAGGCAACTATCCCTACAGCTTATGGTAGTCGGCAGCGATAAAGAGGATAGGAGATATGGATGAGATTCATGGGCGAGAAAGCGGCCTTCGGACGCCATGAGACTTTCGCCCTGCGCTATGGCTGGCTCACCAAGGAACGCAGGCCCTGTGATAGGCGGTGATCCGATCTTCGAGGCCGAAGACGCGACGGTCAAGCTCGGCGTCGGCAAGAACATGGTCACCTCGATCCGCTACTGGCTCCAAGCGGCCCGCCTGATCGTCAAGGCGGAAGACGGCTAGAAGCATACGGGGTCTACATCTTCGATGATGATGGCTGCGATCCATTCCACTGGCTGATCGCGTCAAACCCTGAACTCGCCACATCCTGGTGGTAGTTTTTCAACCGCTTTCACAAACCTGAGTTTACAGCAGAGGAGCTGGCTGCGGCTTTCAGGATTTCGCATCGGCGGAAGTCAAAGGCCGATACGTAAGTTCGACCCTCAAATCGGATAAGGCTGAAGACGTCATATATACTCTGGAAAATATGGTCTATCCACACTTTGACATTGATGATATAGATCATGTGGAAAACGCCGATCTGGAAGGGATGAACCTGGACACCGGAGAGCTGGAGGATATCAAGTGTCTTATGGAGAAGCTGACCAGGAAGGCGGAGAAACCCGAAGCCAAATGGAAGAAAAAAGCCAATTATTGATCGAATATTGTACCCTATGCTTTAATCTCCAAAAAACTAGGAATAGAAATATCAAGACCTTAAACTAGGAAATTCAGAAGAATATCAAGCCTACATTCCCGTTCATCCACGATGGCGTCGTCCGGGAAGATGTTTTCTGCATCCTGGAAGAATCGGTAGGCGTGCCCGAGTATTACCGATAGCGCAAGCGATCCGGATGCTACTTCTACTTTTTTCAGCAGAGGCAAAAGTGGCTTGGTCTCCGACGAGGGCACCCATACCTTTTCGAAGCAGCCAAAGGCTACGAGAGAAAGAAAGACGGCTACACATGGGTCCAGGGGTTGACTTTGGATGAACTCGTCGCTCGGGCGGAACAGTTTGACACAAAAGGTTTTGATAGACATGCTCAGGGTCGAACGAGGCAAGAGATTCTTCGCCAAGACTGCGAAGACGATGACCCGGAAAAGCAGGCATGCCTGATCTATTCTCTTTGATTTTTTCCAGGTCTCGTGAGATTGTAGATTCTATTTTGAATAGATTTGGCTGTTTTTTATACCCGGTTTTTCATGGTCCAATGGGTGAAAAATATGGATCACCATTCTGCCAGAAAGCCTTCGGCTTTGCTTATCCTTCCTGCAAGGGAATAAAGTCAACTACCTTCATGACAAAGGGTGCATTGCGGTGATTACCCTTAACAATTGGTTGTCTTTCCCCTTTTCCTCCCGCCATTTGCCATCTTTCTGTGGTACTTCAGTCAGTCCCCTTTCAAACTGACTGAAGAAATCAAGATCGGTCCTCGTGTTAGCTAAACTCTCCCGCGCGGTTTTGTGCACGTTATCAGACGAATAATCCCGGATCACGCGCTCTTCAGCTCATCACAGATCGTTTCACTCAGCACCAAATGATCTACCCTTTTGTCGTCTGCGCCTCTGCTGACGAAGCATGCAGCCGTATCCAACCCATCAACCGCGACAGAAAGCGCTGTCGCTCCTGGCGACACCACATAAAGAGAAAGGGAAATAGGAAAGGTGGCTGGGGGATTCGCAGGCTGTCCGATACGGCCCATATCCGCTAGCATCCTCTGCTGAATCTCGGTGGCATACGGCTCGCGGAGACGACCTAGCAGGCTATCAACCTGATAATATAGGATAAAGGCGTTTGAGCTTGATCCGTGCATCTTCCGTGGTAAAGCGCCAATCGACGGGTTGATTGGATTGGTTCCGGGTCTCCGTCCATTTATGCCCCTTCGAGAACTGGCGTCGCATCGACATAGCGGATAATCATGCCGCCGAGCGATGGGCGCAAGGCGTTCAGCAGTTGGTGCAAGAAGGTTATCCGCAGGCAACTCGTATCACCTTAGTCATGGACAATCTGAACACCCATGGCGGCGCCTCCTTGTATAAAGCGTTCCCACCGCACGTAGCCCGCTCGCTGTTGGACAAATTAGCATGCGTCTACACCCCCAAGCATGGCGGTTGATTCAACCTGGCCGAATGTGAGTTCGGCATGTTAGGACGGCAATGCTTGGACCGGCGACTACCGGATCTCGCGACGGTCGTTTCCGAAGTCCAGGCATGGACGGAGACCCGGAACCAATCCAATCAACCCGTCGATTGGCGCTTTACCACGGAAGACGCACGGATTAAGCTCAAATGTCTTTATCCTATATTATTAGGTTGATGGTCTGCTAGTAACCAACAGAGCTAGAAGAGTGTTTTCGAATAAGGTCAGGCTCAGAATCTGTAAAATTGTGTAGAGATCCGATTTGCTGTCAAGGCGATTCTTGATGATAGCGACGAGGATGTAAACTGGGATAGCGATCCAAATCTGGCTTGTGACCGCGTTCTCGGAGGTCCCGAAGAACGATTTGATGCGTAGGTGTTGCTTGATCCACGTGAAGAACAATTCAACTTGCCAGCGGTATCGGTAGAGATCCGCCACCGTCTGCGCTGGAATGGCGAAGTTGTTGGTTAAGAAGTTGAACGTCTTGCTGGTCTGAACATCGTGGTAGCGGATACGGCGTAATGGCAGTGGGTAGTCATGCACGGACTTAAGTCCGCTCAGCGCAATGGTCCGATCGCATCGAACACCACCGGATTCGTCCCCAGGATGAGAGTAGCGACGCCTGTATTTGGTGTTGGACTTGGCGCGGATGACGAAGAAACGCCCTGTTCTGTGCAACGTGAGCAGGCGCTCGAAGTCCACATGGCCACGATCCATGATGTAGAAGGCGCCGGGCTCCGGGATCAGCAGAACAAGGACATTGACGTCGTGTAGCTTGCCATCGGAGATGTGGATAAAGGTTGGGATGTTGCCTTGAAGATCGAGCAGGGTCTGGAGCTTGACAGTAGATTCGGTTGAGCGAAACAAGTGCCCACGGAAAGGCGGATAGGCACAGGTCAATGGTAGAGGCATCGAGCGCATAAACCGCGTTGTCAAGATCACGCCCCAAGTCCTCGTCGGCATACAGGGGGCGAGCGGTGCGAATCAATGCCTGACGAGATCTGCCTAGATACGCCAATCTCGGCGTTCATTCGCGTCGGCCACGGCGCTTCTGGAAACGTTGCCCCGGATACCCCTATGGTACAACTTGTCCTTCTGGGCGCGCAGGCAAACTTCAATATCGCGTAGGCTCTCGTGATGGGTTAACTGCGCGAAGGTCATGCGCAGGTATTGGTCGAGACAGGAAAATGTCTTCTTGTAGCGGTTGCCGTCGTACCGCGCAACGCCTCGACGAAACGCATGCATCGGTAAAGAGTCAATGACCTGAGAAAAAACGAGCTTGCCGATGTGCATAACCGGGTCCCCAACATCCCCAGAAGGGGGTATTTTGAAGATGCGCGAGGTGATTCAAATCGCTGACACTCTTAAAGTGGCTGTCTTTCATTTCCTTACAAGGAGTTACGAAATAAAAACAAACGTTTTTTCGGACAGCGGTGTATGGGTAAGGGAGAAATAGATGGAGCCGCAACCTAAACCTACCCTTTACGAGTATTTGGAAACCTTACCCGAAGGTGTGATCGGGGAGATCCTGAACGGACAACTCCATGCGCAGTCACAGCCCTCCAACCGTCACGCTCATGCGGCTTCTCGTGCCGAATTGGGTGTGTGAGATCCTGTCTTCGTCCACAGCAAGTAGGGACCGTGAAGTCAAGATGCCGCTTTATGCCCATTATGGTGTGCGGTATGCATGGTTGATCGATCCGGTCAAGCATACGTTAGAGATTTACCGAACTTGATGCCGGTTCTTGGGTCGAGAGCGGTTGCTTTGCCGACGCCGATCAGGTGGTTGCCCCGCCATTTGAGGCCGTAAGCATCGACTTGGGAGCCTTTTGGCCGTCTCATGGACCGACCATCGCATGGGATTCGGGTTCGCTACGCTCGTTGCCTCCCCTACCCTTCACCTTCCCGTGCGCCTTTGTGGTTTCGGCTCATGGGGCCAATTGAGTGAGAGCTATCCAACCGCCTCGTCAAGCCTGAGAATCAGCTCCCCAAAATGAGTTATCACAAGGAGAAGCCGATGATCCGTTTCTCAACCCTCGATTTGATGGATGAGCTGAAATGTTACGTGTATCTGGTTGCGATTTTGCATCCGGAGGGTCTCGGTTGCCCGGCGTGCCACACGCCGGTCGCGCACGCGAAGGTCCATCGACGTGATCGCGCGCTCTTGTTGTCCTTTCGCTGCGCTTGCGGTCGGATCTACAACGCTTTACGGCAACCCTGTGGCAAGGTACTCATCACGGCTGTTGTCTATCGTACGGATCTTGCAGGGCATCGCCCAAGGGGCTCCCACTCGGCATCTGGCGCAAGAATTGGGCCTCGACCGTAAGCATTTGCTGGAACGTCGCCATCAAATTCAAACGCTTGCGGAACAGGCTTGCCCGCGGGAAGCCTTGGTCGATGCGGTCGTGGAAGCCGATGAGATGGACCAAAATGCCGGTGAGAAGGGCCGTTTACACCCCGATCCCGAAGACCCACCGCGTCGTCGCGCCAACCACGCACGGTACCTGGGACACTGACCGGCCTCCCATCCTGGGGATTGTCGGCCGTGACAGCGGCCAGATTCAACTGAATTTAGAACGGAATTTCCTAGTTTAAGGTCTTGACATTGATTGACAGGATATGCGATGGGATCACAGGAAAATAAGTTGATCAATCTCTATATTGAACTCAGAGACGGCCTCCGGGACTTGGAGGAAAGATTCTATACAATACAATGACCCCTATGTATCACAGGGATTACACGGACTCTCCAGAGGATTTCGCCCACGAAATGACCTACAAACGATATTGCAAGGCGATGGACGAAAGAGAAAAGGCTGAAGACGCCAGATATACTCTGGAAAATATGGTCTATCCACATTTTTGACATTGATGATATAGATCATCTGGAAGACGCCGATCTGGAATGGATGAACCTGGACGCCGGAGAGCTGGAGGATATCAAGTGTCTTATGGAGAAGCTGACCAGGAAGGCGGAGAAACTCGAAGCCAAATGGAAGAAAAAAGCCAGTTATTGATCGAATATTATACCCCATGCTTTAATCTACAAAAAAACTAGAAATAGAAATATCAAGACCTTAAACCAGGAAATTCCGTAACTTAAAATGCCGAGATAGCCTTTATATTCTCTGTGATTAGTCTGGCCTAGACGTGTCAACGCGCTCCCGAACGAAGGCCCGCATATGCCGCCCCTTCATCTTCTCCTTGGTTGTCGCTTTGGCCGTTACCTTGCCATCGTGTTCGACCGCGCCGACTACGGGAACCTTGTTGGTTCCTCTGCCGCGCTTGCCTGGCTTGTCATCTTCGTGCCAACTGCCCTTGCGCGGCTTTCCGCCGATATAGGCCTCTCCATTTCCACGATGCCGGTCAGAAGGCTACGTTGCTCGGCCTGCGTCATTGCTTTGCGAATCTGCATGGTGATCCGCAAGCGGTGTTCTTATTCACGTCCAAATCGCGAGAAAGCTGTAGTGCGGATAGTCCTTTCTTGGCGTTCAACATGAGCATGATCGCTAAGAACTACTTCTGAAGTGATAGGTGCGTATGGTGGAAGATAGTGCCTACGGTGACGCTGAACGAGGTCTTACAGTCGTAGCAGCGGTGGCGGTGCTGATTGCGCGTGGTGTTGGCGGAACCGCAATAGGGACAGACTCGGTTTGCCGCCCCACCTAAGCTTGTCTCAGGATGAGCAAGGCAATCCCCTTGGGCCGGGAACTGATTGAAAACCCGCATGATATTCATGACATCCCATCCTGCACAGACTACTTTCACCGAATGAGGAGAATCAGTTATGAACCATATGGGGAAAAATATCAAGACCTTAAACTAGGAAATTCCGTTTTGAAAGCATCGGGTGAATGAAAACCGAAATATTTATATCGGCTTAGTATACGTTTCATCTACACATCAAAGAATGTGAATTCAGATTTAATCATCGAGAGGATAATCTCTATGATAAAATACTCTTTCTGTTGAGCGAAAATCCCCTCTAACTAGTTATCTAGACCCAATACAAAAAATAGGCTCACTGCTGTCCGACAAAACGTTTGTTTTTGTTGCGTAACTCCTTGTAAGGAAATGAAAGACAGCCACTTTAAGAGTGTCAGCGATTTGAATCACCTCGCGCATCTCCCAAATACCCCCTTCTGGGGATGTTGGGGACTCGGTTATGCACATCGGCAAGCTCGTTTTTTCTCAGGTCATTGACTCTTTACCGATGCATGCGTTTCGTCGAGGCGTTGCGCGGTACGACGGCAACCGCTACAAGAAGACATTTCCCTGTCTCGACCAATACCTGCGCATGACCTTCGCGCAGTTAACCCATCGCGAGAGCCTGTGCGATATTGAAGTTTGCCTGCGCGCCCAGAAGGACAAGTTGTACCACAGGGGTATCCGGGGCAACGTTTCCAGAAGCGCCGTGGCCGACGCGAATGAACGCCGAGATTGGCGTATCTAGGCAGATCTCGCTCAGGCATTGATTCGCACCGCTCGCCCACTGTATGCCGACGAGGACTTGGGGCGTGATCTTGACAACGCGGTTTATGCGCTCGATGCCTCTACCATCGACCTGCGCCTATCCGTCTTTCCGTGGGCACTGTTTCGCTCAACCGAATCTGCGGTCAAGCTCCAGACCCTGCTCGATCTTCAAGGCAACATCCCAACCTTTATCCACATCTCCGACGGCAAGCTACACGACGTCAATGTCCTTGATCTGCTGATCCCGGAGCCCGGCGCCTTCTACATCATGGATCGTGGCCATGTGGGCTTCGAGCGCCTGTTCACGTTGCACAGAACAGGGCGTTTCTTCGTCATCCGCGCCAAGTCCGACACCAAATACAGGCGTCGCTACTCTCATCCCGGGGACGAATCCGGTGGTGTTCGATGCGATCGGACCATTGCGCTGAGCGGACTTAAGTCCGTGTGTGACTACCTCCTGCCATTACGCCGTATCCGCTACCACGATGTTCAGATCAGCAAGACGTTCAACTTCTTGACCAACAACTTCGCCATTCCAGCGTAGACGGTGGCGGATCTCTACCGATACCGCTGGCAAGTTGAATTGTTCTTCAAGTAGATCAAGCAACACCTACGTAGTGCGGTGGGAACGCTTTGTACAGAGAGGCGCCGCCATGGATGTTCAGATTGCCCATGACTGAGGTGATACGGGTTGCCTGCGGATAATCTTCTTGCACCAACCGCCGAACGCCTTGCGCCCATTGCTCGGCGGCATGATTATTCGCTATGTCGATGCGACGCCAGTTCTCGAAGGGGGCATAAAACGCCAGCAAGTGGGCGACGCCATTCCGTTCGTATTCCACGTCGTAGCATTCACTCTGCCCCGGTTTGGCCGGTATCGGGTCACGCGCTTCGCGCGCGCATTGCACTCTGGTCTCGTCCATACGCACCACTGGATAGGCCGGATTAGACGTGCACCGGTACACGGCCAATACCGTTTCCATCTGGCACACGAAGGCCGCATTCGCAGGCGCGGGGATGCACCACATCCGCTTCTGCCAGGGTTTGATAGCGTTTTTTTAACACTTGACGCACGGTTTCAGGGAACATCGATTTCACCACCTTCGATTCCACCAAGCGATCCCCCAACAACCGTAAGGTCCACGGGCATGTCCCGCCGGCGGCTCGCTACAGGCGATACTCACCAAGCGCGCTTCGCCTTCACCATCCAGCACCCGCGAACGTTGGCGCCGCTCCGGTGCCGCCGGGAAGCCCTCGCACACACACCGTTGGCGAATTTGCTCCACCGTGCGACGGCTACAACCCACCCGCTCCGCCACTTCTCGGTCGATCAGGCCGTTTCCGCGTTCGCCTTCGTCCGCCCGCAACAACACTTGAGTGTGACGGCGACGATAGGCGGCCTCCCGTCCTCGCTTCACCAGCCCTTCCAGTTGCTCACGCTCTACCCCGCTCGATCGCACCACATAACGTTTCTTCAGGGCTGATTCCTCAAGGCTTGACCACAACGCCAGCAGAATCAGTTTAGCATCCTAATTTTCCTTGTGGGTGGACTACTAGTACTCGGTTTCGATTGATGCTGCGAACGTTCCCGCAACTGACTCTCCCTGGCACCGGCAGATTCCGGCTATCCCTGTCGGAATGACGGGCTGGTACTTCACCGTCGTTCCGGGTGGGACCCCGGAACCCAGTCGCCCAGGGGTGGCAGGCGATTCATCTGCTCCCTTACCATACCCGCAATTTCAAGCGAAATGATGTACTAGCACATCGTTCAGCTTGCGTGCTCTCCGGCTCCTTACCCAGACAGGGTCACATAATACACCCTGCTAAAATAGGCTGTTAGCATGGAAGCGAGTCGGGTAGGTCGGGCAAAGCCGGAACGTCGCCATCCTGGTGGCAAATAGATGCCGGCAGGATGGCGGTGCTCCGATGGTCCGTGCCCAATCCACCTCTGTAAGCGATTGCTTTCTATCGAATGATCATTCTGCCCTGCTTCCCCGGCGAGCAGACATAACACCGCGCTCGCTTGTGGCAAAGGGTAGCTCCTGCCTGGTATAGGGCCACACGGAACCTGACACGCGCAGGTATCGTCAGATCGGATCAACCCACGTCCAGGAGCTCCAACCAGTGCACCACCGGCGTATGGGTCGCGGCCTCCAGGTATAGCTGACAGCCGATGTTCGCGGTAGCGATGAGGTCGGGCCTGTCCGATTCGAGCGCCGCGATCTTGCGGTCTCGTAGCTGTCTCGAAAGCGCCGGCTGGGTCAGGGAATAGGTCCCGGCCGATCCGCAGCACAGGTGGGCCTCGGGTACGGGTGTCGGCACGAAGCCGAGCTGGGTGAGGATGGGCTCCACCAGGTTGTTCAGCCCTTGTCCATGTTGCAGGGTACAGGGGGTGTGGAAGGCGACCTTGCGACCGCGGCCCGGTTGGCCCAGGGACTCCAGATCCAGCTCGGCAAGTACCTCGACCGGATCCCGCGCCAGCGCCGCTACTTGTGCCGCCTTGTCCGCATAGTGCGGGTCCTGGTGCAGCAGCTCGCCGTACTCCTTGACCATGGCTCCGCAACCGCTAGCGTTGATCAGGATCGCCTCGGCGCCGGCCTGGAGTTGGGGCCACCAGGCATCGATATTGCGGCGCATGGCATCGAGTCCTTCCACCTGGGCATTCAGGTGATAGGCAGCGGCACCGCAGCAGCCCGCCTCTGGCACCTCGATCAGGTCGATCCCGAGCCGATTCAGGACCCGAGCCGCGGCGGCATTGGTGGCGGGGGTTGCCACCAACTGGACGCAACCCGCGAGCGCAAGCATCCGGCGTCCGCTAGCGGCGACGGGCCAGGCCCCAGCCGGATGGGGGGGCGGGACCTTGGCCTTGAGTGCCGCCGGCAGCAAGGGCCTGGCGAGTCTGCCCAGTCGCGTCAGGGCGCCGAAGCGAGAAGGGTACGGTACCAGCTTGACCAGGGCCCGGCGCAGCAGCTTTTCGGCCAGGGGTCGGTCCACCCGGCTCTCGACCAGCCCGCGGCCGATGTCGGCCAGGCGGGCATATTTTACCCCCGAAGGACAGGTGGTTTCACAGGAACGGCAGGTGAGGCAGCGGTCCAGGTGGATCTGGGTGGTGCGGGTGGGAGTCCGACCCTCCAGGACCTGCTTGATCTGATAGATGCGCCCCCGGGGCCCGTCCAGCTCGTCGCCCAGGAGCTGGTAGGTGGGACAGGTGGCGGTGCAAAAACCGCAATGGACGCAGGCGCGCAGGATGGCGTCGGCCTCCTGACCCTCGGGCGTCTGTAAAAATTCCGGAATGATTTCGGTCTGCATGTTTTTGTGATCCTGCTACCGGGGGTTGGGCACGTCACATGGTACTCCGCCCCGTGCCTAACCCGATGCGGTCTGCTCCTTTACGGAAGCGTCATCCCGTAAGACCTACCGCGCTCACCGCATCATTGATGCTATATGCTCAAAGCTCAGCGAAGAGGCGTCCGGGATTGAGCAGGCCTTTGGAGTCGAACGCCTGCTTGAGGTTGCGGTGAATGGTCATCAGGGGCGGCGGCAGTGGCTGGAAGACCTCGCCGTCCCGGTCGCCACCGCGAAAAAGGGTGGCGTGACCACCGGCCGCGATGGCCGCTTCCCGCACGGCCTGCATAGCCGGCTCACCCCGGTACCAACGCTGCGCCCCGCCCCACTCGATGAGCTGCGCTCCCGGCAGATCTAAATGTGGTGTTGCGGATGGCAGGGACAAGCGCCACAGTTCCGCTTCGCCAGAGGAAAAGGTGAAACAGGTGAAAAAGTCATGGCCCTGCTCGCGGATCTGGGTGCGCCAGAGCTCGTCCTGGTCCGTGATGGGCTCGCCCCCGATGGTCTCCGCTGCCCGCGCGACGGTCGCCTCGGTACCGGCGAGACGGGCATAGAGCCATCCGCCATCCCAGCAGGTGGCTGTAATGGGTAGTGGAGTGCCGGCCCAAGCGTTCATGAGCCGGATGGCCTCGTTCGGGGGTTGCGCCTGGGCCAGGGTCCGGTGCGCCGCGGGGATCGGCATCACCTTCAGGCTCACGTCTAGCAACAGGCCCAAGGTGCCGTAGGCGCCGGTCATGAGCCGAGACAGGTCATAGCCCGCCACATTCTTCATCACTTCTCCGCCGAAACGCAGGACCTGGCCGCGTCCGGTCAGCACCCGGACACCCAGCACCAGGTCCCGTGCCGCTCCGGCATAGGGGCGGGCCGGCCCCGAAAGACCGCAGGCGATGGTGCCGCCGAGGGTGGCATTCGGGCCCAGGTGAGGCGGCTCGAACGGCAACATCTGACCCTGCTCCGCCAGAGTTGCTTCGAGGGTCTCCAGGGTAGTCCCGCAGCGGGCCGTGACCACCAGCTCCTTGGGCTGGTAGTCGACGATACCGGCGTGACCGGCCACCTCCAGGGGCTCCCCGGTCGGGGTCCGGCCCAGAAAGCGCTTGGACCCGCTACCTCGGATCTCCAGCGGGGTGCCGGATTCGATGGCGGCGAGTACCCGCGTTTGCAGCTCATTGGTCAAATCAGTGTTCATGAGTTCGGTGTTCCGTTTGCGTATGCATCGCCGTGTCGAGCCAAAACTGTTGGGGTTTGTCGCCCCTACCGGGGCGACAAACCCCTATCTACGCGGGCTATCCTTGCCATCCCTGGTGCCGGCAGATTTCGGCACTCCCTGCCAGAATGACGAGGTGGGGCTGAACGATTACCGAAAAAATACCTTTATCGTGGCTACCTAGATTTCGCTCATATCAAAGCGTTTTTCGGCACCTTCAAGAATGCGGTCAAGAGCCAGAGCTGGATGGCCATCTCCGGCTATGTGCTCGTCGCCAATATCAAAAAACGGCTAAAATCGATGCCAGCCTTTACACCATTCTACAGATTCTGATCTGAACAGTTTTCGAACGAATACCTCTAAGGAGGAGCACAGGGAAGCGAGGGAGCGAAAGCGACGAGCGAAGTGCGACGCCCCCCGGGTAGGTGTAGGGCCGAGCGTTTGGTCGGAGTGCGGCGCGTGAGCGCCGTCGGAGACGAAATGCCAGGCCATGCGACACGGCGTCAAGTCATTGCGGGAGTCCTGGTGCCGCGCGGAGTGCGCGCTGGGACGGACGCGGGACGCCGAAGGCAATGGCCGTCGCCCCATTGTTTGCACCCGAAATCGGGCGGACCCCATTTCGGGTTGCGCGAAAAATGGCGACGCTCCGGACGCCCCTTTTTTCCCCGAACACGGCGAGCGCCAAGAGAGGATTCATCCCCTTCAACCTCGCCGGAAAAAGGCGATGAGGCATCACAAAGCTGGGCGATTCTAGGTCGTAGCTTGAAGAGCCGTTGATCGATCGTCGGGCGGCTTACATCACTCAGCGCGGCTGAGTTTCAAAGCCGGTAGATCGTGCGCAAAATAGCGCATGATATTCTGAATTCGGCCTCCGAAAGGCGTGAACGCCTGAAATTCCTGTTTTCCCTTGCGTAACATAACTGTAGCATGCAGTTGCAGATGCTAAAGTTATCTAGACCTTTTGATGATTTCCTCGGACAGTAGTGAGTTTTATTATCAACTTAGATTATACTAATCTTACACCATTTTTTCATTGAAGAGTTGTGCATAACTAGGTGAAAAATCCGTATGATAGTCGGTATGCTCGACTACGCCCTGTCACCTGACCAGCTCGCCGAGCTGCGTCAGGCACACCGCTGCACCCGAGACAAACGCGAGGCCGACCGCATCAAGGCTGTGGTGTTGAGGGCTTGTTCCTCCCGCCGTATGCGCCGAATCTGAATTTGATCGAGTGATTTTGGTATTATGAACTTATCGAATTTCGAACAGCGCGTGAAACATTTTTCAAGAACCCGCGCAAATACCAACCGGAGTTGCGTTCATTTCGCACAGCTTGCGTGCGCGGATTTCGCTTTAGGTGTAGGTTGAGTTAGGTGCACTGCCGATCCCGAAGGACACGAATACTCTTGAATGCGCCCTAGCCCAACACGTCCGGTTCCCCACTAAACAGCACAGAATCATTCAGGATTGCTTTTAACCAGACAAAAATCTAAGAGGCTGTATAAAAACCAACGAGCAATGCGTATGGCCCAACCAGCATACAAACCCGGCCGCTTCACCTGCGCGGACTATTGCACTTGTCCTGACAAGGTGACTGCTGCCAGGTCTATGTCGCTCCCTTCGACGTCCGCTTACCATACCGCGACGAAGCCGGCGCCGCGGTGGAGATGGTCGTCCAGCCCGACATCGCGGTGATCTGTGATCCCTCCAAGCTCGATGAGAAAGGCTGCCGCGATGCCCCGGATTGGATCATCGAGGTGCTCTCTCCCCACCACCGCCGCCAAGGATCAAATCCGAAAACGTGCGCTCTACGAGCGTCACGGCGTTCGAGAGTATTGGCTGATCCATCCGACCGACCCGGCTGCTCCTGTTCATCTATCGACTGGGGACCGATGGATACGGCAAGCCGGATATCTCTTACCCGCGGTGGGTTTCTGTACCCCGACGGTGATCCCGGACCTGGTGATCGACTGGAACAGCGTCTTTATCTCCATGGAGAAAACCAATTGAATATAGGCAGCTCCCAACCCTCGAAACCGCTCGTGCTCGGCGCCCTAGTTTTGTCGCTCGCGCTGGTACCGCTATCCTACGCCGGCCTGCCGCTCGCGGTCGACAAGGAACCCCTGCCCAGTCTGGCGCCGATGCTGGAGCGGGTGACACCGGCGGTCGTCAATATCTCCACCGTCACCCAGATCGAGGCGGAGACCCATCCTCTGCTGCGGGACCCCTTCTTCCGCTACTTCTTCGAGCTGCCCCGCAAGCGCCGAGAGCGTGAGAATCAAAGCCTGGGCTCGGGCGTCATCGTGGACGCCGAGCGGGGCATCGTCCTCACGAATCACCACGTGGTGGACCAGGCGGACGAGATCGACGTTCGGCTCCGGGACGGACGCGAGCTCGAGGCCGACCTAGTGGGCTCGGACCCGGAGACCGACATCGCGGTGTTGCGCATCCCGGCCCAAGATCTGACCGCGGTCGCCCTGGGCGACTCGGACGATTTGCGGGTAGGAGACTTCGTGGTCGCCATCGGCAGCCCCTTCGGCCTCAGCCATACGGTGACCTCCGGCATCGTCAGCGCCCTGGGTCGGAGCGGACTCGGCATCGAAGGCTTTGAAAGCTTCATCCAGACGGATGCTTCCATCAATCCGGGTAACTCGGGCGGCCCGTTGGTCGACCTACACGGCCGGCTGATGGGCATCAATACCGCCATTCTGGCCCCGAGCGGCGGCAACGTGGGCATCGGCTTCGCCATCCCGGTGGCGATGGTGCGTGCCGTCGCCGATCAGCTGCTCGAGCATGGGGGAGTGCGGCGCGGGCTGCTCGGCGTGACCGTCCAGGATCTCACGCTGGCGCTCGCCCGGGCACTGGGGACGGAGAATACCGGCGGTGCCGTGGTATCCCAAGTTGATCCCGGCTCGGCGGCCGCGACCGCGGGACTGCGTCCCGGCGATCTGATCGTCGCCGTGAACGGGCGTGCCGTCACCAGCGCGGGGGCCCTGAAGGCGCACGTCGGTCTGATGCGGATCGGGACACCCCTGGAGCTGGAGCTGATTCGCAAGGGTGAGCGCATCCGGCTCAAGAGTGTGGTGGCCGACCCCTATGCCGGGTATGTCGAGGGCAGGCGTCTGAGCCCTCTGCTGAAAGGCGCCAGGCTGGGAGACCGGAGTGGGGGCGGCGGCGACAACCGCGCGCTTGCCGTAGCCGTGGGAACCGTGGACAAGGGCAGTCCCGCCTGGCTCTTCGGGCTACGGGAGGGAGACCTCCTGTTGGCGGTCAATCAGGAGCGGGTGCGCAACCTCGAGGCGCTGGGTCGGGTCTTGCGTCGGGCCCGGACACTTGTCAGCCTGGAGATGCGGCGCGGTGGCCGCACCATCCTTCTCAGCCGGCGCTGAGGCAATGTCATCATCCATCGGGCGCTAGGTCCTGTTGACATTGAGTAGGTTAGGCAAAGCGAGCGCCCGGTAAGCTGGGCTCAAGGCTTCGGTCATTCCGCGAAGAGTCCTGAACCGCGATGGTTTGGGAGGTTGCACTCAGCGCCGCGTGCCCATCGCCAGCTGATGGGCACGCGGCGCCTGATTGGTCTCCCGGCAAGCGGTCGCGGCTCGGCAAGCCCGGTGCAATGACCGGAGTTCCAGGCCATCTGGATAGACAGGCTTCGCTTTGCCCAACCTTGTATGTTCTGTTTCCAGGGAGATGCCAAGGAAGGTTATAAAGGGGGTTGATGGAGAGAACCTGGGGAAGCCGTCCCATCTTGAGGCCTCGAGCCTGAACGGACAGATTGGCTCCCCGCC
>Ga0209781_1000157_pt1 | contig 16344 bp, 19 predicted proteins | sample WorMetHERISLAND1_3_FD_187386 | JGI IMG/M metagenome (GOLD analysis project Ga0209781, IMG submission 187386) | Marine gutless worms symbiont microbial communities from Max Planck institute for Marine Microbiology, Germany - Olavius albidus HERON... | ecosystem: Host-associated > Annelida >...
CGCTCCAGCCGTCGGCTCGACGGCACCCGGTTCAGATAACCGTAGATATAGAGCTTCAACAAAACCGAGGGATGATACGACGGCCGGCCCGTCGACTTCGGATCGACCCGCTCGAAACCGAGTTCGCCAAGGTCGAGCCCGTCAACAAAGACATCGACGACCCGAACCGCGTTGTCCTCGCCAACAAAATCGTCCAGGCATTCCGGTAGGAACGTCGCCTGGCTCCGATCCAGTCCCTCGACAAAGCGCTTCATGCAAAAACCTCGCTGAAAATGTCAGCGAGATTCTAACACCGTCACGTTTTCACACAGCCAGGGTCAATACCAGCATACCGACGGACGCATCGCGGGCAATCTTGCCGATCGCACTCGAAAGTGTGTGATAACCAGCGACGTTGCGCAGCCCTTCTTCCGTTCTCAACCCTTCGATGACCGGCATTTCACGGTGAATGAACACCTCGTGCAGGAGAAGATCGGCTCCCCTCGCCGCCTCCGCCAGGCTTTTACAAGGAGCCGTATCACCGGAAAAAACGAGTTTCGAACGGCCCTGTTCGAAGACAAAACCAAAGGCGTTCCGCACGGGGCGGTGATCGACTTCGATTGCGGTCACAGTGAGATCGCCCAATTGAAATTCTTCGCCATGGGCAAATTCGATAACCTCGATTTCGAGCGCTTTGATGGAAGGCCTGAGTTCGTGCTCGATCCGTTGATTACGTTCCGCTTCCCAGAGATCCATCAATCCATCTACGTAACGGCCTGTTCCGCGCGGGCCATACACGACTTGAGGTCTTTCACGGCCCTGATGCCATGACGACACGATCAGTTGATAGAGATCGATGACATGGTCGGAATGGAGGTGAGTGAGGAAAACGGCGTCGATATCGCGACCAGACGAGCCGGCATTCAACAAACGTTGTGTTACCCCGGATCCACAATCGATCAGAATCGACGCGCTGTGCGATCGGACCAGATTGGCAGGACCAAACCGGTATTCATCGACGACCGGGCATCCGGTTCCAAGAAGTGTCAGCCGCATGAATGGACATCCCGCGTTAGGACGTCTAACGCCGAACCGCGTCGATAGACCCGCACAGCAGATGCGTTAGGCCGGCGAGAAACCCGTTTCCCGAACAACCGCGTCCAGACGCTCCCGCGAAACGACAGCCGGGTCGAACTCGATCCTTGCGGCGCCATCGGCGAACGACACTTGGGCGGATCGCACGCCGTTTTCGGCGGAAAGGCGTTTATCGAGGCTTGCAACGCATCCGTCACAAGACATTCCGGACACTTTGATGGTGACCGTTTCAGTCACCGCGCCCCCGCACGTAACGGGTCACCAATCGCCAAGCGGCAGGCAGCAACGCGGCGGCCAGAACCAGTTTCAGGACATCACCCCAGATGAACGGTGTCAGACCCCACGCCAGGATCGGCTTATCCCAACCGAACAGCGCGCCGAGCCAGAGAATGCCGGGAACATAGATAAGAACATTGCCGATGAACATGGCAGCACCCGTAGTCAGGACGTTGCGGTCCCAACCGCGTTCGGCGAGCCAGCCGCAGGTTACCGTGGCGATCAGAAAGCCGATCAGGTAACCGCCCGTGCCGCCCATCATGTAGGCGAGCCCGATACCCTTTTCGGGCGTTCCGGCGAACACCGGCAGACCGACGGCGCCTTCGGCCAAATAGAGCAACATGGTCGCGCCGGCGAGACGCCACCCGTAGGCCATGCCGAGGGTCAGGACAACGAGGGTTTGCAGCGTCATCGGCACCGGATAGAACGGCACCTGGATTTTGGACGACAAAGCGAGAGCCAAACTGCCGGCAACGGCCAGCACGCCATACCGAAACAGTTTCGACGCCTTCGTTTCGGGCCAGATTGTTGATGCCAGCGTTGGATGCTCGATGTGGCTGGTGCTCATGGCAGATGCCTCTCCCTGGATATCGCAGATGCGGATTACCTACCAGCCAATGCCGGACAAGTAAATCCGCTTGCCGCCCATGTTACTTGAAGCGATTGGACTTCGTGAAGCCTTTGAACGGCAGCATACCCGATTGTGACCGTTTCCCGACCCACTCCGAAATGTCGGTCTCGGTTCTCACGCCGGCAGCCGTCTTCCACGTCAGGCCCTCCTTGATGGCCAGGGTCGTGATGTCGGACAGCCCACCTTTGGCATATCGTTGCAGGATAACCCCCTGCCCGCGGCCCATGGTCGGCAGTTCGGCAAGTGGGAAGATCAATAACTTCCTCTGGGTCCCCAGGACGGCAAGATGGTCATGGTCATCTCCGACAACGGCGATCGCCGCAGCCTCCTCACCGACCCGCAAGTTGAGGACCTGTTTGCCATTCTTGGTCTGGGCGACAACCTCGTTCTCCTCGACGATGAAGCCACGCCCGCCGTCGGATGCGACCACGAACCGCCGGCCCGGCCGATGGATGAACATATCAACGATATCATGGCCGTTGGACAGATCGATCATCAGCCTCAACGGTTCACCATGACCACGGCCGCCGGGCAATTTGTCGCAGCCGAGCGTGTAAAACCGACCGTTCGTCGCGAAAACGATCAGCTTGTCCGTGGTTTCGCCGCAGATCGAGAAGCGGCAACGGTCACCTTCCTTGAACTTGAGGGATTGGATGTCCTCGATGTGCCCCTTGATCGCGCGGATCCAGCCCTTTTCCGACGCCACGACGGTGATCGGTTCCCTCTCGATGATCGCTTCCAGGGGTACCACGACGTCCGACGGTGGCGAGCCGATTTCGGTACGACGTTTCCCCAGGTCCGTCTTGGTGCCGAATTGCTTCTTGATTTCGGCAGTTTCGCCGGCGATCGCTTTCCAGCGCTTCTTCTCGTCTTTGAGCAGGCTTTTCAGGGACTTGCGTTCGGCTTCCAGGGCTTGGTTTTCATTTCGGATTTCCATTTCTTCCAATTTGCGCAACTGGCGAAGACGCATGTTGAGAATGGCCTCGGCTTGCACGTCGGTCAACCCGAAGGCCTTCATCAGTTCCTTCTTGGGTTCGTCCTCCTCGCGAATGATCCGAATGACTTCGTCGAGATTGAGATAGGCGATGAGGAAGCCGCCGAGAATCTCGAGGCGCCTCTCGATCTTGTCGAGCCGGTGTCTTGATCGTCGGACCAGAACCTCGTGACGGTGATCGAGGAATGCCTGCAGCACGTCGCGCAAGTTCATGACGCCGGGCGTGTTATCGGCACCGAGGACGTTCATATTGAGCCCGAACCGCGATTCCAGATCCGTTTGCCGGAACAAGTGCTCCATCAGCAGCTTCGGGTCGACGCTCCGATTCTTCGGCTCGAGGACGATTCGCACCTGTTCGGTCGACTCGTCTCGTATATCGGCCAGCAGAGGCAGTTTCCGGTTCAACAGGAGTTCGGCGATCTTCTCGATCAGCCGAGATTTCTGGACCTGGTAAGGAATCTCGGTGACGACGACCTGATAGGTACCGCGGCCAAGATCCTCGGTTTCCCAGCGGGCACGGATGCGGAAACTCCCACGCCCGGTCTTATACGCTTCGACAACGCTTTCTCGTGATTCGATGAGGACACCGCCCGTTGGAAAATCCGGCCCCGGAACCAGTTCAACGAGTTTGGCCGCGGTCGCTTTCGGGTACTTGATCAGATGGTTCAAGGCATCGCACAGCTCACCGACGTTATGCGGTGGAATGCTGGTCGCCATGCCGACCGCGATGCCGGCGGCGCCGTTGGCAAGCAAACTGGGGAAACGGGCCGGCAGAACCGCCGGTTCTTCGTCCTCCCCGTCGTATGTGTCGCGGAAATCCACGGCGTCTTGGTCGATGCCCTCCAGCAGTGCCCAGGCGACGGCCGTGAGGCGCGCTTCCGTGTAACGCATGGCGGCGGCGTTGTCGCCGTCGATGTTTCCGAAATTCCCCTGTCCGTCGACGAGCGGATAGCGGACCGCAAAGTCCTGGGCCAGTCGGACCAAGGCATCGTAAACGGCTGTGTCGCCGTGGGGATGAAATTTGCCAATGACGTCACCGACGACGCGCGCACATTTCTTGAAACCGGATTCGGGGTCGAGTTTCAATTGCCGCATGGCGAACAGCAGCCGTCGATGGACCGGTTTCAGGCCGTCACGGACATCCGGAAGTGACCGCGAGGTGATCGTCGATAACGCATAGGCGAGGTAACGCTCGCTCAGGGCGTCCGCCAAGCGGGTATCACGAATGTCGCCGGCAGTAGCGGGTTCGGTCATGGAGGCAGTCCGATTGTGGTTTGAACGGGCGTGAATACGCAAAATATAGTAGCTGAAAGGACAAATTCGTCAATTGGTCGGTATTCGGTCCTCCCGAAAATCACCCGTTTAGAGAACCCTCCTGCGATTTCCGCAACCACTCGACCATCCTCTCCCGCGCCTGCGGTGATTTGTTTCCGTGATGAGCGAAAACGTGCCGGCTGAGGAAGTAACCGGACAGTTTGAGCCCCTGTTGGATTTCCTCCCGGTCTCCGGCCCTGCCTTCGGCCAAGAGGAACCGTGGCAGCGGAAGGAGGACGTCGAGATAGGGCTGGGCTGCGGCCATCGATACCGCCCGACCCGACTTCGGCGAAACGAAGGCGAGCCCGTCGCTGCGGCCGGTTGCTGCGCACCGGCTAAGGTCAAGACCGAAACCGAGTTCGCGAAGCAATTCCAGTTCCCATTTGACGAAGACGCTCGGCCAACTGGTTCGCGCGTGAATGGAATCGAGCAGAATTGCCATTCCCTCGAAAACCGGGGCATGGGGTTCGCGCTCGGGCAACGCCGCGTCGGCCACGGCACAAGCGGCGCTCAGGGCCGCCAAGCATAGAGGGTCGTTCAACAGATCGGCCGCATACGCTTTCGTCAGTTCGCAATCGTATGCACCCAGATGTTCGGGCAGCCTCGCCTTCCATCGCGCACTGACGGTATTTCCGGGTTGGTAGATCCCACGGGCCCTTTTACCACTACCGCCGCGAACCAACCCGATGTGGCGCCCGTGATCACGCGTGAGAACGGACACGATCGAGGACGTTTCGCCGTGTTTGCGGGTTGAAAGAACAATGCCGTCATCGGTCCACTGCATTCCCGGAGTTTACCGGATGAAACATTACGTTAAAGCCGGACCGTTGAATAACGTCGAGTCCGGGCCTAGAGTTGCAGAAACCCGTGATCGGGTGCGGCGATGATCAAACGCGAAACGCCGAAAATCAATGGGATTGCAGGTAGGGTTTCCGGATGAGCGCGGAATCAAGGTTCAGTGAAGCGGCGGTCCTCATCGGCGAACCCAACGCAAGCAACCGGGAGACATACAATTACGCGTTTCAGACCAAGGGCTTTGGACAGGTCAAAATCGTGGCCCTGTTCCCGGATTTCAAGGACGCGTTGAAACAAGAGCCGTTCGACTTAGTGATCTGCGATACGGAACTGCCCGGTGGAGACCTTTGTGACCTGATTCGCGAGAGCCGGCAGGGCAAACTCCATCCAGACAACGCTTTCGCCGTGACTATTTGTCTAGCACCGGCGCCAACCCAGGACATTCTGAAAGGGACGATGGAAGCCGGTTTCGACAAGGTTCTTTTTGGATCCGAAGGCCAGCGCAAACTTTTCAACGTTATCGGTGAACTGATGAGGGGGCGTCAGACGTTTATCGTTAAGACGGATTACGTGGGCCCCAGGCGCCCAGGCCTCGACGAGCCGTTTCCGGGCGAGGACGAGCCGAAAACGGTCAAAACGCCGAATCCGTTGAGGATGTTGGCCGATGGTTCGACCCGCGAAGACCTCGAACAGGTGATGGCGGAGGTCGCCGCCGACTTGAACAACAAAAAAGTTGAAAGCCACGTCGAGCATCTGTTGTGGGCAATCGAGAAGATTAAGAACTTTATGGGTGCGCGCGACATGGATGCGGAAATCCGAGACGTCGCTGGTCAGATTATAGACGCAGCGGCCGATCTAAATGCTCGGATCGATAATCAGGCTTTGTCGCACGTCAGGGACTTGTGTGATGTTCTGGTTCTGGTTTCGACGCGCATTACATCGACCAGCGAAGAGATTTCCGCCACCGACCTCGAACTGCTTCCCAACCTCGGTCAAGCGATCGAAGTCGCCTTCAGCCAGGGGGAATCTGCGGAGCAGGACGCTAAGTTGATCCTGGAGTCTCTCGAATGAAACAGATCGGTCTCTGGGCGTTTGGAACCCAGTTCACGCGTTGAAATCCAGTCCCCAGTCCCGGTAGCGTTCCGGGTCGTCTCCCCATTTTCCGCGTACCTTGACGAACAGAAAAAGATGAACGCGGGTTTCGAAAATCTCTTCCAACTCCTGGCGCGCCGCTGCACCCAACGTTTTGATCCGTTTACCGCTTTTTCCTAGAACAATGGCCTTTTGGGTCGGCCGTTCGACGTAGATGGTCTGTTCGATGCGGACAGAGCCGTCGTCTTGGTTGGTCCATTTATCGGTCTCGACAGTTGCTGCGTAAGGCAGCTCCTGGCGAAGCTGCAAATAGAGCTTCTCGCGGGTAATTTCGGCGGCCAACAAACGCGACGGCATGTCCGACAATTGATCTTCCGGAAACAGCCATTCGCCTTCTGGGGGCCTTGAAGCAAGGACGCCGATCAGTTCGTCGACGCCGTCGCCGGTTTCGGCCGAGATCATGAACGTCTCATCGAATAGGTCGAGCTCATTCAAGCTTTGGGAAAGCTCGAGCAGCTTTGGTTTCTTGACGAGGTCGATCTTGTTGAGCGCCAAATAGGCCTTACGCCGATTTTCCTTGAGACGTTCGAGAATTGATCGAGTATCTCCGTCGATCCCACGCACGCAATCTACTAGTAGAAGTATTTCATCGGCATCATCGGCACCGCTCCAAGCCGCCGAAACCATGGCCCGATCGAGCCGGCGCCGTGGTGCGAAGATACCCGGGGTATCAACAAAAACGACTTGAACCGCTCCCTCCATCCGAATGCCGAGGACGCGTGTCCGCGTTGTTTGTACTTTCGGCGACACAATCGACACTTTGGTTCCCACCAAGCGGTTGATAAGCGTCGACTTCCCGACGTTCGGTGCTCCGACGATCGAAATGAAACCGGCCCGTTTGGTCTGGCTGTCGATCGGCATCGAAGGTTACTCCACGGACTTCAGCATCAAAGCCGCCGCCGCCTGTTCGGCGGTTCTTTTCGAGGGCCCGGAGGTACGGACGGGTTGATATCCGCCCAGGCTGACTTCAACGACAAAGGTCGGGGAATGATCCGGGCCCCGGCGGTCGACGGCGTCGTAGCTCGGCAGTGGCAGGCCCTTGGATTGGGCGAGTTCTTGGAGACGGGTCTTTGCGTCTTTTGGGGGCAGGACATTTTCATCGACCAGCGGTTGCCAATTGCGCTGGATAAACTGTTCTGCAGCTTCGAACCCGCCGTCAATGAACAGGGCTGCAATAACGGCCTCGCAGGCGTTGGCGATGATACCCTCCTTTCGCCTTCCCCCGGTTTCCTGTTCACCCGGCGACAGGATGATATGGTCCGAAAGCCCGATTTCCTCGGCTACGCGGGCCAGGCTCTCGGCCCGGGCCAAGGCCGTAAACCGATACCCCAACGCCCCTTCATCTTCTTCCGGAAATTGGGAAAGCAATATCTTGGCGATCACCAGCCCGAGGACCCGGTCGCCGAGAAACTCCAGCCGTTCGTTGGAATGGAGGGCCGTGGCTGAGGCACTGGAATGAGTCAACGCACGCCTCAACAATTGAGAGTCGGAGAACGTGTAACCGAGAGACCTCTCGAGGCGGGTCGAGTCAAGCGTATCATCGCTCGTTCGAAGTCGGCCCTCGCCTTTGGCGTTCATTCAATGCCTTCGAAAAACCGACCCGTGCGAAGGGCCGACGGCCACTTCCAAACCTGCCAGGGGCTTGCGTTCTCAATGGAAAAGAAAAGGAACTCCGCTCGGCCGACAAGGTTTTCTCGCGGAATGAACCCGACGTCGTCAAGGAAGCGGCTGTCGCGCGAACTGTCGCGATTGTCTCCCACCCCGAAATAGTGGTCTGCGGGCACAGTGTAGACGGGCGTGTTGTCCATCAATCCCTCATCGGTCTCTTCCAGGATCAGGTGTTGACGGCCATTGGGAAGAGTCTCGATGAATTGGGGGATTTGCCGGTATAACCCGGTCCATGGGTCTTGGCGTACGAATTCTCCCGCTCTCTTGCGTTCGATCGGATTTCCGTTGATGTGGAGAATGCCGCGGACGACCTGAATCCGGTCTCCGGGAAGACCGATGATCCTCTTGATAAAATCGGTCTTGTTGTCCGTCGGCAGTTTGAACACCACGACGTCCCCGCGTTCCGGCTCATCGACCAGAATACGTCCCGGGATCAGCGGTAAACTGAACGGCAGGGAATGTCTGGAGTATCCATAGGAGAATTTCGACACGAACAGATAGTCGCCGATGAGCAAAGTCGGCAACATGGAACCGGACGGGATGTTGAATGGCTCATAGGCCACGGTCCGCACGATCAAGGCGATAAAAATGGCGATGAGTACCGTTTTAACGGTTTCCACGAATCCGCCTGACTTATTGGAGGTCATGAAGGTTTCTTGCTAATGCCTTGATGAAAAAGAAAATTGAGTTTGCTTGCCCCACGACGGAGACGGGGGATGAAGCCAGCATCATCGGACCCTGTCAAGAATGATCGTCGTCGTCGGTCACGAGAGATCCGGAAGGGACGGCGGAGATTATGACCATCGCGTGGGCCATCGGATATTCGTCGGTCTGGGAGACGTCGATCCTGGCCTCCATACCGGCGGGCATCAGGGCGTCAAGGCGTTCTCTGGCGCCACCGCTCAGCACCATGTAGGGCTGGCCCGACGGGTAGTTTCTGACGACCAGATCCCGCCAGAACACACCTTGCCGAAAGCCGGTACCGAGGGCTTTGGCGCATGCCTCCTTGGCGGCGAAACTCTGCGCGTAGGACGAGGCCGGGTTGGCGCGTCTGTTGGCCTTCGCTTGTTCGAAGTCGGAATAGACTCGGCGGATGAACCGTTCGCCGAAGCGCTCCAATGTGCGTTCGATGCGACGGATATCGCAAAGATCGGTCCCCACCCCGATGATCATTCCGATCGCGCGCCTAGGCCGATTCCTGCGCCCGGGCCCGATCCATCAATGCGCGCATTCGCTTGATGGAGGTTTCAAGGCCTCCGAAAATGGCTTCACCAATGATGAAATGTCCGATGTTTAACTCGGAAATTGTCGGTATGGCGGCAACGCGCCCGACCGTGTCGAAAGTTAGTCCATGCCCGGCATGGCATTCGAGCCCGATGCTGTCGGCATAGGCCGCGGCGTCGCGGATTCTCTCGAATTCCCGCTCTCTCTCGACCTGCCGGCCATCACAATAGGCGCCGACGTGCAGTTCGACGACCGGTGCCCCGAGGGCCCTCGCCGCGTCCAACTGCACCGGGTCGGGTTCGACGAAAAGGGATACGCGAATACCTTTATCGCCGAGAGCATCGACATAAGGTTTCAGGTGATTGTGCCCGCGCGCCGCGTCCAACCCGCCTTCCGTCGTCCGCTCCTCCCGTTTCTCCGGAACGATGCAGGCGGCGTGGGGTCTATGGCGAAGTGCGATATCGAGCATTTCATCGGTCGCCGCCATCTCGAGATTGAGCGGCACGGCGATATCGCGAACCAGGCGGTCGATGTCTTCGTCCGATATGTGGCGCCGGTCCTCGCGCAGGTGGGCCGTAATTCCGTCGGCTCCCGCCTGTTCGGCCATTTTCGCTGCGCGGACTGGGTCCGGATGATCGCCACCCCGGGCGTTACGGATGGTTGCCACGTGATCGATGTTCACACCTAGGCGCAAATACCGGCTCATCTCGCCTCTCCTCTTTTTTGCATACGGCCCTTGGCCCTTCGTTTCCGACGTCGGCGGCGATTTTGGTAGCGTTCCACAATCTTCTTCAAAGGGAAATAAAAAAGCAGCCAAACGACGATAATGGTCGGGACACTGCCGACGAGCATCGGCCAAAAGACGGGTGCCGCCGTTTCCATGAGGCGGTCCATATCACCGTCCAATGACGCTCCCAGCATGTTGCCGAAGGTGGCCGAGAAATCCAACTTGGCAGCATTCTCGTGGGTCGTTTCGACCAACTGATTAGGGTCGACGATGCGGCTGCCGACCTCGAATATCCATACCCAGATAAAGGGAAACGTCCACGGATTACCGATGGCCGTGCCGATCACCGAGGCGACGATGTTGGCCCGGATCATCCAAGCCCAAAGTCCGCCAAGAACGAAATGGAGCCCAACGAACGGGGAAAACGAGACCGCCGCTCCGCAGGCGAAACCAGCAGCAATGCTGTATGCGCTTCCCGGGAGTCTGGCCAGCCGGTGAAGCATATAACTGGTGGCGCGGCGCCAACCGATGGTCGGCCACAGGAAATTCAATATCCGGCGAGCGGTGCTGGGTTTGCGGCGTCGATCGAACATGGACGAACTATACGAGAACCAGGAAATTTTGCGACTGGGATTGTTGGCGCCGGCAAATGGGGTATCGGTCAGCCCTTGGCCCGATCGATGGCATGGATCGCCGGGCTCGTCCGTAAGGCGGCGATGACTTCGGTGAGATGACGGACATCCTTGACTTCGATGTCGATCAGCATGTCGAAGAAGTCTGTGGTCCGGTTGGTGATTTTCAGGTTCGAGATGTTGCCGCTGTTTCTGGCGATCACGGTCGACAGTTCGCCGAGCGCTCCCGGTACGTTGGCGACGCTGATCTTGACACGCCCGACGTGGACGTCGGGACTTTGGAGGTCTTCGTTCCAGGATACGTCGAGCCATTTCTCCGGATGGTCGTGAAAGGTCTCCAAGGTGTCGCAATCGATCGTGTGAATGGTCACGCCCTTACCCGTCGTGACGATGCCGACAATCCGGTCGCCCGGCAACGGATGGCAACACCCGGCCATGTGCATGGCCATACCGGGTATGAGACCCTTGATAGAGATTGCATCGCCTTTGCCGGTTGATTTCGATCGCCGGGCGCGGGCCTTGGCCAGGGGGACGATGGCGTCATACCAAGGCTTTTTCTTGGCGCCGGGATAAACTGCCTCGAAGACCTCGCGGCCGGTCAACAGACCGGCGCCGACTTGTGCGCACAGTTCCTCGACGGAAGATTGTTTGAAGACCTTGAGAACGCCTGCCAGCCCCTTGTCCGTAAGGTCGTATCCCTCGTCGGCGAAGGCACTGTGAAGGATCGATCGTCCGAGTTTCTCGTACTGTTCGTGTTCCTGCAGGCGGACGAATCGGCGGATTCGCGATCGGGCCTTGCCGGTGACGACAAAGCGCTCCCAGGTCGGTGACGGTGTCTGGGCTTTAGAGGTGACGATCTCCACCTGGTCGCCGTTTCTGAGCTGACTGCGTAGCGGCATCATGCGTCCGTTGATTTTGGCACCCACGCAACGGTCGCCGACCTCGGAATGCACTGCGTAGGCGAAATCGACCGGGGTTGCGCCCGTCGGCAGGTTGATCAAGTCGCCGCGCGGTGTGAAACAGAAGACCTGATCGCTGAACATCTCGAGCTTGGTGTGTTCAAGGAATTCCTCGGGACCGGCCGCATGTTCGAGGATATCCAGCAATTCGCGAAGCCACCGGTATTGCGTACCGTCCTTGACCGTACCGCCCTGTTTGTAGTTCCAATGGGCGGCGACGCCGGCTTCCGCCACCTCATGCATTTCGCGCGTGCGAATCTGCAGTTCTACGCGTTGTTGGTGCGGACCGAAGACACCCGTATGTAAAGACCGATAAGCGTTGTGCTTGGGCGTCGAAATGTAGTCCTTGAACCGTCCGGGCACCACCGGATAGGCGCCATGCGCAATGCCGAGGGTCTGGTAGCATTCCTCGACCGAACCGACGATCACCCGGAACGCCATGATGTCGGATAGCTGTTCGAAGCCGACGTCGTTCTTCTGCATCTTGCGCCATATGGAATAGGGCGTCTTCTCGCGGCCCTTGATTTCCGCGTTGATTCCGCTTTCCCGAATGAGGCTCTGAAACTCGGTGATGATCTCATCGATCATTCCTTCGCCGCGTTCGCGCAGGAAATCCAAACGCCGCAGGATCGATTTCCGGGCGTCCGGACTAAGCTCGCCAAAGGCCAAGTCCTCTAGTTCCGTTTTCATTTCCTGCATACCGATCCGTTCGGCGAGCGGCGCATAGATGTCCATGGTCTCCATGGCGATGCGTCGGCGCTTTTCAGGTTTCTTGATGAAGTGCAGGGTCTGCATGTTGTGCAGGCGGTCGGCGAGTTTGACCAAAAGAACACGGATGTCCTCGGACATGGCGAGGACCAGTTTGCGGAAGTTCTCCGCCTGTTTCGCCTGGTCGGACTGGAACCCGATGCGGGTCAATTTGGTAACGCCGTCGACCAATTTGGCCACTTCGTCACCGAATTGTTCATCGATTGTCTCGAGTTCGACGTCGGTATCTTCGATGGTGTCGTGAAGCAGCGCCGTGACGATGGTCGCCGTGTCGACTTTGTATCGCGTCAGAATGCCCGCCACTTCAAGGGGATGGGAGAAATAGGGGTCGCCGGAAGCCCGCGTCTGCGAACCGTGCGCGATCATGGCGAAGACGTATGCCCGGTTAAGGGCGTCTTCGTCGGCACCGGGGTCGTAAGATCTTACGGTCTCAACGAGTTCAAATTGGCGAATCATGGTCTCTCTCTGGACGCCATTCTACAATGGGTCCCAGAGAAACCACGCAAAAATAAAAGGAAACTCGCGTTTTCGCACCGGCCTACCCTGGGGCGGTGCGAGCAAGATCGAGGACTACTCCTCCGAAATCGGCATGACGTCTCCGGCGGCGTCCGCCAATGCCGCTTCGTCGCCACCCCCCTCGCCGCCGATCACCGCGACGGCGCCTCCCTCTTCGGTTCCCATCGGGTCGGCCTCGTGCTGAATGGCAAGCAGGTCCATTTCGTCGTCTTCCGGCTCGTCCATTTCGACGAATTGCTGGAGCCCTTTGACCAGGGAGTCTTCGAGTTCATCCAGTTCAACCGTTTCATCGGCAATTTCACGCAACGCGACGACTGGGTTCTTGTCATTGTCACGGTCAACCGTAAGTGCGGCGCCAGCGGAAATATCGCGGGCCCGCTGCGAGGCAAGCATAACCAGATCAAAACGGTTGGGGACCTTGTTGACGCAGTCTTCGACAGTGACGCGAGCCATTCGAGCACTCCACAATTCCGGAAAATTCGCGGCTTTATATTGGTTCGGGGGCGGGATGGCAAGCGTTCGAGGAGATTTTTAACGAATTCTCCGCAATCAGCCCGAGGTGTTCCACTCGGTCCCATAAACTCCTTCTGCGTCCGCCAAGGGCTTCGTTTCCTGACCCGCTGGCATCGCCTCGACCAAGTCGTCGATCGAGAGACCGTGCGACGGATGCCGCCAATCCGGGGCCACGTCGCGTAAGGGAAGAAGGACGAATGCGCGTTCGGCCATTCTGGGGTGAGGAACCCTGATCGCGTGCCCCCTCGCCGTCTTTGAGTCAATGACTGCACTGCCATAGGCGATAAGGTCGAGATCCAGTGTCCTAGGTGCGTTGATCTCGCCCCGTTGTCGGCCGAAGTTCAATTCAATCTCGAGAATGCGGTCGACGAGATCGCTGGCCGAGACGGTCGTTTCGGCAACGACAACGCCGTTTACATACCACGGTTGTTCCGAAACGGGCACAGGGGCGCTTTCATACCATCGAGACCGCTGGGAGATACGGATTCCGGATCGCGCCATCTGTTCAAGTGCTGCGCCGCACGTCGCGCGGGGAGAGCCCGTCCTATGAAAGGAGACATTGGCGCCCAAGCCGATGAGAATCATAATCGTTCCGGTTAAGCCTCTTGTCGGGGGTAGGCCGAGCCCCTATCTCTATCCAAAGCGGTCCGATGTTTAACGGTCGATTGCTTTGATTGTGGGCAGCGCGCGGGCCGCGATCGCGGGAACCTATTCATTTCCAGCGAACACATTATCGAAAAAGGATTTGAGAATGTCATTTTACCCTCAGGAGCGCACGGCTCTATTCATCGACGGATCGAACCTTTATGCGGCTGCCCGGGCCCTCGGGTTCGATATCGATTACAAACGTCTCCTCGAAGTTTTCAAGGAGAAGGAGCAACTGATACGGGCCTTTTACTACACGGCATTGATCGAGGACCAGGAGTATTCCCTTATCCGCCCGCTGGTCGATTGGTTGGACTATAACGGCTACACCATGGTCACCAAGCCTACGAAAGAATTCACCGACGCCGCCGGCCGCCGCAAGATCAAAGGGAACATGGATATCGAACTTGCCGTCGACGTCATGGAAATGGCGGATTCGTTGGATCATATAATCCTGTTTTCGGGCGACGGGGATTTCCGGCGGTTGGTCGATGCGGTGCAGCGCAAGGGACTGCGAGTGACCGTCGTCAGCACCGTTCGTTCACAGCCACCCATGGTGGCCGACGAATTGCGTCGCCAGTCGGACATTTTCATCGAACTCGATGACATCCGCGATCAGATCGAGCGGGAATCCAACCATCGGCAGGATAACGGTCCGGATAACGATTTCCTGCCACCGGAATATGAAGACCCGCAGGTGGAGATCGCATAAGCACCGCCAAAACCAAGATGACCGGCTTGACCACCGCCTCCGGTATCGGCCCTGAGCCGACCTGTGCACTCTGTCCGCGACTTGTCGATTACCGCCGGGGAAACCGGGACGCGTCCCCCGATTGGCATAATGGCCCGGTAGCGTCGTTCGGAAGCGTCGCCTCGCAATTGCTGGTCGTTGGCCTGGCTCCCGGGTTGCGCGGGGCCAACCGCACCGGCCGGCCGTTCACTGGCGATTTTGCTGGTGACCTGCTTTATCCGACCTTGATTTCGTTCGGTTTTGCCGCAGGCCAATACGGGTCCGCACCGGATGACGGGCTCGAACTCCTGAACTGCCGCATCACCAACGCTGTCCGTTGCGTTCCGCCGGCCAACAAGCCCATCGGTGCGGAAGTTTCGGCATGTCGCGAGTTCCTGAGTGACGAAATCGCCGCGATGAAAGGCCTCAAAGTCCTACTGGCCCTTGGCGCCGTGGCCCACGGCGCAGTTTTAAGTGCGCTCGGCGAGCGAAAGGCCTCCAGAAAATTCGCCCACAACGCTCTCCACGACCTTCCGAACGGCCTCAAACTGGCCGACAGTTATCACTGCTCTCGGTACAACACGAATACGGGCCGGCTCACGGACGACATGTTTCACGATGTCTTCTCACGTGTGCGAGCCGTCTTGGACGATGCTCCTTGATGCCGGTCGACGGAAATACAGTCCCTTGCGCGGTGCACCGCAACCGTTAACGCTCAAGTCGGGAAGTTCAGGCCATGTCAGCAGAAATCATAAACCTCCGGCAGTTCCGAAAAGCGAATCGGCGCGCCGAAAAGGAGCGTCAAGCGGCCATCAATCGAGAGAAGTTCGGACGGACGAAAGGCGAAAGACATGCACAGTCCAAGGAACGGGAGCGTGACCAGCGAAACTTGGACGGCGCCCATATGGATGACAACGAGTCCGGTCGGGACGACGATACCCCGTAAATCTCCTCCGGTCCGGTCCTTTCAGCCTTCAGACTGCACTTCCGGCTCGAGAAGTCGGTGAAGATGAACGATCACATATTTCGTGTTGGCTTCGTCGACATGAGCATGGCTGGCGCCGCGCCATGCGTCGAGGGCCTTCGCGTAATTGGGATAAATGCCGACGATGTCGAGGTTTTCCGGGTCGACAAATTCCAGGCCCTGTGTGTCTTTCACGGTTCCCCCGAATACCAGGTGTAACAATGGCGCTTCCATGGTCTGTATCTCCTTGATTCAGTGCTTCGGCGACCTTTTCCGCATTCGAAACAGACCTGTGAGGGTGCTGAGAACTGGCGGTACGGGTTCATTCCCGTATGATCAGCTTACGGGTTCATTCCTGTATGAACAGTTACTGATTACATCGCCAAGAGCGTCGAGGCAAAACGGATGATCGATCTCTACACTTGGCCGACCCCGAACGGCCACAAAGTCCACATCATGCTGGAGGAGACTGGGCTTCCCTACCGGGTCATACCCATCGATATCGGCAAGGGCGAACAGTTCGGCCCCGAGTTCCTGAAGATCAGCCCCAACAACAAGATGCCGGCGATGGTCGATCCGGACGGGCCGGGCGGTGGACCCTATTCACTTTTCGAGTCCGGCGCCATTTTGATCTAGGGGCTGTCCTAGCTAAGCGAGATGCTTGGGCTAGGATTGCAGGATGTATGCGAGAAGAAGCCGGCTCAGTGGTTGGAAGCGTGATCGTTTGATGGAGCACTTTGTGGCGGCGACGACGGCACGAGC
>Ga0209781_1000158_pt1 | contig 16317 bp, 13 predicted proteins | sample WorMetHERISLAND1_3_FD_187386 | JGI IMG/M metagenome (GOLD analysis project Ga0209781, IMG submission 187386) | Marine gutless worms symbiont microbial communities from Max Planck institute for Marine Microbiology, Germany - Olavius albidus HERON... | ecosystem: Host-associated > Annelida >...
CGCTCCAGCCGTCGGCTCGACGGCACCCGGTTCAGATAACCGTAGATATAGAGCTTCAACAAAACCGAGGGATGATACGACGGCCGGCCCGTCGACTTCGGATCGACCCGCTCGAAACCGAGTTCGCCAAGGTCGAGCCCGTCAACAAAGACATCGACGACCCGAACCGCGTTGTCCTCGCCAACAAAATCGTCCAGGCATTCCGGTAGGAACGTCGCCTGGCTCCGATCCAGTCCCTCGACAAAGCGCTTCATGCAAAAACCTCGCTGAAAATGTCAGCGAGATTCTAACACCGTCACGTTTTCACACAGCCAGGGTCAGGAGCGGCTGTGTCTAATTGAACCCTATGAAGTCCGGAATTGGGGGAAAATGGTCATCCCAATTACCTGACGTTAGCGTCCGTGTTCCGGAAAACGCGGTCTATCGTCCCGGGCCTTCCTGATACCGTCGGGTTTCAAGCGGCAAGGGACCAGCACCCACTTACATCCGCACCGCCCCCGTCTCGTCCGCCTTCATCTCGAAGGCGGCCGCCATCAGGGCCTTGGTGTAGGGGTCGGACGGGTTGTCGATGACCTGTTCGGCCGGGCCCGCCTCGACGACGCGGCCCTCCTTCATGACGATGATGTCGTGGCTGACGGCGCGGACCACCTTGAGATCATGGCTGATGAACATGTAGGCGAGATTGTGGTGGATCTGCAGTTCGCGCAGCAGTTCGACGATCTGCGCCTGCACGGACATATCGAGCGCACTGGTCGGCTCGTCCAGCACGATGAACTTGGGCCGAAGCACGATGGCCCGGGCGATGGAGATGCGCTGGCGCTGGCCGCCGGAGAATTCGTGCGGATAACGGTCCTGCATGTCCGGTTCCAGGCCGACCTCCTCGAGCGCGTCGCCGATGATCTTGCGGCGCTCCTCGAAGGCGCCGCCGAGGCCGTGGACCAGCAAGCCTTCCTCGATGATTTGGCCGATGGAGAGGCGCGGGCTGAGGCTGCCGAAGGGGTCCTGGAAGACGATCTGCATCTGGCGGCGTAGCGGCCTCAGGTCCTTGAAGGTGAGCCCCTGGATGTCGCGGTCCTCGAAGCGGATGGCGCCGTCGCTCTTCTCGAGCCTCAATAGCGCCCGGCCGAGCGTCGACTTGCCGGAACCCGACTCGCCGACGACACCCAAGGTATGCCCGGCGCGGATGCCGACGGTGATGCCGTCGACCGCCTTGACGTGGCCGACGGTGCGCCGCAAGAGGCCCTTCTTCACCGGGAACCAGACCTTGACGTCGGTGCCGGTCATGACGTCGTCGGCGCCCTCCGGGTCCGGGTCGGGCCGGCCCTTGGGTTCAGCGGCCAAGAGGTGGCGGGTGTAGGGATGGGACGGGGTCTCGAAGACCTGCTCCGTCTCGCCCTGTTCGACGATCTCGCCGTCGTTCATGACGCAGACCTTGTCAGCCATGGTGCGCACGATGCCGAGGTCGTGGGTGATGAACAGGATCGCCATATGGAGCTTTTCCTGCAGCTCCTTGAGGAGCTTCAGGACCTGGGCCTGGACGGTGACATCAAGCGCCGTGGTCGGCTCGTCGGCGATCAGGATATCCGGCTCGTTGGCCAGCGCCATGGCGATCATGACCCGCTGCTGCTGGCCGCCGGAGAACTCGTGGGGTAATGCGGAAAGCCGGGTCGTCGCCTCCCCGAGGCCGACCAGGGTCAGCAGTTCGACGACCCGGGCGCGGGCCTGCTCCGGCGTCATCTTCTTGTGCAGCAACAGCACCTCGGCGATTTGCCGTTCGATGGAGTGGAGCGGATTGAGGGACGTCAGCGGCTCCTGGAAAATCATCGATATGCGATCGCCCCGGATCTCCCGCATGCGCGGGTCCGGTGCGTTCACCAGTTCCTCGCCCTCGAAGGTGATGCTGCCTTCCGGGTGGCGGGCCAGGGGATAGGGCAGGAGCTGCATGACGGAAAGCGCCGTCACCGACTTGCCGGAGCCCGACTCGCCGACCAGGGCCACCGTCTCGCCCTTGTTGATGGAGAAGGTTGCCCGCTTGACCGCCTCGATCTCGCCGGCACCGGTGCCGAAGGTCACCGACAGGTTCTTGATGTCGAGGAGCTTGCTCATCTGTACACCTTCCGCGGATCGAAGGCGTCCCTGACTGCCTCGCCGATGAACACCAGCAGGCTCAGCATGATGGCGATGACGAAGAAGCCGGAGATGCCGAGCCACGGCGCGTGCAGGTTGGCCTTGCCCTGGTTCAAAAGTTCGCCGAGCGACGGCGAGCCCACCGGCAGGCCGAAGCCGAGGAAGTCGAGGGCCGTCAGCGTGGTAATCGAGCCGGACAAGGTAAAGGGCATGAAGGTGACGGTGGCGACCATGGCGTTAGGCAGCACGTGCTTGTAGATGATCTTCAGATCGCCGACGCCGAGCGCCCGGGCGGCGCGCACGAAATCCAGGTTGCGGGCCTTGAGGAACTCGGCCCGGACCACGCCGACGAAGCCCATCCAACTGAACAGCAGCATGAGCCCCAACAGCCACCAGAAGTTGGGCGTGATGACGCTGGCCATGATGATCAGCAGATAGAGGATCGGCAAGCCGGCCCAGATTTCGATGAAACGCTGTCCCAGGAGATCGAGGAGGCCGCCGTAGAACCCCTGGAAGGCGCCGACCGAGACGCCGACGACGGCGCTGACGATGGTCAACACCAGGCCGAACAGAACCGAGATGCGGAACCCGTATATGAGCCGCGCCACCACGTCGCGGCCCTGGTCGTCGGTGCCGAGCCAGTTGACGTCGCTCGGCGGCGCCGGGGCCGGCACCGGCAAATCGAAGTTCACGGTGTCGTAACTGAAGGGCACCGGCGGCCACAGCATCCAGCCTTTTTCCTGAATCAACTCGACGACGAATTCGTCGCGGTAATCAGCTTCCGTCTGGAACTCACCGCCGAAGGTCGTCTCCGGGTAGGCGGCGAAGACCGGGACATAGAACGCACCGTCGTAACGCACCAGGAGCGGTTTATCGTTGGCGATCACCTCGGCGAAGAGACTGGCGAAGAACAGGAACAGGAAGATCCACAGCGACCAGAAGCCGCGCCTATTGCGCTTGAAATTCTCGATGCGCCGTCGGGTGATCGAGGTGACGTGGAGGCCGAGGAAGCGTTCCGTGCGCAGGGCCTCGGCGGACGAATGGGCGGTCACGAGCGCGTCGTCCTTCATCGGCTCACGCCTCCCGCGCCTCGAAATCGATCCGGGGATCGATGACGTGGTACATGACGTCGCCGATGATGCCCATGATCAGCCCCAGGAGCGTAAAGAAATAAAGCGTGCCGAACATGATCGGATAGTCGCGCTTCAGCGCCGCCTCGAAACCCATGAGCCCGAGGCCGTCCAGCGAGAAGATGATCTCGGTGAGCATGGCGCCGGTGAAGAGGATGCCGATGAAGGCCGACGGGAAACCGGCAATGACGATCAGCATGGCGTTGCGGAAGACGTGCCCATAGAGTACCCGGTTCCGCGTCAGGCCCTTGGCCCGCGCCGTCATCACGTATTGTTTGTTGATCTCCTCGATGAAGGAATTCTTGGTCAGCATGGTCAACCCGGCGAAGCCGCCGATCAGCATCGACAACAAGGGCAGGGTCAGGTGCCAGAAGTAATCGGCCACCTGCTGGTACCAGGCGAGGTCGTCGAAGTTGGGCGAGGTTAGTCCCCTCAAGGGGAACCAGTCGAAATAACGCCCGCCGGCAAAGAGCACGATCAGCAGGATGGCGAACAGGAAGCCGGGCACGGCATTGCCGAAGATCACCAGGCCCGAGGTCCAGACGTCGAAGCGCGTCCCGTCGCGCACCGCCTTGGCGACGCCCAAAGGGATCGAAACGAGATAAACCAGGAGCGTCGTCCACAGGCCAAGAGAGATGGACACCGGCATCTTGTCGACGACCAGTTGGGCGACGCTTCTGTCCTGGAAGAAACTGTCGCCGAAATCGAAGCGGATATAATTGTCCATCATGTGGACGAAGCGTTCGTGGGCCGGCTTGTCGAGGCCGAACTGGCGCTCGATATCGGCGATCAGCTCCGGCGGCAATCCCTGTGCGCCGCGGTAGCGGCTGGTCGTGCCGCCGCCGACGTCCGGCCGGCCCGTTTGTTCGGGCCCCGTCACCACCTCGCTGCCCGCCTCGCCGCCGACCCGCGCCGTCGCCCCTACCGCCTCGCCGGTCAGCTGGGCGATCGCCTGTTCGACGGGTCCGCCGGGCACGAACTGCACGATGACGAAGTTGATGATCATGATCCCGAGCAGTGTCGGGATGATCAGCAAAAGGCGGCGGAGGATGTAGGCGTACATGGGTTACGGTGCCATGGATTCCGCGGTCGCGCTCACTTGGCCGAGGCCAGCTTGCCCTTGAGCGCCTTCTCCTTCTCGGCGTCGACCCACCAGGCGGAGAACTGGTTGCCCCGGAGCGGCGTCACCTTCGGCCGCCCGAACTTGTCCCAATAGGCGATGCGGTCGTAGGTGACGTGCCAGTGGGGGATCAACCAATGACCCCATTGCAGCACCCGATCAAGGGCCTTGACCGCCGTGATCAGGCCCTTGCGGTCGGGGGCGGCGATGACCTTCTCGATCAGTTCGTCGATGACCGGGTCCTGGATGCCGATGGTGTTGCGCCCGCCTTCCTGGTTGGCCGCCGTCGAGCCCCAAAACGAGCGCTGCTCGTTGCCCGGCGACAGGGACTGGCCGAAACCGCCGACGATGACTTCGAAGTCAAAGATGTCGAGGCGGCGCCGGTATTGGGACGAGTCGACCGTGCGCACGGTGACCTTGATGCCCAGCTTCTCCAGGTTCTTGGCGAAGGGCAACACGATGCGCTCGAACAGCGGGCTGACCAGCAGCACCTCGAATTGGAGTGGTTTGCCAGTCTTCTCGTTGACGCGCTTTCCGTCCTTGATGACCCAGCCGGCTTCGGTGAGGAGCTTCGACGCCGTCCGCAGGTTGCGGCGGATCTTGCCGGACCCGTCGTTCTTCGGCGGATTGTACTCCTGGGTGAAGACCTCGTTCGGGATCTTGCCGCGGTAGGGCTCCAGGATCGCCAGCTCTTCGGCGCTCGGCAGCCCCGTCGCCGCCAGTTCCGAGTTGTCAAAATAGCTGCGCGTGCGTTCGTACTGGCCGTAGAACAGATTCCTGTTGGACCACTCGAAATCGAACCCATAAGCCAGCGCCTGGCGCAGCTTGCGGTCCTTGAACATGTCGAGGCGGGTGTTGAAGACGAAAGCCTGCATGCCGGACGACCGGTTGTGGGTGATCTCTTCCTGCTTGATCAGGCCCTTCTCCACATTGGGGATCTTGTAGGCGGTGGCCCAGGCCTTGGACGAGTTCTCGGCCCGGTAGTCGAACTCGCCGGCCTTGAAGGCCTCCAGTGCGATGGTGGTGTCCCGGTAGTAGTCGATACGGATGCGCTCGAAGTTCTGGAACCCCTTGTTCACGGGCAGGTTCTCGCCCCACCAGTCCTTGACCCGGACGTATGTAATGGAACGGCCTGGCTCGAAAGCCTCGATCTTGTAGGGGCCGTTGCCGAGCGGCGGCTCCAGCGTCGTCTTCGAGAAATCCCGCGTCTCCCAATAGTGTTTGGGCAGCACCGGCATCTCGGCGACGATCAGCGGCAGCTCCTGGTTTTCGCCCGGCGCGAAGTTGAAGCGCACGATATCCTCGCCCATCTTCACCGCCTCGGTGACGTTGCCGTAATAGAAGCGGAAGAAGGGCGTGCCCTTCTCGAGGAGCGTGTTGTAGGTCCAGATGACGTCGTCGACGGTGACCGGCTTGCCGTCGTGCCAGCGCGCCTCTTTCCTGAGCTTGAAGGCGACCCAGGAGCGGTCGTCCGGCATGTAGATCTCTTCGGCCAGGACCCCGTAGCGTGTGAAGGCCTCGTCGGCCGAGGCCGAAGTCAAGCCCTCGTAGATGAAGCCGAGGCCAGCCGCCGAGTTGCCCTTGACGATATAGCCGTTGAACGAATCGAAGGAGCCGATGGTGCCCTGGCGTACCAGGCCGCCTTTCGGGGCATTTGGGTTGGCATAGTCGAAGTGCGTGAAGTCGGGGCCGTACTTGAGGTCGCCGTGCATGGCGACGCCATGCTTGCCCTCGACCCCGTCGAGGGTCCCGGCGGCGGCCGCAGACGCCCATAGGAACTCAACCCAAAAAGCGGCTACCAAAAGGCGCATGGCCCAATCCTTCTTCCGGTCGTCCGAATGTCCCGAATATTGGGGTGTGCCGGGCATGGGATCAAGGTATGGCCGGCGATTATGGCGGAGATTTGACCGCCGAACCCGATCGATCAGGAAAATGTCACGGCGCCAACGCCGCGACGGCTGCCTCCAGAAGCGCCGGATCGCCGACGGCCAGTACGGTGCCGTCCGAGGCCATCGACAACCGATCGCCGTTCCAATCGCACATCACTCCGCCAGCGCCCTCGACGATCGGCACTAGCGCCGCGTAGTCGTAGGGCTGCATGGTGTCCTCGCAGACGACGTCGACCCAGCCGTTGGCGAGCAACCCGTAGGCCTGGCATTCGGCGCCGTAGATGGCCCGGTAGCAGGACCGGCGCAGGGTCTCGAAGCGCTCGAAGTGATCGCCGGGGAACATCTGAGGCGAGGTCGCGTAGAGCCAGGCGTCGGCCAGGGTCGGGCACGGGCGGATCCGGCTCGGCTTGCCGTCGAGCAGTGTCGGCCGGCCGGCGGCGCCGACCCAGCGTTCGCCGAGCGCCGGCATATCCATGACGCCGACCACGGGCTCGCCTTGATATAGGAGCGCGATCAGGGTGCCGAACAGCGGTTTGCCGGTGGCGAAGCTCTGGGTACCGTCGATGGGATCGAGCACCCAGACGAAATCCTCATTCGCGCGCGTGCTCCCGTGCTCCTCGCCGACGATGCCGTGCTCCGGGTAGACGGCCTCGATGATGTAGCGCATGGCCGCCTCGGCCTCGCGGTCGGCGATGGTCACCGGGCTTTCGTCGGACTTGGTCTCGATGCCGACGCCGCTCCGGAAATACTTGAGCGATACCGGTGCGGCGGCGTCGGCCAGCCGTTCGGCCAGGGCCACCAACGGCTGCAGGCGGTTGTCGTCCACTGAGGGAGCCACCGGCGGTGCCGTCAGGGCAGGGCCTTCGGCGCCGCGCTCAAACCACGCAGAAAGAGGATGACGGCGGCCCGGTCGCTGGCCTTCTTGACGCCGGCGAAGGCCATCTTGGTGCCAGGCGCGTAGGCCTTCGGGTTGGTCAGGAAGGCGTCCAGGTTCTCATAGGTCCACTCACCGCCGAGGCCGGTCAGCGCACCGGAGTACTTGAAGCCCTCGACACTGCCCTTGGCCTTGCCGACGATCTCCCAGAGGTTCGGGCCGACCTTGTTCTTGCCGCCGTCCTCGATGGTGTGACAGGCCTTGCATTTGTTGAAGACCTTCTTGCCACGGGCCGGATCGGCGGAGACCAGGAGCGCCAGGGCATCATCGGCAGCGGCGGTTTCCTGCGCCTCGGCCGGTTCCGCGTCCTTGTCCTCGACGGCGACCACATAGGCCGGTGTCTCCAGGTGTTCCGCCTGGACCAGCTTGTCGCCAATGAAATTGCTGATGAACGTCAGCCAGGCGGCGATCAGGACGCCGAAAGCGATCTTTTCCCACAACTTGAACTTCATGCGAGGGGCCCTCCAAAATCCGCGGCGGAATCTACCCGTTCATGCCGCCGGGTGCAATCACCGGATTGGATGATGTCAAAGGGCGCCACCCCGGACTTTCATAGCCCCACGGCGCCCTTTATGGTGAGCGCCATGAGCGAGACCCTGACCCCCGCGCTGAACCCAATCGTTCTCATCCCGTCGCGCCTGGCTTCGACCCGGCTGCCCGACAAGCCCCTGGCCGACATCGGGGGCGAGCCGATGATCGTCCATTGCTGGCGCCGGGCCATTGAGGCAGCGCTCGGTCCCGTGATCGTCGCCTGCGGGGACGCGGCCATCAAGGACGCCGTCGAGGCCGGCGGCGGATTGGCGGTGATGACCGATCCCGACCACCCCTCCGGGTCCGACCGCATCTTCGAGGCGCTCTCGGCCATCGACCCGGCCGCGGCCCACGATTGCATCGTCAACGTGCAAGGGGACCTGCCGACCATCGACCCCAACGTCATCCGCGCCGTGCTGGCACCGTTGCAGGACCCGGCCGTCGACATCTCGACCCTGATCGCCGAGATTACGGAGGCGGAGGAACGCACCAATCCCAATGTGGTCAAGGCGGTGGTTGGTCTCCGCCAAGGAGAGACCGTCGGACGGGCGCTCTATTTCTCCCGCGCCACAACGCCTTCCGGCGACGGCCCGCTCTATCACCACATCGGCCTCTATGCCTACCGCCGCGATGCTCTGGAGCGCTTCGTTTCGCTGCCGCCCGGCGTCCTCGAGAGGCGGGAGAAATTGGAGCAACTCAGGGCGCTCGAGAACGGCATGCGCATCGATGCGGCCCTCGTTGACACCGTCCCCTTCGGCGTCGATACTCCGGCCGACCTCGACCGGGCCCGCGAAATGCTGACCGACGGTTGAGCGCTGGAGAACGGCGGCGGAAGACGCCAGCGGGGGACGACGGGGACATCATGGCCGAACAATCGAACATCATCGCCTTCCAGGGGCTGCCAGGCGCCTATTCCAACATGGCCTGCAAGGGCGCTTATCCGGACATGGAACCGCTGGCCTGCCGCTCCTTCGACGACGCCTTCGCCGCCGTTCACGAAGGCCGGGCGCGATACGCCATGATCCCCATCGAAAACTCGGTGGCCGGCCGCGTTGCCGACATTCATCATCTGCTGCCCGACTCGGGGCTGCATATCGTTGCCGAGCACTTCCAGCGGGTGAACCATCACCTGCTCGCCGTGCCGGGCGCGTCCTTGGGCGACATCACCCACATTCACAGCCACATCCATGCCCTGAGTCAGGTCCGCGACCTGATCAGCAACCACGGCTTCGAGCCGGTCGAGCACGTCGATACGGCCGGCGCCGCCGCCGACGTCGCCAAGTGGGGCGACAAGACCCAGGCCGCCATCTCTTCGAAGATGGCCGGCGAGATGTACGGCCTGACGTCGCTGATGCGCGATGTGGAGGACGCCGAACACAACACCACGCGCTTCGTCGTCATGGCCCTGGAGCCGCAGGTGCCGGGCCCCGACGAAGAGGGCACCATGACCACCTTCGTCTTTCGGGTTCGCAACCTGCCCGCCGCTCTTTACAAGGCCATGGGGGGCTTCGCCACCAACGGCATTAACATGACCAAGCTGGAGAGTTACTTGAGGGGCGATTTCGTCGCCGCGCAGTTTTACGCCGACGTCGAGGGCCACCCGGACCAGGACGGCCTCGCCAATGCCCTGGAGGAGCTGCGTTTCTTCTCCCGCGAGGTCAAGATCCTCGGCATATACAAGGCGCACCCCTACCGCGGCGAATCGGCGGGCAAGCACGGGTCGTAGATCCGGGTTCGCCGGCCATGCCCGGGGAATTCCGATCTGAGAAGGAACGCCTTGCACGGTGCCGCTTCGCCGTTCACCGGACATTGCAGGCCGAAGCCGAACTCCCTAAGTGGGAAGGGCGAAGCTGACGAAATACGCACCAGAAATTTATGACCAAAGCGATAGTCCCGTAACACTCACCCACCTTTTCGGTTGCCGGAGGGCAGATGGGAAAGCTCATTGTTTATTACGCGCACCCGGGCCAGCGGTTCTCGCGCGCGAACAAGGCCCTGGCCGATGCGGCGCGAAAGATCGACGGCATCACCTTCGTCGATCTCTACGCCGAATACCCGCGCCACGATATCGATGTGGACCGGGAACAAACCCGGCTCCTGGACCATGACGTCATCCTCTTCCAGTTCCCGCTTTTCTGGTATTCGACGCCGTCGCTGCTGAAGGAATGGCAGGACCTGGTGCTCGAGCACGGATTCGCCTACGGCGCCGGCGGTGACAAGTTGGCCGGCAAGACGCTGTTGCTGGCGATCACCATGGCCGGCCCCGAGGACGCCTATACACCGTCGGGCTATCAGCACTACCCGCTGCGCACCTTCCTGACGCCGCTCGAGCAGACCGCGCGCCTCTGCAAGATGACCTTTGCCACGCCCTATGTGCTGCACGCGGCACTGGAGGCCCAGGAGACCGACGGGATCGCGGCGCATGCCGCAGGCTATGCCCGGCTCCTGGAAGCGATCCGCGACGGCGTTTACGATTTCGACCGGGCCGCCGAAAAGGATATCGTAACCCAAGCCGACCTTCACCTTTTAACAGGTGCATGACCGATGACGGATTTTCTTCTCCTCGCCTTTGTCTTCCTTTGTGCCAGCGTCATTTCCGTGCCAATCGCCACACGCCTCGGGCTCGGTTCCGTTCTCGGTTACCTGATCGCCGGCATCGTGATCAGTCCGCTGCTCGTGACCATGGGCGTCGACGTCGTGTCCATTCAGCATTTCGCCGAGTTCGGCGTCGTCATGATGTTGTTCCTGGTCGGTCTCGAACTCGAGCCAAGGCTGCTCTGGGAGATGCGCGGCAAGCTCCTCGGCCTCGGCGGCTTGCAGGTCGCCGGCACGATCGGCGCCGTCATGGCTGTCGCTTTGGCCCTCGGTCAGCCCTGGACCATTGCGCTCGCCATCGGTCTTGTCCTGGCCCTGTCGTCGACGGTGATCGTTCTGCAGACGCTGAACGAAAAAGGCCTGATGAAGACCGAAGGCGGGCAGGCCAGCTTTTCCGTCCTCCTGTTCCAGGACATCGCGGTCATTCCCATGCTGGCGTTTATCCCCTTGCTGGCCATGCCGGAACTGATGGATGCGGCCGGGCACGGTGCGCCTGAGCATTCGGCGGGCGACCACACGGGCGGGATCAGCCTCGTCGCCGGCCTCAACGGCTGGCAGACGGCACTGGTCACCGTCGGTGCCATCGCTGCGGTGATCCTGGGCGGCATCTACCTGACCCGGCCGATCTTCCGGTTCATCGCCATGGCCGGCCTCCGCGAGCTGTTCACGGCCGCCGCGCTGATGTTCGTCGTCGGCATCGCGCTCTTGATGATGCTGGTCGGTCTGTCTCCGGCCCTCGGGACGTTCCTCGCCGGCGTCGTACTCGCCAACAGCGAGTACCGCCACGAGCTGGAGAGCAACATCGATCCGTTCCGCGGGCTCTTGCTCGGTCTCTTTTTCATGACTGTGGGGGCCGGCATCAATTTCGAATTGCTGTTCGCCAACGTCGCTTCGATCCTGGCCCTGACGCTTGGATTGATCGCCATAAAGCTCGCCGTCTTACTGGTCCTGGCACGTCTGTTCCGGCTCGAAGGGGCGGAGCGCTGGCTGTTCGGGTTGGGCCTGGCGCAGGCCGGCGAGTTCGGTTTCGTGCTGCTGTCGTTCGCGTTGGCCAACCGGGTGATCCCGCAAGCCGTCGCCGATAAACTCCTGCTCATCGTCGCCCTCTCCATGCTGCTGACGCCGGTGCTGTTCATCCTCTACGAGCGCGTGCTCCTGCCCAGGCTCACGCAAGTTCAGGAGCAGGAAGCCGACGAGATCGACGAACCGGGCGACATCATCATCGCCGGCCACGGGCGCTTCGGCGGCATCGTCAACCGCATGCTCCGGGCCGCCGGATATACACCGACGGTGCTCGACTTCAGTTCGTCCCATCTGGAGTTCCTGCGCGCCTTCGGCTTCAAGGTGTTTTTCGGCGATGCGACGCGGCCCGACCTGCTTCACGCAGCCGGCATCGAAAAGGCCCGGCTGCTGGTCGTCGCCATCGACGGAAAGGAGCGCATCAGCGAGTTGGTGCGTTATGTGCGCAAGACCTACCCGCATGTGCAGATCATCACCCGCGCCGTCGACCGTTCCCATGTCTATGATCTATATGCGGCCGGCTGCCGCGAGATCATCCGCGAGACCTTCGACAGCAGTGTGCGGACGGCGAGAACGGCCTACGAGGCCCTCGGCATGCATCCGTTCGATGCGGAACAGCTGGCGAGAAAGTTCACGGAAGACGACCGCTCCATTCTCGCGGAACTTGCCGCGGTCTACGACCCTTCCGTCCCCATGCACCAGAACCCGGCCTACGTGGAGAAATCGAAGGCCCTCATGGAAAAGCACGAAGCTCAGATCTTCGGTAAGGGGCGCGCCTACGCGACGCGCACGGACCGGGGATGGTCGCCGCCGACGACCGAAGACGTCGAGGCGGTCACGGCGGAACAGGCGACGGAAGGTTGAGGTCGGTGCCGATCATGTTGGCCCAACGGGTTGGTTTCGAACCCTCTCCCTAATCCGCGTAATAGATCTTGAGGAACGACCCGAGGATAGTCGACACGTAGTCCCGGTGAAGATGATGCAGATCATCCTTGTCCGGATCGTTCATGAATACGGAACGGCTAAGGTAGCCGGAAACCCACCGGACGATCTCGAACGAAGGCCAGTAGTAGACGTTGTCCGGTGTATTCTTGAAGACGTCGTCGATGGCCACCCGCGGCACCGATTTGGACGCGCAGTCCGCCGTGATGCAGGACACTTCCCGGAACGTGGCCATCAGCGGGATCGGGGACAGCGTGATGACGACCGGGATGTCGGGCCGCACGTCACGGATCGTCGAAATGATGGCTTCGATATTGGCCGTGTTCTCCGCTGGCGTCGTGATCCTGACCTTGTGCTTATCTGGATCGAAAATCGACTGAGGCACGCCGCGCCAGAATACGCCCTCCGTTTCCACATCGTACCAGACCTCGGCCAAGCCGATGGTAATGATTAAGCCGTCGATGGCCTTAATAGCGTTGAGATAGTGCTGGTGCTCCTCCGGAGGCGACCATTTCGTGGCGCCGCGATCCTCGGATTTGTCGTACCAGTAGGCGAGGTTGTCATACTCCCCGGTGGCACACCAGTGCAGGAAGCTGCGAAGCGCGAAGGTGTTGTTGAGACCTTCCGGCACCTCCAGCCAATCCGCCAAACGCCCTTCGCGCAGCAGGTAGTTGCGGAGCTCTCGGGCAAAGCACGACCCGAGGGCCAGGATCTTGGAACCGGTGCGGAACGGCGGCGTTTCGGGGGCCCAACCGTCGACGACGAACTTCTCGACAAAGGCCCCCATGTCCTCCAACTCCTTGGCCCTGGGATGGAACTTGGTGAGATTCTTGTTGTAGAACCAGGGATCATACTGAAGAGAATCGAACCCCTTGTTGATCGGCTCGGCGATCGAAGAGCCGACGAGGTCCCGCACCGTGCCCGCATGTTTCGTGAACAGTTCATAATAGTCCGCCACCGCGGACTGCGGCCGGTGGGTGAACAAGGGGCCCAAAATGCTGTTCAATGATTTCTCGGAGACCGTGACCCTGGCGTCGACGAGGATCCGTTCGGCGGCGACCCTGTCGCCGGCGATAAAGGCGAGGATACTTGAGAGAACCGCCGCGGTACCGTCATAGCCGCCTTCGGCAATGGATTTATCGAGGATGCCCTTGGCCACGGGGAGGTGGTCTTGCTGAACTTTGGAGACGAAGCGTGACAGATCGTCAAAATTCATGACTGCGGTCCCTCCTTGACGTTTCGAGCTGACCAGACTTTTTCTGCCGGGTTCCCCTATGTCGGGCCGGCGTGGGTCTGGCATTCCGTCTTTCAGGCCGTTACTCACTTCCGTCTTACCGATAAGGGTCGCATTTTAGGTGGGCACCGTCCAGCGACGGGAACCATTTGTGGCCGACCCTTTCGGCCCGGAGTTTTACGTTGAGCGACTTGACGAAGGTGTCGTCCGCCGGAAGCCCGGGGCGACAGGCACGACGAAGACCTACCTAAGGACGATCGCTGTGCCCGAGGTCTCGCTCCGGGTCGATGCGGTCGCGGACCAACTGCTTCAACTCCTTGGACTCCGGGAACCGTCCCGTCTCCTTGCGCGAGTAGATCGTCTCCCCATCGAGCCGCACCTCGAAGATCCCGCCGCGGCCGGGAACGAGCGCGACCTCGCCCAAGCCATTGTCGAAGGTCGTCAACAGCTCCTGCGCCATCCACGCGGCCCGCAGCAGCCAGCGGCATTGGTTGCAGTATTCGATTTCCAGGCGTGGGGTCACTGTGGGGTCTCCGTTGGGTGAAATGACGCATCAAATGAGTTGGCGCTGACCGATCGCATGGCGTTCATGTCAATGGCGGCAGCCCCGGCACGCGGCCTGGCCAGCCTATCATTTATACGACATGGATCACGCCGCGCATCGAATCATATCTGCGACCGGACTTACGGAACATCCCATGTGCCGCCTTACGGCAGAAAAATGGAAATCGGCGGCTCCCTGATCGGAAAGCGGACGAGTGTGCGGTTGCGCCGCTTGGGCCAGATTTCTTCCTTAGCGGACTCAGCTTGACCTCGGCGGCGAGGTCAGTGTGTCTTGGCGTTTTGAGTCCGCTAAGACGGCGAAGTAGATGGGTTGGTTAGCTCCCGCTTTCGGCATCGCAATCGGTCAAAGTATGGTTGACATCAACCGCGGGCGAAAGGATCCAACCACCAAACAAGCTAATTCGATCGGCATAAGTCTGCCGAAGAACAGTTTTCAGAATCACGGTGTTGATGACGCCGGCAAGGTGATTAAGCGCCAGTCATTGCGCCAGCGCCAGGTGATTCACTTCCTCAGGATGGCGGCGCCGTTTTTGTTAGGTATAGACGTTCTCGGCACAAGCCGCTTCATGGTGCGTGAGCAATGGGCGCTATGCCACGAGGTGACGTTGTTACTAGCAATTCACGTCAAAGCCTAAATGAGGCGCGGCAAGAAAGCCCAATTCATCTCGGTCGGCGTTATTTCTGGTTTCAGCTCAGGGCGCGTTTCCGGCCCCGGTTTCCAAGCGTTCCATTGCTTGTTGTATTTCTCTGTTCTTTCCCGAGGCAAATCGAGCAATACCGGCATCGACGTTGCTAATGTGATCGAACATCCAACCGCGCATGAATTTCCTGATCCGGCTAAGTTGCTTCGGGTCCGGTGACCTCCGCCATTCGTCGACGATCGTCCCTAAACGCTTTTCAAGGTCCTCGTGGAGTTCACGATGTTCGCCAATAGCGCTGTAACCGCAGGCTTCCATGACCGCTTCTTCCCTCTCGAAATGGTAGAGCGTGTAATCGGTCAATTCCTCAAGAACCAAGGTAATATCGCCGGTGTCGATAGACGTTTGAGAGACCCTGTTAAGCAACGAAACGAGGGTTTGGTGATCTTTGTCGAGGGGCTCTATGCCGATGCGGAAGGCCTCGGTCCAGATAAGGACCTCTTCGTTCGATGCGAGCGGTGTCTCAGCGCCGCTAAGGTTATCGACAATTGAAATGTTGCGTTGGTGTCCGAGGTTGGCGGTCAGCGACACGCAGTTGGCGACGATCTTGTTAATGTCGATTTCGTTTACGGAAAAGGTGAACTGATCGGCTTCAATTCGAGCCAGATCGAGGATTTCGTCGACCAGGTCGAGAAGGTGATTGCCGCCCGTGATGATATGGTCAACGTGCTCCCGTTGAGCTGGCGATAAGGGTTCACTTGCGTTGTATTGCATCAACTGTGCAAACCCGAGCACGGCATTCAAGGGAGTCCGCAACTCGTGGCTCATCGAGGCCAGGAATTCCGACTTCGCCATATTGGCTTTGTTGGCGACCGATGTCGCCGCGGCAAGTTCCGACGTGCGCTCGGCCACCTGCAGCTCCATGTTGTCGTGGGCTTCCTGAAGTGCCTTTTCGGCTTTTCTTCGCTCGATGGCGTTGAGCCGGAAGACGTCAACGGCTTTCGCCATGTTCCCGATTTCATCGGTTTGTTCACGAAGGGGAACATCGTCCTCCGTGGCGCCCGATGCAAGGCGCATCATGAAGTTGGTCATCTGACCAAGAGGATTGATGATCCTCGCCACGAAGAACAAGTAAATCCCAGTCACGACCAAGAACACGACCAGGATCATGGACAGGACGGCATATCGAATGCTGTTTTGTTTCTTGTTGGCATAGGCCGTGAATTGACTGACCAATCGATCGCTACGCATGAGGAGTTCGTTCGAATTCGTGACCACGGACTGGAGCGCCTTGTGTCCGTCCAGTCCGACAAATTTGCCTATTGCAATCGTGTCGACCGACGATCGGAACTTGTTCAATATGGCTTCGATACCGAAAATGGTTTCGCGCATGGCGGGCTCATTGATGGCAGGGATCTCGTCATACTTCGTCATATTGAGGTCGAGAGGATATGTGCCGCCGTTTTGGGGCTGTCCTAGCTAAGGACGTTTTTGTCTCGAATTCACCCATGTCTTTAATTGGTTAAGCAGTTCCCGGTGATCACCTCCATTGAACCGCCATTCGCACTCCTTTAGGAACAGGTGAAAGCCCTG
>Ga0209781_1000159_pt1 | contig 16307 bp, 15 predicted proteins | sample WorMetHERISLAND1_3_FD_187386 | JGI IMG/M metagenome (GOLD analysis project Ga0209781, IMG submission 187386) | Marine gutless worms symbiont microbial communities from Max Planck institute for Marine Microbiology, Germany - Olavius albidus HERON... | ecosystem: Host-associated > Annelida >...
CTGGATCATCCAAGACCTGAGCGAGCGCGGCGCGCAAATCGTCATTTCCCAGCGTCCGCAGCGTTGCCAGCCCTTGGACATCGATGCCGAAATCTACAAATGGCGCCATCTGATCGAGAACTTCTTCAGCAAACTCAAAGAGTTCAAGCGTATCGCCATGCGCAGCGACAAAACCGATGAAAGCTTCGAGGCCATGATCGATGCCTGCGCCGCAATCATCAACTCACGATGAATCTCAACAGACCCTAGGTAGGGCGGTAAACCGATCTGTCCCTATTGCGGTTCTGCTAACACCACGCGCAATCAGCACCGCCACCGCTGCTACGACTGTAAGACTTTGTTCAGCGTCATCGTAGGCCCCATCTTCCACCATACGCACCTACCACTTCAGAAGTGGTTCTTAGCGATCATGCTCATGTTGAACGCTACCCGCACTACAGCTTTTTCGCGATTTGGACGTGAAGAAGAACACCGCTTGGCGGATCACCATGCAGATTCGCAAAGCAATGACGCAGGCCGAGCAACGTAGCCTTCTGACTGGCATCGTAGAGATCGACGAGGCCTATACCAGCGGAAAGCCACGCAAGGGCATCTGGCACGAAGATGACAAGCCCGGCAAGCGCGGCAGAGGAACCAACAAGGCTCCCATAGTCGGCGCGGTCGAACGCGATGGCAGGGTGACGGCCAAAGTGACAACCAAGGAGAGGATGAAGGAGCGTCATATGCGGGCCTTCGTTCGGGAGCGCGCTGACACGTCTAAGGCCGGACTAATCACAGACGAATATAAAGGCTATCTCGGCATGTGCAAGGTATTGCGTCACGCCGTCATTAAACATCAGGGGTGGTCCGTGGACGGTGACGTTCACACGAACACGATTGAGGGTTTCTAGGCGTTACTGAAGCGTGGCTTGTTCGGCCAGTTCCACAGTGTCAGCCGTAAGCACCTGCAACGCTATGTAGACGAGTTCTGCTACCGCTATAACCTGCGGAACGCAAATCCCTTTGCGGCCGTTCAATCGGACCATCAACCTCGGATTGGGGGCAGTGGAATGAGCAGCGACTTCCCTCTCAAGGTTATTGCCGGGACAGCGGACCGCCCATTGACCATCAATGATATTGAGATCCCATGTTACGTGCTTGAAAATGAAACGCGCGTACTAAGTCAAAGCGGATTCCTGACAGCGATTGGCAGATCACCCACCCCAAAGGCTAGAATGGGGGGGTATGTCCAGCTTCGACGAAATGCCATATTTTCTGCGTGCGGAGTGCCTAAAACTCTTCATTTCCAATGAGGTGAGCTCTTCGACGACCCCCATTCTTTTCCGCCTCACGTCCGGTCAAAGGGTTGTAGGCTACAATGCTTTGTTGTTGCCGCAGGTATGTGACGTCTACCTTAAGGCGCGGAATGCTGGTGCGCTACTTCCATCTCAGATCCACATCGCAGAGCGGGCTGAAATCCTCGTTCGTGGACTGGCCACAGCACGTCTTTTTGGCCGCTACCGCGTTTAGTCGGACGGATGCAGCAGCTACATCCGCTATTTGTTTCAGCGGTAATTATCATTCGGTTGCTCTCGGACCACTGACCCGGCAGGGGGATTGCAAACTGTTTAGTGGTATCCTTGCCCGCAGCCTGACGTTTTCAAACCATATTGAGGCAAAACCGACCGATGAACAAACATGTCTTCGCATTTACCGAGGGGGATGGAAAGAACAAGAAGCTCCTGGGTGGAAAGGGGGCGAATCTGTGCGAGATGACCCAGATCGGGTTGAACGTACCCCCCGGTTTTGTGATTTCCACCGCGGCCTGTCTCGAGTATCTGGATTCCTCGTCACGGGAGCTGCCGGCAGGGATCATGGAGGAGGTCCGTACCCACATGCGCAAGGTCGAGGAACAGACCGGCAAGGGCTTTGACGATGCCGGGAACCCGTTACTGGTCTCGGTGCGTTCGGGCTCCGCCCTGTCCATGCCGGGCATGATGGACACCATCCTGAACCTGGGCCTCAACGCCACGACCCTGGAGGGTGTGATCGCGCAGATGGATGATCGCCGTTTCGGCTATGACGCCTTTCGGCGCTTCATTCAGCTCTTCGGCAAGGTGGCGCTAGGCGTGCCGGACGAGCACTTCGACCGTCAATTCGACGCGATCAAGCAGCGGGCCGGTGTCACGGAAGACGTCGCGCTGAGCGCCGACGATCTCCAGAAAGTGAGCGAACGCTTCCTCCAGGTGGTGGAAGAGGCCACCGGCAAGCCTTTTCCCACCGACCCCTTCGCCCAGCTTGAGCTCGCGATCAAGGCGGTGTTCAATTCCTGGAAGGGCAAGCGGGCCGTGGATTACCGACGGCAGTTCAACATCACCCCGGACATGGCCAACGGTACGGCGGTGAACATCCAGACCATGGTGTTCGGGAATCGCGGGGAAGACAGCGCCACCGGCGTGGCCTTTACCCGCAATCCTGGAACCGGCGAGAACAAGCTCTTCGGCGAGTATCTGGTCAATGCCCAGGGAGAGGACGTGGTGGCGGGCATTCGCACTCCCAAGCCCATCGACCGGATGACGGACGAGCTGCCGCAGATGGCCAAAGAGCTGGCCGAGCTGCGCGAGAAGCTGGAGACCCACTACCGCGAGGTCCAGGACTTCGAATTCACCATTGAGCGCGGTCGCTTGTTCTGCCTGCAGACCCGCAACGGCAAGATGAACGCTACCGCGATGGTGCATACCTCGGTGGAGATGGAGCGCGAGGGGCTGATCGACAAACAGGAGGCCCTGCTGCGCATCCAACCCGAGTCGTTGGAGCAGATGCTGTTTCCCCACCTTGACCCCGGCGTGCCGGCCGAGCCAGTGGCCCAGGGCCTGCCGGCCTCACCTGGAGCCGCCTCCGGTATCGCCGTGTTCGATGCGGACCACGCCGAGCAGCTGGGCAAAGAGATGGGCCGCAAGGTGATCCTGGTACGGGAGGAGACTAAGCCCGAGGATATCCACGGCTTCTTCGCTTCTCAAGGCATACTCACCTCCCGTGGCGGCAAAACCTCTCACGCGGCGGTGGTGGCCCGAGGCATGGGTAAGCCCTGCGTGGCCGGTGCCGGGGGCATCGGCGTCGATGTCGAACGCCGCGAGGCCTATGTGGGGGAATCCAGCTTCCGCGAAGGCGACGTCATCACCATCGACGGCAGCACGGGCCAGGTCTACCTCGGTGAGATTCCCACCGTGGAGCCGGACTTTACCCAGGAGCTCGACCAGCTGCTGAGCTGGGCGGACGAGGTGGCCCGGCTCCAGGTGTGGGCCAACGCGGATCTGCCCGACGACGCCCGTCGGGCCGTTAGGTATGGCGCCGTGGGCATCGGCCTGGCCCGCACCGAGCGCATGTTTAATGCCGTGGATCGCTTGCCCATCGTCATCGAGATGATCGTGGCCGAGACCCCGGAGGAGCAACAGGCGGCCCTGGATCGGCTGTTGCCCCTGCAGCGGGCCGATTTCAAGGAGCTGTTCCAGGTCATGGCCCCGAATCCGGTCACCATCCGCCTGTTGGACCCGCCGATCCACGAGTTCCTGCCAGACGAGCACCAATTGGAGCGTGATCTAGAGGCCCTGCGCAGCCTGCACGAGAGCATACGCGGCGTAATGGTCCTCGCGGGCGCTATCGGTCTCATCCAGGCCCCCGACAAGCACCGCGCCGAGATCGACGGGGTACGCCGGGTGGTGGACCCGACCCTGATCGAGGCGGCCATCGTCAAGAAAGAGACCATGCTGCAGAAGGTGCGCGTCCTCTACGAGACCAACCCCATGCTCGGTCACCGCGGCGTGCGGCTGGGGATCACCTCCCCGGAGATCTACAAGATGCAGATCCGGGCCATCCTGGAGGCGGCCGCCGACTGCGCCAAGCAGGGCATTGAGATCCAACCCCGGATCAAGGTCCCCCAGGTCTGCACCCAGGAGGAGCTGCTGCGGGTCAAGGAGTATGTGGAGGAGATCCACGCGGAGATCAAACAACGTGACGGACGCCCGCTGGATTTCAAGTTCGGCACCATGATCGAGGTCGTGCGCGCCTGCATGGAGGCCGGCTCCCTGGCCGAAGTGGCAGAGTTTTTCTCCTTCGGCACCAACGATCTCACCCAGGCCGCCTTCTCCTTCTCGCGGGAAGACGCCGAGAACAAATTCCTACCCCTGTACAGCCAGGTGGGGATCCTGCGGGACAACCCATTCGAGGTACTGGATGTCAAGGGCGTGGGTAAGCTCATGGAGCTGGCCGTAAAGTGGGGCAAGGAGATCCGTCCCGACATGCATGTGGGCATCTGCGGTGAGCATGGCGGCCATCCGGATTCCATCGGCTTCTGCCACCGGACCGGCCTGAATTACGTGAGCTGCTCGGCACCGCGGGTGCCAGTAGCCAGACTGGCCGCGGCCCATGCGGCACTCCTGGCCGGTAACCCGTAGATACTCTGTTCCGAAGCAAGACCGATTTGCGTCCTAATTCCCAAAAAGTAGCCACTGATTATAAATTGGATTTATTAAGTGGTCGTTTCAGTGGGTGAGAAGAAGCGGCGGCTGTCGAAGGGAGAGTTCGTTCTAAGCATGGCATGGATGGCGAACAAGAGTTTGCGCATGACCGCGCAGACAGCCTGGAGCTCCTTGAGGCCGCGAGTGTCGATAAGAGGGCGGTAGAAAGCCCTGACATTGGGGTCATAGCGAGCGGCGCTGAGGCGGGCATATTGGGAGGAGCACAGGGAAGCGAGAGAGCGTAAGCGCCGAGCAGAATGCACCGCCCCCGGGTAGGCGTAGGGCCGAGCGTTTGGTCGGAGTACGGCGCGTGAGCGTCGTCGGAGACGAAATGCCAGGCCATGCGACACGGCGTCAAGTCATTGCGGGAGTCCTGGTGCCGCGCGGAGTGCGCGCCAGGACGAACGCGGGCCGCCGAAGGCAATGGCCGGCGCCCAATTGTTTGCAACCGAAATCGGACGGACCCCATTTCGGGTTCCGCGAAAAATGGCGACGCTCCGGGACAGGTGGGGCTTTTTGCTCATGCTGGAGCCGGACGGGTGCTGGCGTGGATCGAGGCCGTCCATGGCGCCCCACTGCTTGGCGCGCATGTCGGTCGGGCAAGACCAGCCGCTCGCCGAGAAGCTGGATGGCACTGGCGGCGGCAATACCGGTGGCGCTGACGAGCAGCTTGCAGGATTGCTGGAGCGCTTCATCCGCCGCAATGAGGTCGAGGACCTGGCGGCGTAGGTACTCGATTCTGAGCGTCGAAGTGGGCGCTGCTCTGGTGCCGGCTAGCGATCAGGAAGTCGGGTGTCGTCGTGGTTTGTTGCACCGCATGGAGCTGGTTCTTGGTTTGGGTGCGGAGCTGGTTGAGCGCTGCGATGTGGCGCGCGCAGGCGCGGATGGCTAGGGCCAGATTCGGTTCTCCCGTGAGTAAAAAGCCGTTAGGGTGGTGACTTGGTTCCCCGACCTGTACCTTTGTCTACCGACCTTGTGTATGCAGGCTCACGAGCACCGCTCACGGCCTCAGATACTCTCCGGCATGGATGGAGAGGGCGGGGGCCAGTCTGTCCGTTCAGGCTCGAGGCCTCAGGATGGGACGGCTTCCCCAGGTTCTCTCCATCAACTCCCTTTGTAACCTTCCTTGGCATTTCCCTGGAAATAGAACATACAAGGATGTGGTGAGCCGACAGGCAGGGACGCTTGCGATGAACCGCATCGATGATGTGATGAGCGCGATGGTTCTGAGCTTGCAGGCCGGTGCGCCTTCTCCCCGCGCGAACCGCATCAAGGAGATCCCCGGCGCCGTCACAGGAGGTAGGCCGGATTAGGCGCGTGCTGCGATGTCGGTGGTACTACCGGCAAGCTTGAATGCGCCTTAGCCCAGCACACTCTGGTCGTCTGTGCTGGGTTTCGTTCCTCAATCCAGCGGAGGAGCACAGGGAAGCGAGGGAGGGTAAGCGACGAGCGAAGTGCGACGACCCCCGGGTAGGCGTAGGGCCGAGCGTTTGGTCAGAGTGCGGCGCGTGAGCGCCGTCGGAGACGAAATGCCAGGCCATGCGACACGGCGTCAAGTCATTGCGGGAGTCCTGGCGCCACGCGGAGTGCGCGCCGGGACGGACGCAGGACGAACGTGGACCGCCGAAGGCAATGGCCGTCGCCCCATTGTTCGCGAATCTGGTACTCTACCTGCTCGTCGGCCAGGTTGTAGAGAGGATCTGTAAGACCAGCATTTTGAACATCAACACCACGTCGAACGGCTTACGCCCCGCGTTGGATTTGCGCGCCTTCTCGTGTACTGGCTCGAGCAGGAGACGAAAGCGCTCCCACGGGATCGCGGCGGTCAGCCGCTCCAGCGAGTCGCCCAAGCTGGCTGAGGCCTGTAACCGGTTCTCACGATCAAAGAAGCTGCGCTGGCCCATGGTTTCCCCCTCAACGAGCATTTATCTTTGGACGAGCAGGAGTTTACCCTCCGATAGCCCCCAAACAAGCAATTTTGCAAGGTGCCCAGATATCAGCGATCTCACTGAAGTTGGAATTATTTTGATTTATCCTGTTATCCAGATCTTTTATTCTTTCGTTCAGGGTGTCGTTCTTTGGACGCAGTAATGCGTTGTCTCGATACAAGACGCCACTGCGCCGTACAAGAACCACACACACTACAGCCAATGCTAAATTAACTACGGCAAGACTGAAGATTACGACGCTTGGCTGAGTTCCATAATCGCCTTCTAATGCAGTAAATATTGTAACAATGGCCGTGATAATCAAGCTAATCAGGCTTGACAAACCAAAAACAAACTCTAGCCATCTTCCGCTTACTACTTCTTCATCCTTTTTCATGAATTGAGGGGCGTTTAACATCCTGAAGATCCTGTTTTATCGGTACGATTGGACTTATGAGTACCAGCCAGGCTACCGCCCCAGGCCGAGCGGGTCCTGGGGGTCCACTCCGTCCATGAAGGGGATACGGCGGTCCTTGTCGGTGAGCTGGTAGACCTTGCCGATCCAGTTTCCTACCACGCCTTCGGCGGTGTCGTGCCAGGTGTTGTTGAGACCGGTGACGATGTGCGCCTCGGGAAACGCCGGCGGCTCACTTTCTCTCCGGCGGGCGGCGCAGACCCGCTCCTGGTATTCATCGAGGATGGCGCGGTCTCCGATCCCGATGTAATGCTCCGGAAAGGGGGGATAGTCATCTCTTTGCGCGGCGGCGAAGCGATTGACCTCGCGCTTGTATTCCTTGAGCAGAGAAACGGTGTCGTACTCCGGGTGACCCTGAAAGAAGACGATTCGGAACCCGTCCTCGCTCACCGCGAGGTGGATGCCGGCCTCGTCGCTCTCCACCAGTACCCGCAGTCCCGCGGCATCGAGCTGGTCGCGGCCGATCTCGTTGAAGCGCGAGTGGGGGACGTCGAACAGGGTGTTGACGTCATTGACCAGGGGGTGCCGCCGGTCGACCACGCGGTGCAGATAGACCCCCCAGCGCTTGCCGGGCAGGGGGTAGCGGCGCTGGCCGTAACGGAATTGCAGCACGGCATGAGTGGCGAGACAGGAGCAGAGGGTGGAGGTGACATGCCCGAAGGCCCAATCGATGACCCCGATCAACGGGCTCCAGAAGGGCTCGTCCGCCAGATTGGGATGGCTCACATTGGCGCCGGTGATGATGAGTGCGTCCAGCCCTTCCTCCCGGATGTGATCAAAATCCCGGTAATAACGGTCGATGTACGCCTGGGCCGCGGGGGACCGTTGCAACTCCTCGAGGGTGAAGGGGTGGACATAGAACGGGGTGATCCGGTTGCTCTCGTTGATGAGGCGCAGAAACTGCCGCTCCGTAGCCGCCAGGGCCGCATCCGGCATCATGTTCAGGAGCCCGATGTGCAGCTCGCGGACATTCTGCTGCAGTGCCTGGTCCGGCTCCAGGATGGACTGACCCTCCCGGCGCAGCTGCTCGAACGTCGGGAGATCGGTATTGGCGACGATCGGCATGTCAGACCTCCTCACGGGCGATGGCCTGCTCGATCAGGCTCAGGAAGTCCTGCTCGTCACGCACCTGCATGGCTTCCGTGGCACCGACCGTGTAGCCGTGGGGCTCGGCGATGGCCTTGTATCTGGGGACCCGGGCATGGAAGAGCCGGGGAAAGACCCAACGCGTGAAGTCGTCCGGATCGATCTGGGCCACGAACTCCAGACGGTGCAGCGCCAGGTAATCCCTGAGCGCGATCTGGAGGAACTCCGGCCGATAGTAGAGCGGCTTGGGATCGGCTTGGGCACGCTCGATGAGCATGACCTCGTCCTGGACTGGGACCCGGATGTAGAGGATCAGGCTGTGGCGGGCAAGCAGATCGATCACCGCCGGCTCCTCGAGCTCGCACAGACTGCCGCCGACGTCGTTGACCAGGTGACGGTAACCGTAAATCTCCTGCGCCTTGCGCACGAACTCGGGCACATCTCGCATGGCCCCTATCTCCGCGTCCCGGTATAGGGCCTGGCGACGGTTGAACTCGCCGAGCGGAAGCCCGCCGCGTTCCGGATTACCGAGCTTACCGATGAAGCTCAATACCGGCCCCAGGTCGTCCACCTTGATGTTGTTACGCACGAAGATCCAATCGCGCCGCAGCAGACCCCTAAGGAAGGGTACCTGCATGGCCTGGCTCTTGATCAGGTCGAGGATGGGCTCGTCCAGGTACCGGGTACCGATCCGGTAATCACCCGAGTAGTGAAACCAGTCCTGGCGTCGCAGCAGAGTCGAGAGGTAGGTCTTCCCGACGCCGGACATGCCGAGCAGGGTGACGCACTTATTCTCCCAGGCGCGGAACTCATCGACGGTGAGCTTCAAGACAGGTCCTCCTCGGCAACCGGGGCCGGTCAAATCCGAATGATAACATTCAGGACGCGAATGCCTATCAGGCCAAGTACCAATGGCAAGGTGAGCAGGTATAATTTTCAGTTGCCGCCGACGTATTTTCTGCCGGATCCAGCCCAATCGTCGTCAGTCGGCTGCAAGCCCTTCAACCCCTGAGACCCAGTGCGCCGAGGGTGAAGCCATGACCGCCCGCACGCTGATGGTGCAAGGCACGACCTCGAACGCGGGGAAGAGCCTGCTGGTGACGGCCCTGTGCCGCTGGCTGGTCCGGCAGGGAGTTCGGGTCGCACCCTTCAAACCCCAGAACATGGCGCTGAACAGTACCGTCACCGCGGACGGGGGCGAGATCGGGCGGGCCCAGGCACTGCAGGCAATCGCCTGTCGGCTGGAGCCGCGGACCGATATGAACCCGGTGCTGCTCAAGCCCAACACGGACACCGACGCGCAGGTCATCGTCCAGGGCCATGTAACGGACAATATGGATGCACGCGGCTACCACGCTTACAAACGCATCGCGCGTACGGTGGTGTTCGCTGCTTACCGACGCCTAGCCTCGGGTTTCGATGCCGTGATCGTCGAGGGCGCGGGCTCGCCGGCGGAAATTAATCTGCGCACCGACGATATCGCCAACATGGGATTTGCCGAAGGCATCGATTGTCCGGTGATCCTCATCGCCGACATCGAGCTGGGGGGGGTGTTTGCCCATCTCTACGGCACGCTGGCCCTGTTGTCGGAAAGCGAACGGACCCGCACCCTGGGTTTCGTCATCAACCGCTTTCGCGGCGACCTCGAGCTCCTACGACCGGGGCTGGATTGGCTGGAGGAGAACACCGGCCGGCGGGTTCTGGGCATACTGCCCTATCTGCACGGACTGCATCTGGACGCGGAGGATTCCCTGGCGCGCCGGCAAACGTCCGCGCCCGTGGCCGACACCGCGCACATTCGCGTCGTCGTTCCCGTCCTTCCTCGCATCAGCAATCACACGGATTTCGATCCCCTGGCCCTCCACCCGCAGGTGGACCTGCGCTTCATCGGCCGCGACCATGCTATCCCGCCTGCCGATCTGATCGTCCTGCCGGGCTCCAAGAGCGTGCGCTCCGACCTAGCCTGGTTGCGGGAGAGAGGGTGGGAGGTAGCGCTGCAGCGGCATGTGCGCTACGGCGGCAAACTCATCGGCATCTGCGGCGGGTTTCAGATGCTCGGCACCCAGATGCATGACCCCCTCGGTCTGGAAGGTGATCCGGGCAGTACCCCGGGGCTGGGATTCCTCGACCTGGCGACCAGCCTGGAGCCGGAGAAACAGCTGCGCAACGTTCGGGGCCGACTTGCCATCGACGATGCCGAAGTGAGCGGTTATGAGATCCACGCCGGGATAACCCGAGGACCGGCGCTCACACGCCCGGCGGTCCTCCTGGATTCCCATTGCGATGGAGCCTTGAGCGACGATGGGCAAGTGCTCGGTACTTACGTGCACGGCCTGTTCGATCTCGACGCCGCCTGCGCGACACTGCTGCACTGGGCGGGGTTACGGGAGCAGCAGCGAACGGACTTTCGTGCGTCCCGGGAGGCGGCCATCGACCGGGCTGCCGACGCGGTTGAGGAGCATTTGGATACCGAATGGCTCTTGCGTCTACTCGACCCGAAGGCAGCATGAGCCCAAACGATATCCTCGTTCTATCCGCAGATTATGCAGATTGTTACATTCGCACCCGGCAGCTCTCACAGGTGGTGCACGATAGAGATGACGGTAATGGTTAAAGTTTAAATGGGAACACCCCCACTCGCAGTGGGTTTGGCGCGCCCCAGGCTGCACTCCCTGTCCCTTCGAGGGAGACGCAAAAGCCCGTGGCCGGGAGCGCCGCCTTCCAGGCGGCAAGCATCGCCGAGGCGCTGATCCGGGGATATCGCATTGCCCCCCGCCGGTCGGTACCTGCGGAAGTCGGCAAGATGCCGGCACTCCCAGGGAGCTTGGGGAGAGGGGGTTAAAAGGCGAAGATCAGTGCCTTTTGCGACACCCTTCTTCGGGAGAGGGCCGGGGAGAGGGGATTAAACAAATCTACGCTAGCCATTTAAAAATTTACCACTACCGAATGACAATCTCCTGGGCTCTACCGCCACCTGGTGCCGAATCCGGTTCGGGTCAATCTAGTGCGCGCAAACTGGAAGATTCGATCATATTCTATGAATAAGAGAGAAGCTATTGAGCTGCAACTGCCGATAACTTTCGGCTGAATTCATTTTCCGCAGAAGTAGTTACCAGCAAGCATTCCATGGCTCGTGTCATACCGACATAGAGCAGACGGGCCTCCTGAGACAGTTGTTCCTCATCGTCTTTAAGGTGGCCCACACCCACCATAATTAAACGGGGAAACTCCAGACCCTTGCTGCTATGAATGGTTAATGGTTAGCAGAGAGACCCTGTCGTCCTCTGGCCGGTAGGCAGCTTTATGATTCTTCGATGCTATCCATAGATGAGGTAGCGAAGCCTTTTTTAATTCAGTTGCAAGCTCGCCTCCCTGATAACCCGCCGCATAGAGTACCGCCATATCACCCCAGGCAATACCCTGTTCATGCCATTTCTCCAGGCAGGCTACGGTGAAATTGATCTCTTCTGCCAAAGTATTGAGCTCTCTTACCACCGGTTTCGGCCATTGTTTCCCGCTGCCATAGGTTTGATAAGGGGAATGTGATCATCATTGGCACTTTGTGGGTCGATGTAATCACGGGCAAAGGCATAGGCAAAATCGAGGATCTCACGAGTATTGCGGTAATTGGCTTTCAGAATGGCCATTCTGCCCCGCGCTCTGATCCCTACGCTGGAGAGACTAAAGCACAGGCCCGAACGTTTCTTGTAAATGGACTGGGCATCATCGCAGAGCAACAGCAGTGAATCTGTTTCCGGGTCCACCATCTGCGTTACCAATTTCAACCACTCCGCCTCGAAATCGTGACCCTCATCGATCAGTAAGGCACCATACTGAGCCCTAGTGCTGTGGACAAAGGGCAGATCCCCAGAGCTCGGCATGGGGATCTGTCCTTTGTCCACAGCCCTTATGACAGTATCCACCTGGCGCTCCCAATAGGGCTTGTCCGACTCGACCATATCAACATGATAAGTCTTGATCTGTTGTCCGTACCAATCCAAGCAACGATACCCCAAGATCAAGGTCTTACCGGAACCGGCTACGCCATGAATCACGCGATGCCCCTCCCCGAGGCTACGGGCCAGTTGCTCCTGTTGAATATCCATGATCTTGATAATATCCGGCAAACCCCGCTCCAAACTTGGGCGTGACGGCGACGATAAGCGGCCTCCCGTCCTCGCTTCACCAACCCTTCCAGTTGCTCACGCTCTACCCCGTTCAATCGCACTACCGTAAGGGTTAGCTCAAACACTGCCGACCTCGCTTGTCTCTGCCTTCGCGGTTCCTTCCGCTCCCTCCTCAGCTGGGGAGAAAGACCCGGTTGAGCCAGACGGTAAAGGCCCGCCGCAGGCCGGTTTGCTCCGGTGCCTTGAGCCACTCGACCAGGGCATGGAGGATGGTCAACACCTCCGCGGGTGTGCGGCTGGCTTCGAGCCGGGAGAGCGCAACGCTCAGGTTGCGTTCGGCAGGTCGCCTTGCTCGGCCACGCGCTGCTCATCGATCAGGAAATACGTCTGGTGGGGCCGGTACTCGCCCAGCATGGGTGGTGCTGGCTCGATCAGATCATCGAGTGTTCCCGCGGCATTCCAGGGCTTGGCCCCATTTATAGAGCACGATGGGGAGCACCGGCGGCAACAGGCCTGTCTTACTCAGCTGCCGCGTACGGATCAGGTCTTGGTAGAGGAGACCAAGGTAGGTTTGGATACGCACTGCCATCCAACGGCCGATGCCGGACTAGAATTCGAGCAAGAGGTAGACATAAAGTCAGTCGCGGCCCCTCGGTGTGGGAGTACAACAGCTTTATAGCTGCTATCGTGGACCAGACTGTGGTCCGCCTTGGTGGATGCGTTTTTTTGCATCACCTTACCGCCACGACTCATAGGCATCACTCATGATCTTCTCCTATTTTAGGTTAGGATCGGTCCGCTTTTATCTTCCACCACCTTTTCCTTCCCGCATGGAAGCTCGTTCCCGCAACCTTTAAACTATAGTCTACTCGAGAAGCCTGTCTGAGAAGCTGTTTGGTTAAAACGGATACCAGTATCGTGTTGCGCTACGCCGCGTTCGATATCGGGCCTATCCAGGATTGCTTTTTAAGGGTAAAACCATGACCATCGATTTCTCCGAATACATCACCAGTCTCAACACCGAGCCGGGGCACGAGCACCGACAAGCGCTCGAATCGAGCTATCACGAGGCGGCCCGGGTCATGTCCCCCCAGGGGCTCGACCACTACCTCACGGGTATCAAGGCCATGGGCACCCTGAACAAGGGGGAAGACCTGATCCTGACCTATGTCCAGGAGATGCCCGGCGTGGCCAAGGAGCTGGGAGAAGACGTCATCCCCGACATCGTCAGCGCCCTGATGAAGCTCGCCTCCCACACCTCCGGGACCGTAGTCACCCTGATAATGGCCAACATGCCGCTGGCCGCGCAACGGCTCGGTGATGCCAACGTGATGCGCAGCTACCTCAAGCTGCTCCATCAGCTCGCCGGCAAGGCCCCGCGGGGGCTACGTCCCATGATGGAGAACATGGACGAGCTGTTCTCCAAGCTCACCTTGGGGGGGCTGCGCCGGTGGGCTCTGTGGGGGGCCCAGGCCCATCAGCGGGACCTGGATGGACAGATGGCCTACTTCGGTCTCAAGACGGAGCCTTCCCGGTCCGTCCTCCAAAAGGAGCGCCGCGGGACCCTGTTCGTCGACAACCAGCGCAAGCTCAACTTCTATCTGCGCGCCCTCTGGGCCCGCGCCTTCTTCATGCGTCCCACCTCCGGCGACTACGAGACCCGCCAGGGCTTAAAACCCTTCATCGAAGACTTCCAGATCCATTTGCCGGACGCCTTTGACTCCTTCCGCGGGATTTCCGGTATGGAAGTCTACCGGGCCAGTGCGGCCCACTGCGCGGCCCATATAGTCTACACCTGCCAGCCGATCAGCGCCGAGCAGCTGAGTCCCGCCCAGATGAAGCTCATCGAGCTGTTCGAAGACGCTCGGGTCGAGTATCTGGCGATTCGCGATTTCCCAGGACTCCGCAAGCTGTGGCTGAGCTTTTTTACGGCCCCCATGACCCCGGACGAAGAGTTCGTCGAGCTCCACCCCATGATGGATAGGATGATGCACCTAGCCACCGCCCTGCTCGATCCACATTATCGGGACGAGGAGCCCCTGATCAACAACACGGCCTCCGATTTTCGTCGTCAACTCGAGGCTCGCGCCGATGACAATCGGATCAGTTGGCACGCGGGGGTCACTTTTTACAACAAGGTTATCCAGCAGGTTGCCCTGCCCAATCTGCGGGTCATGGAGAGCTGGCCCATCCCCTACCGGGACGACAATCGGTACATCTGGGCATTCACCGAGAATATGTTTGTGGAGGCGGGATTGGACTATCTGCCCGAGCACCAACAGCAGGTACGCAAATACGTCTCTGCCGTAGAGATGGCCAACGAGGTGGATTGCGAGCTGGCCGGTGACGACGCCCAGGAGGTCTGGATCTGCACCACCGAGCTTTTTCCTTACGAGGACAAGGGCGTCAGCTATAATGAGATGTGGGGCAAAGAGCCAGTCTCCGACCCCTACCACTATCAGGAATGGGACTATCATGTCCAGCTCTTCCGCCCGGACTGGGCCACGGTTATCGAGCGCCATCAGGGTAAGGACGACCCCAAGCCCATGGACGAGATCCTCACCAAGTACAAGCCCATCGCCAGCCGCATCCGCCGCCTGATCGATGCCCTCCAACCCCAAGGCATCGTGCGCCGGCGTGGCTACGAGGAGGGAGAGGAGCTAGATCTCAACGCCGCGGTGCGGGCCATAATCGACATCCGGCGCGGCGTCATGCCGGACCCGCGCATCAACATCCGCATCGACCGTCACATCCGCGACCTGTCCATTCTGGTGCTCATGGATCTCTCCGAATCCACCAACGAGAAGATCGGCGTACAGGAGGGCGAGCCGGAGTACGACACGGCCCCCTCGATCCTGGATCTTACCCGAGAGTCCACCGGCCTGCTGGCCTGGGCCATCGACGCTATCGGCGACAACTTCGCCGTCCACGGCTTCGCCTCCGATGGCCGCCACGACGTCCAGTACTATCGCTTCAAGGACTTCAATCAGTCCTATGACGACGAGGCCAAATCCCGCATGGCCGGCATGCAAGGCGGCCTCTCCACCCGTATGGGCGCGGCCCTGCGTCATGCCGGCTGGCACCTGACCCAGCAGTCGGCCCAGAAGCGGCTGGTACTGCTCATCACCGACGGCGAGCCCGCCGACATCGACGAGCGCGACCCCCAATACCTGCGCCACGATGCCAAGAAGGCAGTGGAAGACCTGGCCAGACAGGGTGTCTACACCTACTGCCTGACCCTGGACCCCAATGCCGACCGCTACGTGGCCCGGATCTTCGGAGAGAACAACTACTCTATCGTGGATCACGTGGAGCGGCTGCCGGAGCGATTGCCGGCGGTATTCGCGGCAATTATCGGTTGAACCCGAAGTTGCCTGCCACACGGATACATGGCTTCCCGCTCGGCGTATTCGGGGGCGGTAGGCACGGGCTTTCCCGCGCTTTACACTTTCCTGGTTTGCAGCCTGACCGCGTGACTACTCAGCGCCGACAAGCCGGCGCCTACCACTCATGGTGGGCCACCGCTGATGACTGAGAGCCTGTTTATGATCTTTGGAGTAGCAAGGCCAGAAAAGCCAAGGTAACAAACTGCAAGCTGGTATTGAGCTTTCGCTTGCAGTTTTTCCATCACCTTCGACATTTCTCCAACCAAGCAAACGAGCGCTCGCCAACCCAGCGTTTCGGAAGCACGGCAAAGGTGCGCAGTTCGTTTCGCTTGGCAACCGTTACCGTGGCCCCCAGAAGGTTGTGTACGGCATCGGCAAAGGGCTGCCCGGTATAACCGCCATCGACCAGCACGTTCGTCACCGCGGACAAGCTATCCTGATGTTCCGAAAAAGCCACCAAGGCGCCTTTTCTGTCGCTGACATCCGCTGTCGTAATGGCAATCGCATGGGGAAGCCCTTGCGTATCCACGGCAAGATGGCGTTTGATACCAGATACCTTCTTCCCCGCGTCGTAACCTTTTCCGACCACGGCTGATACGGACTGCGCCAACCCCATTTTTTACGCCTGCTCAAGCAGGCTGAACGCTTCCTCAGAGGGTTTTTGGCCCCATTGTCGAAAGTATTTGGGGATTATATACTTGACTAAGCATTAGGGATCTGGTGGTATTGCTTAATCAACGGCAATAATCATTCTCCCAATGGCAAAGACAGCACCCGGCAAGCACTTCCGCAAAGGCATCAGCATCATC
>Ga0209781_1000160_pt1 | contig 16252 bp, 14 predicted proteins | sample WorMetHERISLAND1_3_FD_187386 | JGI IMG/M metagenome (GOLD analysis project Ga0209781, IMG submission 187386) | Marine gutless worms symbiont microbial communities from Max Planck institute for Marine Microbiology, Germany - Olavius albidus HERON... | ecosystem: Host-associated > Annelida >...
GGTACCGTGCGTGGTTGGCGCGACGACGCGGTGGGATGGTCTTCGGGATCGGGGTGTAAACGGCCCTTCTCACCGGCATTTTGGTCCATCTCATCGGCTTCCACGACCGCATCGACCAAGGCTTCCCCCGCGGGCAAGCCTGTTCCGCAAGCGTTTGAATTTGATGGCGACGTTCCAGCAAATGCTTACGGTCGAGGCCCAATTCTTGCGCCAGATGCCGAGTGGGAGCCCCTTGGGTGATGCCCTGCAAGATCCGTACGATAGACAACAGCCGTGATGAGTACCTTGCCACAGGGTTGCCGTAAAGCGTTGTAGATCCGACCGCAAGCGCAGCGAAAGGACACAAGGGCGCGCGATCACGTCGATGGACCTTCGCGTGCGCGACCGGCGTGTGGCATGCCGGGCAACTGAGACCCTCCGGATGCAAAATCGCAAGATGCACGGATCAAGCTCAAACGCCTTTATCCTATATTATCAGGTTGATGGTCTGCTAGAAGAGTTTTTTCGAATAAGGTCAGGCTCAGAATCTGTAAGGGTCTAGATAACTTTAGCATCTGTAACTGCATGCTAAGGTTATGTTATGCAAGGGAAAAAACAGGTCTTTCAGGCGTTCACGCCTTTCGGAAGCCAAATTCAGACTGATCATGCACTATTTTACGCATGATCTACCGGCCTCGAAAATCGCTGCGCTGAGTGATGTAAGCCGCCCGACGATCAATCAACGGTTCTTCAAGCTACGAACTAGAATCGCCCAGCTTTGTGACGCCTCATCACCTTTTTCCGGCGAGGTTGAAGTGGATGAATCCTCTTTTAGCGCCCGCCGTGTTCGGGGAAAAAAGGGGCGTGGAACCGGGGGTAAAACAATCGTCTTCGGAATCCTGGAACGGCAGGGAAAGATCTACACGGAGATCGTCCCGAATGCCTCCAAGAAGCCGCTACAGCCCGTGATTCGGGGCCAGGTAGCCCTCTCGATAGCATCATCCACTCGGATGGCTGGAGGGCTACAATGGGCTGGTGGATATGGGTTATCAGAAGCATCTCCGCGTCCATCCGTAACGAATTTGCGCGAGGCAATTACCATATCAACGGCATTGAATCATTCCGGTCATAGGCTAAACGGAGGCTTGCAAAATTCAATGGTGTTCCCAGACATACGTTTCATCTAACTAAGCTAATATCAATATTTCGGCTTTTCATTTACCCGATGGTTTCAAAATTTGCGGTCAACAATGAACGCAACTCCGGTTGGTATTTGCGCGGATTCTTGAAAAATGTTTCACGCGCTGTTCGAAATTTGACAAACGTATTCATAATACCGATTGTAGAGGACCCTCTTCTTAAAAAATCTCCATAATCGCTCGATCAAATTCAGATTCGGCGCATACGGCGGGAGGGAAACGAGCTGAATGCGTGAGGCTTTCAGGTAGTCTTGAAGTGCTTTGGAACGGTAGTAAGGTGCGTTGTCATAAATGACATAAATGCACACGGCCATGGGGTGGAACGCTACGAGTTGCTCGAACAACGCGATGGTCGAGTCAGCATTGATGGTGTCGTCGAAGCGAACCACGGGCTCCAACCGTTCCAGGTCAATGGCCCCATTGATATTGACGCGCCGTCACCCGGTGTTGGTGGGGATTCCCTGCTCCTCGCCACGCTTGATCCAACCGCCGGCAAGAAAAGGCGATGAGGCATCACAAAGCTGGGCGATTCTGGTTCGTAGCTTGAAGAACCGTTGATTGATCGTCGGGCGGCTTACATCACTCAGTGCGGCGAGTTTCGAGGCCGGTAGATCGTGCGGAAACATAGCGCATGATCAGTCTGAATTTGGCTTCCGATAAGGCGTGAACGCCTGAAATATCTGTTTTTTCTTGTATAACATAACCTTAGCATACAGCTGTAGATGCTAAAGTTATCTAGACCTAAGGTTTAAATAGAACCATCGCCACTGGCAGTAGGTTTGGCGCGCCCCAGGCTGTACTCCCTCTCCCGGCGGGAGAAGGCCGGGGGGAGGGGATCGAACAAGTCTATGCCAGCCATTTAAAAATTTACCACTACCCGTGCCGGGGGTGGAGGATGCGGTAAGCGCGGCAGGTCATTCAGGATAACATCGCGAGGAGGCGCGAACCGCATCAATGGGCGCTGTGCCGGCGGCGAGAGTGACAGCTCCCTCCGGCTGCCGGTTCAGGGTGCGCCCGGAGTGATGGGGGCCAGCTCGGTAAGTCCTTCGTTCCTGGCCTCGACCTTGCCGTAGAGGTCGTAGAGGGCCGCCTGCAGAGCCTCTTCGATGACCGGGTGGTAGAAGGGCATGCGCAACAGTCGCCCAACCGTCAATCCTTGCTCGAGGCACCAGCACAGCAGGTGGGCCAGGTTTTCTCCCTTGGGCGCAATCATCTCCGCGCCCAGGATGAGGCCGCTGCGCCGGTCGGCGTAGACCCGCAGTATACCCCTGTTATTGCCCATGATAAGTGCCCGTCCAACAGGCGCCATGCGGATCTGGCCCACGGCGGTGGTGGCCTGGTCCAGGTCGTTCCAACGCCTCCCCACAGCGCAGATGTTGGGATCGCAGAAGTTGATGAGCAGGGGTGTCTTGCGGCGGAAGGCGGTGACCTGGTCGCGGGCGGCGTTGTAGCCGGCGATCTTGCCCTCGTCGCCCGCTTCGTGAAGGATCTGGCGTTCGTCGTCGATGTCACCGGCGAGAAAGACGGGGAGATCTCCCACCTGCATGGTGTTGGAGTTATAGGCCGGGAGGCCGCGGGCGTCCAAATCCACGCCCAGATGCTCCAGCCCCAGGTTCTCCAGGTTCGGGACGCGGCCGATGCTGCACAGGACCCGATCCACCAGGACGCTGTGCTCACCGGCCGTCACGCGCAGCTGGTCGCCTGCCTCGTCGATCCGGGCGGCCTCTCCCAAGTGGATGGGAAATTCCTTGCCCAGCAGCTCGATGGCACTGGCCGATACCTCCGGGTCCTGGGTCCCGGCGATGGTCGTCAGTTGGTCGAAGCCGGTGACCTCCACGCCCAGGCGGTGCAGGCTCTGACCCAGCTCGATGCCGATGGTGCCGAGCCCGATGACCGCCAGGGAGGTCGGCAGCTCTTCCAACTCGAAGAGGAGGTCGTCGGTGGTGAGTATCCGCTCGCCGAAGGCCTGCCAGGCTTTGGGCACCAGGGGCCGCGAGCCGGTGGCGACAACTACGCGCCCGGCGCGGATACGCTGTCCCGCGACCTCCAGCAGAGTAGGCTCGAGGAAGCCGGCATAGTCTTGGATAAAGCGGTCCGGGGGCATGTTGTCGGTGGAGTTGCCGAGCACTCGGTCGACGAAGGTGTCCCGCAGGTCCCGGACGTGCTCCATGACCTGCCTGCCGTCGAGGGCCAGGTCCCGGTATCCGTCCACGCCGTACTTGCCCAGCTGCATCCGGCGGTGATAGTCCTCCGCCACCTGGATCATGGCCTTGGAGGGCATGCAGCCGACCCGGGCGCAGGTGGTTCCGGGCTCGCCGCCGTTGATGAGTACGAAGGATTTGCCGGCACGGCGGATCTGGCCGATGGCGTTGAGGCCGGCGGTGCCCGACCCGATGACGGCGACGTCGACACTTCTCTCTTCCATTTGGAACTCCTCGCTCGAATGTTGGGAATTATTGGCCATTCTATAGAGGAGTTTGCAAAATTGCCTTTCCGGCAATTTTGCAGGCTAGAAACAGGGCGGGTGCCGAAGACGTTCTACTCAAAGCTGGGCGGTGGTGGAAATGCCTCTCACGAGGCGCCTCCGCCTAGGGGCTGTTGACATTTAACGCTAACCGACTGTTGTCACGTGTTTAAACGCCCGCAATAGGTCATAGGTGCAGGATGAGAACCGAATCCCCAACAGCCCCTCTCCCGCCGGGAGAGGGGTTGGGGAGAGGGTGATCTAAACAGTTTTGCAAGCGATCTCAATCATTTGCAGTGGGTTAACGTGGAGTTCGCTGTGTGGATCTTCTAATCTCGATCACTACCTGTTAAGCACTACCCAAAAAATAACCCTGTTAATCCTGAAGACCTCGTGAATCCTGTCCGATTAGCGGTCGGTATGACGATCAGGTCAATAGCTCCCGGCCGCGGTTGCCCGCGGCTCTGTGGATCAGCTCCAGCGTCCCGATGTATCGAGGTATCCTGTCGCCCTCTCCCGATTTATCATTCGGTTGCCCTGACCCTGCCCGGAGGACACAAGCATGCGACCGGGAATCGACGAGCTCCTGCGGGACCCCCGGCGGCGTAAGCCGCTGGTGGGCAAACGCCTGGCCTTACTCGGCCATCCCGCGTCCCTGACGACGGACGGTCGTCACACGCTGGACGCCCTCATGGACTGCCCCGAAACCCGGTTGACGGCCGCGTTCGGGGCCCAGCACGGCATGCGCGGGGACAAGCAAGACAACATGATCGAGAGCACTGACTACCCGGACCCGCGCCACGGCATCCCGGTGTTCAGCTTGTACGGGGAGGTCCGTTATCCGACTGACGCCATGCTGGATGCCTTCGATGTCCTGTTGGTGGACCTGCAGGACATCGGGACCCGTATCTACACCTATGTGACCACCCTCGCCTGTCTGCTGGAGACCTGTGCTGCCGGGGGTAAGGCCCTGTGGGTGCTGGACCGACCGAATCCCGCCGGTCGTCCCGTGGAAGGGAGCCTCCTGGAGGAGGGCTGGGAGAGCTTCGTCGGGGGCGCGCCCATCGTCATGCGCCACGGCCTCACCTTCGGCGAGCTGGCGCTCTGGCTTGCAGCCACCAAGGGTCTGGCGCTCGATCTGGAAGTGGTCCCCATGGCCGGCTATGAACCGCAGGCGGGACCCGGCTATGGTTGGCCCCTGGGTCGGATCTCCTGGGTCAATCCCAGTCCCAATGCCTCTAGCCTCAACATGGCCCGCTGCTTTCCCGGCACCGTGCTGTTCGAGGGGACCACCCTGTCCGAAGGACGCGGGACCAGCACTCCCCTGGAAGTGATCGGCGCCCCCGACCTGGATTTCGGGCGGGTGCTCGAACGCATGTCCAGGCTGCGGCCCGACTGGCTGGAGGGCTGTCTGCTCCGCAGCTGCTGGTTCGAGCCCACCTTCCACAAACACGTCGGCAAGCTGTGCTCGGGGCTCCAGATCCACACCGACAATCAGGCTTACCGGCACGAGCGATTCAAGCCCTACCGGATTGCTGCCCTCTTGCTCAAGGCCGTGCGGTTGGAGTATCCCAACTACCCGCTATGGCGGGATTTCCCCTATGAGTACGAGACCGAACGACTCGCCATCGACCTACTCACCGGCGGGACTTTTTTACGCGAGTGGGTGGACGATCCCGCTGCCGGACCGACCGACCTGGAGGCCCGGCTGATCCCTGACGAGACCGCATGGACCCTGGACCGGCAGCCGTTTCTACGTTATCCCTGACTGCTCGTGATCTCCCGCCACAGAATCCCGGATACCAAACGCTGGGTCGTCAAGATCGGCAGCGCCTTGCTCACCAGAGAAGGGCGGGGGGTCGATCGGGTGGTTCTGGCTCCCTGGGCCGATCAGGTAACCGGATTCCTGCGCGGCGGGGGCGAGCTGGTGATCGTCTCATCGGGTGCCGTCGCCGAAGGGATGGCCCGCATGGACTGGAGACGGCGCCCCAAGTCCCTGCATGAGCTGCAGGCCGCTGCCGCCATCGGCCAGATGGGGCTGATCCAGGCCTATGAGGCCTGCTTTCAGAAACGCGGCATCCACGCGGCGCAGATCCTACTCACGCGGGAAGACCTGGCCGACCGGGGGCGCTACCTGAACGCCCGCAGTACCCTGCTTTCTTTATTGCGGCTCCGGACGGTGCCGGTGGTCAACGAGAACGATACGGTGGCCACGGACGAGCTACGGTTCGGGGACAATGACACCCTGGCTGCCCTGGTCGCCAACCTGGTCGAGGCCGATCTGTTGATTCTGCTCACCGACCAGCCCGGCCTGTGTGACCGCGATCCCCGCTTCGACCTGAACGCCAGGCTCATCTCCGAGACCCGGGTCGACGATCCCCGGCTCGACGCCGTAGCCGGCGGCAGTACCGGCGGACTGGGGCTCGGCGGCATGGTCACCAAGGTACGCGCCGCGCGGCTCGCGGCCCGTTCAGGGACCGCGACCGTCATCGCTCCGGGAAAGGGGGATGATGTGCTGCGGCGGGTCGGTGCAGGTGAGCAGGTCGGGACCCTGCTGACCCCGGTCCAGGGGCCGCAGGCTGCCCGCAAGCGGTGGCTGGCCGGTCAGCTCCGGGTCCGGGGCAGGCTTACCCTGGATACCGGAGCGGTGCGTGCCCTGCGGGAACAGGGCAAGAGCCTCCTGGCGGTAGGGGTGAAGGACGTGCGGGGAACCTTCCAGCGCGGCGAGGTCGTAGCCTGTGTCGACGAGCAGGGTCACGAGATCGCCCGCGGGCTGGTCAATTACGACGCCCCGGAGACGGATCGCATCAAGGGCCGGCCCAGCGCCGGGTTCGAGGCAATCTTGGGCTACCTGGACGACGAGGAACTCATTCACCGGGACAATCTCGTGTTGCTCTAAAAAACTCTATAAGAACCGATCAAGCCTAACCGCTTAAAGAATAAAGATAGTTGCTATCACTGCACGAGCTCGACGCCATGCACATCGCCGGCTCCCTCAATGTCCCCCGCAGTGTGCTGGAATCCGCCTGCGAGTGGGAGTACGAAGAGACGGCGCCGGAGTTGGTGCAGGCGCGGGAGCGTGAGATCGTAGTGGTTTGCTGCTCCGGGCACCGGAGCGTTCTCGCCGCTCATTCCATGCAGGTGTTGGGATACAAGGCGTTGCTTGATCCACTTGAAGAACAATTCAACTTGCCGGCGGTATTGGTAGAGATCCGCCACCGTCTGCGCTGGAATAGCGAAGTTGCTGGTCAAGAAGTTGAACGTCTTGCTGGTCTGAACATCGTGGTAGCGGATACGGCGTAATGGCAGGGGGTAGTCACGCACGGACTTGACTCCGCTCAGTGCAATGGTCCGATCGCATCGAACACCACCGGATTCGTCCCCGGGATGAGAGTAGCGACGCCTGTATTTGGTATTGGACTTGGCGCGGATGACGAAGAAACGCCCTATTCTGTGCAACGTGAACAGGCGCCCGAAGTCCACATGGCCACGATCCATGATGTAGAAGGCGCCGGGCTCCGGGATCAGCAGATCAAGGATATTGACGTCGTGTAGCTTGCCGTCGGAGATGTGGATAAAGGTTGGGATGTTGCCTTGAAGATCGAGCAGGGTCTGGAGCTTGACAGCAGATTCGGTTGAGCGAACTAGTGCCCACGGAAAGACGGATAGGCGCAGGTCGATGGTAGAAGCGTCGAGCGCATAAACCGCGTTGTCAAGATCAAGCCCCAAGTCCTCGTCGGCATACAGGGAGCGAGCGGTGCGAATCAATGCCTGACGAGATCTGCCTAGATACGTCAATCTCGGCGTTCATTCGCGTCGGCCACGGCGCTTCTGGAAACGTTGCCCCGGATACCCCTGTGGTACAACTTGTCCTTCTGGACGCGCAGGCAAACTTCAATATCGCGTAGGCTCTCGCGATGGGTTAGCTGCGCGAAGGTCATGCGCAGGTATTGGTCGAGACAGGAAAATGTCTTCTTGTAGCGGTTGCCATCGTACCGCGCAATGCCTCGACGAAACGCATGCATCGGTAAAGAGTCAATGACCTGAGAAAAAAACGAGCTTGCCGATGTGCATAACCGGGTCCCCAACATCCCCTGAAGGGGGTATTTGGGAGATGCGTGAGGTGATTCGAATCGGTGATACTCTTAAAGTGGCTGTCTTTCATTTCCTTACAAGGAGTTACGCAACAAGAACAAACGTTTTGTCGGACAGCAGTGATCAGTGATCACTTTTCAGGAATTAGGACGCAAATCGGTCTTGCTTCGGAACAGAGTATCTACTTAATGTCAACCGGTTCAGTTAATCGCGGAGAGCCGTCAGCTAATCCCGGTCGAGCCGGGCCAACCCGCCCGCTATGATTACGAGTACGAACAATCTGGAAACACTTCGCCGCGAGGCAACTGCCTGGGCCGAGCGGCGCAATGCCGGCTAGGCCGGTAGTTCACCACCGCGGAGGCGCACATCAAGCTCAAACGTCTATATCCATCAATTGACGGTTGACGGGGTACTAGTATCTATCAATCTAATAACATAGGATAAAGGCGTTTGAGCTTGATCCGTGCGTCTTCCGTGGTCGCCAATCGACGGGTTGATTGGATTGGTTCCGGGTCTCCGTCCATGCCTGGACTTTAGAAGCGACCGTCGCGAGATCCGGTAGTCGCCGGTCCAAGCATTGCCGTCCTAACACGCTGAACTCACATTGTTGAGCCAACCGCCATGCTTGGGGGGTGTACCTGCTGTCCTTGGGACCCTTTGCCGTTCCGCTCACGGTTTTTGCCACGGTTGGCGTGCTCAATGCGGTAAACATGGTGGACGGCCTCGATGGCCTCGCGAGGGCACTCTTGCTCATCGCCATATCGTCGCCCTTGGCGTCATCGCCTGGGCCGGCGACAAGATTCATGACATCATGGTGCCGGAATTGCTCGGCGCGACGGTCCTTGCTTTTCTGTTATTCAATCTACGTCCCCGCGGACGGGCATTGGTATTCATGGGCGATGCCGGCAGCCTGTTCCTCGGGTTCGTGCTGGTGTGGTTCCTCGTCGCGCTCTCGCAGGGGGAGCAACGGCTCTTGGCGCCGGTTACGGCGCTGTGGTTGTTTGCCTTGCCGCTGATCGATACGGTTTCGATGATGATGCGCCGGATGTTGCTCAGGCGCTTACCTTTCCGGGCCGATCAGGAACACTTTCACCACATCTTACTCACGGCCGGTTTCGGTCCGAAACAAACGCTCATGCTGATGCTGTCGATTGCGCTTGCCGCCGCCTGTATCGGGTTGGCCGGGCATTTTCTCAACATCCCGGAGCACCGGATGTTTTTCGGCTTTCTCGGTCTGCTGGCGCTGCATTTCTGCACCATCATGTGGACCTGGCACCGGCAGCGCTTCTGGGGGAGGCCGTTGTTGCCGAGTGACGATACCGGCGCGTAACGCTATCCGTGACTCAGGGCAACCGAATGATAATTCGATGGAGGAGCACAGGGAAGCGAGGGAGCGTAAGCGCCGAGCGGAGTGCGCGCCGGGACGGACGCAGGACGAACGCGGGCAATGGCCGTCGCCCAATTGTTTGCACCCGAAATCGGACAGCCCCCATTTCGGGTTGCGCGAAAAATGGTGACGCTCCGGAGAAAACAATCGGTTACAGATGTGGATTGGGCACGGACCATCGGAGCGCCGGCATCTTGCCAGTATCTATTTGCCGCCAGGATGGCGGCACTCCGGTGACTGGGAGCCCGACTGCAACTCATTCATCGAAAGGCAATTTGTACGCGCTTGCCCCGGCTCGGTAGGGAACGGTTTGGGCACCGCTCGTCCGGTCGCCTATAATCGTCTTGGGAGCCTCGCCCGCCTAAGAGCCTATTTACGATCTTTGGAGTAGCAAGGCCAGAAAAGCCAAGATAACAAACTGCAAGCTGGTATTGAGCTTTCGCTCGCGGTTTTTCCATCACCTTCGACATTTCTCCAATCAAGCAAACGAGCGCTTGACAACCCAGCGATTGGGAAGCACGGCAAAGGTACGCAGTTCGTTTCGCTTGGCAACCGTTACCGTGGCCCCCAGAAGGTTGTGTACGGCATTGGCAAAGGGCTGCCCGGTATGACCGCCATCAACCAGCACTTTCGTCACCGCGGACAAGCTATCCTGATGTTCTGAAAAAGCCACCAAGGCGCCTTTTCTATCGATGACATCCGCTGTCGTAATGGCAATCGCATGGGGAAGCCCTTGCGTATCCACGGCACGATGGTGTTTGATGCTAGATATCTTCTTCCCCGCGTCGTAACCTTTCTGTTCCGCCGGATCTGTATTCTTCACGCTTTGCGCATCAACGATCACGAAGCTGGTCTTCTCGTTCCGACCACGGCTGATACGGACGCGCCAACCCCATTTTTTTACGCCTGCTCAAGCAGGCTGAACGCTTCCTCAGAGGGTTTTTGGCCCCATTGTCGAAAGTATTTATACACCACCGGCCAGTTGGGAAAATCACCCGGGAGCATTCGCCATTCATTGGCAACCGCTTTTCAATGCATACGCAACAGCGCAAAAAACATCATATAAATCAACAGCTCGCGGCTTGATCTTCTTCTTGGCTTGCTCCCATAAAGCTTGGATGGACCGCGAACTGCTCTCGGCTTCTGTCATTTGAGTAGGTGTTTCTCATCGCCCTTTTCCGTGTCAGAATCTCTCTATCAAATAGATCGTAAACAGGTTTTTAGAGCCTATCCAAAATGGTCCACCAATGAACTATAGCAGCACAGCCCATCGGCGATTTTTAGCCCAATTGGGATAGGCTCTTAATCCGAGTCGAACGCAAATGCGCATGGTCCTCTATGTCCTCTCTGCCGCCATCGGGCTCGGTTTTTCCGCTTCGGCCTGGGGCGAAGACCTGATCCGGATCTACGACTTGGCGGTCCGCAGCGATCCGGTCCTCAGGGAAGCGGAACAGGCTCTGTATGCCACGCGCGAGGTCAGGCCCCAGGCCCGGGCACTCCTGCTGCCGAACCTCGACCTCACCGCCGGTGCCCGGTATCAACACGACGAGGCCTCCAGCTCCCTGGGTACCTTCATGTCGGAGGGTAATCGCCGCCGGAACGATACCTACGGCTCCCAGAGCCTGACGGCTTCCGTCACCCAATCCGTCTACAATCGAGCGGATTGGATACGCCTCGAACAGTCCGATAACACCATTGCGGCAGCGGAAGCGGAATACGGAAATGCCCGGATCGATCTGATGGTCCGCACCACCATGGCCTATTTCGATGTGCTGCGCGCCGCCGATGCGGTTGGCGTCCAGGCGGCTCTGCAGCGCGCCAACGAGCGCCAGCTCGAACAATCCAGGCAGCGTTTCGAGGTTGGCCTGGTCGCCGTCACCGATGTCAACGAATCCCAGGCCGCCTATGACCGCTCGCGGGCTGACCTGATCGGTGCGGAGCACGTTCTGGACAACCGGTGGGAGGCCCTGCGGCGTATCATTGGACCGGTGAGCGTCCCTCTGACGCGGCTCGGTGCGCGGCTACCGCTGAAGCTACCTCGACCCAATGATATCGACGCCTGGGCCGATGCCGCGGTCAGGAACAACTATGGTGTGATCGCGGCCCTGGAGGCCTCCCAATCCGCAAAAAAGCAGATTGAGATCGTGCGTTCCGGCCACCTCCCTACATTCGGCCTGCAGGCGGGGTACGACCTGGCCAGGACCGAGGCGGAATTCAGTTCCGACCGCGATACCGGATTCGTCGCCCTCACCATGCGCTTACCTCTGTATCGGGGTGGCTCCGTGACCTCCCGCATGCGCCAGGCGGGTTACAACTTTCGGGCGGCGCAGGACCGGCTCGACCAGGCCCGGCGCCAGGTCCTGAACGCGGTGAGGGACGCCTTCCGCGGCGTCATCTCCAGCATCAGCGATGTGCAGGCGCGTCATACCGCCGTCGTCTCCGCCCACAGCGCGTTGGAGTCCACCCAGGCCGGTCTCGAGGTTGGCACCCGCACCCAGGTCGATGTGCTCAATGCGCAGCAGCGCCTGTTCCAGGCCGAGTTCGACTACCTGAGCGCCCGTTACGACTACATCGTCAACGGGGTGTTGCTGCATCAGGCCACCAGCACCCTGTCCCGGGACGTGCTGGTGAAGAGCAATGCCTGGCTGAATCCGGAGGACAGGATCCCACCGCCGCCCTATTGAGTCCAGCGAGGAAGGGAGAAATCTTGCACGACAGGGACAGAGGAGGGGCACAGGGAAGCGAGGGAGTGTAAGCGCCGAGCGGAGTGCGCTGTTCCCCCGGGTAGGCGTAGGGCCGAGCAAGTCATTGCGGGAGTCCTGGTGCCGCGCGGAGTGCGCGCCGGGATGGGCGCAGGACGAACGCGGGCCGCCGAAGGCAATGGCCGGCGCCCCATTGTTTACACCCGAAATCGGACGGACCCCATTTCGGGGTGCGCGAAAAATGGCGACGCTCCGGCTTCACCACTTGAGATTTATCCACTACCGGGATTTGTACGCACATGTCTGGAAACAGCTTCGGTAAGCTCTTCGTGGTGACCACCTTCGGCGAGAGCCACGGGCCCGCCATCGGCGGTATCGTGGACGGCTGTCCTCCCGGACTGGCGCTTGCCGCGGCGGACCTGCAGCCGGATCTGGATCGCCGTAAGCCCGGGCGCTCCCGCCATACCACCCAGCGGCGCGAGTCCGACCAGGTGCGGATTCTGTCCGGCGTCTTCGAGGGTCGGACCACGGGTACCCCCATCGGGTTGTTCATCCATAACCAGGACCAGCGCTCCGGGGACTACACCGAGATCGCTACGAAATTCCGGCCCGGCCACGCGGACTACAGCTACGAGATGAAGTACGGAGTGCGGGACTATCGGGGGGGGGGGCGCTCCTCAGCCCGGGAGACGGCGATTCGGGTCGCGGCGGGAGGGATCGCCAAAAAATACCTGTATGACCGGCTCGGGATCCGGGTGCGCGGCTATTTGTCCCGGCTCGGCCCCATCCGTCCCGCGGGCTTCGATTGGGAGCAGGTGGAAAAGAATCCCTTCTTCTGCCCGGATGCCTCCGCCGTACCGGTGCTCGAAGCCTACATAGATACCCTGCGCAAGGAAGGAGACTCGGTAGGCGCCCAGGTGACGGTGGTGGCCGAGTCGGTTCCGGCGGGGCTCGGCGAGCCCATCTTCGACCGGCTGGACGCGGACATCGCCCACGCCCTGATGAGCATCAACGCGGTCAAGGGTGTGGAGATCGGCGCCGGTTTTGCCTGCGTGACCCAGAAGGGCACCGAGCACCGGGATGAAATCACCCCGGAGGGATTTCTAAGCAACAACGCCGGCGGCATACTGGGAGGAATCTCCAGCGGTCAGGACATCATCGCCCGCATTGCCTTGAAGCCGACCTCTAGCCTGCGTCTGCCGGGGCGGACCATCGACCGCTCGGGGGCAGCCACCGAAATCGTTACCACTGGGCGCCATGACCCCTGCGTCGGAATCCGCGCCACGCCCATCGCCGAGGCTATGCTGGCCCTCGTCATCATGGATCACCTGCTATGTCACCGGGGCCAGAACGCCCAGGTCGAGCCGCGGGCCCCGCGCATACCGGCCACCGCCGACGATGGAGGAGCACAGGGAAGCGAGGGAGTGTAAGCGCCGAGCGGAGTGCGCTGTTCCCCCGGGTAGGCGTAGGGCCGAGCATTTGGTCGGAGTGCGGCGCGTGAGCGCCGGCGGAGACGAAATGCCAGGCTATGCGAAACGGCGTCAAGTCATTGCGGGAGTCCTGGTGCCGCGCAGAGTGCGCGCCGGGACGGATGCAGGACGAACGCGCGCCGCCGAAGGCAATGGCCGGCGCCCCATTGTTTGCACCCGAAATCGGACGGATCCCATTTCGGGTTCCGCGAAAAATGGCGACGCTCCGGCGCTGATCTGGCTACCATGCCCGGACATTCCGACCTTCCGTCGCACTGCACATCTTTCACCCCCGCCAGCGTGCCCGATCCACATCGACCGACTGCGGTTTTCGGCGTCAAAATTGTTTGAACTGCTGATAAACGCGAATCAACGCATATTTGTCATGTGCGACTAAAAGGGCGTCGTTCGGATTCGGTTAGCGTAGCGTAACGACGGGGCTGGTAAATGCGGGGGTAGTGGTAAATTTTCAACTGATCGCATGAGCGCCGGCAAGCCGGTGCCTACATCCGATTGCGGGTCCGGGCCAAATCGTAAGCGGATTGCACCCGCAGCCAGGCATCCGCCGCGCCGCCGAACGCCTTCTCTAGGCAAACGGCCATCTCGGCGGAAATCCCGGCCTTCTCGTTCACCAGGTTGTCGAGGGTCTGCCGGGTCACGTCCAAGACCTGGGTGGCCTCGGTCACACTGAGTCGGATGGCCTCGAGGCATTCCTGCCGCACAATCCGGCCCGGATGCGGGGGATTATGCGTTGCCAATTTTTCCGCGTATTCCGCCGGGACTTTGCTGCGATCACCGCGTTCGTAAAGCCGTTTCAATCCTCGGTGTTGAAAGCTACCGATCATGTTTTCATAAAGAGTGACAAGCGTCACTTGTCAATCGGGACAGTCGGGTAGGTTAAGCAAAGCGCGGAATGCCCACCTATAAACCGCAAAGAACGCAAATTCAATTTTAATTGAGTATAAGAAAGTATGGGTGGGTTGGGCGAAGCTACAGGGACGGCCAGTGCCCCGAGTTGTCAGTTATCAGTGGGCAGGGGGCAGAAGGTTGACATCCGACAACTGCCCCCTGACAACTGATCGTTGAGCACGGACCATCGGAGCGCCGGTATCTTGCCGGCAACGATATGCCGCCAGAATGGCGGCACTCTGGCTCTGCCCAACCTACCATCGGGGCCGGCAAAGCTCAGAGCGACCAAGCACTTATGATGACCGTAGCCGATGGCATAGAAAAACCCGCGGGTGAAACCCAGGGAGAGCCGGTCGAGAAAGGCATTGGTCAAGGGCAACAGGATCAGAAAGACCGGGAGCAGCAGCGGCTCCGGGTTCTCAGCTCGCGACAAGACCCAAGCGAGAACGAGAACACTGTGCCAACATAGACGACATTGAACCCGAGCCAGTAAAGGGCGATCTGTCGTTCGGAGTGCAGCCGGTCGCGGATAAATTCGGCAGCGACAACGACAGCGCCCAATAAATAGATTAAGGGACCGCCAGCCTTCGCTACGGAAGTCCTTGAAAAATAGAAAACTCAACAAACCCAACAAACCCAGCAAGCCAACCGCCAACACCCGCCGCCCTATGGGTTGATCGGCCGGGAGCAGGGTGATACCGGCCAAGGCGCCTTCCCCGCCGAGTAGCCAGACGACAAAAACGCCCAGGAGCGGATAGATCAAGGCCAACCGCAGGCAGAGCAGATAGCTACCCTCGGTGAAGGGGGTTCAGACCGAACAGGTGTCCCGGCCAAGTGTCGGCCTTGCGGGAAGAGGCAAGGCTTCCGGTGTCGTGGGTCAGATACTGGGTGACACAGCTGAGCAACCCATTGAGTAGAAGGCGGTAGCTATCCTCGAAGGTGCGGGCCCTGATCCATTTGCGTCGTCGTCGCAGGTCGTGCTGCAGCTGCTTCTTGCGCTCTTCCGAGGCGGGCTCAAAAAGAAGGTCCGCCAATTAGGCCACACCCGAAGCACGAGGTAAGAGACGGCCACTACACCGACGACACCGAGATCCAACAGGAATTCTATGGTGGCATCCATTGACGGAATATCTTGGCCCACTGCTGCCCGATAAGACGTTTATTCTTGTTGCGTAACTCCTTGTAAGGAAATGAAAAACAGCCACTTTAAAAGTGTCACCGATTTGAATCACCTCGCGCATCTCCCAAATACCCCCTTCAGGGGATGTTGAGGACCCGGTTATGCACATCGGCAAGCTCGTTTTTTCTCAGGTCATTGACTCTTTACCGATGCATGCGTTTCGTTGAGACGTTGCGCGGTACGACGGCAACCGCTACAAGAAGACATTTTCCTGTCTCGACCAATACCTGCGCATGACCTTCGCGCAGTTAACCCCTCGCGAGAGCCTGTGCGATATGGAAGTTTGCCTGCGCGCCCAGAAGGACAAGTTGTACCACAGGGGTATCCGGGGCAACGTTTCCAGAAGCGCCGTGGCCAACGCGAATGAACGCTGAGATTGGCGTATCTATGCAGGTCTCGCTTAGGCATTGATTCGCACCGCTCGCCCACTGTATGGCGACGAGGACTTGGGGCGTGATCTTGACAACGCGGTTTATGCGCTCGATGCCTCTACCATCGACCTGCGCCTATCCGTCTTTCCGTGGGCACTGTTTCGCTCAATCGAATCTGCGGTCAAGCTCCAGACCCTGCTCGATCTTCAAGGCAACATCCCAACCTTTATCCACATCTCCGACGGCAAGCTACACGACGTCAATGTCCTTGATCTGCTTGATCCCGGAGCCCGGCGCCTTCTACATCATGGATCGTGGCCATGTGGACTTCGGGCGCCTGTTCCCGTTGCAAAGAACAGGGCGTTTCTTCGTCATCCGCGCCAAGTCCACTACCAAATACAGGCGTCGCTACTCTCATCCCGGGGACGAATCCGGTGGTGTTCGATGCGATCGGACCATTGCGCTGAGCGGAGTCAAGTCCGTGCGTGACTACCCCC
>Ga0209781_1000161_pt1 | contig 16242 bp, 14 predicted proteins | sample WorMetHERISLAND1_3_FD_187386 | JGI IMG/M metagenome (GOLD analysis project Ga0209781, IMG submission 187386) | Marine gutless worms symbiont microbial communities from Max Planck institute for Marine Microbiology, Germany - Olavius albidus HERON... | ecosystem: Host-associated > Annelida >...
TGCACAGAACAGGGCGTTTCTTCGTCATCCGCGCCAAGTCCACTACCAAATACAGGCGTCGCTACTCTCATCCCGGGGACGAATCCGGTGGTGTTCGATGCGATCGGACCATTGCGCTGAGCGGAGTTAAGGCCGTGCGTGACTACCCCCTGCCATTACGCCGTATCCGCTACCACGACGTTCAGGCCAGCAAGACGTTCAACTTCTTGACCAACAACTTCGCCATTCCAGCGCAGACGGTGGCGGATCTCTACCGATACCGCTGGCAAGTTGAACTGTTCTTCAAGTGGATCAAGCAACACTTACGCATCAAATCGTTCTTCGGGACCTCCGAGAACGCGGTCAAAAGCCAGATTTGGATCGCTATCTCGGTTTACATCCTCGTCGCTATCATCAAGAATCGCCTTGACAGCAAATCGGATCTCTACACAATTTTACAGATTCTGAGCCTGACCTTACTCGAAAAGGGTCTAGATAACTTTAGAGAGGATTTTCGCTCAGCAGAGTAAAGAGTATTTTATCATAGAGATTTTCCTCTCGATGATGAAATCTGAATTCACATTCTTTGAGGTGTAGATGAAACGTATGTCTGGGAACGCCCTTGAATTTTGCAACCCCCCGTTTACATATGACTGGAATGATTCAATGCCGTTGATAGGGCAATTGCCTCGCGCAAATTCGTTACGGATGGACGCGGAGATGCTTCTGATAACCCATATCCACCAGCCCATTGTAGCCCTTCCAGCCATCCGAGTGGATGATGCTATGAGAGGGCTACCTGGTCCCGAATCACGGCCTGTAGCGGCTTCTTGGAGGCATCCGGGACGACCTCCGTGTAGACCTTTCCCTGCCGTTCCAGGATTCCGAAGACGATTGTTTTACCCCTGGCTCCACGCCCCTTTTCCCCCGAACACGGCGGGCGCCAAAAGAGGATTCATCCACTTCAAGCTCGACTGGAAAAAGGCGATGAGGCGTCACAAAGCTGGGCGATTCTGTAGCTTGAAGAACCGTTGATTGATCGTCGGGCGGCTCACATCTCTCAGCGCGGCGAGTTTCCAGGCCGGTAGATCATGCGTAAAATAGCGCATGATCGTTCTGAATTTGGCTTCCGAAAGGCGTGAATGCCTAAAATACCTGTTTTTTCTTGTATAACATAACCTTAGCATGCAGTTGCAGATGCTGAAAGTTATCTAGACCCAAACCCTACAGCAATGCCTGAAGTGACTCGAATGACGCAGCCCCGCTCTTTCCCCGACAAAGCCCTCATCCTGGGCCTGGGCAAGACCGGTCTATCCTGCGCCCGCTATTTAGGAAAGCAGGGAGTCACCGTGGCGGTCATGGATTCGCGCCGGTCTCCTCCCGAGCTGGCGACGGCACGCCGGGAATTGCCGGATCTGCCTCTGTTCCTCGGAGGTTTCGATCCGGGTGTCATCAGGGCCGCCGAGTGGCTGATCGTCAGCCCCGGCGTGTCTTTGCGGAGGCCTCCCATTGCCGAAGCAGCGGCGCGCGGGGTACCGGTAATTGGGGATATCGAGCTGTTCGCCCAGGCCGCGTACGCGCCGGTGGCTGCGATTACCGGCTCCAACGGCAAGAGCACGGTCACCACCCTGTTGGGACGGATGGCGCACTTGTCCGGCATCCGGGCAGCGGTCGGTGGAAATCTGGGACAACCGGCCTTGGAGTTGCTGGACGATGGCGTGGAGCTTTATGTGCTGGAGCTTTCCAGCTTTCAGCTTGAATCTACCCGGTCTCTCACACCTGTGGTGGCGACCGTGCTCAATGTCTCGGCGGACCATATGGACCGTTACGACAGCCTCGCCGATTACGCCGCCGCCAAGCAACGGATTCTATCCGGTGCCCGCACGGCGCTCCTCAACCTCAACGATCCTCAGGTGCGGGCCATGGCGGGTGTAGCGGCACGGGACATCGGATTTTCCTTGGGGCCACCGGAGAAGACGTCGGATTTCGGATTGACCGAGCACGGCGATGATTCCTGGGTCAGCCGGGGAGACGACCGCCTACTGCCGGCCGCTGAGGTTGCTATAAAAGGACGCCACAACCTGGCCAATGCGTTGGCTGCGCTGGCCATGGGGCAGATCTGTGGTCTATCGGAGGCGGCCATGCTGGAGGCCCTGTGTACCTTCCCTGGGTTACCCCATCGTACCGCCCTGGTAGCCAATAAAAGGGGGGTCGACTGGTACGACGACTCCAAGGGGACCAATCCGGGAGCAACCGTCGCTGCCCTGAGTGGTCTGATCGATCCCGAGAAACCGCGGCGGGCGGTCCTGATTGCCGGCGGCGACGGCAAGGATGCCGATTTCACCTCTCTGGCATCGGCGGTGACGCAAACAACGCGGGCGGTGGTCCTGATCGGACGCGACGCCCTCCTGATCGAGCGCGTACTCACCGACCAGGTGGAGATATTGCACGCCAGGGACCTGTCGGATGCGGTGCGCCGCGCGCTTGCCGCCGCCTGGCCCGGCGATTGCGTGTTGCTCTCTCCGGCCTGTGCCAGCTTCGATATGTTCGAGAACTACGCCCATCGAGGTCGGGTCTTCGCGGCGGCAGTGGAGGCACTCGAGACATGAGCGCCAAGGCTCGGAGCACCTGGACGAACCTCGACGCGCATCCCAACGATGCCGGGAAGTGGGCGGACCCTGGCCCGCAGGTGTCGGAACGGAATCGGCGACGGAGCGGTAGGCTGCCGGATCTGGATTGGCTGCTCCTGGCCTGTGTGCTGGTGCTGTTGGGATTCGGATTCGTCATGATGTCATCCGCGTCCATGCCTATTGCCGACCGTAACTTCGATGCCCCCTTGTATTTCGTGACCCGGCACGCCTTGGCCCTGGGGCTGGCCGCGGTAGTGGGAATCCTGGTGTTTGCCACCCCCCTGGTCTGGTGGGAGCGGTCGGGACCCGTCTTGTTTCTGCTCGGCCTGGCCTTATTGGTCCTGGTCCTAGTGCCGGGCATCGGGCGCACGGTCAACGGCGCCAGCCGTTGGATTCCGCTTGGACCCGTCAACCTCCAGAGCTCCGAGCTCATGAAGTTCTTCGCCGTCACCTTCGTATCCGGCTATCTGGTGCGCCGCCGCGAGGAAGTGGCTACCAGCCTGTGGGGATTTCTCAAACCTATGCTCCTGATGGTGATCGCCAGTGCCCTGATCATGCGCCAACCGGACTTCGGTACCACCGTCATCCTGCTTGTCACGGTGCTGGGTCTGCTGTTCCTCGGCGGCGTCCGAGTGACCCATCTCGCCGTTCTGTTCGGAATGCTGGTAGTGGCCGCCGTGATTCTGGTGGCGCTGGAGCCCTACCGGCTGGAGCGGGTTACCTCCTTTCTGGATCCCTTTGCCGATCCCTTCGATACCGGCTTCCAGCTCTCCCAGGCGCTTATCGCCTTCGGCAGCGGCGGATGGTTCGGGGTCGGGCTCGGGAACGGCATCCAGAAACAGTTTTTCCTCCCGGAGGCCCACACGGATTTCCTGATGGCGGTCATCGGTGAGGAGCTGGGACTGGCGGGCACGCTGCTGGTAATCGCGACCTTCGGCTTTTTCCTGTGGCGAGTGCTGGCCATCGGCGCCCGCGCCGAGCGCACCGGTTGCTGGTTTGCCACCTACGTGACCCACGGGTTCGGGTTGAGCATCGGTCTCCAGGCTATGATCAACATTGGCGTGAACCTGGGGCTGTTGCCGACCAAGGGACTCACCCTCCCCTTCATGAGCTACGGGAGCAACAGCATCATCGTTACCTGTATGGCGGTGGGACTCCTGCTGCGGATCGACCGGGACTTGCGGCTCGAGGCGGTGGAGCATGGACCTATGGGGGGATGAAATGGGCCCGCGCTTAGCCGTTATGGCCGGGGGTACCGGCGGTCACGTCTTTCCCGCCCTGGCGGTGGCCGGGCTGTTGCGCGAGCAGGGCATGGAGGTATTCTGGATCGGCACCAGGCTCAGCCTGGAGGCACAGCTGGTCCCCGAGAGCGGATTTCCGCTGGAACGGATCGGCATCGAGGGGTTGCGGGGCAAGGGGCCGTGGCAGCTCCTGGCAGCCCCCTTCAAGCTCGCGGCAGCTCTGTATCAGGCCGGGGGCATCCTGCGCCGGCGCCGTCCCGATCTGGTGCTGGGGATGGGCGGCTTTGCCTCCGGCCCCGGTGGACTCATGGCCAGGCTCTTGGGGGTTCCCCTGGTGATCCAGGAGCAGAACCGGGTACCGGGACTCACTAATCGCTGGCTGTCCCGCCTCGCCGCGCGGGTGTTCGAGGCCTTTCCCGGCAGCTTCCCCCTAAAACGCGGCGCGATTACCAGCGGCAACCCGGTCCGCCAGGAGATCCTGGCCTTGAAAACGCCGCGGGAGAGAATAGCGGCCCGTTCGGGTCCCGGCCGCCTGCTCGTGATCGGGGGCTCCCTGGGGGCCAAAATACTCAACGAGACCGTCGCCGGGGCGGTCGCCACCCTCTCCCTCGACCGGAGACCGCAGATCCGCCACCAGGCCGGGGAGCGCACGCTGGAGACGGCTCGCGAAGCCTATCTCGACGCCGGGGTCGAGGCCGAGGTCATCCCCTTCATCACGGACATGGCCGCGGCCTATGCCTGGGCGGATCTGGTGGTATGCCGGGCCGGCGCCCTGACCGTCTCCGAGCTGGCGGCGGCGGGGGTCGGTTCGATCCTGGTGCCCTACCCCCACGCGGTGGACGATCACCAGACCGGTAACGCCCGGTACCTGGCGGACGTGGGTGCCGCGCAGCTCTTACCGCAGACCGAGCTTTCTACGGCATCCCTGGGGGTAGCGCTCGCCGGGCTTTTGGGCAATCGGTCGCGCCTGCTCGCGATGGCGGAGGCGGCCCGTAGTCGAGGGTCGCCGGATGCGGCGGCCCGGATCGCCCGTGCCTGTTGGGAGGTCATCGGCGCATGAGCGTGGCAATGCGCTTCGGGGCCGGTAATATGGGACGGATCCGCCACCTGCACTTCGTCGGGATCGGGGGCTCGGGCATGAGCGGCATCGCCGAGATTATGGTCAACCTCGGCTATCGGATTTCCGGCTCCGACCAGCAGGCGAGTGCGGCAACCCGGAGATTGGAAGCCCTGGGGGTTGCGGTCTCCATCGGGCACCGGGCCGAGTGGGCACAGGGGGCCGATGCGGTGGTGGCTTCTACCGCCATCGCCGCGGATAATCCGGAGCTGTGCGCCGCCCGCGCACAGCGGATTCCAGTGGTGCGCCGCGCCGAGATGCTGGCCGAGCTGATGCGTTTCTACTATGGGGTAGCGGTTGCCGGGACCCACGGCAAGACCACGACCACCAGCCTGATCGCGAGCATACTTGCCGAGGGTGGGTTGGATCCGACCTTCGTGATCGGTGGGCTCCTGAACAGCGCCCGCGCCAACGCCCGGTTGGGCACCAGCCAGTACCTGATCGCCGAAGCCGACGAGAGCGATGCCTCTTTCCTCTACCTGCAACCCATGCTGGCGGTGCTCACGAATATCGACGCCGACCACATGCAGGCCTATGACAATGACTTCGACCGCCTCCGTAGTACTTTTACAGAGTTCCTGCACCGCCTACCCTTCTACGGGCTGGCGGTCTTGTGTATCGACGACGAGGAGGTCCGTGCCCTGGCACCCATGGTTCCACGGCCAGCGCGTACCTACGGAACCCTTGCGGAGGCGGACGTACGGGGCGAGGATGTCCGCCAGGAAGGTCTGCGTATGGTGTTCTCGGTACGTTGGAAAGGCCGGGGACAACCGCTTCCGGTGGAGCTCAATCTGCCCGGGCATCACAATATGCTCAACGCCCTGGCCGCGATCACGGTGGCCCTGGAGCTGGGCGTGGAAGAGCGGGCCATCCGGCGCGCGCTACGTGATTTCCAGGGCATCGGCCGCCGTTTTGCCGTCACGGAAGTAAGCACGGAGGATGGTCGCGCGCTGATCCTGGTGGACGACTATGGGCATCACCCGCGGGAGCTGGCGGTTACCCTCGCTGCGGTACGCCGGGGCTGGCCGGGGCGGCGGCTGGTGCTGGTATTCCAGCCGCATCGCTTCACCCGCACCCGGGAGCGGTTCGAGGATTTTGCACGGGTGTTGTCGGGGGTAGACCTACTGGTCCTGTGCGAGGTTTATGCGGCGGGGGAAGCACCGCTGCCGGGCACCGACGGCTACACCCTGAGCCGTGCGATCCGGGCCCGCGGTCAAGTGGACCCGGTGTTCGCCCCGAAGCTGGAGGATGTGCCCCGCATTCTAGGGACCCTGCTGGAAGACGGTGACCTGGTTCTGACCATGGGGGCCGGCGATATCGGGGCCTTGGCGGCTCGGTTGCCGGAGCTGTTGCAACCCGTAGATACTCTGTTCCGAAGTAAGGCCGATTTGCGTCCTAATTCCCAAGGGTCTAGATAACTTTAACATCTGCGGAGGAGCACAGGGAAGCGAGGGAGGGTAAGCTCCGAGCGGAGTGCCCCCCCCGGGTAGGCGTAGGGCCGAGCGTTTGGTCGGAGTGCGGCGCGTGAGCGCTGGCGGAGACGAAATGCCAGGCCATGCGACACGGCGTCAAGTCATTGCGGGAGTCCTGGTGCCGCGCGGAGTGCGCGCCGGGACGAACGTGGGCCGCCGAAGGCAATGGCCGTCGCCCCATTGTTTGCGCCCGAAATCGGACGGACCCCATTTCGGGTTGCGCGAAAAATGGCAACGCTCCGGAACTGTATGCTAAGGTTATGTTAAGCAAGGAAAAACAGGTATTTCAGGCGTTCACGCTTTTCGGAAGTCAAATTCAGACTGATCATGCGCTATTTTACGCATGATCACCGGCCTCGAAACTCGCCGCGCTGAGAGATGTAAAGCCGCCCGACGATCAATCAACGGTTCTTCAAGCTACGACCTGGAATCGCCCAGCTTTATGACGCCTCATCGCCTTTTTCCGGCGAGGTTGAAGGGGATGGATCCTCTTTTGGCGCCTGCCATGTTCGGGGAAAAAGGGGCGTGGAGCCGGGGGTAAAACAATCGTCTTCGGAATCCTGGAACGGCAGGGAAAGGTCTACACGGAGATCGTTCCGAATGCCTCCAAGAAGCCGCTACAGGCTGTGATTCGGGGCCAGGTACCCTCTCATAGAATCATCCACTCGGATGGCTGGAGGGGCCACAATGGGCTGGTGGATATAGGTTAATATAGGTTATCAGAAGCATCTCCGCGTCCATCCGTAACGAATTTGCGCGAGGCAATTGCCCTATCAACGGCATTGAGTCATTCCGATCATATGCTAAAACGGAGGCTTGCAAAATTCAAGGGCGTTCCCAGACATACGTTTCATCTACACCTCAAAGAATGTGAATTCAGATTTCATCATCGAGAGGAAAATCTCTTAGGATAAAATACTCTCTCTAGCTGAGCGAAAATCCTCTCTAAAGTTATTTAGACCCTTTGCATATATCCTGTAGGGGGCAGGCTGTGCCCACCAATAACGTCCCTAGATGGTGGGCAAAATCCACCCTACGAGTTTGATAGTAAAAAATAAGGTGAAATTTCGTACTAGGGTCTATTGAGATTCAGGATTCCCAAGCGTCGTGATTTGTGATTCAAGCTACCTTGTCGAAGGAGGTTTGGATGACGGCGGAGCGTTTTGTAATTACGGATCGTCAATGGGCTTTGATGGAGCCACATTGTCGGGGCAAGGAGACGGACCTTGGCCGGACGGGTGGCGACGGCCGGTTGTTTTTGGAGGCGGTGCTCTAGATTGCGCGGACCGGCAGTCCATGGCGTGACCTTCCGGCGCACTTCGGCAAATGAAATTCGGTGTTCAAACGGTTTCGCGATTGGGTGAAGGCCGATGTATTCCAACGCCTATTCGACGCCGTGTCGGATGAACCGGACATGGAGTTCGCGATCCATCGTCAAACGGCCAGGGCGCAAGAGAGTTCAAGCGTATCGCCATGCGCAGCGACAAAACCGATGAAAGCTTCGAGGCCATGATCTATGCCTGCGCCGCAGGCATCAACTCACGATGAATCTTAACAGACCCTAGTCCTGTCTGATTCAGAGCCTTCCGGCAACGATGAAGCATTCAGGATCGCGTTAAAAATCGGATCACCCGTTCCACATCCTCCGGGGTATCGACGCCCGGACCCGGCTCCTCCAGGGCCTGGGTCACGTGGATCGCTTCGCCGTGCCAGAGCACCCGCAGCTGTTCCAGGGATTCCGCTAGCTCCAAGGGGGCGGGCCGCCAGCTGACAAAGCGCGTGAGAAAGGCGAGTCGGTAGGCATACAGACCGATGTGGCGCAGAAATCGAACGCCCTGGGGTAAGGGTGCGTGCGCCCCGAGGGATTCGTCCCGATACCAGGGGATCGGGGCACGCGAGAAGTAGAGCGCGTAACCGTCCGCATCCGTGACCACCTTGACCGCGTGTGGATCGAAGAGAGTCTGCGCATCGCGGATCGGGTAAGCAAGGGTTGCCATGCCGGCCGAACCGTGGCCCGCCAGATCGTGCGCCACCTGGTCGATGAGGGCCGGCGGCATGCAGGGCTCGTCGCCCTGGAGGTTGACCAGGATGCTGTCCCGCGGCCAGCCACGGGTCGTAGCGACCCCGGCGATGCGGTCCGTACCGCTGTGGTGATCGGTCCCGGTCAGGGCCACATCGGCGCCGAATGCGGTACAGACCTCAGCGATGCGCACATCGTCCGTGGCGATCACAATCTCGGCGGCGGCACACTCCCGGGCCCGTTCGTAGACGTGCCGAATCAGAGGCGCCTCGGCGAGCTCGAGCAGCGGCTTCCCGGGAAGACGGCTGGAGCCGTAACGAGCCGGGATGACCACCTTGAAATCGATTCCGGCCATGGGCTCACGCAAAGAAGGATTCAAAGACCAGGGACCGTATCAGGGCGTCTGGCTACGCACCTGTTTCAGGCTCAAAATTCGCATGGTGCGCGGACCTCGCCCAGTGCCCAGTGAAAGGTCCGGATAACTTTAGAGAGGATCTTCGCTCAGCAGAGACAATATTCTATCAGAGAGGTTTTCTCCTCGATGATTAAATCTGAGTAACCGCGGGCTTACCCGCGCTTTACAAACCCCTCGCCTGCAATCCGACTCCCTGTCCACCTCAGCGCCGGCAAGCCGGCGCCTACCGTTCATAGTGGGCCACCGCGGCAACGGCTGACGACTGGATACCGGCAGTAATTTGTTAATCGAAAAGGAATTTATACGCACTCACCCTGGGCGTGGCAAAACAATACCCGCATAATCCGTAACAGAGCCCTATAATTCCTCGATTTCTTCTATTCGTAAGCCGGTGCTTTGAGAGATGATCTTAGGTGGTATCTTTTGTCGTTTCAATTTTCAGGCGATCGTGATTTTCCCCTCTTTTTCACCCTCTCTTCTCCCCTCTTCCCTGCCTCTTCTCTCGCTATATTGAATAAATTCTTTAAATCACGATAGGTCTTCAGGCTTTCTTCATATTCGCTATATTCTTCATCATCGAAATTCGCGATCTCCGCTTGCTCAAACAGCCTGGCAAAGATGCTTTATTGGAAAGGTACGAATAGTAGATGCTTCTATCTTTGAATTAGTTCTGTTTTACCTTCTGCATTTCGACGATGAACTTTTCACTGCGCTCGTTCTCACAATAAATGTCGAAGATGGCCTTCCGCTCACCAGGGGTTCTCCCGAGCTGTTCCGGTGACAGGTAGGTAATCTCTCCTTGATTTTTCCTTCATCCCTGCGCAGCAGCTCATTGAGAAAATCGATCAGGATGTCTTTATTCGGCTCCGTAAGGCCGCTAATTCAGCCTTATAGTTTCGTGAAAGATCTGTGTCATCCGTAGTCGCACAGGCGATGAAACCGGAGTCGAGAAGTTCCCTGATAGGGTTGGTTCTTGGTTCCGCAACGTCGCTACTTGTCGATGAAGGTAGATGCTCTTTGGTCTGTTGTGACCGGATGATAGCGCGCAAACCGAACTCCAACAGCTCCCTATCAGAGGTCAAGCCGGTGACACGATGTCCCTCCCCCAACAACTTTTCGTCCAAGTTTATGTGGTATTGCATGGTTAAGTAGCTGCGCTCGCAACTGAGGCAAAAAGGCCCGCTTATGCGGGCCTTTTAGTCTAGCAGAACCTGCCGTAGGCGATACTTCGCCGCCAGCTCGTTCAGCTTCTTGGCCAGGATGATTTGGCCGTTGAGCACCACATCCTTGGCATTGCGGCCATAGGCCACCGCCATGAGGGTCGAGTAGTAGACCACCGGCATGGCGAACTTGGTCGCGTAGGTCGCGTTGATCTGGTCCTGTCATCCTTCTGACCTGATTTCAGAAGAGAGTTAACCGGTTATCAGGTACTCAAGGTTTTTAGACAGCCTCTTAGGCCTTGCAGTGGCCTTGTAACCGGGATGGAGCCATGTCGCCCGATCGGGCTGACTGTCTGGCGTCCGTCAGTATCTCAGAGATGACGACGGCGGGGCGCTCGCTTTCTCCGAGTCCGATAAATCCCAGGAAATGGCCAAAGGCATCCCATTTGTCGCGGTTGGGTGTCCCAATCGCCGGCAGCGACCCGGCCGATAGCCGGTCCGACATTGGGGACGTTAGCTCAATGGCTCGCCTCGTCCTGAGCGATACGGGTCCCCTGATCGGATGGCACGTGTCAAAGGACTCCTGGCTGCAGGAACTGATTGGTATCGTTACCGTGACTTCGGAACTCGATGACTGTCTTGCCCGCCGCGAGGCCAAGCATGCCGGGCTTCAGGTTGTCGGTGTTGCGGCTATTGTCGGCATGGCTGAGCTTCAAGGACTGACGCCATCCGCGCGTGCGGTCTTCGAGAAGTATTGGTCGTCGATCAGAGCCCCGAGGCCGGAGAAGTGGAAAGCTGGCGTGCACTTTTCAAGCACATCCAATGCTTACCTTGGTCCCAATCGATCACCGACGAAGATATCGCCAAGGAGATCGACGACTATCGGAGCGGTCAATGAGGGTGGTGATCGACACCAACGTGCTGGTGTCCGCCGCGATTCGCGACCGGCTGCCCGAGCAGGAGCCGTTGTGGTGTATCGCTCGACCCGGTCTCGACTAGCTCGTCACCGCGGAGATCCTGGATAAGTTCGGACTCGGATCTATAACCGTCGCCTGGTGGGTGGAGCTGCTCGGTCGGCGGACTCGAATGATCACGCCGCGGGTCGAGATCGCGTTTCCGCGGGATCGTAAGGACACGAAATTCCTGAGCTGCGCCGTATCCGGTGACGCGGACATTCTCATCATTGGAGACGGAGATTTCAAAGAGGCCCAAACATTGGTCAAGGCATCCATAATGAGTGTGAAGTTGCTGGTCAAGAAGTTGAACGTCTTGCCGGTCTGACATCGTAGTAGCGGATACGGCGTAATGGCAGGGGGTAGTCACGCACGGACTTGACTCCGCTCAGTGCAATGGTCCGATCGCATCGAACACCACCGGATTCGTCCCCGGGATGAGGGTAGCGACGCCTGTATTTGGTAGTGGACTTGGCGCGGATGACGAAGAAACGCCCTGTTCTGTGCAACGTGAACAGGCGCTCGAAGTCCACATGGCCACGATCCATGATGTAGAAGGCGCCGGGCTCCGGGATCAGCAGATCAAGGACATTGATGTCGTGTAGCTTGCCGTCGGAGATGTGGATAAAGGTTGGGATGTTGCCTTGAAGATCGAGCAGGGTCTGGAGCTTGACAGCAGATTCGGTTGAGCGAAACAGTGCCCACGGAAAGACGGATAGGCGCAGATCGATGGTAGAGGCATCGAGCGCATAAACCGCGTTGTCAAGATCAAGTCCCAAGCCCTCGTCGGCATACAGGGGGCGAGCGGTGCGAATCAATGCCTGAGCGAGATCTGCCTAGATACGCCAATCTCGGCGTTCTTTCGCGTCGGCCACGGCGCTTCTGGAAACATTGCCCCGGATACCCCTGTGGTACCAACTTGATCCTTCTGGGCGCGCAGGCAAACTTCAATATCGCACAGGCCCTCACGATGGGTTAACTGCGCGAAGGTCATGCACAGGTATTGGTCGAGACAGGAAAATGTCTTCTTGTAGCGGTTGCCGTCGTACCGCGCAACGCCTCGACGAAACGCATGCATCGGTAAAGAGTCAATGACCCCGGAGCACCGCCATTTTTCGCGAAACCCGAAATGGAGTCCGTCCGATTTCGGGCGCAAAAACAAGAACAAACGTTTTATCGGACAGCAGTGGTAACAGGTATAGAATAATCGCATGCTCCGAGTATACGATCTGCATACCCATTCGACGGCCTCCGATGGAACCTTGACGCCATCGGAATTGATCGCCCTCGCCGCAGCCAAGGGTGTGGATGTCCTGGCCCTGACGGATCACGATACCCTGGATGGCCTGGCCGCGGCCCGAACGGCCGCGGATGCCGCCGGGCTGATCCTGTCGCCCGGCGTGGAAATCTCCGTCACCTGGGGCGGGCGCACCATCCATATCATCGGTTTGGGCATCGATCCTCGGAACCAGGCGCTCCGCGATGGCCTGGCGGAGCTGTCGGCGTATCGCCGCCGGCGGGCCGAGGAGATCGGTCGCCGCCTTGCCAAGGAAGGAATCCAGGATGCATTCGAGGGTGCCGGGGCCTTCTCCAACGGACGGCTGATCGGTCGCACCCACTTTGCCCGTTTTCTCGTGCAACAGGGTTACGCAGCGGATGAACACGAGGTTTTTAAACACTACCTGGTCAAGGGCAAGCCCGGCCATGTGGCGGGAGATTGGGCGAGTCTCGAGACCGCGGTGGGTTGGATCCGCGACGCCGGGGGACAGGCGGTGATCGCCCATCCGGGGCGCTATCGTTTTACGCGCACCAAGCTGCTGCGGCTGATCGGTCAGTTTACGGAATTCGGCGGTGTGGGCATCGAGGTGGTCTCCGGCAACCACAGCCGGGACGAGTGCCTCCTCTTCGCCCGTTACGCGCAGGAGAATCGGCTATTAGCCTCGGTAGGCTCCGATTTCCACGGGTCGGGTCCCCGGATCGGGTTCGGGGGTACGGTCCCGCTACCGAGCTTCTGCACACCCATCTGGGCCGACTGGGAGGAACCAGGGTTGCCCCGGACCCTGTCTGGGTGAGCGGGGAAAATCCGGTATTCATCACATGGCGCCACTGCTGTCCGACAAAACGTTTGTTTTTGTTGCGTAACTCCTTGTAAGGAAATGAACGGAATTTCCTAGTTTAAGGCCTTGACATTGATTGACAGGATGTGCAATGGGATCACAGGAAAATAAGTTGATCAATCTCTATATTGAACTCAGAGACGACCTCCGGGACTTGGAGAAAAGATTCTATATAATGATCCCTATGTATCGCCCGGAGCGTCGCCATTTTTCGCGCACCCCGAAATGGGGTCCGTCCGATTTCGGGTGTAAACAATGGGGCGCCGGCCATTGCCTTCGGCGGCCCGCGTTCGTCCTGCGCCCATCCCGCGCGCACTCCGCGCGGCACCAGGACTCCCGCAATAACTTGACGCCGTGTCGCATGGCTTGGCATCTCGTCTCCGACGGCGCTCACGCGCCGCACTCCGACCAAACGCTCGGCCCTACCCTACGCCGGGGGCGCCGCACTCCGCTCGGCGTTTACCCTCGCTCGCTTCCCTGTGCTCCTCCAGGGATTACACAGACTCTCCAAAGGATTTCGCCCACGAAATGACCTACAAACTATGCAGATCTCGCTCAGGCATTGATTCGCACCGCTCGCCTCCTGTATGCCGATGAGGTTGGGGCGTGATCTTGACAACGCGGCTTATGCGCTCGATGCCTCTACCATTACCATCGACCTGCGCCTATCCGTCTTTCCGTGGGCACTGTTTCGCTCAACCGAATCCGCGGTCAAGCTCCAGACCCTGCTCGATCTTCAAGGTAACATCCCAACCTTTATCCACATCTCCGACGGCAAGCTACACGACATCAATGTCCTTGATCTGCTGATCCCGGAGCCCGGCGCCTTCTACATCATGGATCGTGGCCATATGGACTTCGAGCGCCTGTTCACGTTGCACAGAACAGGGCGTTTCTTCGTCATCCGCGCCAAGTCCAATACCAAATACAGGCGTCGCTACTCTCATCCCGGGGACGAATCCGGTGGTATTCGATACGATCGGACCATTGCGCTGAGCGGAGTCAAGTCCGTGCGTGACTACCCCCTGCCATTACGCCATATCCGCTACCACAATGTTCAGACCAGCAAGACGTTCAACCTCTTGACCAACAACTTCGCCATTCCAGCGCAGACGGTGGCGGATCTTTACCGATACCGCCGGCAAATTGAATTGTTCTTCAAGTGGATCAAGCAACACCTACGCATCAAATCGTTCTTCGGGACCTCCGAGAACGCGGTCAAAAGCCAGATTTGGATCGCTATCTCGGTTTACATCCTCGTCGCTATCATCAAGAATCGCCTTGACAGAGCAAATCGGATCTCTACACAATTTTACAGATTCTGAGCCTGACCTTACTCGAAAACACTCTTCATAGCTCTGTTGGTTACTAGAATGGAATCCATAAGCGATACTGCCTATACCCATAACTAACTGAATTTATTCGATAAATTCACCGGACAAAGGTGTATATACTAAGCTAATATCAGTATTTTGGCTTTTCATTCACCCGATGATTTCAAGATTTGCGGTCAGCAATGAACGCAACTCCGGTTTATATTTGCGCGGGTTCTTGAAAAATGTTTCACGCGCTGTTCGAAATTCGACAAACGTTTCATAATACCGATTGTAGAGGACCCTCTCCTTAAAAAATCTCCATAATCGCTCGATCAAATTCAGATTCGGCGCATACGGCGGGAGGAAAACGAGCTAAATGCGCGAGGTTTTCAGGTAGTCTTGAACTGCTTTGGAACGGTAGTAAGGTGCGTTGTCACAAATGATATAGATGCACACGGCCATGGGGTGGAGCGCTACGAGTTGCTCGAACAACGCGATGGTCGAGTCAGCGTTGATGGTGTCGTGGCAGCGAACCACGGGCTCTAACCGTTCCAGGTCAATGGCCCCATTGATATTGACGCGCCGTCGCCCGGTGTTGGTGGGGATTCCCTGCTCCTCGCCACGCTTGATCCAACCGCCGGCAAGCACCGGATGGTGTTGCGGATGAGTCGCATCCATAAAATAGATGGGATCATCCTGACCCTGGAGATTGCGGATATGGTCGTACGTTTCGAGGAATTGCGTTTGCGCTTCCCGGTCGGCCTTGCCAGGCACCAGCCGGGACTTCTTGTACACATAACCCAACCGGCGCAGCACTGCGGTCATGCCACTCTCCGTGTAAGACACCCCAAAGGTTTCCTTCACCCAGTAGGCGACCGCTTTGGCCGAGAGGTACAGGTTCGCTTGAAGATGGGCGTCCAATTCCACCAGGTGCTTGGCCTTGCGCAAGCCAACGCTGCTACCGTCACCAACACGCCTCAAGCCCACTTTGTACCATAACGCTTGAAGTGCGCGCGCACCGTATTGGGATCGACCAGCAAAACTTCCGCCACTGCCTCGGCCGTCCAGCCGGTCGCCAGCAACACCACAGCCTTGATGCGGTCGGCCTCGCGTTTGTCTCGGGTACGGCGGTATGCCTGACGCAGCTCGGCGAGCTGGTCAGGTGACAGGGCGTAGTTGAGCATACCGACTATCATGCGGATTTTTCACCTACTTATACACAACTCTTTAATAAAAAATGATATATTAAGAAGTAGTATATCATAGGGGTATCTGGGGCAACGTTTCCAGAAGCGCCGTGGCCGGCGCAAGATTGGCGTATCTATGCAGATCTCTCTCAGGCATTGATTCGCACCCCTCGCCCCCTGTATGCCGACGAGGACTTGGGGCGTGATCTTGACAACGCGGTTTATGCGCTCGATGCCTCTACCATTGACCTGCGCCTATCCGTCTTTCCGTGGACACTGTTTCGCTCAACCGAATCTGCTGTCAAGCTCCAGACCCTGCTCGATCTTCAAGGCAACATCCCAACCTTTATCCACATCTCCGACGGCAAGCTACACGACGTCAATGTCCTTGATCTGCTGATCCCGGAGCCCGGCGCCTTCTACATCATGGATCGTGGCTACGTGGACTTCGAGCGCCTGTTCACGTTGCACAGAACAGGGCGTTTCTTCGTCATCCGCGCCAAGTCCACTACCAAATACAGGCGTCGCTACTCTCATCCCGGGGACGAATCCGGTGGTGTTCGATGCGATCGGACCATTGCGCTGAGCGGAGTCAAGTCCGTGCGTGACTACCCCCTGCCATCACGCCGTATCCG